>Ga0351865_10415_pt1 | contig 11520 bp, 10 predicted proteins | sample TotcelFGM3001L10_FD_206780 | JGI IMG/M metagenome (GOLD analysis project Ga0351865, IMG submission 206780) | Enriched cells from coal bed in the Powder River Basin, Montana, United States - Total cells FGM rep2 HSBNCT.FGM.300.1.L10 ... | reverse complement strand
GATAAAGTTCGGCAAGAGGCTGTTGATACCCAAAGCAGCACTGGAGAGAATGCTCGAAGGGGGCGCGCCAGCATGAAGGGACACGTCTACCAAAGGACCAAGGGAAGCTGGACCATTGTCTACGACCTTCCACCGGACCCGGCAACGGGCAAGAGGAGACAGAAGTGGCAGACCTTCAAGGGCACCAAGCGGGACGCTGACCGCGCCTTGCGTGACATCCTCACCTCCATCGAGGCCGGGGCGTATGTGAAGCCTAGCAAGCAGACGGTCGGGGAATTGCTGGAGCAATGGCTGCGCGAGTATGCCTCTATCAACACAACTGACCGGACACAGGAAAGCTACGCCTCAGTGGTGCACCGGCACCTGATTCCCACGCTCGGCAAAGTGTGGCTGGCTGAGCTGCGGCCGCAGGACATACAGAGCTACTACGCAACGAAACTCACAGCGGGCAGGGCTGACGGGCAAGGCGGCCTGTCGGCACGGAGCGTCGTCTATCACCACCGTATCCTGTCAAAGGCATTGGATTACGCGGTGAAGATGGGGCTCGCGGTTCGGAATGTGGCCAAGGTGGTAGACCCGCCCCGGATGGCTAAGGTCGCGATGCGGACGCTGTCGCCCGACGAAGTGGTGACCTTCCTCGATGCGGCACGAGATACCGAGTACTACGTGTACTTCTCAGCACTGCTCTACACTGGCCTCCGGCGCGGCGAACTGCTTGCGCTTCGCTGGCGTAACCTCGACCTGGACAGTGGCGCGCTGTCGGTCGTTGAAACCGCGTACCGGCTTGGCACTGGAGAGTACCGCATCAAGGAACCCAAGACGCCGCATAGCCGCAGGACCGTTGCATTGCCGTCGTCGCTCGTGGGGTTGTTCAAGGTATATCGGTGGGACCAAGAACTGGTGCGGTCCCAGCAGGACATCGGCCTCGAGGTCGATGATTTCGTCTTTGCGCGGCCTGACGGAAGCCCCATCAATCCCAATGCCGTCACGCTCGCTTTCCGGCGCATCCTCAAGCGGGCCGGGCTCAAGGGAGTCAGGATTCACGACCTGCGGCACACCCATGCCACGCTGATGCTTAGGGCGGGTGTCCACCCCAAGGTGGTGTCAGAACGTCTTGGACACGCGACCATCGGTATCACCCTCGACATCTACAGCCACGTCCTACCGGGAATGCAGGAATCGGCGGCAGAGAAGTTCGACAGGCTCTTCGACGACGCGGACGCAGACGTGATTTCCGAGGGCGATGTTAGCAAACCGTTAGCAAACCTTGAGGGGATTACGAGTAGGCCGTGTGGGATTCGAACCCACGACACCCTGATTAAAAGTCAGGTGCTCTGCCAACTGAGCTAACGGCCCACGTGGACATCGAAGACTATTCGTGGTTGCGGCTGTGATCCAGCATGCCAGACACGTAGCACGCAAACGCAGGATGCACGTCGCAGATGTAGCCATCCTCGACCTGCTCGACCGAGAATGCCACGCGGTTGGGTCGTTTGAGGGGATCGCCGAACTTGCTGTATCCGGCGTCATTCCACGGCATGTTGTGCCCGAGTATCTCCAGGAAGCCCTTCACGTCCCGGGGCTGGTCAAGGACGACCTCAAACGGCAACTGCTGCTTGAGTTCGTTCAACTGCTCCGTCTTCAGCTTCACCCTCATGTACGTGTGGCGATTATACGTCCGGGTCATAGCAGTGTCAATCAATCGTACGTTCGCTGACAGGTGTGCACAAAGCTGCTTTGGCGACTAGCCGCATCACCACCGCCGGTTGCGGCATCGCAACCTTTTCGTCGGTTTCCACGTTCTAGTCAATGATGGAGAAGGAAGCCCCGAGAGTCTTTGTGGCCGGGGACAGCGAATCCCGTGGTCGCCGGGTGCGTCAACCTGATACCCTATCCTTGTAGTACAGTAGCGGCCCGACGCGAACGCACCGACTGAAAGAACGATGAACACCATAGCCGGCGTACTTTCACCAGCGCTCCTTGCGGCCTTCGCGGGCGTCACGCTCGGAGTGGGGGCGATCCTGTTCGTGATGAACCGGCGAGGCGAAGGGGCGGCCATAGACTTTGGTGTGCCGCTCAGCTGGGCTGAGCCCATTGAGGTGCGCCTCGTTCTCTACCTCATCCTTGGAGCTACCTGTGGCACCTGTGCCCTCATGCTCCGCCTCCTCCTGGGATTCCTGAGTGTCACCTCTCTGGTCCTCGGTTGGCTGCTGATAGCAGGCATCGTCGTGGGATTCCTCCTGAATCTGGCATTCTTCTACGCGGCGGCCGGCACATTGCTTCAGGCGGCGCTTGGAACCATGGGACGTCCGCCGTACTGGTTCTCCGGACTCCTTTCATTTCTTGACGGGCGCATCATGGATGTCGGGGACGCGATCGGGGGCGTTCTGTTTCGGCCTCCACCTGTGCGAGAGAGACGCGTCAAGCGCAGAAAGCCCCTATACGACGATTATGAGTACGAGACCGACGCGCCGGTGAGGGAGAGACGTGCACGTCGCGTGGCATATGAGGACCAAGACGAGCGTGAATCTGAGTACGCCGCGCCGGCGCGGCGCGAGCCCGCGGTTGAGAGAGTCGAGCGACGTCGGGCAACTCGACCGTCCGTTTTGAGCGACGAATACGCGGTGGACGCGGGAGAATATGCCCCTCCGGGCGGCGATGGATTCCCGCGCACAGCACGACGCGAGCCGGAGGTTGAGAGAGTCGAGCGACGTCGGGCAACTCGACCGTCCGTTGTGAGCGATGAATACGGGGTGGACGCGGGAGAATATGCCCCTCCGGGCGGCGATGGATTCGCGCGCACAGCACGACGCGAGCCTGCGGCACCAGCGACTCGCCCCATGCGGTATCGCCCGGTGTACGCCGACTACGACGACGAACAAATTGTGAGGTCTCCGATAGCGGATGAGTCCACAGACTACCTTGATGACGTCGAGCAAGAGGAGTCACCGAGACCTGGGGGACGCCGCGCGCGTGGAGGCCCGCCGCGCGACTTGCCGCGGGAGCGCCTCGAGCTGGCAATCCGGGAGTACGAAGCCGCCCTGACGCCGACGCAAAAAGAGAGGCTCCGCGAGATGCGGAGCCTCGTGGAATCCGTCAAACTGTACGCGTAGCACCCGCGCAGTTCAGACGGTATCGTACCCCTCAGCTACTGGGTTGCGCGTGCGAGCTCGGCCAGCGTCTGCTCCAGCGCTGCCAACTCGGTGCCGTATCCCGCCCAGTCGCCCTGTCTCAAGTATTCCTGCGCCCGGTCGAAGTGCCCCTGCGCCTTCTCTATCAATCCGCGAACATCTCCTGGCACTTCCGTGTCCGGAGGAGGAGTGACCGGCGGCGTGACACCCCCGCCGGTTCCGAAGATGGCGGTGAGCGCCTCGTCGAGCGTTTCGCGCATCGCGATTTCGTCACCCGCGGCAACGATGACACGCTTTAGCTCAGGCAGCCCGCCCGCATCGGCTTGAAGGAAGACACCCTCGACGTACAGGGTGGAGTCGGCAACCGGAATCACCAGCAGGTTGCCACGTATCACCTGTGAGCCGCCACGGCTCCAGAGTGCAAGTTGTTCTGTGATCGTCGTGTCCTGCTGGATACGATTCTCTATCTGACTCGGCCCGTAGATGAGGCGGTCCTTTGGGAAGCGGTACACCAGCAAGCTTCCATAGTTGTCGCCGTCACAGCGGGCGGCCAGCCAGCCAATCGCATTGTTCCTGTTATTGGGAGTGAATGGGAGCATGAGGAGGAATTCCTCCTTCGTCTCGTCAGGAAGCCGCATGATGATGTAGTAAGGCTGGATAGGCTGCTCGCGGTCCGCGTAGAACTCCAGCGGCACAGCCCACAAGTCTTCTTTGTTGTAGAAGACACGGGCATTCTGCATGTGGTAGGTGCGGTAGACCGAGGCCTGGATATCGAACATGTCGACTGGATAGCGGAGATGCGCCCTGAGTCCCTCCGGCATGGCGTCCATGGGCTGGAACATGTCAGGGAAGATGGCGGCATACGTCTGCAAAATCGGGTCGTCCGGCTCGGTCACATAGAAGTCAACCGTCCCATTGTACGCGTCGATGACAGCCTTCACGCTGTTGCGGATGTAGTTGACGCCATTGTTGTATGGCTCGGAGTACGGGTAGCGGGTGCTCGTTGTGTAGCAGTCGACGATCCACAGCAACCGGCCGTCAAGAATGGCCACGTATGGGTCGGTGTCAAGGCTGAGGAAAGGCGCAATGCGATTCACGCGTTCCTTGACCTGCCGGTGGTACAGGATCCTGCTGTCGGTCGTCATCTGAGTGCTGATAAGGATGTTGAAGTCGGAGAACTCCCACGCGTAGAGCGCCCTGCGGAAGAAGTTTCCAATGGGGACTCCTCCGGTGCCTTGATACTTGGTCCACGCGTTGGCATTGCCCACAGGATAGTCGAACTCCTCGGTGTTGGTGCCGGTGATGACGTAGTCGCGGGTCTTCTCTCCGTAGTAGATCTCGGGCCTCGTCAGTGGTATCTTGCCAATGGTCGGGATGTCCTGCAGCCAGAGGTTCGGCAGACCGCCTTCACGGCTCACCTCGTTGACCGGACTCATGGCGATGCCGTAACCGTGGGTGTACTGAAGCGTCTTGTTCAACCAGGTCTGGGCGACGCTCGGCAGCTTCTCCTTGGACAGCTCGCGGGCGGCAAGCATCACTTGGCGATACTCTCCGTCGATGGTGTACCGGTCAATATCGATGTCGAGGAAGTCGTAGTAGGTACGTATGGTCTGAATCTGGTTGTAGGTGTCAAGCAACGGTCTATGGTCCCAGAGGCGGATGTTCTTGATTGTGAGCTGGGAGTTGGCGATGTCCGCAGCGGACGGCATCGGCTGGGCGGGGTAGTCCTGTTCGACGATACGAGTGAGACCGAATGCCTCCCGGGTGGCGGCGATGTTGTACTCGATGTAGGGGGTCTCGAGCTCGAGTTCATTTGGTTCAACCTGTAGCCTCTGCACCAGTCCCGGAACAATCTGGCCGACGACGATTCCCAGGACTATCCAAAGGCCGACGCCGTAACCAGCCCATCGGACCCGTCGTCTCACGAGCGCAACCAGGACAAGAACACCCAGCAGAAGCGTGGCGAAGAGAAGGATCCACTGAGCCGGCACCTGTGTCGTCATGTCCGTGTAGCCGGCGCCGACGACGGCGCCCCTCGGGGAGAAGACCAGCTCCCAGATGCCCATCCAGTAGCTCATGGCGGCGAGAGCCGCTATCGCTATGATGAGGGAGCCGATGTGAACGAGAACCGGTCGGGCGTTGTCGAATGTCTTGCGTTGAGTACTGTAGCTGACGACGTAGACGACCACCGTCGCAATCAAGGAGAAAATGATGGCCGTGAGAAGCCAGCTGCGAACGAAGCTCAGAAAGGGAAGAGTGAAGACGTAGAAGCCGACGTCCCGAAAGAACACGGGGTCAGTGCTGCCGAAAGGCTGGCCGTTGGTGAAGCGGAGTACCGTTTCCCAGCTGACCTGGGCGGCCAACCCGAACATGAGCGAGAAAAACGTAGTGACCGCGATGACGGCAGCCTTCGAGACGCGCTTCAGGAATGGTAGAAGAGGCTGCGCGGCGTCGGATGCCTTGCCTCGTGGAGACAGGCGTGACGCAAGGATGATATTGCCTGCAAACAGCGCGGCGAAGACGAGGAACGCGACTACGAAGAGCAAGACGCGTGTTCCAAGTATCTTCGTGTAGACGCTCTGAAAACCGAGTGTCCCGAACCACAGCCACTCCGCATAAATGCCTTTGCCCACAGAGGCTATGGCGATGAGAGCGAGCACCACTGCCACCACCACGAGCCATTTCCCGCTTCCGCGCCTCGGCTGACTGCCTCGCGCGCGGCCACTGCCGCCGAACCATCGCTCGAAGTCGCTCTGTAACTGACTCACTCCACTCCGCCTTTCGACGCCCCACAATCGCGTCATATGTACCTCGCCGGGGCGTTACAGGTTTTCCTACGACACATTAGCACCGCCCCGTGCTGGTGGTCAAAGGATACCCGCTGTGATGCGCCTTTTGGACGCGGAGCCCGCCCGCATGAGCCCGATTTCGCCCACTGGCGACCGGGCGCTAGAATAGGGTATGCGTTCCTGCTTGCGGAGTTGACTTCGAGGGGGGAAGGCGAGAGGAGATACATGGCTATGGAGAGAAACAGGAGCTGGACCGTGCGGACGGTCTACCTTTACGTTGCGACGCTGGTGGGACTCGGACTGCTGATAGCGGGCGGCGTGCAGGGGTTTGAGCTTGTACTGAAATCGACCGTGCTCAAGCAGGCCGACGCCGAAGAGGCGATGTGGGCCAAGCAGCCGCCGATGCCGTACATGCTGGATGCGGCACGGGGGCTGGTGGACGAAGACGGTCTCACAGATGCCGAGAAGGCGTCAGTGAGAAGCTGGATCGCGGACTATGAGCGGTGGGATGAACAGAGGGCTGCGTATGACGCGGTTGCCGCGCGAAGAGAGCGACAGCTTGCGACAGCCCTGGCACTGGTGTTTGTGGGCATCCCCGTCTATCTATATCACTGGCTGACCATCCGCAAGGAACTGGGGCGCCTGATGCCTCTGCCGGCTAACGAAACGTGAGCGCGGCGTCGAATGAGGCTCGTTCAGGGTTGACTTGACGTGAGGCGTGCCTTGTTGTGGGGCACGCCTCGTTTGTTGTGTCCATACCCCGGTTGCCAGCCCAGCGGGGGCGTGAGCACTAGCGAACCACGGGTGACGCGCATTGGTCAAAGGGATTCATCCTCACGGCCAGCGAGAAGAGGTACGGGTAGTTGGTCTTCAGGTACTTCATGTAGTCGAGCCAGAACCGGGCCAGCTGGCCGTATACCCGATCGACGTCGCCGGCCAGATGCCGCAGATCCGATTCAGGCAGTTCGCCTTCCTCGGAGCGCGCCACCAGTTCCTCCTCCAGGTGGAATGTGGCCATCAGCAGGTGAGTAAACCGCTCGTGCTCCAGCAGGTTCGGATTCTCCATGAGGCGCAGAAGGAATTCGGCCTTCCCGGCAATCAACTCGCGAAGCGCTGCGACATCCATTGAGGAAGGGTTGACGAGGTAGGCACGGCCCTTCATCTTCCGCAGATACTTGGAGATGTACGCAGCACAATTGACCTTGATCTTCCTCGGACTCTCGATGTTCGCCCTGCCATGTCGCCAGTTCCCATTGATGATGCTGAGGGGTGCAATCCATTTCAGCTTCGGAAAGAAGATGTGCACGTGCGGGTAGCCCGTGCCATCTTGCACCTCCACCATCCACAGGTAATGCAGCCTGCGCCAGCCCCTTCTCTTGCGGTATTGGTTCACTGCATTGATGAAGCGCCGGGTATCACTGCCGAAGCTGGCCCATGCATCTGGCTGCGCAATCCGCTTTGGGTCGTACGTTAGCGTCTGCATCAGCCCGGGGACCTTCTCATACCTGCCCAGACGACGCTGGATACTCCGGGACATCCGAAGCCGCCCCTCTTCGAAGTATCTGCACCGCGCCGAGGCAGGCATCACACCAAGTACCAAGGGGTCATCCTTGCTGCTCACTACGACATGTGTCCTACCGACACGTCCTTTGTATTCCAGGTAGTTCCACATTGCCAACAAATCCTTGGCCCGCCGAAGCTCACCGTTGACATTATCCTTAGAGAGGACAAGGAAAGAAGGAGGAGAGGACCCATCATCCCCACCCGAGCAGGCCGAAGCCGTATCGGCTCCGTCGCCGTCGCAATCAGAGAGTTCTTGCCACTCCGCTTCGCTGCGTGGTCCTGGCTCATTCCAGCGACTCTCTGAGTCGCCTGCATTCGCCAGTCTTTGTTCCTGACTATTCATTGATGTCACCAGCTTGTCACCAGTCACACGGATCGATGCCGTGTTCCTTCAGGAATACCTTCAAGCGTTCCCGGTCTTTCTCATTGAACCCTGCCCATGTCGTCTTGCCGCTAATCACATTCCGAAGTTCTGCCACGACCGTTTCTGCCGTCATCTCCACGACCGGCAGATTTGTGTTTGGCAACCACTTGCCCCGCATCCTGATCAGGTTCAAGTTCAGCGCGATGATGTAGGCCTGCGTGCCGTTCTTCACATTCAGCTTCTTGAACAGGTGTTGCAGGTGATTCTTGACCGACTGATGCTCTATCTTGAGTATCCTGCCAATCTCTTTGTTCTTGTAGCCTTCGACTACCAGCGCCAGCACCTCCAGCTCGCGATGGGAAACGTTCAGGCTCTCAGCCTCCGGAGCCCAGTCGTAGCTCGGGTTGATGTCCACCTTGTACTGTGTGTCGGGTTCTGCCTTTCGCCAGAATGGTATCATCGAGAGTACTGTAGTACTTGTCTGCGTGACTTGTCAAGTCGCCGCCGAACTCAAGGGCGAGCGTCATGACTGCCCGTTCGGTCGGCCCGCCCCGCTGCGAGCGGCCGCATGCAGTCCCAAGCAGGCACTTGCCGTCTTTCTTGCCCGCCGCCATCCGCTCAGATGGGGTCGAGATTTCGACGGTGAATCGGCAAGAACCTCGGTGTAATCCTTCAGGCCGAAGAACCGCCCGGTCCGGCCTTTCCGGGATTGATTTGAACGACACACCTATGAACGGCCGCCTAGCTGCGTCGCCTCACGTCCCGACGCACAGCCCCCTTTGGGCGTCGACAGGGTATTGCGTCTGAACTGCCGAGTGGTACACAATGAAGACGCTTTCCGCCAAACAGCTATTCCATCGTCGCCTTTAACGACGCGGTGTGGACCAATGTGGCAAGGATTTGCGAGGTGAGGCATCCACGGGTTGATGTAGTTCTCGTCCACAGCTCAAGGGCATTCGTCACACATTCGCTGTTTGTTCCTAGCAATGGTCAACTTGGCAGCATCAGACTTTCTCTAGGATGGACACGGAACCGTCACAGGAGGAGCCATGAGTGAAGACACGGAGCGGCCGCAGCAGGGCAAGCTATCCCAACAGGAGCGCGACCGAATAGGCGCTCGCCTCCTTGAGCATGGCGCTCGCCTCCCCTGCCCACGTTGCGGTGGTACTCATTTTGTGATCGCCGAGGGGTACTTCAGTCACCCCCTGCAGTTTAAGGTCGGCCAACTCGTCCTCGGTGGCCAAACCATTCCTTGCGCCATTGTTGTGTGCACGAAATGCGGCTTCATCAGCCAACACGCTCTTGGCATCCTCGATTTGATGCCCGGGGAGGAACCAGCCCGTGAGCGAAAATAGAGAGACAACGCCCGACGCGAGCTTTGGTCCAGACCCTAGTCAACGCCTGCTGGTCACCCCGACCGTCCTCTATTCTCTCAACGAGACCAGTTACTGCGCTTCACAGAGCAGAGTCGAAGTCTGTTTGCGCCGCCACATGCAGTCAAGCTGGCGAAGCACTGGATGGGTTGCGCCACTTACCACAGCCGTCACGCTGTGCGTAGCCATGGCCACTTCAACATTCCGGGACTTCTGGGGAATCAACGCCGACGCTTGGGAAGGTGCATCTTTCATTGTACTAATCATCGCGGCCGTACTTGCGATAGTTCTGTTCGTTGTCTTCGTACGCACCCCGAATCAGAATGAGACCATCAGGCGGATTCTTCAGTGCATCGAAGATGGAAGCATACGCGTCCGGCCGTACGACTTCCGCTTGATAGTCAACGGTCCCTCCACCGTGCCCGCAGACGACGGGTACCCGGAGGTCAGGTGACGTGTCCTTTGAATCCCAAGTTAGGGCACGGTTCCATTGCGTTTACACGGCATGGGCGACGCCAATCGAGGGCGCGTATCTGTATATTCCCTCGACCGGGGTCCTTCCTCTGCATGCAGCATGATGGTAGACTCTGGTCGTTTGGGGTGCGGAATGGCAAGGCGTAAGAAGGCTGACCCCGTCGAACAGTTCTTTCTGGTCTTCTTCGTTGTCATCATTGTCGGCGTCGTTATCTGGAACTTGGTGCCTCACTGGGTCATCTACACAGTAGGGGGTATCCTAGTGGGGGCGATAGCCATTGGCGTGGTCCTGAGGCTTCGGTCAGGCAACGGCCGTAGTCTGTGGAGCGCGTTCGAAGGCGCTCGTAGCAACTCCACGTATCAAAGCGCATTCCGTCAGTCGAACCATGACACAATCGCACTGCCTCCATTGGACGCCGAGGAGCGCGCGCTATTAATCGAGGCGGTTGGTGGACAATGCGAGAACTCCCAGTGTCCCAATCGCAATCACCCACTCCTGCAAGTACACCACATCATTCCGAGAAGCCGCGAGTGGTCAACGAACAACCTTGAGAATCTGATCGTGCTGTGCAACAACTGTCATGCCCTGGCGGACAGACATGTGTGGAGCCAGAGCCGGCTGCAATACTGGGCACGTCGTCAGAACCGATTCGTGGACCGGCAAGCGGTGCGAGATTGGGACCGAATGCATAGGTAACGTAGCTGCCATGGGTTTCGGCCGCGACGGTCTTTGCTAACATTTCTGCTAACGAACTCTTCACCACCAGCACTGACCACCACTGACGTACCGGTACAATTCGTAGCTGGCCGCCCAACCTAACGATACCACCGCCTACGTGCCACCACTCATGGGGACGTGCCCTTTGAATCTTTTAATCAGGGTGTCGTGGGTTCGAATCCCACACGGCCTACTCCTGACTCTCCTTGCCCCCACGACCAACTTGGGACCAAGGCAAACACCTTGTTAGCCTAGTGGCACAGGAAATACAACCAGTTCCGGCCACCGGCTCCCGACGCCATCATGGTGCCGGCGGCGAGATGACAAGTTGTGTCGTTGCCGGGCAGAAGTCAACGACGCTAGGTCATCGGGGCTGGTGACGGTAACCCTTAATGAAGACGATCATACCTATCACCGCAAAGATAACAGCTCCGATCAACAACGGAACATTGATGACTGAACTGAACGCAGCTATGAGAGCAACGACAACACCACCCAGAGCCAGCCCTATACCTAACCATCTCATCGAGATTCCTCCTCAGCTACCTGCACGAGTATTCTACCTCGGCCTGCAACGTGCAACTTCCCGCTACTCGCTCTTGTTGGTCTTCCGAGTAGTCTTGTCCACCATTCGCAATGCTATGCGTTGTTACCGCGCCTCTTGCGGAAGAGGAAGGCCAAGAGGAATCCGGTGACGAATCCTCCGATATGGGCCATGTAGGCAACGCCACCCTGATCCGTCGGGCTCATGATTGAGCCAACTCCGCTGAGAAACTGCAACACGATCCACAATCCGAGAACAACCAGAGCTGAGAGTTGCACGATTCTGGTGCCCAGTAGTACTTTGACCCGCGCCTTCGGGAACATCAGGATATAGGCGCCAAGCACACCAGCAATGGCCCCCGAAGCCCCGAGATTCGGGATGTCGGACTGCATATTGAATGCCATCTGGGCAAAGGTTGCTGCCAGGCCACACACCAGATAGAAGACCAGGAATTGCCACCGACCAAAACGGTCTTCCACATTGTCGCCGAAAATCCATAGATAGAGCAGGTTGCCCGCGATGTGCAGCCATCCAGCGTGCATGAACATAGAGGTGAACAGCGTC
>Ga0351865_10409_pt1 | contig 11831 bp, 11 predicted proteins | sample TotcelFGM3001L10_FD_206780 | JGI IMG/M metagenome (GOLD analysis project Ga0351865, IMG submission 206780) | Enriched cells from coal bed in the Powder River Basin, Montana, United States - Total cells FGM rep2 HSBNCT.FGM.300.1.L10 ... | reverse complement strand
ATCCCCATTGTGTTCTATCGCACCTCGGGCGGCGTTGAGCCAGTCAGGGATTGGTTGAGGGTCTTGCCCGGCGATGACAAGCAAAAGATCGGATTTGACCTAGCCGCCCTGCAGGTTGGGTGGCCGGTGGGTATGCCGTTGGCCGCTCGCTTGGGGGCGGGTTATGGGAAATGCGCAGCAGCCTGCCGAGCCGCCGTATCGCCCGAGTATTGTTTTGCGTGCACGAAGGACGGATTGGCGTTGTGCACGGCTTTATCAAGAAGACACCGAAAACGCCGCGGGATGAGATTGAATCGGCGCGTAAGCGGATGAAGGAGATGAGCACATGAGCGAAAAAAGCCAACATTGGGGATCGACGCTCGATGACTTCCTGCACGAAGAGGGCATTTCCGAGGCGGCGAAGGCGGCGGCGGTTATCCGCGTGATTACCTGGCAGATTGCCGAAGAAATGCGCCAGCAAGGCATTACCAAGACGCAAATGGCCGAGCGGATGCAGACAAGTCGCTCCCAGGTTGATAGGATTCTTAAGGCCAAGGGTAATGTGACCATTGAGACGCTGCAAAGGGCCGCCGCGCTGGTTGGGCGTGAACTTCGCCTGGAATTGGTTTAGATCGGCAGCTTGTGGAGTGGGGTCAACAGCTTCGCAGGCGTAAACCAGTTTATCAAGGTCGTGGGTTTTGCGGAATATCCGGTCATGGGCGGTTAGGAACCCCTTCATGGTTTCCCAAGGTCTTTCAGTAATTCCTGGGCGATATTTGGGCTTTCCAGCCGCATGAGGCTTTCTTGTGCACTCCCGTAGCTGAGAAGATTGATGCTGCCGTACCACACGATTTTCTGGTCGATGACCGCGAATTTTTGATGGATGTTGGCCTTGAATAACAGGCGCACGCCCGCGTCTTGCAGCGATGCGAGGGTTTCCTCTAAGGCTGGCCGGTCCTTATCTTTGTAGGCATCTGTCGGCCTGGTGACCACGACCACGGCAACCCTCTTCGCCAATGCCGCTTCCAGGTTCGGCAGCATTTGCCAGGCTCGCCGCCTCGTAACGAAGGGGCTGACAATCACCGCCTCCCGGGCCGCGTTCATCATGTCGTTATGGTAAACGGGGAGGAAGTTGGTGTTATCGAAGATGATATTTGCGGGTTCCGAAGCTATGCTTTCCGCCTTGGCCCGATAGCCGCTGGCGGCATATCCAGCCAGCCTTTTCCGGTACATCTTTTCCAGGGGTCCGACGTGGATATCCACGTAGTCATAGATCTGGACCTCTTTTTTGTTCTCGAATAATCGGTGCAGCCTGCCGGCGTATTGCTGCAGCGTCCCTCTCCAGGATATGGGCATAGCCAAAAACAAGGTATCCAGCCGGGGTTCGTCAAAGCCCTCGCCGATATACCTGCCGGTGGCCACCAAGGTCAATGGCTCGCCGGCCGGCGTAGCGGCGATTCTTGCCAGGATATTTCTGATCTCTTTCACTCCCCTCCCGCCGGTGAGGGTAATCACCTCGGGGATTTTCTCGCCCAGCTTCCCGGCCAGCAATTCCACCTGGGCGGTTCTTTCGGTCAAGATGAGCTATTGAAGGCGGGATGCGCTGCGCTTTCCCGCCCTACAGGCTACGGGCTCTAAATTTATTGACACCGTCATTTTACTATGGCAGCATTGGCGTTATGTTTAAGGATTAGCAATATATTCCTACCTGCTAAACCAAGGTGTCATACATGAGAATAATCAAATCATTTCTCAAGCTCTTGGCATTAATTTTTGGTAGGAAAATGAAAACCGTTAACAAAATTTATTCTACTGGGGATAGCATTCATTGGAGTAAAAGAGATATTCAATGTATTGCTGAAACAGCCCAAAGAATGACGGATATAATTAATGAATCATTACAGATTGCCAAAAACACTAAGAATAGTGAAACGATAGCATCGCGTGTTAGAGTTGCCCGCCAAAAATTAAATGAATTAATAGATTATAGCAATAAATACCAATTTATTAAGATTGAAAAGTTACATGAGGTTGATGCAAATATCAGAGAATTTGAAGCTGAAATAATAAACGAGAGACATAACGATTATATAATAAAATTACAAGACGATAAAACGTACTATAATAACCAAGAGCTTGTTAAGGGCATAGTTTTCTATGCTACACTTCAAGTTAGAACTCCGCTTTCTGTTTTAATTCACCATGGTGAAAAATTTTCAGGTCCACCAAGCAAAGCCCCAAGATATGGAACTGAAGCAGATGGTTATTGGAGTTATGAACTTACAACTTGGCGGGAACTTGGAATTCCTATGGATGAGTTGCCTGAAGTAGCTGCCTCCGACGTTGGCACTGCAACGGCAAGTGAATATTTACCTTTTCTGATTGAATTTAGAAAAATTGTAGAATCAAAGGAAAGCATTGATAAGAAGATTATAGAAATAAAAAGACTAGGGAGAAATAATAGATTATTTAAAGACTTTACTAGAAAATTAAATGATTTTTATAAAAATGACTTCCCAGCTTCATTCTTCTACAATCAATTTACTCAGATACCAGGTATTGGCCAAAAATCCGCAAAATCTCTATTCGAAGCCGGAATTAAGACCTTTGATGATTTGAAAAATGCAGATGATAAAATCATTCTTGGTATTCCTGGCATAGGTCCAGTTGCCCTAAAAAAAATAAAAAAATACTTTGATGAATAAATTGATAAACCTGTTTTTCAATGCTTGTATCCTATCCCGCTTTCATGGCCGGGGGATTTCTCCAACAATATCCCCAACAGAAGCGCCCTCCCATAGGCCATAGCCTGTAGGGCGGGAAAGCGAAGCGCATCCCGCCTTTACCCCTGGGCATCGTGTCCTGATTGGGGAAAAATCGGTCGTAGGATTTGAACTTGATTTGATGCCGCTCGCTCATAGCGCGGGTAAGCAACGCCGAACCGAATTTTCGTGCCAGGCTGGCGGCAACCGGGTCAGCGAAGAAGAACCAGGCGTGGGCGCCATGACCGGAGCGCGAACGCTCAATCGCCGCCGGCACATCAAAGGCCGTGCAAACCTCTTTGAGAGTGGCCACATCCTCCTGCCAGCCATCTTTATCGAAGTCGATGGCCAGAAAATGGCATTTTTCATCCTGGCGCAGGGAATAGACGCCGGCAACGAGGTTTCCCCGCAGATGCGCTTCTATGACCTTTTCATCCAGGGCGGCATATGATCTATGCCTGCAGGAAGTGCACTTAACTTCAGGCTTGCCGCAAAAACCAGGTTTCCATTCATTCAGGCAGACAGGCGCATATCCGGCCCTGCCTTCCTTGCTCTCCCATCTTTTGGCATACACATCGTCCCGCCCCTTGAATAGGGACATGAAGAGTCGGATTTTTTCCGTGGGATTCGCCCTGTCTTTGAGGTGGAGTGATGGGTCCGATGAGGAGACATCCTGCTGAACCTCTTCTTCTTGAGAAATCCGGCTTTCCGGGGATTCGGCCAGACCCAGCCGGGCCTTTAAGGCGAGGTTCTCTTCTTTCAATGCCTGGTTTTCGGCGAGCAAGGCCTGATGCTTGAGAAGCAACGTCTTGAAATCCATTATGGCACACCTTGGCAAGGCGTCAGGGAAGGAGACGCTAAGTCCGTAGGCTACTGCCCGCAAAATCGAACTTTAATTTTAGGTGATTTTCCCTAAAAAGACAAGGACTTACCTGAGCCGCACAACACTGGGGGCAGTCTGGGAATAGCTTTTTGAGGTGGGTTGCTGCAAGAATAAATAGCAAAAACAGGTAGTTATAAGGTGGCGTCCCCACGGGGATTTGAACCCCGGTCGCCGGCGTGAAAGGCCGGTGTCCTGGACCAGACTAGACGATGGGGACGCATTTTATGGGCCGTGTTGGATTCGAACCAACGACTCTCTGCTTAAAAGGCAGATACTCTACCAACTGAGTTAACGGCCCGAACAGAGTATTATTAACCCCTGAAGATTGACTTGTCAAGCAATCCGCCGCGCTTCAGGCCGGGAAAAAAGGACTTTCTGGGTCTTTTTAGTGACCGCAGTTAAACTCGTTGCAGAAAATGCTCTCCCCCCTCACCATAACCCTCTTTCCCCGCTGAGGGGAGAGGGATAAGAGGAAAGAACTTTTGGCAAACGCTATAGAGGGCTTGAGGCCGCGGCAATTTATCCGCCCGGGGAGCCGCCAGGCTGATGGCCGGGCTTACTGCTCCCCGGTGGTTTCCAGAAATTCCAGGAACAGGGTCAACAGGGCGTCGTGAACTTCCTGGCGCGGGGCGGAGGCATCCAGGTGGCGCAGGTGCGGCCCTTTAAGGCCGGCATAAATCGCGGCGACCTGTTCCAGATAGGCCGGATCGTCACTCACTTGCCGGGGTCGTTGGGGGGTTCCGGATATACGCTCCAACGCCTGGGCCACCGGCAGGGTGAGAATGACCGTCAGATCCGGGCGCACCGCCATGACCTCGTTTTGGGCCAGAATCCGGTCCGGGTCCAGCCCCAGGGCCCCCTGGTAGGCCACCGAGGAGTAGTAGTAACGGTCGCAGACGACGATTTTGCCCCCAGCCAGGGCCGGTTCGATGACCTCGGCCACGTGTTCCCGGCGGTCAGCCATAAAGAGATTCAACTCCTCTTTGGGGCTGAGATACCGGTCGGGGCCCTGAAAATATTCCCGGATCTGCCGCCCCAGGGGGCTACCCGTGGGCTCACAGGTAAGGACAACAGCCAGCCCCCGCTCCCTCAGGGCGGCGGCCAAAAGCTCCGCCTGGGTGGATTTACCGCAGCCGTCAATCCCTTCCAGGGCCAGAAGGACCCCGCGTTTGGCCATGGGCGCCTCCTACCACACTTCGGGGAAGGCGGCGTTATCGTAGAGGTACTCCACTTTTTCCTTGTGTTGGAGTTCCACCTTGGCCATTTTCGTTAGGAAAGCCTGGATCTCCCCCGGGGGCTGGAGTGCGGCCAGGGCCTGATAAAAGTGGTAGGCTCCCTCCTCGCGCTTGGCGGCGATGACCAGGGCCTCCTTGGGGGAGAGGTCGTCGCTGATGGCCGGTGCTTCCAGCATTTCCGCCAGGTGGACGTTCTGGGCTTCCCCCGCCAGCGTGCAGCCGTGGGGTGTAAAGCAGCTCTGGAGAAAGGCCTTGTGCTCCAGCTCTTCCTTGGCCAGGTATTCCAGGGTATCCTTGGTTTCCGGATGGCTCACCAGGCCGGCCAGGCGCCGATAAAAGGCATTGGACATTTCTTCCTGGGTGATAGCGCTCTTGATAATGGCTTCCAGTTCGGTGCTCATGACGGTTTCCTTTAACTACGAAGTTGAGGTGAGAGATATTAAGGTTTAGGTAAGTCCAAGGTTCAAGGTTTGGTTAATCGATGATGGCCCCATGATAACCAGCCCGCCGCTTTTCAGCTTTTGTGGGCCAGGCACAGGCCCGTGAACACCTGTCATAGTAGGTAGGCATAATAAACCCAAAGGCGCAGGAAAACAAGTCCCCCCTGCTGGTTCCCTTAATTTCGGAGCGACAGGCAGGGGGGAACTTTGGGGCCGCCGCCGATGAGCCTTTAGGCCGTCTTGATCTCGATGGCCTTGGGTTTGACTTCCTCTTTCTTGGGGCAGGTGACGGTCAACACCCCCTTGTCATATTTGGCTTCGATTTTGTCCAGCTCAACCGCCGCGGGCAGTTTGAGGGAGCGGGAAAAGGAGCCGTAATTGCGCTCCACCAGGTGATAGTTCGCCTCTTTTTCTTCACGTTCCGACTTCTTTTCGCCCTTGATGGTGAGCACATCACCCGTGACGGAAATATTGATGTCCTGGGCATCGATGCCGGGAACCTCGGCCTTCACCACTACCGCCTCAGCCGATTCCTTGACGTCCACCGCGGGAGCGAACTCCGGTTGCAGGGGTTGGAGCCCCCGCCTGCCGGACCCGAAATAATCATCCCAGAGACGGTCCATCTCCCGCCGTAGGCGAGTAACTTCCCGAAACGGGCGCCATTCCATGAGGTCATTCGCCATATCCGGTTCCTCCTTAACCTGGTTGATTTGGCCCCGGCCGGTGGTTGGCCGGAGTTTAGAGACCAGGGAGTAGTTATATTTCATCACACGGCCATATTCTTGACCGTCGCCTTATTTATCTATAGGCATTGGTCATCTCCCTGTCAACTTACCCTCCTGGGGGAAATTGGCGGAAAATCTGCTTGAATTTAGATGCCGATAATGGTACTAATATATTGATAATAAGAAGGCTGTCTCTATGAGTCGAAATAACCGCAAACCCTGCGCTGGACCTCCTTTCAGACCAAGGAGGTTTTTTTTTGCCGCGGCCTGGATGGCCAGATAACGAATCGATGCTTACCTTGTGGTCGTCAAGTCTGGCGCCCGATGATCTGTCTCCGGTCCATGCGGCCATCACCGTGCCTTGGGTTTTAAGGCCGCCGGTGGCGGCGGCCGGGATTAGTGACAGCCGGGCAGGCTGAGCCCTCACCCCGGATGAGTTCGGCTAAGGGCTTTGTACCCTTAACCTCCTCACTTAAGCGAGAAAGGTCTTGGTATGGAATTCCGGCGGAAAGACCTGTTGGGCATTGCGGAGTTGGCCCCGGAAGAGATTCGCCACATCCTGGCCACCGCCGCGTCCTTGAAAGAGATCTCGGCCCGTCCCATCAAGAAGGTCCCCACCCTCAGGGGCAAAACCGTGGTGACGGTCTTCTACGAGCCCAGCACCCGGACCCGCATGTCCTTCGAGATCGCGGCCAAGCGCCTCAGCGCCGACACCCTCAATCTGACCGTGGCGGCCTCCAGCGCCGTCAAGGGCGAAACCCTGATGGACACCGCCCACAATCTGGAGGCCATGCAGCCGGATCTGCTGGTGATTCGCCATCCCGCCAGCGGCGCCCCCCATTACCTGGCCCGGCGGCTCAAATGCGGGGTCATCAACGCCGGCGACGGCCTCCACGAGCACCCCACCCAGGCCCTCCTGGACCTCCTCACCGTCCAGGAAGCCAAGGGGCGTCTGGATGGCTTGAAAGTGGCCATCATCGGCGATATTGCCCACTCCCGGGTGGCCCGCTCCGACATCCAGGCTTTTCTTAAGATGGGCTCCGAGGTCACGGTGGCAGGCCCGGCCACCATGCTGCCGCCGCAGTTGGAATCGTTAGGGGCGAAGGTTACTTACTCCCTGGAAGAGGCGGTGGCCGGCGCCGACGTCATTATGATGCTGCGGCTGCAACTGGAGCGCATGGGGCAGATGTTTCTCTCCACCTTGAGGGAGTACAGCCGCTTCTTCGGGCTGGCCCCCCGCCACCTGAAGCTGGCCCAACCGGACGTGATTATCATGCATCCCGGCCCCCTCAACCGGGGAGTGGAAATCTCTCCCGAGGTGGCCGACGGCGCCCATTCCGTCATCCTGGAACAGGTGACCAACGGCGTGGCGGTGCGCATGGCCATGCTCTACCTCTTGATTGGAGGAGAAAAGGCGTGAGCTTACTCATACAAGGCGGGCTGGTGGTTGACCCCGCCCAGACCCTTGCAGCCCCCCGGGACCTGTTGATCGAAGCGGGTCAGATCGTCGCTTTGGAGGCGCCCGGAACCATTTCCGCCGAGGGGCGCCGCGTGATTGAGGCCCACAACCTGGTGGTGACCCCCGGCCTCATCGACATGCATGTCCACCTTAGGGAGCCGGGAGAAGAATATAAAGAAACCATCCTGACGGGGACCCAGGCCGCGGCGGCCGGCGGCTTCACCGCGGTGGCCGCCATGCCCAACACCCGCCCGGTGAACGACAACAGCGCCGTCACCCGCTTCATCCTCGAGGCGGCCAAGGTCGCGGCAGCCGCCCGGGTCTACCCGGTGGGGGCCATCTCCATGGGCTCGCTGGGCCAGACGCTGAGCGAATACGGCGACCAGAAGGCCGCCGGGGTGGTGGCCTTCTCCGACGACGGCCACCCGGTGATGAACCCCATGCTCATGCGCCGGGCCCTGGAGTATGCCCGGACCTTCGATGTCCCCCTCATCGCCCACGAAGAAGACCTGGACCTCAGGGCCAACGGGGTGATGCACGAGGGCCGGGTGTCCCTGGAACTGGGTTTACGGGGCATCCCGGCCGCCGCCGAAGAGGCCATGATCTTCCGGGACCTGGCCCTGCTCCAGCTCACCGGCGGCCGCCTCCATATTGCCCACGTCAGCGCCTTCGGCAGTGTGGCCCTGATCCGCACCGCCAAGGCCGCGGGCTTGACCGTCACCGCCGAGACCGCGCCCCACTACTTTTCCCTGACCGATGAGGCGGTGTACGGCTATGACACCAATGCCAAGGTCAATCCGCCGCTTCGGACCGCGGCCGACGTCGCCGCCATCAAAGAGGGACTGGCGGACGGGACGCTGGACGCCATCGCCTGCGACCACGCCCCCCACACCTCCCTGGAAAAAGATTTGGAGTTCGAGGCCGCGGCCTTCGGACTCATCGGTCTGGAAACCTCCCTGGGCCTGAGCCTCAAACTGGTGCACGACGGCATCATCAGCCTCAGCCAGTTGGTGGCCGCCATGAGCACCAACCCGGCCCGCATCCTGAATGTTCCCGGCGGCACCCTGGCCGTGGGTTCCGTTGCCGATATTACTCTTATCGACCTCAACCGGGAATGGACCGTGAACGCGACCACCTTCGCCAGCAAATCCCGCAACTGCCCCTTTAACGGCTGGACCTTGCAAGGCAAGGCCGTCATGACTATTGTGGGGGGAAAGGTGGTGTGGGAGGAAGGGTAGGGGCCAGGGGTCAGGGGCCAGTTACGATAGCCGTTCTTCAAGGTAGCCGCAGGCTTTAGCCTGCGTGTAGGGCGGGCATCGCCCGCCGATCTTTCTGGTCCGCTCAGCTTTTCGTAGGGTGCGTCCTACGCACCAGCTATTCCGGTTGAAGGTACGTTAAAGGCGCATAAGACGCGCCCTACAACTATCGCGGGGGGAAAGATAGCATATAGGGCGGCCTGTGGCCGCCGTAATTCGGCGCACACGGCACGCCCTACAATAACCGGACCTTGCTGGACAAGGCGATAATGAATATCGTGGAAGGCAAGGTAGTGCGGGAGAAAAGTCCATAACTCGGCAAGAGGCTTCGGATTTCCCCCTCTCCCCTGCGAGGGGAGAGGGCTGGGGTGAGGGGTGGCGTAAGTGACTATGCAGAAATTTAGGGCGGCCAATCCCCGCCGGTCTTTGATATGGTGGGCAATGCCCACCCTCCACTTTGATAGCCAATAACTTCGTGAGGATGATATGCCCAGCCAGGTTTTTATGATGGATCTTCGCGCCTCCGCCAAGGAGACCAATTTTAAGAAGTTTCAGCGGTTGTTGGATGCGTTGGATGTCAAGAGCATCATTCACCGTAAGAAGAAGCGGCCGCTGGTGGCGGTGAAGCTGCATTTCGGGGAGAAGGGGAACGCCGCTTTTATCCGGCCCGTTTATGTGCGCCAGGTGGTGGACAAGATTTGGGATTTGGGGGGGCGCCCCTTTCTCACCGACGCCAACACCGTGTATGTGGGGACCCGGAGCGAGTCCGTCAGCCATCTTACCACTGCCATCGAAAACGGCTTTGCCTACGCGGTGGTGCGGGCGCCTCTGGTCATCGCCGACGGCCTTACCGGCAAGGCCGAAGTGGAGGTTCCGATCGACGGCGAGCAATTCAAGTCCGTGTTTCTGGCCGAGGCCATTGTGGAGGCCGAGGCCCTGGTGACCCTGACCCACTTCAAGCTGCACGAACTCTCGGGGTTCGGGGGAGCGCTGAAAAACTTAGGGATGGGCTGCGCCTCCCGGAAAGGCAAGCTGTCCCAGCACTCCAACATCGCCCCCAAGGTGACCGAAAAGAAGTGCACCGGCTGCGGTGACTGCATCAGTCACTGCGCCCAGGAGGCCATCAGCATCAACCTGGAGACGGAAAAGGCGGTCATTGACCCCAAGAAGTGCGTCGGCTGCGCCGAGTGCATCCTGGTGTGCCCCTATGGCAACATCCAGATCCAGTGGAACGAATCCATCCCGGTCTTCTTGAAGAAAATGATGGAATATGCTTATGGCGTCATGAGCACCAAGCGCGACCGGGGCGTGTTCATCAACTTCATTACCCAGGTGTCCCCGGCCTGCGACTGCTACGGCCACAATGACCTGCCCATCGTCGGGGACATCGGCATCGTGGCCTCCCGGGACCCGGTGGCCATCGATCAGGCCTGCGCCGACCTGGTGGTCAAAAGCCCGGGCCTGGCCGGCTCCTGTCTTGAGAACCTGAGCCCCGGGGCCGACAAGTTCAAGGAGATTTATCCCCAGGTAGACTGGCCCATCCAACTGGAATACGCCGAAAAGCTGGGCCTGGGGACCCGGGATTACGAACTGGTAATAATCTGAACCGCCGATAAACGCCGGTGGACGGAGATTTTTATCCGCGTTCATCGGCGTGCATCCGCGGTTCCCCATAATAAGGATCAAATACCATGCAACCCATCGGACCCTTAATGATCGAACACCGCCTGATCGAACGCCTGCTCACCCTCATGGCTCGGGAATTCAAGCGCATTAAGGATAATACCGAAGTGGACCCGGAGTTTGCCTTTGTGGACCCGGTGTTCATCGACACCGCGGTGGATTTTATCCGCACCTATGCCGACCGCTGCCACCACGGCAAGGAGGAGGACCTCCTGTTCAAGGCCCTGGCGGGCAAAGATTTGGCCCCGGAGCACCGGCAGACCATGGAAGACCTGATCCGGGAACATGCTTGGGCCCGGGAGGCCACCGCCGGTCTGGTCAAGGCCAAAGAGGCCTATCTCCTGGAAAAGCCCGGGGCCCTGGCTGACCTCATGCTCCACCTGGAGGAATTGGTGGGATTCTATCCCCAGCACATCGAGAAAGAGGACGAACACTTCTTTATCCCCTGCATGGCCTATTTCAGCGACGCCGAGCAGGCCGACTTGTTGGCCCGGATGCACGAGTTCGACCGCCAGTTGATTCACGAAAAATACCGCGGCCTGGTGGAGTCCATGGAGCAGCGGCGGGGCTGCAAGTCCTGCCATTAAGTGGCGGGGCTGATGGCCGGTAAATCAACCGAATCTCCCCGTAGGGCTGGACCAGCGTGTGCGCCCTGACCCGGAGGGCGGATACATGGGTCCGCCCCTACGGGGTGTAGAACAGCCGCCCACGGCTGTTCCTCGTCGGCGCCGACTAACTACCGTCGACCCCACAGGCTGGAAGCCTGTGCCACTTCTTATTTTTTTGTTTTTGCCCTATGCCACTCTAATACCAAAGTTTCCTCTGGTAAATGGGTGCGAAACTTGAGTTACTATTTTTATCTTGTCTCCGGCGGGGCGGGACGAAATCCCAGCCCCGCAAAAATTATGGTAAGATAACCTTATGGTTTACTTGGTAGGCGCCGGGCCGGGCGACCCGGGGTTGATTACGGTGAAAGGTCTTTCGTTATTACGCCGGGCCGACGTTGTGGTCTATGACCAGCTGGCCAACCCGGAGCTCCTGAAAGAGGTCCCGGCGGGGGCTGAAATCCTCTATGTGGGAAAGCGCGCCGGGGACCACGCGGTGCCCCAGGGCGGCATCAACGAGCTGTTGGTGCAAAGAGCCCGGGCCGGGCTGACGGTGGTGCGACTCAAGGGCGGCGACCCCTTTGTCTTTGGCCGGGGCGGCGAGGAAGCCGAAGAATTGGCCGCAGCCGGCATCCCTTTCGAGGTAGTCCCCGGGGTGACCTCGGCGGTGGCGGCGCCGGCCTACGCCGGCATCCCGGTGACCCACCGGCGCTACACCACCCTGGTGACCTTCATCACCGGCCACGAAGACCCCGCCAAGGAGGTCAGCACCATACCGTGGGCGGCCCTGGGCCAGAACCCCGG
>Ga0351865_10403_pt1 | contig 11945 bp, 13 predicted proteins | sample TotcelFGM3001L10_FD_206780 | JGI IMG/M metagenome (GOLD analysis project Ga0351865, IMG submission 206780) | Enriched cells from coal bed in the Powder River Basin, Montana, United States - Total cells FGM rep2 HSBNCT.FGM.300.1.L10 ... | reverse complement strand
TCCCCCCGAAGCGGGTAGAGAGGGAGTAGGAGATGTCGCCGATAGTTGCCATAACGCATTAAGATTATTCCACATTATCCCCTATCCCCCAATGGGGGAGAGGGTTAGGGTGAGGGGGAAGTAATTTGCTCGGAGCAAGGAGAGCGCTTAGTAAATTTATTATTTCTTGGACTGCGTATAACAAGTATAACAAGCATCCTTATTCTGCAAAAACCTAACCGGACGCTGCTGGGTTAGGGGGAATTTTCATCCTCGGAGATAAAAATATTTGTGGTTCATGAAAGTTTAGTCATGAGATACAATTAACGATTTTAACCTCAGAAAGCCGATTAGTCATTTATGGTTGCAGGCGCTCCGGTTGGCCTGGCGGTGCTGGGCGGTTCGGGGCCGGGCGGCGCTAGAGCGTGGGAGCGATGATCACCAGGAGCCGCAGGCGGGTATGGGCCTTGAGGCCGTGGGGTTCGGCCACCGGCATGATCTGGGTCTGTCCGGCCCGGGCCGGCATTTCATGCGCCCCGGTAAACTCGCCTTCCCCTTCTAAAACGATGAGGGCGACGTCCGAGTCGGCGGAGTGGGAATGAACCGGCAATTCCTGTCCGGGCTCAAAGTTGAAAGTCAGCACCCGCAGATTGGGGGAATCATACAAGAGTTCGCGATGCGGCTTGCCAGGTGTGAATCGGTCCACTGTATTTAAGTCGATGAATTTCATCTCCCCTCCTGCGGCCCTGGGCCGGAAAACCTCTAACCCCTTTTCTCACTTACCCGCCAGTCTCGCCCGCACCCAGAATCATTTCGGGGGGAGTGGAGCAGAACCTCTATCGCGGTGATTAAGTTTTGGAAAATCATAATGTTATTGACCGGTTTTGTCAATCTGAACCGGGACCCTAAAATACCTTCTTGCTGTCCAGGAGCAAAGTGACCGGCCCGTCATTGATGAGGCCAACGTCCATCATCTGGCGAAAGCGGCCGGTGGCCACCGTGAGGCCATAGCCGGCCATAGCCCGGACCAGGTCCTCGTAGAGCTTCTCGGCGGTCTCCGGGGTGGCCGCACCATCAAAGGAGGGCCGCCGCCCCTTGCGGCAATCTCCCAGGATGGTGAACTGGGATACCAGGAGGACCTCAGCCTTCAGGTCCAGGAGGGAAAGATGCATCAGGCGTCCGTCTCCGGCAAAGATCCGGAGGTGGGCCAGCTTGTGGGCCAGGAAGGTCACGTCTTCGGGGCCGTCATCAGCCGCCACTCCCGCCAGGACCAGCAGGCCAACCCCGATCCTGGCCACCTCTTCTCCATCCACCCGCACCCAGGCCTCTTTGACCCGTTGCACCACCGCCCGCATGCCTATCCCCCATGTGCCCGCGATCGCAGGAGAAACGCGTAGGGCAGGCGTCCTCGCCCGCCACCCAACCGGATTGCTGGTGCGTAGGACGCACCCTGCGAAAAACCTCTTGAACCAGGATATATGAAGCTGCGCAATGGTGTCAAGCTCGCAACGTTTTCTTTGCAAGTCCATCCGCGGGACCGGGTCGCGACGATCTGGGGAGCAGCACCAGGCCGGAGGCACGAAGGTTTTTCGGCTATTCCCCGGCCTGCCAGGCCGCCGGCCGTCCCCGGACCAGGCCCGGGACCGGGGAAATCACCTGCCCCCAGCGTTAATGGATTGTTTTATCGGTTGCGGGTATGTTAAAGTTTTGCCAGCAAAATTTCTTGAGAGGAAATCGATTCCGGCATCATGGCTTCCAGCCCCGTTTCGCAAGCCAGATTAACTATCCCCAATCTCATCACTCTATTTCGTATCATCCTCACTCCCCTGTTCATCATCTTTTTGATCCAGGGGAACTATCGCAAAGCCCTGGTGGTGTTTATCCTGGCCGGGGTGAGCGATCTGGCCGACGGTCTCATTGCCCGGACCTGGCACCAGAAGTCGCGCCTGGGGAGTTACCTCGACCCCCTGGCGGACAAACTCCTCATGGCGGCCAGTTTCGTCACCCTGAGCATTTATCACCAGATTCCCTCCTGGCTGACGGTGCTGGTGCTCAGCCGGGATGTGATCCTGGCCGTGGGGGTGGTGATCTTCCGCCTGGCGGATATTCCCCTGGTGGTCAGGCCCTCCCTGGCGGGCAAATGGACCACTACCTTCCAGCTCGTCACTATAGGTTTCGTGCTGCTGAACAAGATCTGGGCCTTCCCCCCCCTGGTGTTACCGGTCTTTTTCTGGGTTACCGGCGCCTTGACCACTATCTCCGGGCTGCAATATTTTTATCGCGGCATCAAGCAAACGAACATGTTCCAGGGCAACGGGGCCAAAGAGAACGGCAGTGGCTGAAATTATCAATCTGTCGCGCTTCCGGTCCAAGGTCGCTGCGGATCAGGGGTTCCGCTCCTGGCTGGCCCGCTTCCAGGAGCAATTCGGGCCCGACACCCGGCTCCGGGATCTGAGCCCTTCTACCCTCCTGTACCTGGCTACCCCCGGGGAAGAGAATCTTTTTGTCTTCTTCGACCTGGTCATGGGGGCCCAGGGACTGGGGGGGTCGGTGCGCTTCCGCCTGGATGACCTGGATAATGACCTTAAGATGAAGATCATGGACACCGCTTTTGCCCTGGTAGACCGGGTGCGGTTTGAAGTCATGCGCCGCCTGCAGTGGGTGACGACGCCACCGGAGGCGGAACTGCCCATCATCGAAATGGTGCGGCAGGCCTGGCGCCTGGGGGCCGATTTCGGCCAGAACCCCCCGGTTCTGGCGCCGGAGCATCCCGATTACCCCGCCTTTGCCCGGCTCAACGCCATGGACCGGATGGTCTTCCTGAGGCGGCTCATCCCCCGGGCGGTGACGTGCTTCCGGGAGCGGGTGGAACACCCTTCCCCGGATTAGTCTCTCGCCCCTATCTCACCACCAAAATTCGGGGTAGCGCCGCCGCGGGGCCAGGTTGTTCACCAGCAGGGCCACCGCCAGCATGACCAGGGCGCCGGCCCCCACGGGGATCAGGACGTAGAGGTAGCCCAGGTTGGTCACCTGGGGGCCGCTGATCACCGCGATGAGGGCGGTGGCGCCGCCCGGCGGGTGGAGGGTTCTGGTGGCGTGCATCACCGCGATGCTGAAGGCCACGGCCAGGGGCGCGGCCAGCCACAGATGGGGCCCCAGAAGTTTGAAGGCGGTCACCCCGATGAGGGCCGAAATGACGTGCCCGCCCAGGAAGTTGCGGGGCTGGGCCAGGGGGCTCTTGATGGCCCCGTAAATGAGCACCGCCGAGGCCCCGAGCGAGCCGATGAGCAAGAACAGGCCGGTTGTGTCCAGCCAGCCGTAATTGATATAGGCCACCGCCACAATCCCCAGGAAGCTTCCCAGAAAAGACCAGAGGATTTCCCCCAGACCGACCCGGGGCGGGCTCTGGGTGGAGCCGGCCATTTTCCGGAAATAAGCCCCCATCATGACGCTACCCGGCCCATGGTGGCCTTGACGATATCCCCCCGGGACACCAGGCCCAGGAGACGGCCGTCCGGGTCGGTGACTGCCACCCGGTTGATGGATTTTTGGGTGAGCAGCCTGGCGATGTCTCTGACCGGGGTGTCCGGGGCCACGGTGACCGCCGGGGAACTCATGAGGTCCGCGGCCAGAGTCACCTTGATGGGCAGGGCCACGCAGCCCTTGGTCTTCAGGCAGCCCGCCACCAGGCTCATAAAGTTTTTGGCGTCCTGAACTCCCATGCGGGTCAGGAAATCTTTTTCCGAAATGACCCCCACCACCCTCTGCCCGGCGTCAACCACCGGCACCCCGGATACCCCCCGCCGGCCCATGGCCGCAGCCACCTCGGCCACCGGTGTGTCGGGCGCAACCGTTACCACGTCGGTGGTCATGATCTCGGCGGCGGTAACCTCCCGGCCCAGACGCTCCAGGGCGTGTTGAAACGCCAGCCGGTAGACCTCTTTAAAGTCGCCCGGGGTGATGTCCAGGTACCCGGGGATGGCCCGCATGGCCTCCAGGATATCCGATTCATTGATCTCTATCCCGGGGGCGGGGGTACGTCCAGGTTTGTCGCCAGCGTCAGGCATAGGCCGTGGACCTCTTCTGGAAGAAGTTCAAAGTTCAAAGTTCAAGGTTGGGGCTGAGCCAGAAATGGAGAAATGTAGGGGCGCACTGCGCGCCATCGCACTTCTTTGAAAATGCCCCCAACCACCGCGACTCGGGGCGGCCGGGATGAGGAACTGTACCGGCTCGCAGCCCCGAAGGGCGTTAGGCGGACAATATTGGCATAGATAGCAGGGGCGGGTTTAACACCCGCCCCCACTTTTGTCTTAAGTGACCTGCAACTAAAAAATAACCCTTAACTGGTGTGCTCCTTTTTGTAAAGGGGCGACATCTCCCGCAGGGTCTGGACGATGCCCGGCATCACCTGGATCACCTTGTCGATGTCGGCCTCGGTGTTGTCGATTCCCAGGGTGAAGACCAGGGTGCCCTGGGCCAGGGCGTGGCCCAACCCGGTGCCGATGAGCACGTGGGAGGCCCGGAGCGACCCCGAGGCGCAGGCGGAACGGGTGGCCACGATGATGCCCTCTTCGTCCAGCATCATGACCAGGCTCTCGCCTTCTATGTATTCCACCGACACCGAGAACAGGTGCGGCAGGCACTGGGTGGGGTCGCCGTTGATCTTGATCTCGGGGATGCGCTCGGTCAGGGCCTTGGCCAGGCGATTTTTGAGGCCCTGAATCCGGGGCAGGCGTTCCGGCATTTCGAGACGGGCCATCTCTGCGGCCATGCCCATGCCCACGATGCCGATGAGGTTTTCGGCCCCGGCCCGGCGCTTGTTTTCCTGGAGGCCGCCATCAATGAGGGGCCAGATGGGCGTGCCCTTGCGGATATAGAGGGCGCCGACTCCGGCGGGGCCGTAAAACTGGTTGGCCGCCAGGCTCAGGAGATTCACCCCCAGCGCCTCCACATCCACGGGGATGATGCCGGTGGCGGCCACCGCGTCGGTGTGCATCATCACCTTGCGTTGCTTGGCGATTTTAGCGATGTCGGCGATGGGTTCGATAGTGCCGATCTCGTTGTTGGCCAGCATGACGCTGATGAGAATGGTCTCGGGCGTGATGGCCTTTTCAACCTCTGCCGGGTCCACTATCCCGTACTTATCCACATCCAGAGAGGTGACGCGGTAGTCCAGGAGACGAAGGGTCCGGAGAGAATTCAGGACCGACTTGTGTTCGATGTTTGAGGTGATGATGTGGCGGCCCTTCTCACGGAGGCCGATGGCGACCCCTTTGATGGCGTGATTGACTGACTCGGTGCCGCCGGAGTTGAATACCACCTCTTTGGGTTCGGCGTTGATCAGGGCCGCCACCTGGCCCCGGGCTTGCTCCAGGGCTTCTCCGGCCGGCGCCCCCACCTGGTTGTCGGTGGAGGGATTGCCGAAGACGGTCTCGATGTGATGGATCATCGCCTCTTTCACCCTGGGGTGGAGAGGCGTGGCGGCCAGATGGTCCAGATAGATTACACCCATATCAGTGTCCCTTTCTCCCCGGCCGGTCAATGGTCGTGCTCATGGGGGATATCCTTCCCACAAAAAATACACAAGGGCGAGTCTTCCTCCACCTGTTTCTGGCAGTAGGGGCAGTAGCAGCCTTCGCGTTCATGCTCGTGCTTGTGATGGGGTTCTTTGTCCAGTTCGATGTCGGGCACCTTCCCGGCCTTGCGGTCCAAATAGTTTTTGATGGCGGAGTGCAGGGCGTCGGCTCCTAAATTGGAGCAGTGGAGCTTGTTGGGCGGCAGGCCCCCCAGGGCCTCGGCCACATCGGCGTTGGTGATCTTCATGGCTTCGGCCAGGGTTTTGCCTCGGGCCATTTCGGTGATCATGCTGGAAACCGCGATGGCCGCCCCGCAGCCGAAGGTCTTGAACTTGACGTCCACCAGGCGGTCATCCTCGACTTTGATATAGACATTCATCATGTCCCCGCACACGGGGTTGCCGACTTCGCCCACCCCGTCGGCGCTGATGATTTCTCCTACATTGCGGGGATTTTTAAAATGATCCAGTACTATTGGGGAATATGCCATGTCCTTCTCCCATGCTGGTGATTAAAAACAAATTATTCTCTCAATTTTAAATAATAGGATTTATCGAGAAGAGGGTCAAGGCCGAACCGCTCCAATCCCCAGGAATTCTTTGCCTAAAGGCGCGATTCTCCTTCCGTGAAGCGCTGGCCCCCCAGGCCGCGGCCCGGCAGAATATTGCTGAATAATAAACGCCATCGCGGTAAAATCGTCACCAGGCAAGGCGTCCGCCGCCCTGCCGCCGTCAAGATCATCCCACGTCAAAGAGGCCTGCTATGCAGATACCGTGCTCCCGGGCCCAGGTTGTGGTTGCCGACCCTGGAATCCGGTTGGCCCGCCACACCCCGGGCTTTATGGTTTGGGACGAACATGGGGGGACCTTTGTCCTCCGGGTGGAGGAACTCGAGGCCACGGAAGCCGCCGGCGAGTCCGAAAGCGCCATTAGCCTGGAAATTCCCCTGTCCCTCCCGGAGGGGCTCATTCGCAGCCTGGAAGAATTCGCCGCCCAGCAACAACTCCATCTCGCCCCGCCCTCGGGCCCGGAACTGGAGGAAGATGTCGTCCTGGCGGCCTGTCACCTGCCGGTCCAGAAGCTGTTCGTCTTTGCCGAAGAGCCGCGCCTGCTCGTCAAAAGATTCGGCGAGGCCGTGGAGATAACGCTTACCGGCGCCTTCAAGGCCCGCCGGCTCCCCTGCCAGGCAACCGACCTGGTCATTCACCTCACCCGGGCGTCTATGGCCCGCTTGGTGGCCCTGGTGCTCAGCCTGGCCCGGGGCGGTTTGTAGAGGACCCGGCGGCTCTGCCCGTTGCACTTGTTCCGGGACTCATTCCGCACCTCGCGCCTCGTTCCCAAGTTGCACTTGGGAACGAAAGTTTTCGTGCGCACCGCGCACCATTGGCCGAACCAGCGGGCGGTCGGGAGCTTGCGCTATTTTTGTTCACTCAACGAAAGTGGCCGCCAAGCTCAGCTTGGCCTGCAAGTGCGTTCCCAAGCACAGCTTGGGAACGAGGCGCTATATGTGGGCCGAAGAACCATGCGCAACTGTGCCGGAGCCGCCTTAAGCCTGCGGCTCCTGTAAATTAAAGATTAAACCGCAGGTTCAAATCAGAGGTGTCCTATGCCCATCTGGTGGAGTTTCGTCATGATTCTGGGGATGACGCTGCTGTATCCGTCCGGCAGCCAAGGGGCCGGGGCCATCAAGCTGCCGCCGCCGGCCAAAGCGGGGGGCATGCCCCTAACGGAGGCCCTGGAAATCCGGCGCACGGTGCGCCGCTTCGCCTCCCGGCCTCTGGACCTGGCCCAGGTCTCCCAACTTCTCTGGAGCGCCGGCGGCGCCAGCGACCCCCGGGGCCTGCGGACCGCGCCATCCGCCGGGGCCACCTACCCCCTGGACCTCTATCTGGTGGTGGGGGAGCGGGGGGTTAAGGACCTGCCCGCCGGGGTTTACCACTACCGGGTTGAGGCCCATGCATTGGCCCCCGTGGCCCCGGGTGACGCCCGGGCCGCGGTGGCCCGGGCCTCGCTCCACCAGAGGTGGATGGCCGAGGCCCCGGTGATGGTGGTGATCACCGGGGAGTACCGACGCTGCGCCGCCCGGTATGGGGAGCGGGGGGTCCGGTACACCCACATGGAAGCCGGGAACGTCAGCCAGAACCTGTTTCTGGCGGCCGAGGCCCTGGGCCTGGGGGCCGGAATCGTCGGGGCCTTCGAGGACAAGGCCCTGGCCCAGGCCGCCAAACTGCCTCCGGCCCACGAGCCCCTCCTGGTTATGCCGGTGGGCTATAAACCTTAGGGGGCCATAACCGGCTGGGAGGCGGCTCCGTCAAATCGACCTCAGGTCCGCTCTTGCCCTTGAAGCTAAAACTTTACCTGTCGTCAGGTCCGTGAGAAAACTGTGGTGACCATATGAAGCTGCTTTTGTGGTGATTACCAGGGCGCAAATAGCGCCCGATCACTCACTTTTGCCAGACTACGGCTTAGGGGTCATACTATCATGCCCCCAGGACCTCTTTCGCCTTCCTATAGTAGGCCCGCCGATCGTTAAGACCAATCAGGCCTCCGTTGATTTTTTTGGTGATGGCGTCAAACTGCCCGTTGTCTGCATAGGAATTGAGGTTGCGGCTGGTCCAATACCATCCTGCGACCCGGGCGGCTACCTCCAATCCCTCGGCCAATTCCGGTTTGCTCACCAGGTCCAGCTTTAAAAACTTACCAGCCTCTCGATAATTATCTTTGCCGGTGAGTTGGATAAAGCCCCTCCCGCGATAGCGCCACCCCTCACGGCTGCCTTCATCGCCGTTCCCAAGCCGGTCCGCATAGACCCGGTTAGCGATCTTTTCAGGCTGATGGGCAAATTCCTGAGCTTCGTCTTCAGTAAAATACTTACCAAAGACATCGAGCAAGCGCTCGGCCCGGTAATTAAGGTTTTCAGTGAAGCGGGAAAAACCCTGGCTTTCATGGGCTACCTGGGCGATAAATGCCGCCTGGCGCAGGGGGGTGTTGATCTCGGCCTCTGCCATGGCCAGATTCAGGGGCGGAATCAAAGAATCAGCTTTCTCGTCGCTCAAGGAAGGAACGATCTCTTGCAACTGGTCCGGAATCGGCCCTTCGAAGGTCGGCGCCGGCGTCGGGGTGGGTTTTGGCGGGGCCGTCTTTGGGGCCTCCTCCATGAATTTCTGGCTTACCCAACCAGTGGTGTCGTCCTCCATGAGAATGGGCAGCCAACCCGCGGTGTCGGGGACAATCACTACCTCCCCATGGGAGAGGTCTCCCAACACCTCATATTCGGTCCCCGGGCCGGAACGTATATTAAGCCGATTTTCCACAGTCACTCGGTAATTCCTGCCCTTTATTTCTTGAACGGCTTCCGTATCCGGACCCGGCAGGGGCGCCGGCCTCACCGGCTCGCCGTAATCTATACCCGGTATCAGGCCTGCATGGGTCCAGCCTCGATCTATAGCCGAAAATGCCCCAACGCCATAGGCCTCGCCCTTGGCCTCGAAAGTCTTTCCGTTGCCCTGGCTCACCGCTACATGACGTCCTTTGAATTCGTCGTAGGTGAAGGGATCCTTTGAAAAGTAAAACAGGAGGGCCCCGGCGGTCCGAATAGCCTGTTTCACCGGAATTAACGAACCATGCTTCCGGCAATGCCGGACCTGATAGAGTGACCCATCCGGCATAGTGGGTTTAACCCCTAAGCGGGCGCAGCCCCACTCCACCAGTTCGGAACAGTCGAAGGCCTTCGGGTTCGAATCCGATGGCGATGCCTCCGCTTCCCATTCATATTCATCTCCGTCTTGGGTGAGCAGCAAATCCAGCAATTCTTTGGGGGTCCTCATGATCAATCCTCCTTAGATACTTACCATGCCGTCTCTGCGGGCGAAAGGCGATGGCCCGGCCTCCCAAGCTCATCACTTCCTTCTCTTATGCGGCAACCTTTGCCACCGGGGAAAATCCCCGAAAGTTTCGGTTCTTGACCTCGATTCCTTTCAGCGATGGCATGATAGCATTAATTTCCATGAATTTGTCAATTCACCGGCCGGACAGAGGGATATTTTTAAATAATTTTCATGCCTGCCCATCATAACTCAGATATTTTGCTACGTGGGAGCTTAAGGATCCCATACCGGCACGGCCCGGTAATGGTGCGATACAGGAAAGGTGAAGGGGCAGTCTTCTTGGCTCATGGAACTGAATATAACATGCACGACATTGGTATTAATGGCGATGCAGCCAGGGGCGCAGGCCGCTGGTGAGGAGGTAGAGCATGGCCAGCACCAGGACGATGGTGGCCCCGGAAGGAAAGTCGATGGCGTAGGACAGGATCAGGCCCCCCACCGCCGACCCCACCGCCACCCCGGTTGAGACCCACACCATGGTTTTCAGCTGCCGGGCCAGGTTTTGGGCGATGGCCCCGGGGATCACCAAGAGCGCCGAGACCAGGATAATCCCCACCAGATAGATGGTAACGATCACCACCAGGGCCATAATGACCAGGAAGAGATAGCGCAGGGCCTTGACCGGCACCCCGTTGACCCAGGCCATCTCCTCATCGAAAGATAGGAAGACGAGTTCCTTGAAAAAGGCCAGGATAACGGCCAAAACCCCCACCGTGACCACCAGGATCTGCCAGAGTTGCCGGGTATCGATGGCCAGGATATTGCCGAACAGAAAGCCGAAAACATCGACGTTATAGGCCCGGGAGAGATGGAGGAAGACCAGCCCTAAGGCCATGGAGGCCGCGAAAAAGATGCCGATGGCGGTATCTTCCTCCACCGAGGTGCGGGTCTGGGCATATTCGATGAGCAGGGCCACCATTACGGAAAAGCCGATGCCGGTCCATAAGGGATCGACGCCCAAGAGGAACCCCAGGGCCACGCCGCCAAAGGCCGAGTGCGAAATGCCCACCCCGATGAAGGCCATGCGCCGCAGCACCACGAAGGTGGAGAGCACCCCGCACAGCAGGCTTACCAGGATGGCGGCCGCCAGGGCCCGCTGGAGAAACCCCAGGGTGAACAGGTCAATCATCATGGGCCTTCACCACCCGGTGGGGAATCTCGCCGTGAAACAGGTATTCCACCGCGCAGCCGAAGGTGCTCTCGAGGCCCAGGCGGCCGATGGGTGGGGGTTGATGCACGTGAATCCGCCGGTTGATGCAGACCACGTCGTCCATGTGGCGGGCCACGGCCCCGATATCGTGGGAGACGATGAGGACCGTGAGGTTAAGCTTCTCTCTGAGGGTGTTAATCAACTCGAAGATGTCGTCCTGGACGCAGGCATCCAGGGACACCGTGGGTTCATCCAGGATCAGAATCCGTGGTTCGACGCCCAGGGCCCGGGCAATAAAAACCCGTTGCTGCTCCCCCCCGGAAAGCTCACCGATGAGCCGTTGCGCCAGGTGGGAGATGCCCAGGTCCTCCAAGCGGGCCTGGGCCAGGTCCCGGTCTTCCCGGCGGGGCTGTTTAAACAGGCCGATGCGGCCGTAGCGGCCCATGAGCACCACGTCCAGAACGGTGACGGGGAAGCGGGGATTTCCCAGGGGCCGTTGGGGCAGGTAGCCCACCACGCTGCCGTGATGCCGCAGTTGTTCTGGAGATTCGCCGAAGACCCGCACTGCGCCCCGCTGGGGCCGGATCAATCCCAGGATCACCTTGAGCAGGGTGCTTTTGCCGGCCCCGTTGGGTCCCAGGATGCCCACGTACCGGCCGGCCTCGATGGTAAGGTTGACATCCTCGAGGATCACGGCGCCGCTGAAGTTAACCCATACATCCTCGAGCTTTATGGCGGTCTCGCCCATCCCCAGCAGTTTCATCGCAGGGCTTCATCCAGGGCCGCCAGGTTGGCGCGCATCAGTTGCAGATAATCGGAGCCGTAGGGCGGCGGGCCACCCATGGGGTCGAGTTTCAGGACCTTCACCCCGGCCTCCTGGGCGATCACCTCCGCCACCCGGGGATTGAGCTGGGGTTCGGCGAACACCACCTTGATCCCATAACCGCGGATGGCGGTCACCAGGTTCTTGAGATGACGGGGCGTCGGTTCCCGGCCGGGAGCGGCTTCAATGGTCCCCACCTCATGGAGATTGTAACGCCGGGCGAAATAGGAGAAGGACGGGTGAAAGGAGACAAAATCCCGGAGACGCCAGCCGCGCGCCCGGCTATCGATCTCCCGGTGCAGTTCTTCCAGGGCCGTCAAGTAATTCTTTAGATTAGCCTCATATTGGGCCCGGTGGCCGGGGTCCGCCTGGATGAAGGCGCTGGCGATCTTCCGGCAAATATCCTGGGCCAGCACCGGGTCCAACCAGATGTGAGGATTGCCGCCCGGTTGAAGGTCGGCCGATTCTCCTGCTTCATGATGCCGGCCGCTATGATCCGATTTCTCGGCTTCCTCATGGTGGTGCGGATGG
>Ga0351865_10402_pt1 | contig 11964 bp, 8 predicted proteins | sample TotcelFGM3001L10_FD_206780 | JGI IMG/M metagenome (GOLD analysis project Ga0351865, IMG submission 206780) | Enriched cells from coal bed in the Powder River Basin, Montana, United States - Total cells FGM rep2 HSBNCT.FGM.300.1.L10 ... | reverse complement strand
ATACTTTTCTCTACGAACCTTTTTGCCGCTGAAAAGCTGATCACGATCGTGCATACGAATGATATGCACTCTCATTTTCAGGGATTTTCGCCGGAAATCGATTATCAACCCTTCAAAGTCAATGCCGATAAAACCCTGGGGGGCTGGGCGCGGGTTGCAGCGGTCATCAACAATACTAAAAGAACAAGAACCAATCCCGTCCTGACTCTCGACGCGGGCGATTTTACCATGGGTTCCCTTTTCCATATGCTGATCCGCGAAGAAGCCTTCGAATTGCGTTTACTTAAAGCAATGGGTTATGATGCCGTCACACTGGGCAATCATGAATTTGACCTCAAACCTGCAGGATTGGCCGCCATTTTAAGAACAGCCAAAGCCAAAGACGGCCTGCCGCAGATCGTCCTAGCCAATCCGGTCTTTGATCGCCAACAGCCTTCCCTGTCTGAACTTGCTGACGCTTTTACCGAAGCGGACGTGAAGCCGTATATCGTGCTACAACGTAACGGCATGAAAATCGGCATCTTCGGCCTGCTGGGTAAGGATGCCGCCGAAGTGTCGCCGTTTGCCAAACCCCTTACTTTCCGCGATCCCGTCGAGACAGCAAAAGAGACCGTCGATATCCTGCGCAATAGGGAAAAAGTGGACATGATTATCTGTCTGTCCCATGGTGGTCTGCGCGATAATCCGAAAAAATCAGAGGATGTCATTCTGGCCCAAAAAGTCCCGGGCATTGATGTTATTATCAGCGGGCACACCCATACGAAACTGGATAAACCAGTCTCCGCTTACGGCACCATCATTGTTCAGGCGTGGTGTTACGGCAAGCAAGTGGGCATCCTGGATATTGCCTATGACAACGGCAAGGTAACGTTGAAAAACTACACCGCTATGGCCATCAACAGTTCTCTTGCCGGAGATGCCGATATTCAAAATATGATCAATGGCTTCAAACAAAAGATAGACACGCAACTGCTCGGCCCCGCTCATTTGTCCTATGATCAGGTCATCGCCGAAACCAGCTGGGATTTAACAAATACGGCGGCGGAATCACCCTTGGGCAATATGATTGCCGATTCCATCCGCTGGGATGTCAATCAAGTTGATTCCGATGAAAAAGATCCGGTAAGCCGTGTCGTGGTCGCTGTCGAATCCAACGGCATCATCCGTGATGATCTGCTTAAAGGCGTTACCGGCAAGATTATCCTGGGCGATTTATTCCGCACCTTTCCTCTGGGCATCGGAGCGGACAACACCATGGGTTATCCGCTGATCAGTTTTTATCTTTACGGCTATGAAATCAAAAGGGCCACGGAAATCCTCACCAGTGTGAGACCGATCAAAAGTGATGATTATTTTCTGCAAATTTCCGGACTGCGTTTTACCTATAATCCGCATCGGGTCATTTTTGACCGCGTGACCGGTATGGAGATAGGCAATGAAGAAGTAGGCTATGCGCCGCTGGACTACAGCCGGTCGAATAAGAAACTCTATCGCGTAGCGGCCAATATTTACAACGCAACTTTTTTAAAACTGGTCGGCCGGTTCACATATTCTATGCTGGATATTGTGCCGAAAGATAGAAACGGCAACGCCATTGAAAAGTTATCGGCCGCGCTGGTTGACGGCGATAAGTCTCTGCCGGGGATTCAGGAGCTTAAAGAGTGGCAGGGCCTCGTTAAATACGTCCGGTCCTTCCCGGATAGTGACGGCAACGGCATTCCGGACGTTCCGGAAAAATACAAAGGCAAGCTTGGACGCATTGTGGAAAAACCGAGCGTAAGTCCGGTCAATCTGGTGTCGCGGGCAGCAACGCCGACGCTGATTGTGCTGGCGCTCTCAGTGATGGTTTTGCTGCTGCTTATGATTGCCGTCATTGCCGTGATTCAAAAACTGCGGAAAGTTAAAATTAAGGTTTGACGGTTAAAAATATTATCTGCTATTCCTATAGCCCAAATACTTGGAGTTCTTATGAGCAAAGATTACATTGAAATCCGCTGGCACGGACGCGGCGGTCAGGGCGCCATTACGGCGGCCAAGATTGTTGCCGGAGCGGCGTTCGTCTCCGGTTATCCGGGTGTGGTCATGGCGCCGACTTTCGGGACGGAGCGCAGAGGCGCCCCGGTCATGACATCTCTGAAGATCTCGAAAACGAAGATCTATGATTTATCACCGATCGAAACCCCGGATATCGTCGTCGTCCTTGATCATCTGCTGCTTAAGGAAGCGGATGTCACGCATGGCCTCAAACCCGGAGGAATTATCGTTTTGAACACACCCATGGCGTTCGAGTCATATCATTTCCGCGATTTTAAGTTGGCCACGGCGGACATTACGGCGATCTCCGTTGAAGCGGGCCTTCCTCACGGGATGGTGAACACCGGGATTATCGGGTCGCTGGAAAAAGCCACAAACCTCCTGGGTATTGATACCCTGATCAAAGGCATAGAAGAGGAATTCAGAACACGCAAGCCGGAAAAGAATTCATTGGCGGCCAAAATCGCCTATGAACGAACGGTGGCGGGAGGATGAAAATGGGTACCAGAAATTACAGAAGAAAAACATCACACAGTGAGCACGGGCCCGGAGACGGCGGCAGAACAGGCTCATGGAGAGTCGAGCGGCCGGTCTTTGACCGGAGTCTCTGCATCCCCTGCAAAAGAAATAAAGAATCCTGCTTCATCTGCTGGCTGTTCTGTCCGGAAGTGGTGATCTCCCGAACGATTCCACCGACGGTTAACCTGGAATACTGCAAAGGCTGCGGCATTTGCGCTGAAGAATGTCCCACAAAGGCGATCACGATGGTGGATGAAGCGAAGTTCGCCGAAGAAGAAAAGGATAAGGAGTAGACGCCATGCACATCATTGAAGACGGAAACGCAGCAGCAGCATTAGGCGTCAAGCTTTGCCGGGTCAGTGTCATCGCGGCTTACCCCATCACCCCCCAAACGCCGCTGACGGAAAAACTCTCCGAATATGTCGAACTCGGTGAAATGAAGGCCGAATACATTCCCGTCGAGAGTGAGCATTCCGCCCTGGCAGTGTGCATTGCCGCGTCCTCCGCAGGCGCCAGAGTATTCACCGCCACCAGCGCCAATGGTCTGCTTTACATGCACGAGCAGGTCCAGTGGGCATCGGGCGCGAGGCTTCCCATCGTCATGTGCGTGGTGAACCGGGCGGTCGGCGCCCCGTGGAATGTCTGGAACGACCAGCAGGATTCCATTTCTCAGCGTGACACGGGCTGGATACAGATCTATTGCTCCGATCATCAGCAGATCATCGACACCGTGATCAAGGCTTACTGGCTTGCGGAAAAAGTCAGCATCCCGATCATGGTCTGTTATGACGGATACATCCTGTCGCACACGTTCATGCCTTTCGATCTGCCGGATCAGGAAAAGGTCGATGCCTTCCTGCCGCCCTTCCAGCCGGAATATTTTCTGAACCCCGATGAACCGGCCAACCTCAATACCGTCACCCTCCCGGATGTGAGGCTTGATGTTAGAGGCGAACTGGCTCACGGTTACATGGAAATCCGGTATCTCCTTCATGAAGATTTACGAAAGACGCTGGACATCGCAGCGGCTGCGGAAAAGCGATTTGCCGATGTTTTCGGCCGGGGCGGCGATCCTTATCTCGAACCGTACCGCTGTGATGATGCCGATTACATCGCCGTGGGCTTGGGTTCCATCACGTATCAGCTGAGGGTTTCCGTAGATGCGTTAAGAAATGAAGGCATCAAGGTTGGCGTCATGGGGGTTCGGTTCTACCGGCCATTTCCGGACCAGGCTGTTGCCATGGCCCTGAAAGGCAGGAAAGGCGTCATTGTTTTTGAAAAGGCGCTCAGTTACGGTTATGAAGGCGCTCTGGCATCGGATTTAAAGGCAGCGCTTTATGAACATCTGGCCGGCACAGGCTCACTGCCGCCGGTCCAAAATTATATCGCCGGCATCGGCGGACGCGAAATCCGCACCGACGAGTTAACACAAGCACTCAAAGCTGCAACCCAGGGCCGCGTTTCCAAAGAGCCCACGTGGATCGGGCTTAAGCTTTAGTAAGTTAAAATTATTTTCTGACGTTTTCGTCAGAAAATAATTTCGGTAACGCACTTATCCCGTCTTAACGGGGTTAGGAGATTTTCATGCAGTCTAAAACCACCATTTTGAGTTTACCCACTGAAGAATTTGTCCATCCGGGAACACGCGCCTGCACGGGCTGCGGCCTGGCTATCGCTTACAGAGTCGGTCTCAAAGCTCTGGGCAAAGATACAATGCTGGTTGTTCCCCCCAGCTGTCTGACCGTCCTACAGGGCCTTTTCCCCGTCGCCTCCACCAAACTGCCCTGCCTGAATGTGACCTTTGCTTCAACGGCTGCCGCCGCTACCGGAATCCTGGCCACGCTGAAATCACAGGGCAAAACACATATCAAAGTTGCCGGCTGGGCGGGCGACGGCGGAACCAGCGACATCGGCTTACAGGCGCTGTCCGGTGCAGCCGAGCGCGGCGACAATTTTATTTATTTCTGTTACGACAACGAAGGCTACATGAACACCGGCGTGCAGCGCTCGGGCACAACCCCGATCGGCGCTATTACAGCCAACACACCCTTCAAGGGAAAATTGCAGCAGAAGAAAGATGTTCCGGCCATCATGGCGGCACACCATTTGAGTTATGTTGCGGCCTGTTCCGCGGCCTACCCGCTGGACCTCTATGATAAGATCATCAAGTGCAAGGATATGCCGGGCACCAAGTACTTCCACATTCATATTCCCTGCCCCCCGGGCTGGGGTTACAACCCGCGCTACGGCATTAAGATCGGCCGCCTTGCGGTGGAAACCGGCTACTACGACCTCTACGACATCGTCAACGGTGAGTTTAAATTAACGGCCGCATCCGAAAAGCTTGTGGAGAAGCGCAAACTCGTGCCGGTTCGTGAATACTTCCGAGCACAATCGCGCTTCAAGGTTTTGACTGAAGCGCAGATCGCAGAAATTCAACAACAGATTGATGAGAAGTGGGCAGGATACTATAAGAAGGAAGAATGAGATGTTCATGGATCACCCATGAGCGCTCTGATATAGAAACAGGCACTACCCCACCACCTGCACAGGGAGGAGGAACGGATGTCCCCCCTCCCTGCTTGACGATTATTCCTTATAAAGATTATTCAGCATCTCTCCATACTTTTCCATAACCACGCCGCGCTTCAGTTTCATGGTCTGAGTGAGCATGCCGTTGTCCAGACTAAAATCTTCCAGAATAAAATCGAACTTGCGGGGTATTTCATAGGACCCTATGGACTTTCGGAGATGGTTCTGGACTTCTGCGGTGAGCAGGTCTTTGAATTTCCGGCCCGCTGGATTGGCCGGATCGAAGAGGTCTTTGGGCTCGACGGATAATTTCAGTTCAGAAGCCAGATGCTTCAGTAATTGCATATCGGGAACAATTAATCCCACGTTGTATTCATGTCCCACCCCCGCCACCACGGCGTTGAGAACCCAGGGCAGGATCTTCATTTCCAGTTCGATGGTCTCCGGATGAACGTACTTGCCATTGGCCAGTTTATATTCTTCCTTGAACCGGCCGGTAATGTATAAAAATCCATCATCATCAAGACGTCCCCGATCGCCCGTTCGCACCCCCCGCATGCCGTTCATTTCCACAATCACTTCCTGGGTCTTTTCCGGTTTTTTATGGTAGCCGATCATGCACTGCGGCCCGAAGCAAAGGATCTCACCATCATCGCCGTCCTCACCCGTCCGCGAGCGATCGATCACTACTTTGGTTTTATTGATCGGCTTGCCGACGGATCCCAGGCGGTTCCCCATTAACGGAGAGTTGATCGTAATGGCCGGAGACGTTTCACTCAAACCATAAGCATCATACGTCGGAATCCCGACATCGATGAAGAACTTGGCGATGTCCACATTCATGGGAGCGCTGCCGGTGACCGCGTTATCCAGACAGCCGCCAAAACGGGCCCGGATCTTGGACAGAACGATCTTATCCAGGATTTTATGTTTCAAGCTGTCTTTGCCGGTTTCCCTTTTGCGCTTCGCGGCGGCGATCGCGGCTTCAAAGAGCTTTAATTTCAGGCCGCCTTCTTCCCTCATCTTCGCCCAGACGCCATTATAGACTTTGTTGAAGATCCGGGGCACGGTGGTCATAAACGAGGGACAGATTTTGGGCAAGTCAGCAATCAATGTTTCGACCGATCCCATAATACCGATCGAGCCGCCCCTCAGGATAAAAGCATGTAAATCAGCCGTAATCCCGAATGAGTGCGCCCAGGGAAGCATGGAGATGCAGCGGCTCTTTTCGGTCAGATTGGGAAACCAGGCCAGGCCGGCTTTAACGTTTTCCGCCAGATTGCCATGAGAAAGAAGGACGCCTTTGGGTTCGCCGGTAGTGCCGGACGTATAAATCAGAACCGCGACTTCGGAATGCTTTGGCTTTCGGACAGGCACGGGGTTTTGCGCACCTTTTTTCTCCAAGGCGGCCATGGTGCTTTCGCCCGTTCCTTCGATCAGGTAGATCTGCTTGAGACTGGGGATTTCGGAAGGGAAACCTTTGACTTTCTCCAGAATCTCCGGCTTGGAAACAAACAGAATTTTGATCTCGGCATCCTGTATAATGTACTTCCACATCGACACCAGTTCTTTTTCATACATCGGCACATAGGCGGCGCCCAGGCCCTGGGTGGCAATTTCTCCAATCAACCATTCCTTCCTGTTATTGGCGATGATCCCGACCGTGTCTCCGGCCTTTACTCCGATTGCCGCCAATCCCGCGCGCAGATTATTCACGCGGCCGGCGATCTGGCCGTAGGTGACCCATTGATACACCCCGGCACTGTCTTTCTCGCCGATCAGAAGATTGTTCGTATACCGGGCAACACTGTGTTCAAAGATATCCACCAAATTGTCCGGGGGTTCACAAACATTGCTGTATTCTCCGTATTCAAAGATCGCCATAGTCTTCTCCCTTCCCTTTTGTCATTTGTTTGAATGGACTTCAAGTTCAACGACGGCCCATAGCGGCCGGTTACTGGTTTGCTGGTTTTATCTGTAAAACTATTGAAAACGCTGCTTCTTGAGATAACTTCGATTCCACAGGTTCCGCAAAACACCATGAATCGCGTTTCAAAGATGGTTAACGCCGCGCCTGATGCGTGTATGTTCTTAGAAGGCAGAATAGAAATATTCGGTGACGAAGTCAAGGAATTTGACGGATATGTTTAAACCTGAACAAGTCTTATCCGGAAGGAAAAAGATGGGTTGGTGAAATCGTGGACAAGTCCCGGCGTCAATGCCGGTAGACTGGCCAATCCCGACATTGACCGATGCTTCTCGTCGCCATGGTCCATTGCAAATAGGACGTCATCTTTACCCTCGGCAATTACCAAACAGCATCGAAAAAAGTGACGCTTTTACTTCATCACTCGTTACCCGTGTATCCCGGATCGAAATTAGCGATGATGACCGCGCGGGTCCTGTCGATGAGTGCCTGAACATTATCAGCCGTGTAGCCGCCGGTATCGATCGGGTCGCCGATGACGACCTGGATTTTCCCCGGGGTCACGGCAAGACTTTTCTTGGGCAGAACGCGCCGGCTTCCATTAACAGTGACAGGCAGGATGGGGATGTTCCGCCGGACGGCCGTTACGAACCCCCCTTTTTTGAATTCTTGGATTTGTCCGTCCGGCGACCGGGTGCCTTCGGCAAACACCATGATACTTACTCCCCTGGGAAGTCGGTCGATGCCTTTGTTGATGCTCTCGATGGCCTTCGCAGTGTTGGAACGGTCGATGAAGATGTTCCGTGAGGCATATAACCCGTAGCCGAAAAGCGGAATTTTGAGAACTTCTCTTTTGATAAACCAGCGGTATTGGATACCGAGCGTGGTAACCAGCGCAATGATATCATAGAGGGATTGGTGGTTGGAAATAATAATGTATGACGTCCCCGGCTGAATTTTTTCTTTGTTCTTTATTTCCGTCCGAACGAAAGAGACGCCAAGCATGGTGTATGCCCAGAGTTTCGATAACGAGAAAGCGAGATTGCCGGTGCGACTAAGCAGGCCGGCAACGATGATGGGAACAGCCAGAATAAGTGTCGCCACAGCAGACCAAAGGAGAATCCAGACAGTAAAGAATGATTTAAGCACTTTCATTGCATAACTGCCTCCGCAGATCTTACTCCTCAGGAAAGATTTTAAGCAACGCTGGATCATAGCGGTTCGATATTCTCTAGTTGTCGTCCTTCCCTGTTGAATAATACGAGCACATTCGGCAGCGCTTATGTCGGACTTCCCTTGCGGTGTTGTTCATAAAGGTCATAGAATGACTTCAGCAGATCCGGAATGGGCAATTCATAAGGGCACTTTTCCACACAGGCGCCGCAGGCATCGCATTTCAAAACACTTTCCATGGGCAGACGGGAAAACTGGACGGCAACGGCAGGTGACATCCGGCTGGCGATGACCCGATATCCCATGGCCGGCGTTATCATCACTCCGTTCGGACAGGGCTGGCAATATTCACAACGGCGGCAGAACTGTTTGCCCAACTCGGTCCTGTATCGCTCCATCAGATCCAGATCGCTTTGGGCGACCCGGTTTTCATTATCATAGAAGGATACAACCTGATCCACGGCTGCGACAGAGTCAAAACCCGGGATTGGGATAACATCAGGATGCTGCCGCAAAAATTTGAAGGCGATGTCGGCATTGTCGATCATCCCGCCGGCAAACGGCTTCATTGCGAGAATACCGATGTTATTTTCGTTCGCTATTTTAAAGAGTTCGTCTTTTGCGGCAATTTCGATAAAATTGAAGGGGAACTGAATGGAACTGAATAGATCCGTCTTAACCGCTCTAATGGCCATTGACAGGCTGTGGGAGGTAAGACCGATATGGAGAACCTTCCCCTGATCCCTGGCTTTCAGCAACGCCTCCATCGCTCCGCCCGGCGCCATAACACTTTCCCAATCAGCTTCTTTCGCTACCTGATGCAGCTGATAGAGATCGATATAGTCCGTCTGAAGCCGCTTAAGGGTTTTTTCAACGTGCTCGGTCATGCCCGCGGCATCACGCTTCAGAGATTTGGAGGCAATGATCACGCGGTCGCGCATACCTTGAAAGGCAGTCCCGATTTTTTCTTCGCTGTCGAGGTACATATTGGCTGTATCATAAAAGGTAATGCCCCGGTCATACGCCCGCCGCAACACGTTCACGGCCGTTTCTTTATTTAGGCGGATCAGGGGGATCCCCCCGAATCCCAACTCGGAAATTTTCATGCCCGTTTTTCCAAAGATGACGTAACGCATCGACGCTATCTCTTATCGACTGAGTACAATCCGGCCAATTGTAACGTTGTCAGGCCATCCGTTGATATCCGCGAAGAAATTTTATTGACATATAAATTCAATCGCATTATAGTCACCCCCGCTCGAAGGTGAGTCGATCTTGCAGGCAAGTTTCAATAGTTCCTACTGGGGAATCGTTCAATGGTAGGACGACGGACTCTGACTCCGTTAATCAAGGTTCGAATCCTTGTTCCCCAGCCAATCATTATCAGCCCAACCCGCCATTTCTCGAGGTTATTCTTTACTTTCTTTCGGCAATTTTAGTCCAGGAATCCCTGAGCGGCACAACGCGATTAAAAACGGGTTTCCCGGCTTTCGCGTCTTTCTCGTCAACACAGAAATATCCCAGCCTTTCGAACTGATACTGACTTCCCGGAATTCCGTCTTTCAAACTCTGCTCGACATAACAGGTCGTCACGGTTTCCAACGAATCGGGATTCAAGTATTTGAGAAAATCTTCCTCGCTTCCCGGATCCTCGATACTGAACAACCGGTCGTATAACCGCACTTCCGCCGGTATCGCATGCTGGACCGATACCCAGTGAATCACGCCCGGCACCTTGCGCCCATCCGCCGGCGGCGCATTGCGGGTTGCAGGATCATAAGTACAGTGGATTTCAATGACCTCACCGGTTTTCTCGTCCTTCACCATGCTTTCAAATTTTATGATGTAAGCGTTACTCTGGAAAAAGGTACTTCCCTCGTCCCCATCTCGGGACGCTGCGGATGGTTCTGGCACTCGAAGGATTCAACCTGACCCTCCGGGTAATTGTCGATTACGACCCGCAAAGGATGCAAAACACCCATCGCCCGGGGCGCCCGTTCATTGAGATCATCGCGGACACAGTGTTCGAGGAGCGCGACGTCAATCAGGTTGTCATTTTTGGCGACACCGATTTCCGCGCAGAATTTCCGGATGGCCTCCGGTGTATAGCCGCGCCGTCTCATCCCCGTCACGGTGGGCATACGCGGATCATCCCAGCCATTCACATAATTCTTCTGCACGAGTTCAATAAGCCGCCGTTTACTCAGCACCGTATAGCTCACACTCAGCCTCGCAAATTCAATCTGCTTCGGGCGATTAACCGGAATTAATCGCTCTACAATCCAGTCGTAAAGCGGACGGTTGTTTTCAAATTCCAGCGTGCAGATAGAATGCGTAATGCCTTCGAGTGCATCGGAAAGGCAGTGCGCAAAGTCATACATGGGGTAAATGACCCATTTCGTCCCAGTTCGATAGTGGGGCTCGCGTTTGATGCGATAGAGGATGGGATCCCGCATGACAATGTTCGGTGCCGCCATGTCGATTTTTGCGCGCAACGTATAAGCGCCGTCGGCAAATTCGCCGGCGCGCATTCGTTCGAACAGGTCCAGGTTCTCTTCAACGGAGCGGTTGCGATAGGGACTGTCCTTACCGGGTTCGGTGAAGGTTCCCCGGTACTCCCTCATTTCATCCGGATTCAAGCTGCATACGTAAGCGTTACCGGATTTGATCATTGCGACGGCAAATGCATACAGTTTTTCAAAATAATCGGAGGCATAAAACAGACGATTCTCCCAGTCAAATCCCAGCCAGTGAACATCGTGGATAATGGATTCCACAAATTCCATGGACTCACCCGCGGGGTCCGTATCATCCAGCCGAAGGTTGCAGGTCCCCTGATACTGAATCGCCAGACCGAAATTGAGGCACACCGACTTGGCATGTCCGATATGGATATAGCCGTTCGGCTCCGGCGGAAAACGGGTGGCTACACGCCCGGCGTGTTTGTTGGTCCGTAAATCTTCGTCGATGATGTCCCGGATAAAATCAGTAGGGATGGGGTTGGAGGATGTTGCTTCTATCATAACTCGTGAAACTCCTTTTGCTTCTTATTCTATGGAGAGCCCCAACTTGTACAACGGAGCCCTCATATTTTAAACTTAATTATTTATCTGCCGGTGCCGGCTAAAGATTTTGACCTGTGAAATACCCCGCACGCTAACATCCAATAGCCGTTTTCAGATGATCCATGTTCAGATTGCCGCCGGACATAATCATGACCACTTTCTTGCCGCGAAGTCGTTCCTTGATTTTATAGGCAGCCATCAGAGAGACGGCTCCGGCGGATTCAGCTAAATTATGAGTGGCAGTCAGCGCCATTTTTATCCCCTGCAATATTTCCTCTTCCGTCAGGAGAATCACATCATTAATGGCATCCTTGAGAATGACATAAGGCAGTTGAAATACCGTTCTTGCGGCCAGGCCGTCAGCAATGGTGTGCGCGTCATCCAGAGTAACAATTTCCCTTTTCTTCCATGCGGTATAGAAGGACGGCGCATTCTCGGGCTCAACGCCTATGATCTCGATACCGGGCTTGATGGCGCGCGCGGTCTTTAAAAGCGATGCGCAGCCGGCACCGCCGCCAATCGGACAAATGATCGTGTCAACTTCAGGAAGGTCCTCCAGAATTTCAATGCCCATCGTGGCAATGCCGTTGAGTATTTCCGGCTCGTTGCCCTGCTGAACATAGTAGTAGCCCGCACTGTCCACCAGTTCATCACAGTAAGATTGAGCATCGTAGAAGTCTTCGCCGTGGACGATCAACTCCGCGCCGTAACTTT
>Ga0351865_10401_pt1 | contig 11968 bp, 10 predicted proteins | sample TotcelFGM3001L10_FD_206780 | JGI IMG/M metagenome (GOLD analysis project Ga0351865, IMG submission 206780) | Enriched cells from coal bed in the Powder River Basin, Montana, United States - Total cells FGM rep2 HSBNCT.FGM.300.1.L10 ... | reverse complement strand
TAATCATCCTCTTTGTGCCCGCGGGCATCGTCGGCTGGGTGCGCAATCACGTTCGCCGTTTACAGAAGGTGCTGGAATGATACTCCAGGTTCAAGATCTCACCAAGCGCTTCGGCGGCCTCCAGGCCCTCTCGGACATCACCTTTGATTTGGCCGAGGGCCAGATTTTGGGACTCATCGGCCCCAACGGCGCCGGCAAAACCACCCTGTTCAATGTCATCAACGGGGTCTATGCCCCGGAGCGCGGCCGGGTGACCTTTCGGGGTGAGGATATCACCGGCCTGCCCTCCTATGAAGTGGCTCAACGGGGCCTGGCCCGGACCCACCAGGTGGTGCGCCCCCTCAACGATCTTTCGGTCCGGGAAAACGTCATGGTGGGGGCCTGCTACGGCCGGGAAAAGCACTCCCTCAAGGAGGCGAGACGCGTGGCCGACGAGGCCTTGACCCAGGTGGGTCTGATCGACCGGGCCGACCAACCGGCGGGGAGCCTCAACGTGGCCCAGAAAAAGCGCCTGGAGATGGCCCGGGCCCTGGCCGCCAAACCTTACTTGATATTGCTGGATGAAGTCCTGGCCGGCCTCAACCCGTCGGAAATCGCCGCGATGATGGAAACCGTCCGGGCCATCCGGGATCAAGGGATCACCATTCTCATGATCGAGCATGTCATGCAGGCCATCATGGCCATCTCGGACCGCATCCTGGTCCTGGATTACGGCCTGTTGATCGCCGCCGGCGCCCCCGAAGAAGTGGCCAATAATCCCCAGGTGATCGAGGCCTACCTGGGCGATCCCAAAATGACGGCGCAACTGATGGCGGAGTAGATTCCATGGCTCTATTAGAAGTGAACGACATTGCCTCCGGCTACGCAGGCGTCCAGATCCTCTGGGGGGTCAACCTTAAGCTGGAGCCGGGCAAACTCACCACCCTGGTGGGCAGTAACGGCGTGGGCAAGACCACCTTACTCAAAACTGTGATGGGGTTGATGCAGCCCATCAATGGGTCGGTCTCCTTCCAGGGAGACGACGTCACGAACCTGTCCGCCCATGCCCGGGCCAACGCCGGCATGGTGCTGGTCCCCGAAGGCCGCCAGCTGTTCACTGAAATGACCATCTACGAGAACCTGGAAATGGGGGCCTTCTCTCCCCGGGCCCGGGCCAGCTTCACTCATAACCTGGACAAGGTCTACGAACTCTTTCCCCGCCTCAAGGAGCGGACCCGCCAGAAGGCCGGCACCTTGAGCGGCGGCGAACAGCAGATGGTGGCCGTGGGCCGGGGCCTGATGGCCGAACCCGAAGTCCTCATGCTGGACGAGCTCTCCCTGGGGCTCTCACCCCTTTTGGCCCTCACCCTGTTCGAGGCCCTGACCCGCCTGAAAAAAACCGGCCTGACTATGCTCCTGGTGGAACAGAACGTCACCATGGCCCTGGCGGTGAGCGATTATGCCTACGTCCTGGCCGAAGGCAAGGTCCACCTGGAAGGCCCGGCCCGGGAACTCAGCAAAAACGACGAGGTGCGCCGCACCTATTTGGGAATTTAAGAGCAGTGGTCAGCGATCAGTGGCCGGATAAAGCCCCGTTTTTTACTGACTACTGACCACTGACTACTTTTTCAGGAGGTTGGTCATGCCGGTTAAGGATTGGATGAGCAAAGACCTGGTCACCATTGATGCGGATACTTCCATCATGAAGGCCTCCAGGGTCATGAAGCAGAATGAGATTCAACACTTGCCGGTTCTGAGCAAAGGCATCCTCACGGGCATCGTGTCTGACCGGGACCTGAAAGAGGCCACGCCTTCCAAGGCCACCACCCTGGATATTCATGAGATGTACCATCTGCTGGACACCATCAAGGTCAAAAGCCTGATGCCGCAAAGACTTTTTACCATCACCGCCGGGGAAACGGTGGAAAAGGCGGCGGCGGTCATGCTCAAGCGCCATATCTCGGCCTTGCCGGTGGTGGACGCCCAGGGGACCCTGGCGGGCATCATAACCAAGGGTGATATATTCCGGGCCTTTGTCTCCATTTCGGGCATTTATCAGGGGCCGCTGGCCATGGGCCTGGAATTGCCGGATCAGCCGGGGTACATCAAACAGGTCACAGACGTGATCCGGGAACACGGGGGGCGGATTGCTAGTATCATGACGCGCTACGAAGGGGCCCCGGAAGGCTTCAAGCGCGTCTATATCCGCGCCAAAGAGGTCAAGGATGAAAAAGCCCTCCAGAAAGAACTGGAGGGCAGACACAAGATACTTTACTATTTCATCGAGCAGGTCGATTAATCCAGGTAATATCGTGTTCGCCTTATAGGGGCGGGTTTGAAACCCGCCCCTACGTGCGATGGCAATCTAAAACCAGGAGCGGTGGCTCCACAACTCCTCTTGCAGGTCCTTCATCTCCGTCTGACACATGAGATACAAGGAGGCATTCTGGATGGCCAGGCCCCCCAGATAGGCCAGGGCGGTGACCAGCTTGATCTCCTCGGCGGTGAAATGCCGCACCGCCTTGGTGTAAAGCCGCAGCACGCCGATCACCTTTTCCTTGGTCTTGATGGGCACCGAGAGAATGGAGACAATCCCCTCTTCCTGGTTCATGTCGCGGTATTGCACCCGGCGGTCGGTGGCGGCGTTCAAAATGATCACCGGTTTGCCGTTCTTCAAGGCCTGGGCGATGCTTTTCTGGGCCGATACCGGCCCCTTTTGCAGATATTTTTTACTCAAGCCGAACGCGGCCACTAATTCCAGGGTCTCCCTGGTCTCATCCAGGAGGCGGATGGAGGCGCCCATGACCCTCAGGGCCTTGGCCAGATCGGCGGTCAGACCGTACAGGATCCCTTTAACTTCCAGGCTGCTGCTCAGGTTGACGGCCAGGTCGAAAAACAGTTGCGTCTCCCGGTGCACGTGGTCAATGAGCCGGGCATGTTCCATGACCCCACCCCCTTGTTGCGCCAACAGGGCCAGGAACTGCTTTTCTTCCGGGGTAAAATCCTTGGGGGTGGCGGTGAACAGGCAAAATACCCCGATATGTTTGCCCTTGACCATCACCGGCACCGCCAGAATGGAGGCGATGCCCTCGGCCTTCTTGGCATCGGGATACGCAAGCTTCGGGTCAGCCGCGGCGTCCCGGCAATAAAAAAAGCCTTTCTTTAAGACCAGGGGCACGATCTTTTGCACCAGCATGGATTGTTTGGAGTGGAAATAGCTCTCGGACAAGCCTTTCTGGGACACCGGGATCAGTCCCGGTTTGCCCGGCTCCAGCAGATACAGACACGCGGCCTTGCCCTCCAAAATCTCCATGGCGCTGGCGAAGATCATCTCCAGGAGTTCCCGGCGGTTGCGGGCCGTCCCGAAGGCCTGGCAGAGCTCACATAACTTCTTGAAGTAATCGGCGGTTATGGGCATTGAGATACTCTTTCCTTGAGCTGCAATAATACCGTTTTCGTTTTGTAGGGGCGGGTTTCAAACCCGTCCCTACGAGTGATTTCAAGCGGTTATCAGGTTAATTTGTTTCAATACAAAGCGAAACCGGTATAAGACGTGTTGTCGTTTCAGCCTTCTCCGTTTGGAACTCAGCCTTCCCTGGCCAGCAGCCAGGCAGCAATCATCGGAACCGTCTCTTTCTGGAACCGGGAACTGACATAGATGCCGACGTGTCCCGTATCCAGACAGACATTCTCGGTATCCCGGCTCCCCACCTTTTTCGTCAAGATTTCGCATGCCTCCGGGGGCACCAGATGGTCGTACTGACCATAGATATTCAACAGCGGCATGGTGACCCGCTGGAGATCCACCCGGCGCTCCCCCATCCTCAGCTTGCCCTGCACCAGGAGGTTCCCCTGGTACAAGTCCTTGACCACCTCCCGAAAAGTCTCCCCGGGCACGTCCGGGCTGTCGAAGATCCATTTCTCCATGCGGATAAAGTTTTCCACGAAATCTTTGTTGTCCATATTTTCTAAAAATCCCAAATACTTATCTAAAAGGAGCCGGGGAGGATTGAGGAGAAGGAAGGCCGCGGTCACCAGGTTGCCGGGAAGGTTGCCAAAGGCTTTTACCAGACGGTCGGCGTCAATCTCCTGCAGCCAGATGTGCAACAGGCCTTTGGGGGTATTAAAGTGCATGGGCGCGACGGTGGTGATCAGGTTCCTGATCTTTCCCGGGTGCAGAGCCGCATAGATGACCGCAAAGGTCCCCCCCAGACACACCCCCATGAGATTCACCTGGGCCGCCCCATGCCGGTGGCGGATAAATTCCACCATGTCATCCATATAGCCGTTGATATGGTCATCCAGGGTGAGAAACTGATCTCGGCGGGTCGGGGAGCCCCAATCAATGAGATAGACCTCCACGCCTTCCTTGAGGAGATTGTGGACGATACTCCGGTCCGGTTGGAGGTCCAGCAAGGTTTCCCGGTTAAACAGTCCGTGCACCAGCAGCAGCGGGGTTTTGAGACGGACCGTTTCCGGCCGGTAATATTTGAGCCTGACCCGGTCGGATTGAAAGACCAACTCATAAGGCGTGGCCCCGATATCCGTGGATAGAGGGCCTTGAAAGATATCCCGGGCTTTTTCCAGGCGCTGCCTGGCCGCCTTTGCGTCCGCCTCCAGCTTGGCCAAGATCAGGTCAACCGGGATTTTGCTTCGGTCCATCAAGGCTCTTCCTGGACGTGACCGGTCCGGCCGATTTTTTGGGCCAGCCCTTTCACACTTTTCTTCAACAGGTATATCTCCCGGTACAGATCATCCATTTCCCGACGCGTCGGCAGACCCAGGGCTGCCATGGCCTCGGACTGCAATTCCTGCTTGGCCAGGGTGAAATCTTCCAGGGCATGGAGGGTGTGGGTCAGGGTGCGGATATACTCCGCCGCCTGGAAGAGGGTCATGTAATGCCCTTCCAGGATCTTCAGCCACCTCTTATAGTACTCCTTGAAATCTTCCGGGGGCTTTGACGTCCCGTCATCCACCCACACGGCCTCCATGGCCCGCAGGGATTTTTTCACCGGCAGAAAGAGCAGATGGATGAATTCGGCCATGGCGGCCTGAAACCGGTTGAATTTTACGGTGGCCCGGATGACCATCTCCTGGGGCAGACCGTCCAGGCAGAGGTGCGGCAGGTTCATCAAGCGGTGAAAGTCTTGCTCAAAGATTTCATTGCAGGCCTTGAAAATATCCTGATCCAGGTCCTCGTAAGCCGCTTCCCCGGCAGGCGATCCATTCCCCTGCCAGCCCTCCAGCCATTGTTGGTGGAGATAAAAATAACCTCCCCACCCGGCCTGGGCCATCCGCAGAATAATCTTCGAGGGGGCCTGGATACCTTGAAAAACTGCGGTTACCGTTCCCGGCTCCGTCAGCAGCGAAAAAAAGGCCTGCCAAAGGTTCAAGGCCGCCAGCCAGGGGTCGCCCGATACCGCTGCCCCCCGGGAATTCTGGCCACCGGCCCGGCCGGCCGCGCCCAGACCGGGTCCCATCTGGGCCATGGTGTCCCAAAAATCCATGGTCCAGGTGATCCAGGCGGCCAGCAAGGGGTCTGACGCTACTTGACCGGAATTTTCCTGAGCCATGCTTGCCTCACTGGCCTCAACCGAGCAACATCGCGACTTTGGCCCATTTCCCCAATCAGAGTCAAGAGAAATATTTCACAAATTATCTCATTTTACCACGATCGAAACCGATTGCCACACCGGGATGCCTAGAACGTGATTTTTTTTCTTGGGCCGGCCTGGCGAACCGGTCCGCCGCGGTCTGTCTCATCTGCCGGGTATCCTCTCGCCCCGGCCCTCCCCATGGATCGCCGCTCAATCACCTTACCTGCTGTTTTTTCAACCATTTATTGTATAGAATCTGTTGCAAAACCTGTCTTAGGCTGCAAATATATTTTTTCAACCAATTAAAGGTTGAGAACCAAGCCTTGAAGTCCCCCTTTCCTCAAGGGGGATTGAGGGCAGTCCCACATGGGCCTTTGCCCCACCCGTAAATTATGAAAAGTCGGTGGGGCGGGCGTCCTCGCCCGCAACTCAACTTGATTGATGGTGCGTAGGACGCACCCTACATCAAACTTTGATGGCACAGGTTTTCAACCTGTGCACCTGCACCGGTAACATACCGGTGCCACCAAAGACTTTTCGAAGCAGTTCCTCATGGGCCGTTAGCCCACCCGTAAGGCATGAAAAGGGCGGCCGTCGCGCCTGCCGTTGGTGCTACATTAACCTTGAACTTTGAACTTTTCTGAACAGGAGAACGAGGCTGATGCAAAAGATTCGGCTGGGAATCAGCGCCTGCCTGCTGGGTGAGCCGGTCCGGTTTGACGGCGGCCACCAGTTAGACCGCTTTATCACCGACACCCTGGGGCAATATGTGGAATTCGTACCCGTGTGCCCCGAAGCGGAGTGCGGGCTGGGGGTGCCCCGGGAAGCCATGCGCCTGGTAGGCGACCCGGAAGCCCCCCGCCTGGTGACCGTCCGCACCAAAGTCGATCTCACCGGCCGCATGGTCACCTGGGCCCGGAAACGGGTGGAGGAACTGGAGCAGGAGGACCTGCGGGGCTTTATTTTCAAGAGCAAATCCCCCTCAAGCGGCATGGAGCGGGTGAGGGTCTACCCCGAGACCGGCCAGGGATCGCCGGTCCTCCGGGGAGTGGGGATGTTCGCCCGGATTTTTATGGAGCACTTCCCCCTCCTGCCGGTGGAAGAGGAGGGACGGCTCCATGATCTTGCCCTCCGGGAAAACTTCATCGAGCGCATCTTCGTGTTGCAGCGCTGGCGGGAACTCCTGGCGGCTGGCCCTAATCCCGGTGCCCTGGTGGCTTTCCATACCCGGCACAAGCTCCTGATCATGGCCCACAGTCCCAATCATTACCGGGAGTTGGGCCGCCTGGTGGCCCGGGCCAAAGAGGTCCCGGCCCCGGAACTTTATGGGCACTATCAGTCCCGGCTCATGGAGGGCTTGCGCCTGAAGGCCACCCCGAAAAAAAACACCAATGTCTTGCAGCACCTGATGGGGTATTTCAAGAAGAACCTGACCGCGGACGAAAAACAGGAATTGCGGGAGGTCATCGAGCATTACCATCAGGGCTACGTCCCCCTGGTGGTGCCCATCACCTTGGTAAATCACTATGTCCGGAAATATAACCAGCCTTATCTGAAAGAACAGTTCTACCTCCACCCCCATCCCCTGGAGCTGCAACTGCGGAACCATGTGTGATTATTATTAATTTTTCAGAGGAATAATGAGCTTATATTTGCCGGTTTTGGGGTCATTGGGAATATCGTGAACCACCTCGAGGGTAAGCTTCACCGTGGTATCAAGTTTTTTGCCGCAGAATATTTCATGCATCCGTTGGCGGATTGCCGCTAACACCGCGGCTTGATCCCCCTCCACCATAACTTTCATGAGCATGGCATTTCTTTGGGTCTGGATAACTTGAAATTTTTTAAGGCCCGCCACAAATAACTCCACTAACACGATCGGGTGCAAATAGTCACGTTTCCCGTCGGCCGTATCAAACCATAAAAATTCTTCCTGGCGGCCGGCCAGATTCCGAATCGTCGAAAATGGCGACCCGCAGCCGCAGGGCTGCTCATTAATTACGACTTCGTCATGCATCTGGTAGCGAATCAACGGTTGAGTGTAATTATATAAATTGGTCAGGAGCAAATTGCCCGGCGTGCCGGCCGCCACCGGGCGCAAATCGTCGTCCACGGCTTCAAATATGTGCCAGTCGGTGAACAGATGGAGATTTTCATGGCGCTCGCACTGCACCGCCATGGTGAGTGATTCAGAACCGGCATAAAAATTAACCGGCTCGGTTCCGAAGGCCTGCTTGATCGTATTCCGCATCTCAGCCGTTAACGGGTCGGAAGTGCAGATAATGCGCTCCGGCCGGATAGCAATATTACCTTTAAGCTGCTCCTGGGAAAGCAGATGAATGCCCGAGGAGTAACCGCTCAGCACATCCGGACAAAAAGCATTGCACTTATCATCAATGGTTTCCAGCGGACTATTAATGGAGAAAGGCAGAAAACGGCCAAAAAGCGGCGGCACCTCGGACGCAAGGCTGACGCCGGCGTAGTGACCGTCGGTGGCGCCGATGAAAGATACCTTTATCTTCCGATAAAAATATGGATTCGGCTTTATCACTCGCGCCACAACTAAGGCTTTTATCACCGCCCAATCCTCGGGGCCGTAGACGAAAAGACTAAGGGTTCCGCAAGAACCCGAGGTGTGGATTACCGTGTAAATATTGCGATATTTTTCTTTCGGCTTTGCGGACCCACTTAAGAATTCTTCGATATTTTTCCTTTTTAAGAACCGGTCACAGACTAAATCGTCATAATGATCCATCATCATTTGTTTGCTGATCGGCGGCAGGTCGGTAACCGAAATATTTTCTATATTTTTAATAGTAATACCATGTTCTTTATAGTAAAGCTGGTAGAACCTTGAGTTTTGCAGCACATGTCTCAAAAGCTTTTTAAAGCGCTTGGTTTGAAGATTTTGTAGTTGCACTATACTTAAACGCTCGGTTTTTTTGAGCGCCAACATCTTCAGAAGCACATTGATATCTGATTGTTGAAAGTATTTTTTAAGCAAGGTTGGGCAGTCCTTCAGCGTGCTAACCAAATTATCTTATGGCAATCGTCTGGAGTTTTAACCCGTAAGCTCACCAACCCAAAGAAACCTCCGGGCTGAGACCAATGAGCGGTCAAACGACAATTTTTGTCATTCTGAGTGCAACGAAGAATCTCTCTTTTTAAGCCACCGAGATTCTTCACTCCGCTGCGCTCCGTTCAGAATGACATAAATATTCATTGTTTTTTGACTGCATCTTGGTATGAGCCCCCATTGGGAGGCTGCGCGGAGCCTCAGCCCCGCTCCGGGCTTGCCGATCCCAAGGCTCCGGTTATTCAACCTGGAGTTTGAGGCGAAAATGGTCCACGGCCGTCCCAACCCCTTCCCAGGGGCGAAAGAAAGCCAGGTTGATCTCGCCTGCCCCCGGCCGCCCGGCCTTAAAGCGCCAGACCTGCATCACCGGTCCTCCCACCCGGCCTTCTGTAAGCTGCCGGGTGGTCTGGTCCAAAAGTTTGAGGTAAGGGGGGAAGGTCTCCGCCGCCGCCCAACTGTAACCGGTGCCGCCTTTGGCCGGAAGCTCGATTAAGAGAATATCCCCCACCTTGAGGGCTATCTCCCGGCCACTCTGTTCTTTGGTGACTGTGATCGTGGCCTCAGCCGCCAGGAGCGGCGATGGATAGAGGATCAAGCCGGACAACAAGAGCCAGAAAAGACGCGGTATCAAGATATTCCCCATGGCCTTCCTTCCTCCCGGCGGGCCGGCGCCTCTGCCTCTGACGCCGCCTCATTTGGTCGTCATTATGGAAATTCCGTCCCAATCCGGACCCGGCGGGCGCTGCTCATAAGCCTGGCAAATTTGCCGCAGGCGCTCCACGGCCGGGTCAACCCCGAACTCGGCCTCGAAGCCGGCCAACGCCTCACAGGCCTGGCGAAATTCACCCGACCGGTACCGGTCCCACGCCGCTTCATACCGCCGGGCTGCGGCCAGCTTGGCAGCCGGAACTTTCCCGGTCTCGCCCAGCAGTTCAAAGATGTCGGTAGCCTGGGTCTTGCCGACGACGATAATCCGGTCCAGGTGGCGCATGGCAAAGCCGTCCCCGCCGGCCTGCTGCGCGCCGATATCCACCAGTATGCTGGTGCCGTAAACCTTGTTCAGGGCTTCCAGGCGGCTGGCCAGATTCACCGTGTCCCCCAGCACCGTGTAGGCCAGTCGGGTCGGGGCCCCCATATTGCCCACCACCACCGGTCCGGTGGCCAAACCGAAGCGGGTCGGGAGTTCGGGGAAGCCCTGGGCGGCCCAGGTCTGATTCAAGGTGTTAAGGGTATCCCGGCACTCCAGTACGGCTTTCAGGGCCCGGTCCGTCTGGTCCGGCATCGCCGTCGGCGCCCCCCAGAAGGCGATAATGGCGTCGCCGACGATCTTGTCCACCGTGGCCCCGTGGTGGTGCAGGGCGTCGATCATGGCCTGGAAGTACCCGGCCAGGTGATTGGTCAAGGCCTCCGGAGACATGGCCTCCGAGATGTTGGTGAAACCGGCAATGTCGGTGAACAAAATTGTCAGGGTCTCCGTGTGTCCGCCGATCCGGGCCACCTCACCTTTGGCCACCAGTTCTTTGACAATTTCTATGGGCACGTACCGGGAGAAGGATTGCAGCGCCGTCAGCGACTGGGCCTGCGCCTCACTTAATTGCTTGAATTCGAACAGTTTGGCCTCAATTTTCTCGTCGGCTTGAAAATCGAGGTCGCTGATCCGCCGGCTTTGGGCGGCCAGGGCCTCCAGGGGCCGGCTGTAAGACCGGGCCAGGAGAAAAGAATAGGCCAGGGCCGCCAACAGCGTTACCAGGGTCGCGGCCATAATGTGCATCCGGAGTTGGGTGATGCCCTCCAGGAGATCGTCGTTGGGTACCAGGATGCCGATCCAGAGCTGGCGCCTCTTCCCCAGGGGATAGGAAGTTACCCCGGCCCACCAGGTTTCGTCCTGGGACTCGTAACTGAAAATACCCTTGCCGGAGGCCTTGATTTGCTGGCTAATCTCCTTATGGGCTGCGGACATTTTCACCGCCGCATGCAGTTCCGGGATCTGAATCTCACCGATGGGGAGCAGCAAGGCCCGGCGAATCTCCTCCTGATCCTGAAATTTCTGATGGCGAGGCAGTCCCACCACGCGCCAGTCCTGGGTATAAACCGCGGTCTGGGAGCGTTTGCTGAGTTGGGTGGTGTCTCGGCGGGTAAAGTCGGTGATGGAGGTCAACAGGACATCGATGGCAAACACATATTCCAGGCCCCGGTCTTGCCACTTAACCGAGGCGGTGATGCCCAGATCCTTCGTGGTGAAGAAAAGATACGGCTCGGTCCAGAAAACTTCTTCATCCGGCAGGCCTTTGAGCCCGACATACCAGGCGCGGCTTCTGGGTTCGTAGTCCACCTCCCGCCACTCCGGAGACCGGGGCCGGCCCTCCTGGTCCAGGTCAAACCAGAGAGTCCGGGTCCCCCAACCCTCCCGGGAAACCACCCGGTTGCGGATGCGGCCGGAATCCAGGCGGATGATGAGGAAACCGTCGCCCCGGGCGTTGGCCACCTGGAGGGAAGACATTTCGGGGAAAAGGCGCATGAGCGGCAACAGTAAGGTGTTGATCCTGGTGACCGCGGCCAGCTGACTGGCGGTGAGTTTGCCGGCTGGGCCTTTGACGACCGCAGCCAGATTGAGCTTACCCGCCAGGCCCCAGCGCGCCCCAATCAGGGCATTGATATTCACCGGCTGAAAGAAGCGGTCCAGTTCCTCCGTGGCTTGACGCGTCCCGGTAGTGATAAGTTTCTCGGATAGCTCCCTTTCAGTCTGGCGGGCCCGGATGGTCATGAGCATGAGCACCGTCATGGAACTTACCAAAATGAGTATCGCGAAGCTGCGCAGCAGACTCCAGCGAATCGAAATGGCTTTACCGAATATACCCATAGTTTGGCGCTGTGAAGCCGCGGGGCCTGCCAACTCCAGGCCCTATCTTACCCACTGAGAAAAATCAGTGGAACCCGTTACTTCGGTATTATACAAGGGGCATCTCACACGCACCGCCCCTCCTACTCAAACCAATTTGCGCTCAAATAGGTAATTTATTTCTTGTAGGGGCGGACCTATGTGTCCGCCCTGGGCTAGGGCGCACACACAGGTGCGCCCCTACAGGATAGAAGCCTTTCTTACTTTTATGAGCGCATCTTGGAATCAGCCGGAGAGAGGAAAAATATAGCGCCCGCCGCCGGCCGGACCCACTGCATCGAAACGTTACCCGTTCTCCGTTTTCTGTGGAACAGTTTTTCGTAGGGTGCGTCCTACGCACCATCACTCCAGGTGAGTGGCGGGCGAGGACGCCCGCCCTACCTGATTTTTCATGTTTTACGGGTGGGGCACAGGCCC
>Ga0351865_10363_pt2 | contig 12055 bp, 10 predicted proteins | sample TotcelFGM3001L10_FD_206780 | JGI IMG/M metagenome (GOLD analysis project Ga0351865, IMG submission 206780) | Enriched cells from coal bed in the Powder River Basin, Montana, United States - Total cells FGM rep2 HSBNCT.FGM.300.1.L10 ... | reverse complement strand
ACACGCGATAAACTATGCATGGTGTAACTGTAGCTGAATTGGTGCCGATCCTTCAGACCGCGATCGGTCCCGCGCTGTTGATCTCCGGGGTCGGTCTGCTTCTGTTGACGATGACCAACCGATTGGGACGCGTCGTCGACCGCGCTCGCCTGCTGGTGGATCAAATGGAGGACACGCCGTCCGAGTTGCGGTCGCGCAAACTGGCCCAGTTGCCGATCCTTTGGCAGCGCGCCCGCCAAATCCGCTCGGCCATCGCCTTTGCGCTGGTGAGCGCCTTGCTCGCCGCCGTCCTGGTCGTGGTGCTGTTTCTGTCCGCCCTGCTGGGTATCGAGGACTCGCGGCTGATCAGCTTGCTGTTCGTGCTGTGCATGGGAACGTTGATCGCTTCGTTGGTGATGTTCTTGCGGGAGATCAACCAGTCGCTCAACGCATTGAAAGTCGAAATGGAAGAGGGACGCCACAAGGCTCTCTGAGACGGGTTGTTGGAAGGTACGCTGGATATGGGAGCCTGGTAAGGTAGGTGAGGAGCCCAGGCGAATGTTGCTGTGTGCTGTCCGAGCTGGGGAAACATACGCGATGTTGGGAAGCGGTAACGTTTGGGACGCGGCTCGGGACTGTGCACAGGCGCTGAATCAGCAGGGTGCGCCGTGACGGAGCGAACGACAAGGGCATTATCGAAACCAGAGGAGAGTTTTCCAATGAAATACCGCACGTTCGGCAGAATGGGTTGGGATGTCAGCGAGATCGGCTATGGCATGTGGGGCATGGCCGGCTGGACGGGCTCGGACGACGAGCAAACGCGGCAAGCCTTGCAGTGCGCGGTGGACTTGGGCTGCAACTTTTTCGATACGGCTTGGGCCTACGGTGCGGGACATAGCGAAATGCTGCTGGGCGAGTTGGTGCGAGCCAACCCGCAGCCAAAGTTGTACACCGCCACCAAGGTGCCGCCCAAGAACCGCCAGTGGCCGAGCCGGCGAGCGTTCACACTGGACGATTGCTACCCGCCCGACCACATCCAGGAGTACATCGAGCGGAGTCTGCAAAACGCCGGACTGCCGTCGTTCGATCTGATGCAGTTGCACACGTGGGAAGATGCCTGGCTGCAGGACGACCGCGGGATCGCCAAACTGGTCGAACTCAAATCGCAAGGGCTGATTCATGCGATCGGCCTGAGCCTGAACCGCTGGGAACCGTGGAATGGCGTCAAGGCGGTCGAAAGCGGACTGATCGACGCCGTGCAAGTCATCTACAACATCTTCGACCAGAATCCGCAGGACGAACTGTTCCCGGCCTGCCGCCGGCACAACGTTGCGGTCATCGCCCGCGTGCCGTTCGACGAAGGAACGTTGACCGGCCAGTTGACCAAGGACAGCCGCTGGCCCGAGGGCGATTGGCGGAACACGTATTTCGTACCGGAAAACCTGACGGCGAGCGTGGACCGTGCCGACCAGTTGAAACCGCTGGTCCCCGTCGGCATGACGATGCCTGACATGGCGCTCCGTTTCATTTTGGCCGAGCCCACCGTCAGCACGACCATCCCCGGCATGCGCAAACTGCGGCACGTCGAAGCCAATCTGGCGGCCAGTGATGCCGGACCGCTGGACGCCGGCCTGCAAGGCGAACTGGCCAAGCACCGTTGGGACCGGCAACCGACCGAATGGTCGCAATGAGCCATGTTCACATCCCTCTTGCCGTACCTGGCCTATTTGAGCGTCGGTGCGATCGCCGGCGTGCTGGCCGGCCTGCTGGGCGTCGGCGGCGGCTTGGTAATCGTCCCCATGCTGCTGTTCTGTTTTGCGGGATTGGGCCTGCCGGAAGAATCGATGATGCATCTGGCGTTGGGGACATCGCTGGCCAGCATTGCTTTTACCTCCGTATCCAGCTTTATGGCGCACCACCGCCGCGGAGCCGTGGTCTGGACCGCCGTGCGGCGGATCGTGCCCGGGATTCTCGTAGGCACCTTTGGCGGCACGTTCGTCGCTTCGCAGTTGTCGACGGCTTGGCTCAAGGGCTTCTTTAGCGTGTTCCTGGCGTACGTCGCCGTGCAAATACTGCTGGACCGAAAGCCCCCCCCGTCTCGCGAGTTGCCCGGAATGTGGGGCATGTTCGGCGTCGGAAGCGTGATCGGCTTGGTGTCGAGCCTGGTCGGGATCGGCGGCGGAACGCTGTCGGTCCCGTTCCTGCTGTGGTGCAATCTGACGGGGCACCGGGCGATCGGCACCTCGGCCGCCATCGGCTTTCCGATCGCGATCGGGGGCAGCCTGGGCTACCTTGTCAACGGCTGGCAGACCGCCGCACTGCCGCCAGGCGCGGTGGGCTATGTGTACTTGCCCGCACTGGCTTGCCTTGTGTCCGCCAGCGTGCTGACCGCACCGCTGGGCGTGCGACTGGCCCATCGGCTGCCAGTGACACGCCTAAAACGCATCTTCGCCATCCTGCTGATCGTGGTCGGCGTGCGGATGGTGCTGAGTCTGCTCTAGTCTCGACGATTTCTTCCGGTCGCCTTACCCATTCACGGCACGAGCCTGCGGCTTCCCGCCGTACAGCCACAGGACGAACGGTGTGGCAATATAGATCGAACTGTAGGTCCCGCTGAGAAAACCGACGAACAGCGTAAAGGCAAAGGCGTGGATCCCTTCGCCGCCAACCGCGAACAGCACCAGCGTGCTGATGAGCGTCGTGAGGCTCGTCAGGATGGTCCTGCTCAGGGTCTGGTTGATGCTCGAGTTGATCATGTCTGCCGTCAACACGGCACTCTTGCCGCGAACCTCGCGAATCCGGTCAAAGATCACGATCGTGTCGTTCACGGAGTAGCCGACGATGGTCAAGAAAGCCACAACCACCGTCAGGCTGATCTTGAACTCTTGAATACCCAAGAATCCAAAAACGCCGGCCAGCCAGTAACTGAGGGCGATCGCGCCAACGGCGACCAACACGTCGTGGATCAGAGCGACTACGGCGGCCAAGCCAAAAGCCACTTTTTGAAAACGAATCCAGATGAAAATCACGATTCCAACCCAACTGGTCACGAGGGCCACCAGGGCCAGCTTTCGCGTATCCCCGGCCACCTTGCCACCGATCTTGCTGGACGTCGACCAAACCGGCGAATCCTGCATTCGCTTGCTCAGCTGATGGAACACCTTTTCCGCTTCGGCTCGATCCTTGGCAAGCGTGACAATCCACTCCTTGTACCCCACCGAATCCCGAATGGTCCAGTCGGGATTGTCGGCCAAGTCCGTGGGATTCAAGTCGACGATGACGTCCTCTTCGGTCAGCAGAACGTCGACGACTTGCGAGGCTTCCATAATCTCGTGGATCACGGAATCGCCGTTGATGCGATAATCGAACGTGAGCGTAGCTTGTGTCGTTATCGCCTCCGCCGTTCTCGCCGCGGGCTTCGGTTCTTCGGCACCGCTCGGCTCAGCGCCGGTGGTTACGGTCTCTGTATCGGCATCTGCGGGCTTACGTTCCGGCTCGACATCCACGGATACTTGGGGTGTCTCAGGCTCAGGCGTCTCTGCCGAGGCCGGCATCTCGTCGCCTTCGCTGGCTAAAGCCAACATGGTAGCCGGCGGCAAGTCGCGGCGTGCTGCCCCGTCTTCCCCCTCCGGTTCCGGTGTGGGCTCGGGCGCCGGTTCCGGTGTGGGCGCGGGCGCCGGTTCCGGTTTGGACTCGGCTGCTTGTGGTGCTGGTACCGTGTCCGTAGTCTGCGTTTCATCGGTTGCCGGTGGAGCCGGCGTTTGGGCTGGCGGACTGCCGGGCGGCAGCGAGACAGGCGTGCGTTTCTCTTGGATTTGGTTGACGATCACAGAGTGCGTGGCGACGGGAAACAGCTGTTGCAGGATGTCCTCCAACTGCTCGACTTCCTCCAGCGAGGAATCGATCTTCCAGACCGTACGCTCCTTCTGCCCTTCGACATCCACCCGGTTCACCGAGTACTGGACGGCGGAATTATTCACCCGGATCCCAGCGAACTCCTGATCCAGCTTGGTGCGGATTTCGCGTTCTTCCGCCGATTCTTGCAGGATCATCGTGACGGAAGTGCCGCCCAGAAAGTCGATATCGAAGATCTGCTTGCCGCGTACGCCGGTCGCAACCAAGCCGACCACGATGAACAGGATCGATGCGGTGATGGCGACGTATTTCTGGCCCAAGAAGTTGATATGGGTGACCCCCAGCAACTTCGTCATTCGCAAGTTGACGAGGAACCGTTTGCGTTCGCAGATCTCGAACATCACACGCCCACAGAACACCGCGGTGAACATGCTGATCAGGATGCCCAAGGTGAGCGTAATCGCAAAGCCGCGGACTTGGTCGGTGCCGATCACGTACATGACCACCGAGGTGATCAGCGTGGTGAGGTTCGAGTCGATGATCGTGACCATCGCCCGGTCAAACCCGTTGCGGATAGCCATCCGCAAGGCGGAGCCGCGTTCCAATTCTTCGCGGATGCGCTCGTAGATCAGCACGTTGGCGTCGACCGCCATGCCGACGCTCAGCACCAGACCGGCCAAACCGGGCAAAGTGAGCGGAGCACGCAGCGGAAATTTCATCATGGCCAAGATCAACAACAGGTTGGCCGCCAGGGCAAAGCAAGCGACCAGGCCGGCAAAGCGATACCAAGCCAACATGAACACAAAGGTGGTGCTCAAGGCCAGTACGGCGGCAATCTTGCCGCGGTAGATCGTTTCCTCTCCGAGGACGGCCCCAATCGTGTTTTGGGCGATCGGCACTTTCTTCAGCGAGGCCGGCAAACTGCCCGCCTGCAAGATGCCGACCAGAAAGTCGACTTCCTCTCGCGTAAACTGTCCCGTGATCCGTCCGCTGTCAGTAATGGTGCTCATGACTCGCGGCGCGGACAAGAGCGTTCCATCCAGCATGATCCCCAGCAGGCTGTAAAACCCTCGCTGCTCGTCCGGCAAGTTCTCGCCGGTCAACCCGCCCATCAATCCGGCCCCGGACGTCTTCATGTTGAACATGACGCAGGGACGAGCCACTTCATCGTAGCCGCTGCTGACCATGCCCAGGTTCTCGCCGCTCACGTTATGCTCGTCGCCGGTGTACATCAGCACGTCGACGTCCTGGATGCCCTGTTCTTTCAGCCATTGCTCCAGAGCGTACTCCTGATCCCATCGCAGCGTCGTCGGCAACTGGATGATTTCACCGGTCGACGAGTTGCGAATGGTGTAACTAGCAACCTGGACCTTCAGCGGGCGAAAGCCGCCTTTGACCTCGTTGGCCTCGCGTCCAACGCGAGCCCAATAGGCCTTCTGCTGGTTGTCCTGGACGATGTACTTCGAACGGCGTTTCACAGGGTCGTCCGCCTGCTGGACAGCCGCTTGGATCGCATCCCCATGTTGCACGGAATTGGCGACGATCCGAAATTCGAGCGAACCGGCCGTGCTGATCAACCGCTTGATCCGCTCGACCTCGTTGGTGTCCACGTCGGGAACGATGATTTCGACCTGCCAATCGCCGTATCGACGAACGACGATTTCCTTGGTTCCCGCCGGGTTGATGCGGTCGTTCAACCGCTGCAACAAGTGCCCCCAATTCATATCCCGCAACGACGCTCCCCCGGGATCCTCGGCCTCCCGGGCTTCGCGGTCGACTTCGTAAACCAAAATCACGCCGCCTTTGAGGTCCACGCCCAACCGCAACGGAAAGCTGACCAGCAACACTCCGCCGATGGCCAACACGCAGAAGATCAAGGACAATTTCCAGCCGTAATCCCGCAACCGAAGCTGTTTGGCCAGCCACGTCCCCAAGAAAATCGGCAGCGGAATGGCGATGATCAGCTTCAGCAGCGTGATCACTTCCGGAGACAGCAGCCACCCTTGCCCAAACAAGACCGACGAAATCAAATCAAACGACATAACAGGAACTTCCTGGTCCCGAGAGACTTTGTAAAACTATCCGATTGCCTAGAAAGACCGGGGACATGCATGACACAGTTACCCGGTCGTTTGTCAAGCGACCGCGCCGTCTCGCCACACGCAGGCCCAGACGCACGCAAACGCTGCGATCATCGCCCAGCGCGTCACGCCTCCCGCTCCTCGTCCGACGGCTTATCCGTCGACATCACGCGCAGAATCGAACTGCGAAGGACGCGGATCCTCGTGTTATCGTCCACGCGAAGCGTGATTTCCGACAGGCCCTGCGGCGCGTTCACCACCACGCCCAGAATGCCTCCCGCCGTCACCACGTGATCGTTCTTCTTCAGATTCGCCTGCATTTTTGCCACGTCCGACTGCTTGCGTTTCTCTGGCCGGACAATCAACAGATAGAACAAGACGCCGATCATCACGATTGGCATCATGAGGCTGAAAATATCGGGCCCCTGGTTGGCGGCGAGGACGATGCATTCGATGAATGGCAGACCGTTCGGCATGAAGGATTCCCGTTGGTAACGGCAGGGCACTGCGAAACACCCCGTCCGGCAGTAGCGATCGGCCCAACGATACGCAACATTCGCACCCGGCGCGGCGGTAGTTTAAGCCCAGTATGATAAGGGCTTGTGTCGTAAGGGGCAAGAGCAGCTAGCGAACGGATCACACGGTTGTTGCGGTTATTGTCAGCCGTCATCGCCGTGCCCAAGCCGCCAACGCTCGAGTTTCGCCTCGTAAAACTCAAGAAAAGTGCCCGCTTCGATGGCCCCTCGCGCCTCGGCCATCAGACGCTGGTAGTAGGTGACGTTGTGGGCGGATAACAGGATTGGGCCCAGCATTTCGCGGGCGGTAAACAAATGCCGCAGATAGCCTCGACTGTGTCTGCAGGCGGGACAATCGCAGGCGGGATCGATCGGACGGCCGTCGCGCCGATGCTTCAGATTGCGGAGCTTGAGTGGCCCAAAGTCCGTAAATGCCAAGGCGTTACGGCCATTACGTGTGGGCAGTACGCAATCGAACATGTCCACGCCGCGGCGGATGCCCTCGAGCAAATCCTGCGGAGTCCCTACCCCCATGAGGTAGCGAGGCCGGCCGGCCGGCAGTTCTGGGCATGTGATGTCCAGCACGCGATACATCTCTTCGGGAGCCTCGCCCACGCTCAGCCCTCCAATCGCATAACCGGGAAAGTCGCAGGCCACCAGCCGCCGGGCACAACTTGTGCGTAAATCCGCGTCCAGCCCGCCTTGGACGATGGCAAACAGGGCCTGATCGGCGCGTTTGGCAGCCGCTTGACAGCGCTGAGCCCAACGAACGGACCGATCACAAGCATCGCGGACAATCTCGTCTTCGCAGGGCAGCGAGACGACATGATCCAAAACCATCGCGATATCACTGCCCAAAGCCTCTTGAATCTCGACGGCTCGCTCCGGACTCAACTCCAGCAACCGACCGTCGATGTGCGAACGGAAGACGGCGCTCTGCTCGGTGACGCGGTTGATCTTGGCCAAGCTGAACAGCTGAAAACCGCCGCTGTCGGTCAGAATGGGGCCGTCCCAGCCCATGAAGCGATGCAATCCGCCAAGCTCGCGAATGACTTCCTCGCCGGGACGCAGCGCAAGATGATAGGTATTGGCCAACAGCATCTGCGTACCTGTGGCCCCAATGGCGCTGACAGACAATCCTTTGACCGTCGCCACCGTGCCCACCGGCATAAAGGCAGGCGTTTCCACCAAGCCGTGCGGCGTCAGCAAAGAACCGCGCCGCGCACCACAGCGCCGATCAACGGCCCGCAGCTCGAAGCTAAACATCTGACCGTCCAATCCACCCCCCCGGTTATTCGCCGCGGAGCTTCAGATTGTATTGCGTCAGTTTCTCCTTCACTTCGTTCAAGCTGGTCACCCCAAAGTTCTTGCACTCGAGAAGATCGTCGCCCGTCTTACGAACCAACTCGCCGATGGACGTCAAGCCCAATCGGACCATACACTTGCGAGCGCGAACCGAAAGATTCAGCTCCGAGATGGGACGCGTGAGCAGGGCCTGCTCCTCGGCCGACAAGTGCGATGTGTCCACCGGCGCCTCCGGTTCGGGACGCTCGTGGGCAAACTGGCCCAGTTGCAGGCCCTTGGAGACCAGCATCTCGCGGATCTCGACCAGCGAAGTCTCGCCAAAATTCTTGCTCGCCAGCAGTTCGGCCTCCGTCGTGCGCGCCAAATCGCCCAGCGTGCGAACCCCCATCCGCTGCAAACAGTTGCGGCTTCGTACCGACAACTCGAAGTCAGAGACCGGAACGCTGAGGATCTGCGACAGCCGGTCCTGCCTCTTCAGCGCCTCTTCGTCATAGAACATGTCTCGCGAGGCAGAGGCATCCTTGAGATACAGAGTCGCCCTGGGATGATCGGGAAAATGATCCAAAATCCGCTGATAGCACTGCTGGGCGCGATCGTAGTATTGAAAGTCCTCGTACAGGATGCCCAGATTCAACAAAGCCCCGACGTACGTCGGAAAGGACTCGGCAGCCCGCTGGTACAACTGCAGGGCTTCCTCGTCATTGCCCCGCCGATCGTTCTCCATCGCCAACCCGAACAAAGCCCCGGCATGACGCCGATCCGCGTCCACGGCCCGCTCATACAGCGCCACCACCTCCTGGGGATTGCCGCCGGTCGCAGCAACCGTCGCGGCCCGCTGGTAGAGATACTCGGCGGTCTGCTCGACCGGCCCAAACATCTGATCCAGAATCGACATCGCCTGCGCAGCGTCACCAGAAAGCCGGTGCGCCTCGGCAATCGCCAATGCGCATAGATCGGGATCGTACCCGGCCGTCCGCGCCGATTCGTAACATGCGATCGACTCGAGCTGCTTGCCCTGTTCCAGCTTGGACCGCCCCAAGTAGAAATGCGCCAGCGCTCCGCCATCAGCCCGCGCAAGAGTCTGTGCGGCCTGGTCGTAACGGCCCATCAAATAGTAACAAACCCCAAGTCGGACGGCACTTGCGGGCGTCTGTTCGCCACGAGCCGACAGCTCCGCGACAGCATCTCGCAAGACGCTATGGCGGGACGTATCCTCGCGAACGGCCCGGACGATGCCCTCAATTTCCTGCGGTCCGAATGAACTGTTGGACAACACTACTTCGCGAACGTCAACCATCGTCAGCTGCATACCTGCCGCCATATCGGCTCTCCGATAACCCCCCTGCGAGCACATCAAGAGCCAGCGGCGGGAGTCGAACCCGCAACCCCCGCATTACGAATGCGGTGCTCTGCCAATTGAAGCTACGCTGGCACTGAAAGCCTAAACTCAAGTTCAAAGTGTAAGGAATCCGTCGCTTCTTCGCAATAGGCCAGTTTGGTTCACGTCGTCATCGCACGTCTGTGCAGCGTCGTGGCAGCGAGCGCGGCCCATGAAATGGGGGAACATCGGCAGGCGGCCATCCTGCGGCTTGTCTCACGAATCGTGCTCGCAGGAAGGAAAACTCCGAGGCTCGTCTGCCGGCCCGACAGCGGACCAGAAAAAAACGCGAGCCCAAGTGCCCGCGTTTTCCTGTTGCCAAGATCGTCGATTCAGCGTTGGTAGGTATTCGGATAGGGGTAGTTGCTGTCGCTCCCCGTGGCGGTTCGCGTTGGCGGGTCTTCGCCATACTGGTAGTTGCTGTTCCCACCGACCGGGCTCGGAGCGGACAGCGAACTGCCACTTCCTCCCTGGCTGCTCCCCGCAAAAGAGGCGGGTTGCACGGATTCACCCGGTACATTCAGACGCTCGCTGGTCCCGAACTGCGTATTTCTGGCGGTACTTCCCGGGCGATAACCGCCGGAGGCAACCGCGGCCGGATACGGCTGCTGAGCCGAAGGCATCGGGGCGGCAGAGGCGTTGATGTCCCCGTATGTGCTGCCGCCATAAGCACCGCCGCCAGCCGCGTACCCGTCGTTGCCGCGGTGGTTGCCAGTCGGGTCGTAACTGCCGAGCGCTGGGGGAGCGGCTGGTTGACCGTATGCATTTGCGGTCGCATCATACGGAGCCGGTGCCCCGCCCTGGCTCCAACCCTGACCGGTCTGCGACGTGCCCGCATAACCGCTCTGGCCATATGCACCGTAGGCGTCCGCACCATGCGTCGCCGGAGGTCCGGCTGGGCCGGCTTGGCCAGCGTACGCGTTGGGCGCGCCAGCGGGCGCAGCAGCTCCACGATAGTCGTTCGAGTAGAAGCCTTGCGACGCGCCCGAGCCGCCGTAAGCATTCGCGGGTGGGGCACTTTGAGCTGCGCCAGGTGCCGCGCCATAAGCGGCGTTCGGATAAGTGTTTGCGCTGCCTGGCTGAGTCCCGTAACTCGCCGGTGTCGCAGGCGTTCCGCTCGCGGTGGGACTGCGATACGGGCTGGTTGCATACCCGCCGCTTGTTGCACCCGCGCCCTGAGCATAGCTTGGCACCGTATTGGGCGACGCCAGACTCGATGGCGGGGCGGGCAGGTTGGCTGTCGGCTTTGATGTCAACGCCGTGTTCGCCGGCTTCTTCTTGCCCCAGCTAAGCCAATCGCTGCTCGGCATCTTGAAAGCATTGCTGGTCGAGCATCCTGGTAACGAAACGGCAGAGATCGAGAAGATGACTGCCAAGACGAGCGTCGTTCGTCGAAGGCTTTTTCGCATGGCTAATGCGTCCTTATCAGTAGGCCCACAAGAGAATATAGTCGCACCGGGAGCCTGCTCGGTATCAATGCCAGCCGCTGTCCATCGCGGACCAAAGTGAGTTAAGCTCAAGACAAGTCTTGTCCGTTGACCGGCGACCGTCGCGATTGTCAGGCGACTCCATCAACCAGTCATTCGACCAAAATGCACGAGAAATATCACAAAAAAATCGGCAAATCCCCACTAATCAGTAAAATCGAACCTGCCGTTCGTCTAGACCTGAAGGAGCGAGATGTTAGATTTGCAGCACTGGCACGTCAATGTCAGAATCTCTACGTGTTTTTCCAAGACGCCTTGATTCGGACTCAGGAATTCGCTCCCTGACGCTGAAATCGTCCTCCAGAAATAACAGACAGAACCACGGAGTTCCGTGATGCCCCCAGAAAACCGAAACGAAACCGCCAGTGAATCAACCGAGTCGGACCGTTGGCCGGACTCGACAATCGAGCCGCGTCCGCCAACAAACGGTCGATGGATGGGCCGTTTGGTCATCCTGATCGTCGTTTTCTTGGCATTGGGCCCCGTGCTGTGCTTGGAAATGCCGGCCGAAGTTGCCCGCTGGTATCAGGCGGCAGCCATGGAACGTTGGATCGCTGGCGACAAAGTGGAAGCCTTGGAACATCTGGATGCCTCGCTTCGCTGGGCCCCCGCACGGGCGGATGCTTTCGTGTGCCGTGGCGACTGGCGGCTCGATGAACAGGAATTCTACCAGGCCATCGACGACTATAACGCAGCGCTCCAGCGCGAGCCGGGCCAGGGCATGGCTTTGATCAACCGCAGCCTGGCATATCAACACCTGGGGTTGCACGAGCAAGCGATTCAAGACTGGAAAACACTCGTGGACCTTCGCCGCTCGACCTCCGGCCCCCAGCGAGCCGTGCTCCTGAACGGCTTGGCTTACGCACAAGCCTTGGGGAACGTTGAGCTGAAAGATGCCTTGGAGAACGTGATCCAGGCGATCAATCTTGTCGGCGAAAACCCGGCGATGCTCGACACGCGGGGGTTCATTCACTTCCTAGGTGGCAATTTCGAGGCGGCGTGGCCCGATTTGAATTCAGCGGTGGCTGGCATGGAAAGGGAAGTCCGGCAATTGGAGCAGACGCGGCAATACATCAACCAAGCCGAATTCGAGGGAAAATTGACAGAGCATCGCAAGAGCCTCGCCGTCATCCGGTATCACCGGGCCCTGGTTCTCGACGCGCTGGACAAGCCGGAGGAAGCAGAATCCGACCGTCGCCGCGTCCGGGAACTCGGTTATACCCCCGGCCCGGACCTATTCTAATTGAAAAAGAATCTCGCCCTTGCGAAGGTTTGAAACGTGAGTATAATTCAGCCCAACAGTCAGCAATGAACTGGGGCCGTAGCTCAATTGGTTAGAGTACCGGACTGTCGATCCGGTGGTTGCGGGTTCGAGTCCCGTCGGCCTCGCTTGGCGAATACCCCAGAAAACCCGCGTTTTCCCTCAGAAAACGCGGGTTTTTCTCGTTTCTGGAT
>Ga0351865_10398_pt1 | contig 12153 bp, 13 predicted proteins | sample TotcelFGM3001L10_FD_206780 | JGI IMG/M metagenome (GOLD analysis project Ga0351865, IMG submission 206780) | Enriched cells from coal bed in the Powder River Basin, Montana, United States - Total cells FGM rep2 HSBNCT.FGM.300.1.L10 ... | reverse complement strand
CCAACCACACAAATCCATTAATTTTTCAAACTCGATTTCATTCTTTTCCTATTCTCGCAAGAATTGCAATCGAAATTCTTGCAATGGATGAAAACCGGAACCAGGCAGAATATTTTTTAAATACATTAGCTTTATACCTTAAATATTGGTTTTCTAATGCGAATGAATTGAAAATCCCATATTGGGAAAATCCAATGCAGTCATTATATGAAGATTTGCCGATTCACAATCTATCGGATATTTCAATCGATGGCATAGATAGCAAATGGGTTCAATCCCCATTTCTGCTTGGATTATTATTGAGTGAATGCGAAATTTGTCTAAAAATTGCTGATGATCACCAATTGGCATTTCCGGATCGAGATTGGTTGGAATCCCAAATTAAAAACTTGTTGCAGCTATTGAAGGATTCCTGGAAATCAAAACAAAAATATTTTTCCTATAATGACATTTCCACAAAAAAATCTCCAGGAAAAATATCTATTCTGAAAACCAATGGCATTGGATTGCATACAATTCAAAAGACATTTCGTACCGCTCAAAGATTAAATATTAAGATCATCACCAATAAAGAATTTACAAGAAATACCATCATTGAAATTGAAGGAATTTATGAGAATAATACGGTATTCGAAGCAATAAAACCAAGACAATTTTTCTGGAGTTCCTCAGTAGGGGTAGCAACCACAGAGAATTTATTCGATCGGATCATTAGCATAAAAATCATTCAATTACCGGAAGAAAATATCTGCGAGATATCAACATCAAATTTCTCAAAAATTGACCTCAGTTCTTTTATCCCTCTATTAGTGCAAAATAAAAAAATTAGTCATGCTGATTCCATGGTCAACCTTTGGATTAAGGATGAATTTCTGGATGAATATGGGTTACCTTTTGTCCCAAAAAAATCGCAATTGAAAGCTTCAAACCTTCAAAATCTGGTTGATTTACCTCTAAATTCCTTAATATTAGAAGGACTAATCTTAAAACATAAAAATGAGATTGCTAAAAAAATATTCATCAATCTGATGAAAGGATTAATAAAGAATTTGCGAAATTCTAAAAAATTCTATAAACTTTATGATGCTAGTGATGGCACTTGCAGAGGTGAATATAATATAATTAATGGGATGATTCCATTAAAAGTATTTTTCAATCTAATTGGTATTCATCGCTGGACAGAAAATGAAATAGAGTTCTTAGGAACAAGTGTTTTTACAAGAGAAATAAAAGTACAATATCGTGGCATAAAAGTCGTTTGCTCCCCAAAAGGACACACAATCTTAACATCTGGCGGAAAAGTAATCGAAAGAAAAGATAAGAATTTTTTCAAAATAAAGATCCAAAAATAATTCAGAAAGGATCAAAATGAGTTTTCAAACCCACACACCTGATATCCTCCTCATGGCAGTTATTCAATCCCAAGATGTTGACCATGCAGAGAGTGCTTTAGAAAAATTAAATATCAACATAACACGCCTTGCCAGCACTGGTGGATTCTTAGGTAGGAGAAATGCAACCCTTTATCTGGGATTACCGGTAGATAAAGAGGAGATAGTATTACAGACATTAAAGAAAACATGCCGTCAAAGAGTAGAATATATTGCTGTTCCTTTAGAAAGTGCACCATTGCCTTTGCCAGCACCTACTCCGATAACAATCGGGGGAGCAAATATTTTTGCCCTCGATGTGGAACACTTTGAGGAGATATAGCCATGAAAATGATTATTGCCATCGTACGGGATAGAGATACCAATCCAGTATCAACTGCTTTGACATCAGCAGAATTTCGTGTCACGCATATTGCATCAACTGGTGGGTTCCTCAGACGCGGAAATTCAACTATCTTTATCGGTCTGGAAGATGAGAAAGTTGAACAGGCTTTAGAGGTAATCCGAACAAATTTAGAACCTGCTGATGACCCAAATCAAAAAAGAGCAACTATTTTTGTTCTTAATGTGAATCACTTTACTCATTTCTAAAATCGCAATTCAAAGAAATTATTAACGTATAATTACTCAATCTTGTTACGATATCTAATCGAAATTCCTAATACCTTTTTGTATATATTAATAAACACAAACAGAATAAATCCCACTTTTGTAGAATTATTATCATTTTATTACCAAGGAGTTGAAAGTATGAAATTTGGAGATGCATTTACATTTGTTTTTCAAGATCCGGATTGGTTCAAAAAAATAATCATTCCTGGATTGGTCGGTTTGCTTATTCCTATCATTGGTCAAATATTTTTGTTAGGTTGGGCATTAAAAATTACCTTGAATGTTATTAGAAATAACCCAAACCCATTACCAGAAATGGATTTCGGTGGTGATTTAGGGCGTGGATTTAAAGCTTGGGTAGTCGGTTTAGTATATTCAATTCCAATGATAGTTTTTTATTTACCCATTATGATACTTTCATTCATAGCGAGCGAAAGTGGCGATCAATCCATGGCTGTTGTAGTCGCAATTGCCGGCGCTTGTTTTGGATTTTTAATGTTTTTGTATGGAATTGTTATGGGATTGATGTTACCCGCAGCATATGCTAGAGTAGCTGTTGAGGATACGATCGGGGCTGGACTTGCTTTTGGCGAAGTTTTTAGAATGGTAAAAAATAATTTAGTGACATACCTGCTCATATTAGTTGGTGTTGTCGCGGCAAGTTTTATCGGATCCCTTGGGTCCATCGCTTGTTTCGTTGGTATTTTTATCACCATGCCATATAGTTTTGCAATTATGGGACACTTATACGGACAGGGCTATGTTGAAGCAAAATCGCTGAAAACACTATAATCATTCATTTCTTCAAGAACCCTCACGAAACTCAAAGCGTGAGGGTTTTTTTATTCATGGAACTCTTCTACCTGATAAATTGAAACCTTTAGTAATTTCTTTTTCCACAAATCATCTTTGGTGCCCATTTTACGGCAAAGGTGCTCCAAAAATAGTTCGGGTTCAGGTAACTGTTCCCAAACCTGTGGTAAAAAGGTAGCTTTTCGATGTTCATCGCGGATGATTACACCATCAATACCAGGATTTAATAGACCTGGCAACTCCGAAGGATTTGAATATTCTAGAGATATTGGCGATGTTAATCGCGAAATTTCAATACTTAAATTCGATACTTCTTCATAAGTAACAGGAGGAAACCGATAATCTTCCAATGCTGCAGCAATAGCATGATATTGTACATCGATGATGAGCGGTTGGTACGGTTCCAAAGTGCCAATACATCCTCGTAGTTTTCCATCATTTTTTCGATGTAAAGTAACAAAAGAAGCTCCATTTTCTACCAATTCAACTGATTGACTGGACAAATCAATTTCTGGTAATGCCATCCCCTGGGTTACATGGATGATCGCCTCCCTGGCAACAGATAATAAAATTATCTTATCTTCCTGACATAATTTTTTATCCATATTTATTCCCCAATTGATAATACTCTTTATCGTGATACACCAACGGTTCACCACCATTGATCTCATATGTTAGGACCTCAGCGATAAATAAAGTTGAGTGTCCAAGATTAATTTCCTTAATTACTTTACACACCACCCAGGCAAGACCATCAAAGAGCAATGGAATGGATCCTTGCAAAAAAAATGTGTCGACCCCTTCAAAACGATCTGCACTTTCAGCTATCTTTCCAGCGAATCGATCGCTGATTTCTTTCTGTTCTTCAGATAAAATCGTTACACCAAATTCATACGAAAGCTTAACCAATTGATACGTTCGGGTATTATTTGCCAAAGTAACTACCACCAATGCAGGATCAATGGAGACTGAATTAAACGAATTAATCGTCATCCCATGTGATTTTCCTTCAAAATAGCTGGTAGCAATTGCCACGCCCGTCGTCCAATTTCGCATAACTTGTTTTAATTTCTCAGCTTCAATTCCCATACCACTCCCAATAATTGATTATCAATTGTTAAATTAGATTATACGGTTTTCGTGTATATTTATACTACTCTTCCAAGATTATTTTTATGGTAGACCTTCAAAATATTAGACAATTTTTAAATGATGCTTGCCTTCAAAAAATAAGAATGGTACTATCAAGAAATGCTCAAAAGTAATCGATCCGATCCAAAAATAAGCGCAAAAGGTAAATCTAATTTCCATTCTGGCAATGCCATTTTGAGTATTACCGGTATTGCGATCCTGGTTGCCACCATTTTTACTATGTGGACACCAACGAATTTATTCTCAAATAAAATGCAGAATATTTATGATATCTGGCAAGCTCAATCAAATGTTGCCTATCCAACACCAACACTATTACCACCTGCAAGAATTGGAATAGTCGCGGGACATTATGGCAATGATTCCGGATCGGTATGTTCAGATGGATTTACAGAAATGGAAGCGAATTTAAAAATTGCTACATTGGTAGTTCAAAAATTGATTGCCACTGGGTATACTGTTGACCTACTCGAGGAATTTGATCCAAGGCTGAATCAATACAATGGCTTGGCTCTTGTTTCCATTCACAATGATTCATGTGAGTATATCAATGATGATGCTACAGGATTCAAAGTAGCGGCACCATCTGAAAGTCAATATCAGGATCGATCTGAAAGACTCGAAAAGTGTTTAATTCACCGGTATCATGAAATTACTGATTTGAAATTTCATGTCAACACGATCACTCCCGATATGACCAGTTATCATACTTTCAGTGAAATTAGCGCAGAAACAACTGCTGCGATTATTGAAACGGGATTTCTTAACCTGGATGAACAAATCATCCGCTTTGAACCAGAATTAGTTGCGGATGGCATAGTTGCTGGTATTGAGTGTTTTATCGGTAAAGAAAATGTCCCGGATAATTACTTATCTGAGATGCCATAATGGAAAATACAACACCTTCCGCCTCACAGGCATTACAAAAAGCCCGTGATCATTTACGCTCCAAAAATGTTCAGGAGACAATCCGGTGGGCAAAAGTCGTTACTGAAATTTCACCGGAGCTTGAAGAAGGTTGGTTGATCCTGGCTGCTTACTCCAAACCGGAGGATAGCGTTCGCTGTTTAATAAAAGCTTTGGAGATCAATCCCAACTCCCAACGTGCCAGACAAGGAATGGATTGGGCTATCAAACGCCTGAGAAAATCAGAACAAGAAGGTCAAACACCACCCCCACCACTTACCACGGTTCCTTCTAACACAAAAATAGCACCTGTTTCTAAACAAAAATCTGAAAATAAGAATCATGTATGGCTAAAAATTGCAGGTCTCGCAATCATCATCCTTTTGATCGGATTTGGGACCTGGTTATCTTTGCCGACAATTAAAACTGTATTTGCAAAACAACCAATTTCTCAACGCCCCATTGGAGTTATCCAAAAAATAACGATTACACCAACAGCAACGGCAACTGCTACTTCAACTGCTACGCCAACTGCAACGTCTACACCCACATCAACTCCGACCAGCACACCAACATCCACGTTCACCCCTACCTCAACACCAACCTTTACTCCCACAGCAACGCCACGGCCTACCATGATTACCAACGCAGGGGTGGTGATCCCAGATGAAGTGGACGAGAACACACGTTGGATTGATATTGATTTGAGTGATCAAATGTTGTATGCCTATATCGGGGAAAATATTGTGAATTCTTTCCTGGTTTCCACAGGCACATGGCGGACACCGACTGTGATCGGACAATTTCATATCTGGGTGAAATACCGCTATACAGATATGCGAGGTCCAGGTTACTATCTGCGTGATGTTCCATATACAATGTATTTTTACAAAGGATATGGAATCCATGGAACCTACTGGCATGATAATTTCGGAACACCTATGAGTCATGGATGTGTTAATATGAGAACATCGGAAGCAGAATGGATGTTTGATTTCGCTTCAGTAGGCACATTGGTAAATGTTCATGAATAAGAAATGGTTCTGATTGGTGGAAGCATTAACAGAGAATAGTAATCTTTCAAGGCGTAATTTTCTTAAGAAAACCTACCAGGGTTTTATTGGTTTATTAGTCCTACCCTACTTGAAACAAAACCATTTTAGTAATTATGCAGATTTCACCACGGAGATTACTCCCTCTCATGGGAGAGTGATTTCTTCACGAGTAGATGTATATCAATCTCCCTCAAAAAAATCGAAATTGATCAGTACGCTTTGGCAAGATCATGTTCATCCAATTAATAACGTTACGATTGGTGAAGAAGAACCAGTCTACAATCGAATTTGGTACGAAATGGGAAATCAGGGATTTGTCCACTCTGGAGAAATCCAACCGGTAAGCATCCAAAAAAATCCAGAAATTGAAGTAATCCCGGAAAATGGAAGACTGGCGGAAGTAACTGTCCCATTCACCAATGCTGTTTGGCATCCTAATTCTTTGCACTTAATCACCTACCGATTATATTATGGGACCGTTTTCTGGGTCAAAAGTGCCACCCGTGATTCAAAAGGAAAACTCTGGTACAAAATTGCTGATGATAAATGGAAGATCCATTATTATGTGGAAGCGATCCATATGCATTTGTTTGAATTTAATGAGATTTCAGCCCTGTCAGCAGATATTCCGATTGATCAAAAAATGATTGAAGTACGCCTGAAAGAACAGGCTGTGGTAGCCTATGAAAATAGTCACCCGGTATTCTTTGCGAAGACTGCTACGGGTGCTCGTTTCATTGATGGAGATTATCGAACGCAACCCGGCAGTTACATAACAAACCGAAAACGACCTTCCCGCCATATGGCTGCAGGGGATCCAGCAGCTCCTAATAGCTATGACCTCCCTGGTATCCCTTGGGTAACTTACCTGACCGAAAGTGGTGTTTCTTTTCATGGTACCTACTGGCACAATGATTATGGAAAACCAAGAAGTCATGGATGCATCAACCTTTCTCCAGCAGATGCGCTCTGGATATATCGATGGTCTTCCCCAGCAGTACCTTTTGGAGAAGAGACCTACCAGGAAAAAATTGGTACTCGCGTCGAAATTTTCTAGAATCCAAAAGGGAAAATTCCATCAAAAAAAACTTCTTGATTCTTTCAGAATGTTAATAGTAATATGTTATTCTTGTCCTAAGGAAAAGTGAAATTATGTCGATACATGCTTTGTTTGCTGGGTTAGTTTTTGATGAAAATGATAATCAAGTCGATAATGTTTACATTGGTCAGGATTCCTGTTATGTGGTTGATGATCTTGGATTTAAACGCCACATTCTCTCCGAAACAGTTGATCGGCAGGTGCTGGATCAAATGCAAGCGATGATTGAAGGAAAAGAAGATTTTATCAGTCAACAAGCTGCAAAGATGATTGGACAGGATGATATTTTTACTTACGCAATGATTGCAAATCAATTGAAGAATATGAATGATCAGTTTGATAAAATGCTGGAAACCGGTATTCCCCAAGAGACCCGGTCATATTTGGGATTGATGGGTTTCAAGATTGTGATTAATGTTCATGGTGATGTGATCTCCGTCCATCAACCCGGAATTGAATCAGGAGATGAAGGAGAATAAGCACCTTCCTAAAAGTTTTGATACAATTAAAGAACAAAATCAAACTTCACCAGGTTTGGAGTAAAAACTGATGTCCGCTGAATATATTATTGATGTAAATGAATCTGATTTTGAATATGAAGTCCTTGCATACTCTCAAAACACGCCTGTTGTTGTGGACTTTTGGGCAACCTGGTGCCGCCCCTGTAAAACTCTCAGTCCATTATTAGAGTCCTTTGCCTATGAAGCTATGGGGAGTTTTCGATTAGCAAAAGTTGATGTTGATGCCAATCCAAATCTTGCCTTGCAATTTGGTGTTCGAACGGTTCCAACTATAAAAGCTTTTAGTGGTGCTCAAGTAGTAGGTGAATTCGTTGGTAACCAGCCAGAAGAACGGGTTCGTGCATTTATAACAAATATTACTCCTCCGAGTAAAGACAGCCTGGCATTGGAAAAAAGTCTGAGCCTGCTGGCCAATCATGAATGGGAACTAGCAGAAGAAAGTTTTCAGGAATTAGTTGCACTTTATCCTGACCGTCCAGAAATTTTATTGGGTCTCGCGAAATCATTATTAGGGCAAGGTAATCCATTCGAATCTTTGTTGATCTTGAGAAATTTCCCATCCAGTAAGGAATATTCTTCAGCAGAGAAACTGTTACCCTATGCAGAGTCGTTAGGGTATTTTAAACAAAATAATCTTCCACACGATTCTGACCTGGATTTTGCATTTACGAATTGTATCCGCCTCGCTTCCAGAAATAATATTCCTGCGGCATTAGACGGTTTAATGGATATACTACGCCAGAATAAAAAATATCGTACCGGAATTGCTCAAAAAGTAATCCTCGCCTTATTTGAGTTAATTGGCGAGGATCATGACTTGACGAGAACTTACAGGAAAGAATTAGCTTCTGTCCTATTTTAACTGCACTTTAGATTGTAATTTTCATTTTTAAAGTCATTAGAGGCTACTTCACCAATGTCAATATCGTCCAGGTTGTTGGATTGACCAACCTTCGATTAGGCAGATTTGATACCATACTCTGTTGGATATTTTGACTTGTGTCATCATTGTCTGAAATTGACAAACCAAATCCAAATTGTTGCCCACTGGAAGGTGTTATATTAAATACTTTCCAGGGGATACCTATTTCAACCCGATAAACCCCATCACTTCCTGTAGATGCGATAATCACATCACTCAACCCACCAGCTTTACTGGATGGATACCACAGATATGCTTCTGTCTCATCATTAATACTGCCTTTTCCTGGAGAAATACCAATTTGAAAATCATCTGAATTTAAGCTGGTTGTACTCAAATCCCCATAAAGGTTTGTATCCAATAAAATTTCGATGCTGTCACCTTTATAAATATCCTGACCGGTAGCATTTTGAGCATAAACATCATCGATAACTTTTACAGCCAGATAAAGGTATGTTTCATTCCACGCTACTGCAAATGATCCCTCAAGATCGTCAGAATTTTTCCATTGACCTGCCCCAAAAACAACATGTTTTGCTGGATATTTGGTTGCTTCCCATTCATCCCAGACAGAATCGAACACTGGTGGGTTTTTCATATATTTGCCTGAAACCCAGGTACCACCTCGGGCAGGCATCTCGGTTTTTGTGGAGGCCGGTGGTAAAGAAGTGTTTGTTGGAGGAACTACTGTCGGAAATGCAGTGTTCGTCGGTAAAGCTTGCGCAGGCACTTCTGTTGCAACACTCGTTGGTTGAACTGTCGGCAACAATGGTACATCTGTATTGATAAAAAAATCCTGGGGAATATTTGTTGGCATATTCGCATCGACAGAGAACAATGCTGTCATTGTGTAATTTGGTGTCGGGAAAAAAGGTGTCGGGTTCCCATTTTGCCACGCTAAATTACAGGCAGAGATACTTACAAAAATGACTATAAAAAAGCCTGAAAGTAAGATTTTTCTCATGTTGACCTCCATAATAATCAATTAGATTATAGAGGTATTTATATAGAAAAAATACCCCACATTGAGAAGACGTTATATAAGCATAAAATGTTCCAATATTGAAAAGGTACAAAAACTAGCTATCCCACATAATTATTATGTTTACTAATGATCGATCGATAATATTTCTACATCATAACGAATAATTTTTGTGGTTTATAAATATCCCTGAAAGAAATTTTTATGACTGCAATCCATTGTCTATCAATTTTTTATTTTCCCAGTCTTCTCTTGATATTTCCAAATAAGTATCCCACTTTTCAAGATATTCAGGTCTGGTTTCCTTAATAAATCCCAATTTTCTGTATAAATTCCATGCTTTTAGATTATCTGAGTGTGGATCTACATAAACTCGATTGGCTTTCCCTTGTTGAAAAGCCTGGTCAATGGCAAATCGAAGTGCGTATTCTGCGATTCCTTTCCCTTGAGCTTCTGGAATTAATTTAATGTCCAAAGCTGCTGTTTTATAAATATCATCCACGTTATAGAAAGTCTCTCCGCAATAACCAATCTCATTGTGATATATAGAATAGTGACATCTGCCAGGTTTTGCTATCGCCCAATTCAACCATTCACTCATTTCTTTAGTTGTGATACCCAATCCATTGGGAAATCCAACAAATGACATAACCTCACCATTATTCCATAAAGAAATGATGTTGACCAAATCTTCATTGGAAGTTTCTTTGATTATTATATTAGAGCTATTTTGAGATAACGAATGTTCAGTTCTGTTCATGGGAAAAGAATTTGAAAAATTTGGCTATCTAAACCATTTCTTACTTCAGAATAATTTTTGTCATCAAAAACAGTATAATGATTATTGTAAACAATTTTTGATTTTTCTTAAATACAAAAATTACCTGGATTAAGGTTATTAAAAACAAATTTTTCTTGATGGAAATAATGAGAGAAACCCATTATTTCTATGAAAAACAGAATTAGGCTTCTAAATCTTTCACCAAGTCCTGATCGGGTGATTCATCCAAAGAAACTTCTAAATCTTCTAATTCTTCTTCTTCTTCAAAAGAAAATAATTGTGTAATTCTACCTAATACAAATAAGACAATTGCAAATAATACGTATTGTGCGGTATTTGACATGTAGAAACTAACAATTTCGAATTCGTTTCCACTGAATACCAATTGACCCTGGGCTATCATGGTGGAAATATAATTGACTGAATACGTTACTGACCAAATCGAATAAGCAACTAAAAGTCCTGCGATTACATATAAAACTGTACTTAATATTGGTAATTTCTTCTTCTGCATGAGAAAAGCCTTCCTTTATTTTTTAGTTTTTGTTTCCTAATTCATTTCCTCACTCGTCAGGAATTCTAAGGAAAATTAGTAAATTTATGCACAGTAGAATATTTTACATCAAAATAGACATCCTGAAGAAAGAGTAGTTATTGTATCATTTGATTTGGTTCATTACCAACAAGTAGGACTTATTATTTATTTTATTATTCAGACATGCTAGACATATCGATGCGGACAATGTTAAGCTGACATGAAGCCTCAACCTGGTATACCGAAGAAACTTTAACCACCCATCAAATTTCGCAAAAATACTTTCAAAACTTTTGATATCAGCCTAAGTCTGCTCGATCAACTACAATACTTCCCTTTTATCAGATCACTTTTTTATGGTCCTAATTGCGTCTCAAAAAATTGATTAATTTCATTCATAAAATTCACATCTAACTCACTCGCCAGAAATCTATCAACTTCCTCGTAATATTTTTCTCTAATGTCATCTGGAATTTCCCCATTATATTGATCATAAATTTCTTTATATTCCAGATTTTTTTCTTTTTTATACTCACTTGAAGCATTGGATTTGAATAAATTGTTATGTCCGTTATGATCCACTACATTGCAGGTTTTATAAATATCATTTGGATTAGTAATTTCAGCCTTGTGAGCAATGATACTTGCTCCATTGTATGATATTGCTTCATCTTTATCACCATGGATAATCATAACCGGAGTATCTGTACTATTGATTCCATCGGTAGCTGTAACTGAAGACGTTTTGCCAAAAAGTATGTTCTGATAAAACGACAGAAAAGGATATCCTATTGGAGAAAATACGCCTAACAAGCTATCAACCTGCTCTTTTAATAATTCCATTGGTGAATTAAATCCCGAAATGCTGGCGACTGCAGCAATTTCAAAGTTGGAATCCAGAATTGCGGTAACTGCATAAGCCCCCCAGCTATGTCCATACAAAATGATATCCAAATTGTTTATTTCTTTATTACTTTTTATATAAGTTAAAGCAGCATTCAAATCCAGCAAGGATTGGGAAGGACCAATTGTGCTCTTCCCTTCACTTTCATGGGTGCCAGTATTGTCAAAGGCGAAAACGCACCATCCGTTATCAACAAAATATATTGTTTCAGCCAGATAGTTTTCTGCACCGAAACCCAATCCATGAGAAATAACAATTAGTCCTTTATCGTTTTCACTTCCATAGATATAGCCTTTCAAAACATTATTACCCGATTCAAATTCAACCGCTTCTCGTTGATATTCTTCCACATCACTATATCTGAGGTAACCTGAATACTTTGGATCCGGTTGCTCTATTCTGGAGAAACTTTGGTCAAAGGTCATTTTGATATAAACCATCGAACCTATTGAAAAAATCACCATCAGTATTATCAGCCAG
>Ga0351865_10397_pt1 | contig 12200 bp, 7 predicted proteins | sample TotcelFGM3001L10_FD_206780 | JGI IMG/M metagenome (GOLD analysis project Ga0351865, IMG submission 206780) | Enriched cells from coal bed in the Powder River Basin, Montana, United States - Total cells FGM rep2 HSBNCT.FGM.300.1.L10 ... | reverse complement strand
CGGTCGTTTTTGATTTCATAAGCTTCGGCCTCGCCTCATCCACATAGCGTCGCACGCAGTCATAGGCCGTTTTGCCGACGGGGACGACCCGTTCCTTGCTGCCCTTCCCCATGACCACCAAAAAACCGACCTGCCAGTTGATACTGTTCATCGTCAGCGAGGCGAGCTCTGATACACGCAAACCCGTGGCGTAAAGCAGCTCCAGCATGGCACTGTCTCTCATCGCTGCGGGCGTCTGATCCCCCGGTTGAGATAAAATGGAATTCATCTCCTCTTTGCTCACGGTATCGGGCAGACGCATCCAGACCTTGGACAGTTCGATATGAGCGAGAGGTGACTCGTCCACTGCTTTTTCCCGTAAAAGAAACTTATAAAATCCCCGGAGCGCCGCCAGACACCGATTCATGGAATTGGCGGATAATCCTTCCTCTTTGATTTGGACAAGGAAATCGATCACATGCCGGGAGTTGACCGCGCGCAAATCGGATAACCCCTTCTCTTCCAGAAAAGCTACAAACCGCTTTAAATCACGACTGTAGGCTTCCAGCGTATTTCCGGCTGCTCCCTTTTCGATGAGAAGATGGTTATAATACCGTTCCAATAATTCGCGCATGGACGTTTTTACGCAAATACGACCATGAAGTAAAGTTTTTTTGTTGACATAATTTGTAATTATGTAGAAAGAAAAACAGCGGCCGGCAATCAGCCACCTCACAGCAAGCTGTCGAGGTATGAAATGAACGTGATTATTTTTAGTAAGCGACAGGGAATTAGCGCTCGTCCCGCGTGAGCGGGATTAAATTCCGGCGGTCGTCGACACTCAACATTGTTATCGGAGAATCGTTATGAAAAAAGTCGTGATTTCCTGTGATCATGGAGCTGTTGATCTTAAAAATGAGATTATCAGCTTTTTTCAAAAGAACAATTATGAAGTCAAGGTGATGGGAGCCGGAAGCGCCGATTCAGTGGATTACCCCGACGTGACGGTGGCCGCCTGTAACGAGTTTAAAAAAGGGGGTTACGAATTCGGCGTTCTGCTTTGCGGCACGGGCATCGGCGTCACCATGGCGGCCAATAAGGTCAAGGGGATTCGCTGCGCGCTTATCTCCGATCTTTTTACAGCGGAAATGGCCAGGGCGCACAACGATGCCAACTTCATCGCCTTCGGCGGCCGGATTAAATATGCCGTACCGGTGACCGAAATGATCGAGAAATTCATGTCCACAGCATTTGCCGGCGACCGTCATAAACGGCGCATTGACAAGATCATGGCTATTGAAGATCAGTGCTGAGGGCTGTCCAATCGTCCGATCCGTAGTCAAGCACAGGTCATTTCCGCAAAGAAGAAATACTTACATAAATACCGCTCAGTGCAGGTTTATTGCACGCCGCCTTGAAATAATCCGTCTTTATCTATATCATCGGGCCATGCGACGTATCTTGCACATCGATATGGACGCTTTTTTTGCGGCCGTCGAAGAAAAGCGAAATCCCGGACTCAGGGGGAAACCGGTTGTTATCGGCGGCACCGGAGATCCGTCAAAAAGAGGAGTTGTCTCGACCGCTAATTACGAAGCCCGCAAATTCGGCATTCATTCCGCCCTGCCTTTGAAAACCGCTCACAAGCTTTGTCCTCATGCCATTTTCCTCCCTGTGGATTACGAGGCCTACGTCGCAGCCTCCGCCGCGTTCAAAAGTGTTCTTCTGACCGTCGCGACGATCATGGAGGACATTGGAATCGATGAAGCCTATCTGGACATCTCGGACCACCCGGATCACCATGAGGTCATCGTTCAGAAGATCAAGAGCGGCATCCTGGAAAAGACGGGGTTGACCTGTTCCATCGGCATCGCCCCGAATAAACTTCTGGCCAAGATTGCCTCCGATATGCAAAAGCCTGACGGACTGACCGTTTTCACCGGCAATGACATCGCGGAGAAGCTCTGGCCGCTCGCCATTCGAAAATTATACGGCATCGGTCCCAAGACGGAAGAGCACCTGAAGGCAATGAAAATAGAAACCATCGGGCAGCTGGCCGCTGTGGCCGCTCACGATCTTATTGCGCAGTTCGGTGTTTCTTACGGCCAATATCTTTACGAAGCGGCACGAGGCATCGACGAAAGTCCGCTTGTCACCCACTGGGAACCAAAATCCATGAGCAGGGAAACAACCTTTCAGAGAGACGTGAGGGATTGGCAGATCATCGCCAGGACCATAGCCGCACTCTCCAAAGAAGTGGTTTCGGATATGACCCAAAGCGGTTATGCGGCAAGGACGGTGACCCTGAAGATCAGGTTTGATGATTTTCATACCGTGACTCGGGCCTGTTCTCTGGAATGCGCAACGGCATCTCTAGAGTCGATCCGGAAAACGGCATTCGCCTGTCTGAAGCGCGTGGAACTGAACCGGCGGGTAAGGCTGATCGGCGTCAGGGCCAGCAATCTGGAAAAACTTGACTGATCAAATTTTTATCTGCCACCGCCGCCATTCATGGGACCTGTTGTGCCGAAGTCGCCATCCTTCATCCCTTCATTATCGGGCAGGATAATTTGCAGAAGAATATTATCTCCGTCTTCCCATATATGCACCCTGTAATCGAATAATATTTCATAGTAGCCGCGAATCTTCCCGTTCCTGTCTCTGATGACGAATTTGCCCATGTTGTTTCTGTTCATCTGTCCGTATTTGTCCAGATTACCAAGAGTTTTTACGAATTCTTCGCGGGCAAAGTCGGTCTTGACCTTGCCGTCCGGTTCAATATAGACATAACCGGCTGCCGGCTCCAGCGGCAATCTGTCGGGCGTATACAGGATAATGATGTCCTCGTACGGTTTGTCCGGAATGCTCCCAATCGGTTCATTCTTAAGGATCGTACCGGAAAAAACACACCCATTAACAAGTACCATTGCCAGAATCCCGGCAACAGCCGCTGTGATATTCCCCGGCATTTTGATCTTCATATCGGCCACTCCTCCTTTGAGCTATGTTAATGACTGCAAAAGCATAGTCAATGGTGATTCGCCGAAACGATGGATGACAGAGGAGAACGTTGATTATTTTTTTGAGGAAAGCCTCCGGCATGAAAAATTGAAGCTCTCCGGAGCAAGCTCCGGAGAATCTTCGATTCCCAAGGAAGGAATCTTAAACATGATTCGCTCGCTTACCCCGCAGCAAGCTGCGAGGAATGCTCGCTTACAAATTCACCTGCCGGAACCGGAAACCCTGATCCCCGACTAACCACTCAAGTTCACAGGGCCAGCCGCAGTTTGTTTTTACCTTCTTCCCTGGAATGCGCTTTCGACTTCACCAGTTTGTTGACGATAATCATAGGCAGGTCGTCCGCACCTTCGTCGGCAAAAGGATCATAGGTCTCACCCGCATAGACCAGTGTAATATCGATCGCTTCATGTTCTTCGGAATACCCGACGGTCACGCTCATATCAATGGATTCGCCGCTCCACGGGAGCAGCTTGTTCATAATCAGCTCCTCGAGGACGAGTTGAATATTGAAGATCTGCTTTTCCGGCAGGAATTGTTTGCCGCAGAAAAGCTCAATACCTGCGTTGAGACTATAGAGATCAAACGTTCTGGACCGGATATCAAACGTAAATGTTTTGATCCGGTGGATAAAGGCACGCGTCTTGTCTCTCTGCGGATGTTCAAAGATCTGCCGGGACGTTCCCTCTTCATAGATAATCCCCTCATCCATATACAAAACACGTTTTGAAACATCCCGGGCGAACTTCATCTCATGGGTGACGATCATCATCGTCATGCCGTCCAGAGCGAGTTTGCGGATAACCGCCAGCACTTCGCTGATCATGGTCGGATCGAGCGCCGAAGTCGGCTCGTCGAACAACACGATCTCCGGTTTCATGGCCAGGGTCCTGGCAATGGCCACCCTCTGCTTCTGGCCGCCCGACAACTCGTCGGGATACGCATACGCCTTTTCGGCAAGCCCGACCATCGTCAAAAGCTTCATGGCTTCTTCAAATGCTTCCTCGCGGCTCATCTTCAAAAGATTGACCGGCCCGAGCATGATGTTTTCAATCACCATAAAATGCGAAAACAAATTGAAGGACTGAAAGACCATCCCCATCCGCTGGCGAAGCTTGTAAACATCGGTTTCACGATCAAGAAGATTGATCCCGTCAATGATGATTTCGCCGCCGCTGGGCATCTCCAGCAGGTTCATGCAGCGCAACAGCGTGCTTTTGCCGCTCCCGGAAGGCCCAATGATGGAGATGACCTCACCCTTCTTGATTTCAAGATTCACATCCGTGAGAACGGCCAGGTCGCCAAAGTGTTTGGATAAATGCTTCACGCTGATCATGTCTTCACGGCCCCTTTCACGACCCGCCTGCGCTGTTTCGGATCGACCCGCATTTCAATGCGCGACAATAGATACGCCATGACATAGGCAATGACAAAATAAATCAGGGCCGTCGCAATGAGCGGGAAAAAAGCCTCATACGTCCGGCTGCGAATGATGTCGCTCATCTTCGTCAAATCCTGAATCGCAATATACCCCACCACCGATGTCATCTTCAGCATCGAGATAAACTCCCCCTTGAACACCGGCAGAACATGCCGCGCCGCCTGTGGAAACGTGATCTTCGTAAACACCTGCACCCGGTTAAACCCGATGGCATAGGCCGCTTCATGCTGCCCCTTGTCCACGGCGTCAATCCCCGTCCGCATCATCTCCGATACATAAGCGGCAAAATTGATGGAAAAGCCGATGACCGCAACAATGATCGCATTGATATCCCAGCTTCCGAAGATGACGTAGTACAGTATCATTAGAAGCACGACAATGGGTGTGCCCTGAATCGCCCGGATAAAAGCCTTCGCCGGCATATTCGCCCATCGCGTCTTCGCCCGGCGCATCAGGCAGACGCCAAAACCCAAGAGCGTTCCGAAAATCCCCGACAAAACGGAAATCACCACCGTCACCCACAAACCCTGCAGCACCAGCTTGTAGCGGTCTTCCACCACAAACGTCCTTTGGAAGCTCTGCACCAGACCCGTCCAGACCCCGCCGCTGCCTTTCCCCGCACCGGCGGCCGATATGACCATGACGGCCACGCCGCCTTTGTAATCAGGAATGCTGAATAAAACCGACTTCGCCCGCTCCTCGGTAACGATGATCCCTCCTGCGCCCATATCGCTTTTTCCCGATACCAGAGACGGAATGATCGCCGCGAAATCCATATCCGTAATTTCCAGGCTGCGGCCGAGTTTTTGAGCGATAAGCATGGCAATCTCGATATCATAACCCACGATCCTGCCGTCTTTGACGTAGGCAAAAGGAGCCAGATTGCCGTTCGTGGCCAGCCGGATCACACCGTTTCTATTTTCGAGTTTCAGATCCGGAAGAACCTTAGCTGCGTCATTCGTGCCGAACCACTTATCCTCCAGCTTCTTAATGGTTCCGTCTTTCTTCATCTCCGTAAGCACTGCATTGACCTGTTCATGCAGATCGGCCCGATTCTTCGCAAATGCAAATGCATAACCGTCCGATGTCAAGAGCTTCTTCAGGGTAGTCAGGCCGCCCGAATGGCTGACAATATCCCTCGCGATCGGTTCATCAACCAGGAAACCCGCAATTTTGCCGGTCTTGAGCGCCTCTGTCTGATCGGAAAAATTATTAAAATATTCCGGTTCCGCTTTAGGATTATGACGATTCAGCACACCGTCATAGGTGGAACCGGTCAGGACACCAACCTTCCTTCCCGAGAGGTCGGCAAGGTTCTGAATATTGATAACGGCCTTGGCTCCTTCACCCTGACGAACCATGACGGCGATGCCGCCTTTGTAATTGGGAATGGTAAACAGGACCGATTTGGCACGCTCATCGGTAACCGTGATGCCGCAGGCCGCCATATCACTTTTTCCGGATATCAGAGACGGAATGATCGCCGCGATATCCATGTCGATAATCTTTAGCTGATAGCCGAGTTTGTCACAGATGATCGTGGCGATCTCAATATCGTATCCGACCATCCGGCCGTCTTTCAGATAGGCAAACGGCGCCATACCGCTGTTGGTCGCCAAACGGATGATTCCTTTTCTGCCTTCTTGCCTGATATCCGGGAGGACCTTCGCCGCTTCAACCGTTCCAAACCAGCGGGCGTCAATCTTCTTCAGGGTTCCGTCTTCCTTCATTTCCTTGAGCACCGCATTAATCTCTTTTTGCAGCCGGCTCCGGCTCTTGGAAAGCGCAAACGCATACCCGTCCGACGTCAGCAATTCCTTTAAGATGGTCACCCCGTCGGTATGGTTCATAATATCCCGCGCCATCGGCTCATCAATCAGGAAAGCCGCAATCTTTCCGGCCTTGAGCGCTTCCGCCTGATCGGGAAAGTTGTTGAAATACTCGGGTACCGCCCGCGGATTCTTACTTTTCAGCACGCTGTCGTAAGCGGAGCCGGTAACGATGCCGACCTTCTTGCCCGCGAGATCGGAAAGTGCCGCAATGGGGCTCTCCACACCAACGGCCGAATCCGCCGCTACAACGACGATCGTGCCGCCTTTATAATAAGGAATGCTGAACAGCACCGATTTGGCGCGCTCCGCCGTAATGGTGATAAAATCGCCCGCCATGTCACTCTTTCCGGAAACCAGGGACGGGATAATGGCCGAAAAATCCATATCCATAATTTCCAGATTTTTCCCGAGTTTTGAGGCGACCATCATCGCCACTTCGATATCATAGCCGACGAGTTTTCCGTTCTTCACATAAACAAAGGGTGCGCTGTCGCTATTGGTGGCAAACCGGATGATTCCGTTTTTGCCGTCGAGACTGAAATCGGGAAGCACCTTGGCATCTTCATTTCCGCCGAACCATTTGTCCTCCAGTTTTTTAAGGGTTCCGTCGTTTTTCAACTGCTCAAGAATGGCATTAACCTCTTTGTGCAATGACGACTGATTTTTGGAAAAGGCGAAAGCGTACTCATTGGAAGCGAGCCATTTTTTGAGGTAGGTCACACCCGGCGTCTCACGGATCACTCCCTTCGCCAGCACTTCATCTGCCAGGAAACCCGATATCTTGCCCGATTTGACGGCCTCGATCTGGTCCGTAAAGGTTGTGAAATACATGGGAACAGCTTTCGGAATGGAACGCTTCAATACATCTTCATACGTTGTGCCTGTCTGCACGCCGACTTTTTTGAAGGCGAGCTGAGAAATATCCGTAATCGATTTTGCTGCTTTCGGGGCAAGCCGGTCCTTACGGACAAGAAACGAGACTTCCGAGTCCACATAGGTGTCGGAAAAAAGCATCACTTTACTGCGTTCGGGAGTCGCATTCAGGTTGGCGATGATCAGGTCGATCTTTCCGGACGTCGCCGCGGCGATAATGGCCGGAAACTCGATGATGGAAAACGTGAACTTCGCATTGAGGAATAAGGCCAGCCGTTTGGTGAACTCGATGTCGAAACCCGTCAACTGACGGTTAGAGTAAAAGGTCATCGGTTCGTTGCGGCCGTCGGTCCCGATTTTCAGTGTCATTGTGGGATGCGAGGGTTCCGGCAGATCAGGCATGGTCAGGTTCTTCCCCAATAGCCATCGGTCGTACATGTCCTGGTAGGTTCCGTCCGCCTTGTACTTTTTGATAAATTCGTTGACTTTCTTAATCAGGGCCTCTCGCCCGAAGGCTGTCCCGACGACAATGAACTCATCTCCGACCTTCTCATCCATCAGGGCCAGATCGGGGTTGTGGACGGCCACATACTGCAGGGCATGCCGGTCAAAGGCAAAGGCATCGATCTTTCCGTACTTGACGCTCAGATATCCGTCCGGAAGAGATTGGTGGTATTCTATTTTGGAAAGGGGGAAGTTGTTCTCCACCGCCGTCATGGCGGCCGTGCCTTGCGGCACGCCAATGGTGTAATCGGGCGCATTGAGATCAGACGGACTGGACAGGATGCGCCGACCGTCCTCGCCGGCGGAGCATCCGAGCAGGATCCAAAAGGCAAATAGCACCGCCAGAGCCGTGCTCATCTTGCCTTTTCTCCCGCAAAACCCCTTCACTTGTTATGCCCCTTATACGTGGTCCGCGTGCCATTCCGACGCGCGCCGCACTATCTCAAAATGCGTGCACCTTTGCAACGGAATATTTCGTCTGAAGAATCCCTTATGCGCATTCAATGTCCCGAAGGAAATCCTCGACTATGGCTGCGTATATCTGCGGCCGCTCCAGCTGGTGCAGGTGCGACGCCTGCGGGATGACAGCCATGCGGGCGTCGGGGAAACGCTCCTGAAACTCCTTCACGGTCCGGACATCCGCTTCATCACGATCACCGCAGGTCAAGAGAACCGGTTGATTGATTTCCGAAAGCCGCGGGCCGAGGTCAAAGTCTTTCAGCTTTCCGGTAACGGTAAATTCGCTCGGACCCCACATCGTGTTGTAAACGTCAAGACTCATGCCTGAAAATGCCGTCGAAAGCGTCGCCGGCCACGGCGATAAAAGACAGACATGCTTCCGGTAGTAGGCCATCATGGCCGTCTGGTAAATTTCTCCGAAGTCAGCGGTCGCCTCGCCTTCTTCGATTGCTTTGCGGACATCCACGGGCATCCGCGCGATGTTCCGCCGCTGATCGGCATCCCAGGCCGGCGAGGAAAGCAGCGGCGCCGAAAGCACGATTCCTTTTATCCCAGGGGGCTGCGTCTTCAATACATAGGCGCAGGCCAGAGCGCATCCCCATGAAAATCCCATGAGAAAAACCTCCGGAAGGTTTAAACCGGCCCGGACCTCCGCCAGTTCAGCAATATAATTTTCGACCGAATAAAAATCTTTGTTCGCCGCCCGATCGCTGCGGCCGCACCCCAATTGATCGTAAAAATATACGGGACGCTCTTCCCACAGCGCTTCCAGTCCATCGCTCATACTCATAAATCCGGGACCGCCGTGCAGCACAAGCAAGGGCGTCTTGCCCAAATGTTCGCCGTATGCCGCATACCAGATTTTCCCATTGGCCGTTTCCAGAAATCCTTCACGCATATCCAATCCTTTATTTCCTCATCGAACCCCCGATTGTCAGGCGGCAAGCCCTTTCACGACCCGCTTGCGCTGTTTCGGATCGACCCGCATTTCAATGCGCGACAATAGATACGCCATGACATAGGCAATGACAAAATAAATCAGGGCCGTCGCAATGAGCGGGAAAAAAGCCTCATACGTCCGGCTGCGAATGATGTCGCTCATCTTCGTCAAATCCTGAATCGCAATATACCCCACCACCGATGTCATCTTCAGCATCGAGATAAACTCCCCCTTGAACACCGGCAGAACATGCCGCGCCGCCTGTGGAAACGTGATCTTCGTAAACACCTGCACCCGGTTAAACCCGATGGCATAGGCCGCTTCATGCTGCCCCTTGTCCACGGCGTCAATCCCCGTCCGCATCATCTCCGATACATAAGCGGCAAAATTGATGGAAAAGCCGATGACCGCAACAATGATCGCATTGATATCCCAGCTTCCGAAGATGACGTAGTACAGTATCATTAGAAGCACGACAATGGGTGTGCCCTGAATCGCCCGGATAAAAGCCTTCGCCGGCATATTCGCCCATCGCGTCTTCGCCCGGCGCATCAGGCAGACGCCAAAACCCAAGAGCGTTCCGAAAATCCCCGACAAAACGGAAATCACCACCGTCACCCACAAACCCTGCAGCACCAGCTTGTAGCGGTCTTCCACCACAAACGTCCTTTGGAAGCTCTGCACCAGACCCGTCCAGACCCCGCCGCTGCCTTTCCCCGCACCGGCGAGCCCTGTCGCCACCACAACGACCGTCCCGCCTTCGTAATAAGGAATACTGAACAACACTGCTTTGGCCCGTTCCGGAGTCACGGCAATAAAATCGCCGGCCATGTCGGTTTTGCCCGAAACCAGAGAAGGAATAATGGCTGCGAAATCCATGTCCATGATTTGCAGTTTATAACCGAGCTTAGAAGCAATAATCATCGCCGCTTCGATGTCAAATCCGACCATTTTGCCGCTCTTGATGTAGACAAAAGGCTCACTGGCGCTGTTGGTGGCAAACCGGATCACCCCGTTTCTGCCGTCCAGTCTGATGTCCGGCAGCACCTTGGCGTTGTCGTCCGCGCCAAACCATTTTTCATCCAGTTTCTTTAATGTCCCGTCGTCCTTCATCCCTTGCAGGACGGCGTTGACCTTTTCCTGCAGTTCGGGCTTGTTCTTGGGAAAGGCGAACGCACAATTGTTGGGCCTCAGCCTTTGGGGAAGATACGTGATACCGGGCGTCTGGCGGGCCAGACACTTGATCACCACTTCATCCACCAGGAACCCGGTGATTTTTCCCGATTTGAGCGCTTCAACCTCATCCGTAATGGTTGTAAAGTGAATCGGGATAGCGTCAGAAACGGCCTCCTTCAGAACATCCTCATAGATCGTGCCTGTTTTAACGCCGACCTTCCTGCCAGCCAGTTGAGAAAGCTGTGTGATGACGTCGGCGGATTCGCTGGGAAGACGGTCTTTGCGGACGAGAAAAGAGATCTCCGAATCGACATAGGTGTCGGAGAAAAGCATCATCTTCCGGCGCTCCGGCGTCGCGTTCAGATTCGCAATAAGCAGGTCGATCTTTCCGGTTAAGGCGGCGGCAACGATGGCGGGATACTCGATGATGGAAAAATTACACTTGGCATTCAGATAATAGGCGAGACGTTTGGCAAATTCGACATCAAACCCGGTCAACCGGCCATTTGCATAAAAATTCATCGGTTCATTCACGCCCGTCGTCCCGATTTTCAGTGTCATCGTGGGATGAGCGCGCTCCGGCAGATCCGGCATTTGCAGGTTCTTCCCCAGAATCCAGCGCTGATACATGTCCCGGTAGGTCCCTTCCGCCCGGTACTGCCTGATGAACGCATTGACTTTTTGAATCAAATCCTCCCTGCCGAGGGCGGAACCGACAACGATAAACTCGTCACCGACTTTCCCATCCATCAAGGTCAGATCGGGATTGCGCAGGGTGGCATACTGCAACGCGTGACGGTCAAAGGCAAAGGCGTCGATTTTCCCATATTTGACCGACAGGTAGCCGTCGGCAATGGACTGGAAATATTCAATTTTGCATTTCGGAAATTGTTTTTCAACGATTGTCGTTGCGGCTGCGGATTGCGGGACGCCGATGGAATAGCCGGCGGAATTCAACTGTTCCGGCTGGTGTAAGACGGGTTTGCTTTCGGGGTCGCCTGAGCATCCGAAAAGCAGGCAATAAACAACAAGGGCAAAAAAAGCCATGCTCCTTTCGCCCTTTTCTTTGCGCCGGCTGATCACTTTTTGTGAAGTCCCCCTGCATAAGTATCACGCCGTCAATCCGGTCGTGCGCGTCACTATGACAAAACCAGGACATCTTTGCAACGGAATAAATGATTATCTAAGGATGAGAAGCGGAAGGAAAAGGGCTGATTTTCTTATCGCAGAAGAGCAGTCTTGATTTGGAATGGTGGCCGTTGAACCGGGGCATCCCATCGCTCAGAATGCCCTGCAACTCTGGCTCTAAGCTCATTGCGCGAGAGCCGAAAACTCGCCTTCGGCTCAAACAGTTCGGCTCTTTTTCGCTCCATTTCGCCAAGAGCCACAACGTTTCGGTCATATTCGCTCACGGCATGCCCCGGTTCAACTGATACTTTTTTAGCTCAGAATGTTTTTAGACTCATCGGTGTTATGACTGGTATGATTAATGTGTTCACCTACTACTCTTCATTCAAAACGAATCGTCAAAAATGATGTTTATCGGGCCACCTTACTAGACCTCAAGGCGTAATAAATAAAATTTACACCTGATGAACAAGCATTTGCAATGCTCCTGATAACTTTTCAGCCAGTCGTTCATTAACAAACAATTCTAAATTCTTATCTAGCGTGCATTAAAAAAAGTCTTATCAATATTATTTAAGTTCGTTTTTTTTGCACCAACCAAAGTTGCCATCGGAAAGTTCTACAAGATACCATTCCCCCTGTTTCTTTATAAGTTTCACTTCATTTCCTTTGCTTAGGGTCGCCTGCACACTCGCCTTATCGCTTGGTTTTGCTCTCATCTTGACTCTATTCTTAGCAACAATCATTAACAATGAGGACGTTTGACTTGTATCCTGCTTTATATATGTTGGCTTCTCTTTGACCTCATTATCAATTTTTGTGACAGACGATTTCTTGTCTGTGGTCTCGT
>Ga0351865_10387_pt1 | contig 12233 bp, 10 predicted proteins | sample TotcelFGM3001L10_FD_206780 | JGI IMG/M metagenome (GOLD analysis project Ga0351865, IMG submission 206780) | Enriched cells from coal bed in the Powder River Basin, Montana, United States - Total cells FGM rep2 HSBNCT.FGM.300.1.L10 ... | reverse complement strand
CAAACATATCCATCAGGAATACATTTGAGCAGAGAATGATAAACAGGGAGATTTGCAGCAGCGGGTTCTTTTTTTGAAACAGTTTGTAGCTGTAAATCATAAATACAAATAGCGCCAATAGATTCGGCAACCTTAGGGCCAGTTCGGAATTCCCGAAAAGCAGTTCAGCATATTTCATGAATAAACTATTCAAAATATGGTTATTCATGAACCAATTGCTAAACGAAATGATGTCAATAAAACTGTCGTGGGGATAATGGAGATAGGTGTAGCTCTCATCATGCGTAAAGGAGGAAACAGTGGCTTTTGTGACCATAAACAAGCTTACTAATGCACCTATCAGGATGATAAGAACAGGCACTATTCTTGCTATTCTCGGTCTCATTTGCGATAACCAGTTAATTGTTCTTGCTGTCATTCTGTCTCAAAACCTTTTGTTTCCTCATTTCGCCTTCAAATATAAAGCTTATTGGTGCTGGAAGAAGGTTGCAGGAGAAAAATCCCTTGTTATGACGTGATGGGCAAAGATTGGCCAGGATTGGTTATCAGGGCCGACAGTTTTTCAAATTTTCAAAGTTACGTTTCAAGAAAAGATCCGTTCACCCGGGAATTCATGCCAGAAAGCTATAACCACATGAAGGCATGATTATTAACAGCTACATTATCTTTACAAATTTGCCTGCAATCAATCAGCGGCAAAAAATAATTAAAGAGTACTATCAGCAAGTGATATTTCTAGCATTAGACCTATCTGGTTTTGGAACTGTAATATAAGCTGGTCTTCGGACGCAATGTGCTTTTCCATGGTTAATCGCGCCATCAGGTAGCTTAAAGTAGATTCTGCACCCTGGTTTATGTTCACATAGTTTTCCTCCAATCCGTCATAACATCCTCCCGTGCATGGATTGTAAATGATCTGATGTAAGCGGTTGTTTCCTAAAAACCAGTTAATGGCGATCACCATCTTTTGTGAGTAAACTTCGTCATGAAACACCTCGAAAAACTTACCTAAGGTCATGATGGTGTAAGCCACGTCAATTGGCTGCTCCCCATATTGCCCTGCATCATGTCCCCTGAGCAGCCAGTTTTTGTTCGAGATGACTTCAATCCCATTTTTTTTGTAAATATGTGACAATAGAAAATTCAATGAAGACAGGGCAATGTCTTTATAAATTGTTTCTCCGGTTACGATCCAGGCATATAGCATGGCCTCAGGCAATATACTATTGGCATAGGTAAGATAACCTTCAAACCATTCCCAGTTCTCCGACGACTCATGCTTATACATCTGAACCAACCTATCGGCAAATGTTTTTAAAAGCACAATGCTTTCAGGATTATTGCTTGTTGTGTAATTGAAATACAAGCCTTTAATAGAGAAAGCCATCGCCCTGGTGGAATGAACCGTACCCAAGTACTGCATCGATTTATCAATTAGTAATCTTGCTTGTGATGTGAACTCTTCAGGTACTTTTCCCATCAGCGATACCACGTATCCCAATGCCCATATTGCCCGCCCGTTGGAATCATCCAAATTGGTCTCATTATTCTGAGCTGTGAACTGTTTGTTATCATCAACATAGTTCAAAAAATCGCCGGCAGGCTGCAGACAATATTCGATGAAATCGAGATATAGTTGGATATAGGCCAGATCTGTTTTATCAGCAGTCAGCTCATAATGCATGCACATCGCTATTAAAGCCCGCGCATTATCATCCAGGGTGTAACCTGAATCAATCTTGGGTTGATTAATAATGGAGAACTGGATAAGTCCAAAGTCGGTTGTCAGCTTTTTCACATGTTCCAGGTTGATTTCCGGAAGATTATAACGAATCAGATTCTTAGCGCCGGCTTGTTCTTCAAAAAGCATGGCATGTGCAACGGCAGAATTCTCCCATGCTGTAAAGCTTATTTTTTGCAGGGCATTTACACTGATATTCTTTCGTAATGGTTCATCGTTGAGTAAGAGAATAACGTCATCGGTCAATTGCTGTGCGTTGTGAAAATCAAAAAAAAGTCCTGTTTCATCTGATAATAGTTCCTTTGCATGAGGATTAGGAGTGGAAATGATGGGACAGGCACAGCTCATGGCATAGACAAAAGTACCGCTTACTGCCTGGTTGGGATCTTTGGCTGTAAACAGGTATATATCTGTCAGTTGCAGGTATTCGAGCAGTTCGGGTAATGCAAGAAACCTGTTGATAAATTTCACATGATCCTGAAGACCTGATTCAATTACCGTTGCTTCAAGCATGTTCCGGTATTTTTCACCTTCTGATTTGACCACTTCAGGATGGGTTTTACCGATTACCAGAAACAATACATCAGGGCTTGTTTTAACGATTTCCGGTAAAGCTTTTAAAGTAGTCTCAATATCCTTCCCTGAACTAATCAGTCCAAAAGTAGAAAGTATCCGTTTGCCGGATAACCCATATTTTTCCTTTAATGATTCTTTCTCCAGATGAGAAACCAGGTGGGTGCCGTGAGCAATAACTTTAATTTTTTGTTCAGGCACAGCATAATCATGCTGTAACAATTCAGCTGCGCTGTTGGTCATCACAACAATGGAGCCGCAGGCATCTGCAATAGTCTGAACATGTGCTTTTAACCGCTCATCCGGTCGGGGCAGCACCGTATGAAACACAACAATAACCGGTACCGTAACTTCATAAATAAATTGCAGGAAAGCGGCTTCCTGTTGATGAAAAAAACCAAACTCATGCTGAATCACTACCAGTTTGATGAGTTTGTTGTGATTAATGGATTGGGCTAACTTATGATACCCCGGGGCAACAGAAGTATCGAGCTTATATGTTACTGTTTCAGGATACTCAAGGCTCATCTTCCCGGATTCCAAAGCGCAGATTTTAATTGAGAATGAACTGCTGAATTTATTGTTCAGCGCCTTGATCAGATCATGTGAATAGTTTGCTATCCCGCATTCTCTTGGGGGATATGAAGTCATAAATAAAATTTCATTTTTCATCCTTCAATGTGTTATTGATTAATTCTTCCAGCAAGGCTGAAAAACTCACTGAGGCGCATGCGATACGTGAATCGGCAGCCCCATAATAAATGTACAGCGTATCGCCAAACAATGCCGTGCCAGTTGGGAAAACCACATTATTTACATCTCCTCTTTTTTCCCAGATATATTCGGGCGAGAATAGTGCATAAGGCAAACGGGCTATTACTTTTGATGGATTATTTATATCCAGTAAGGCCGCTGCACAGGCAGAATACACAATGCCGTTATTAACTTCTTCTGCTCCATGGTAGATTAAAAGCCAGCCGTGTTCTGTTTCAATAGGAGGGCATCCACCGCCAATGTAGCTTGACTCATGTTCATAAACCGGGTCCATGATAATGTGTTCATCCAGGTGAAAGCAATAGTCTGTCCAGAATTCCCGGGTGAGTTCCTTCAGACTCTTTACGGAAACAATTTGAATGCCTGGTCGGATCCGATGAAGAAACACCAGCTTGTCATGAATCCTTCGGGGGAAAAACATGACATTTTTATCCCACAGCATGATGTTCTCTCCGGGATCGGCTTTCTTGTTGTAAAATTCATTGTTGCGGTAATATTTTTTGTTTACTACCCCGGCAGATTCACAAAGGGAATTAAATTCCGCATAGGTGAAAGGCGGAACAATGAGCCCCTGTTTTTGAAAATGTCGCAAATCTTTCGAGGTGGCCAACGCTCCCCGGGCGTCATTACCGTTATACGCAGTATAGGTCAAATAGTAAAGATCATCAATCTTAACAATCCTTGCATCTTCAACACCGTGTGATTCGTAATCAAATTCCGGAATCAGAATAGGTTTTTCCCACCGTTCACCAACTTTTAATGGCCCATCCATCATGCAATAACCAATACTTGAGTAATTTCCATTTTGTACAGCCCGGTAAAAAAGGTGAACCTTGTCTCCTTCCTTTATTGCTGCTGGATTCAGAACGGCTTCGTTTTCAAATTCAAAATGTGTTTTCTCCAGAATAATGCCTTCTTTTTTGACGGATATCATAAGGTTTAGTATAAAGTGAGATTTATAAATTAAACCTGAGAGAATCTCCGGGCACATGTCAAGGGCACTACATAAGATCTATCAGGTGAGAGTTGTATCTGAACACGACAAAATTACCTTTCTGTATCCTTATATCTTTTGCATAAATTTGGAAATTAGTTACATGATTCACGGTCTTTGAGTGTCGTTGAAAAGCATAATAATCTTTCCTTCGTTACCTGCCCTGTCGTTATGTTTATGCCGCACGAATTGTTAGTACGGGCCGTATAACTTTATCCAGCATTAGATATCAGGGGACGACTTTTCCATTACACTGATTGTTGTCCAACAAACATGGGAACTCTATTACCGGTGAGTGAAAGGAGTTGAATCGCCAATAGCATCAGCCAAAACGACCTGATTCTCATGATGAATACAACGCTAGAAATACCTACCGCTATCGAAGGCATTAAATTTGAAAGTGGCAGGTGAACATTGAAAGACAAATCTTTCTGGAGGGTGTTAGCCACAACCTATATCCTCTTAAACAGGGCTCATTCTAATCGTTCATCTTTGGCTAAGGTCTTCCAGCCGTAAAGTTATTCAATCCATCAAATGAACAAACGCTTTAGAATGATTTTCAGATTGATTAATTCCAATCCATTTAAGGCAGGTACGCTCCCACCACCACCGGCCTGTGGTCGGAAGGAATGAGGTTGCCGGTGTTCAGATTGGGTGTGCGGTAACTTGTTGGAAGGAGGCTGTTGCCGAGGAAGATGAAGTCAACCAGACCATCATTTTCTTCTGTCTGGTCGAAGCCCGTGTAGGTGGGCCGCTCACGCTCTTCCCAGGCCGGTTCTATCTGGCGTGCATCGGTAAGTTTCGCTGCCAGCAGTGGATAGTTGGTGTCGTCTGGATCAAAGTTGAAATCGCCCATGAGGATCACCGCTTCGTCGGCCTGACCAGTCAGGAAATCAAGGAGCATCCCAACGCTTTGCTGCCTGGCCTCGATGCCAACGTGATCGAGGTGGGTGTTAACCACCAAAAGCCGCCGGCCACTGCTCTTTTCCTGAAGTCGTGCCCAGCTTACCATGCGCTCGCACAGGGCATCCCAGCCTTTTGAACCGGGAACATCAGGCGTTTCCGACAACCAGAAATGCCCCGAATGGAGCAGCGAAAACATGGCGGTGTCATAAAACAGCGGCACATACTCTCCTTCATGTGCGCCATCGGCACGGCCAATACCCACGTACGCATACCCGCCCAGACTTGCCGACAGATAGTCAACCTGTCCGTGCAGTGCCTCCTGAAAACCAATGATGGCCGGCTGCTCCTTTGCCAAAAAGTCAACAACAGCTTCGCGCCTGAACCTCCATGCATGGGGGCCGTCGCTCTCAGTATCAAGGCGGATGTTCCATGATATCACTGTTATGTTGGTTTGTGCATGTGCAACCAGGCACATCAAATTGATCAACAGTAAGGCCGGTATTCGTGTATTCATAAATAGGTTATTGCAGGTGAAAGTAATTCAAAATATCATTTTTTTGACTTATAATCCAAAAATATCATAATAATTTGGGATTACACTCCTGAATTTTGACATTTTTGATCTGAACGGAACCAAAACCCATCCCCGCACTTGCCTCAAGGCAAAAAAATGATTAGTTTTACAGTTCAGAAATACCCAATGCTGCTCACGATGAAAACATCAGCTTTACTTTCCATAATTTGTCTTGTCATGTTCACGGCAGGTTGTTCGGGTCAAAAACAGGCACACAACAACATCCCGTCAGGCGACACCCACAGCGTTCGTGCCGAGGTACTGGCCGAAGGCCTCGAAAACCCCTGGAGCATGGCTTTCCTGCCCGACGGACGTATCCTGATTGCCGAACGCCCCGGAAGAATCAGGATTTTTGCAGACAACGAACTAAAACCTGAAAGCATCGAAGGGCTGCCTCCTATCTGGTCGCACGGACAGGGTGGGCTACTTGATCTTGTTTTACACCCTGATTACGAAGACAACAGGCTCATCTACCTGGCCTATGCCTCGCAGGAAAACGGCATCGGCAACACCACCATTGCGCGTGCCAGACTCGAAGGCAACAATCTGCGCGACCTGGAAGTATTGTTCAAAGGACATCCGGCTACGGATTCAAAGTATCATTTCGGCTGCCGTATTGTGTTCGACCGCGATAAGTATATGTATTTCACCATCGGTGACCGTGGTGTGATGGAAAACGCCCAGATGAAAAGTAACCATCATGGCAAGGTGATGCGCCTGCTCGACGACGGTACCGTTCCGGCCGACAACCCTTTTGTGGGACAGGAAGGCGCAAAGCCGGAAATCTGGAACTACGGCCACCGCAACATTCAGGGCATGACCCTGCACCCTTCGACAGGCGAACTCTGGTCGCACGAGCACGGCCCGAAAGGAGGCGATGAGGTGAACATCGAAATCAAAGGGGCCAACTATGGCTGGCCTTTGGTGAGTTACGGGATCAATTACAACGGCACCATTATCACCAACGACACTACCCTGCCCGGTATTACCGACCCGCTGCACTACTGGGTTCCTTCGATAGCACCCTGCGGTATGTGCTTTGTCACCTCAGACAAATACCCCAACTGGAAAGGCAACCTGATGGTGGGCGCACTGGCCGGACAACAGATTCAGCGGCTGGTGCTGAATGCATCCAATAAGGTGGTACACACCGAAATATTGTTCAAGGATATGGCCCGTTTCCGCGACATCCGCCAGGGGCCTGATGGCTACCTCTATGTGCTCAGCGAAGGGCCGGGCTTGTTTTTCAGGGTGGAGGTGGAGTGAGTCATTTTAGTTAGGGCCTTACACGATAATATTCCACCATCACCCTCACCCTGCCCGCAAACTCTGCCGGTTTCCACAGGAAAATAAAATCAGCATCTGCCAAAATTTTCTTTTCCAAGCGCTTTTTCCGTCTGATGATGCTCCTGCGTACATTGGTGCGTTGCCGGCCTGCCGGACTTTCGTTGAGCAGATCGAGCAGTATGACCAGATCGTGGTGGCTGCCCAGCAAACGGCCAAGTTTTACCAATTCGTTCAACTGGCTTTTCATCTGGGCCGGATACAGGTATTGCAGGGCCTCAAAGGCATAGCCAAGGTATTTGACTGTTTTCCTAAGCTGATGAAAACCAATATCATCAGGCTGGTCAACAAGCTCTTCCTTACGCTTCCTTCCCTGACGGTAGAGTCTTCTTATGCCGGCAGTAATCACTGCTGAAGCACTTCCGGATAACTCAAGACCCTGAATGTTGTCTTCAAAATCTAACAATTTTGTGATTGTTTCGCTTACTTCCTTCTCCTGTTGGCCGGTGGCTTTCCATGCGCTTTGGCTTTTCCTGAGGGAGGCGGTCAGCTGACGGACAAACTGTTCCGTCTCGGGAGCTTTTCTGTTTTTGCTGATCAGCTGTATGGTTTCCAATCTTGCAGTGGCATCGCGCATCTGGCCGAGCGACTGTCCGCAATTCCTGTAAAAGGCATTGAACGCATCAAAGTCTGTTGCCTTTAGTCCCGGTCGCACCAACCTCAGCATGGCACGGCATCTTTTGAAACAAAGCCTTGCCTGATGGATGCTTTCGTTCGGGCGGTGTTTGCGCTCTAAATGAGCAATGGCTGCCTGATTCAGATACAGCAACTGTTTGCGAATCGCCGGCTGTATGGTCTGGGAATCGTTAAAAATCAGTTGTTTCATCGAATTGCTTGTTGATCAGACACAAAGATAATTTATTAAGAAGAACAACCAAGCTATTTTTGCAGGAAATCATTCAAACAAACCGCTTTAATGTCTCCGTCCGCAATTTTGATGTGCGGCGGAAAACTTAGTCTGACCATTTTATCTTCTCCCGGGAGGAGGTCGAAGAAATTGTCGCTGAAACGGATATCTGCGTTCACAGAACTGAGGGCTACCTGTCGTGCGGGCTGTTTCGTTGTTACATTGAGCCAGGTTTCACCCTCATGTAGCACCAGTTTCACCTGCAGGCCGGCCGGAAGCAGTTTCAGGTCACGGGGACGCGCAAGCCACAACAGCCGTTTGGCCTGTATTGATCCGTTCGCAAATAATTCGACCTGAACACAGCAATTATCGGCTTTGGCCCCGGCCAGCAACATCAGAGAGTCAAGTTCAAGGACAGGAAAAGAAGCACCGGAAGGAACTGCGATGTTCATCTTGTGTTCTGCAAGCATTTGGCCGTCAAGCCGAAAAATGTTCAGGCTTAACTCGCCATCAAGTTCACTGCTTAGGTCAGAAGTAATCCAGAGATGATTTCTCCCCTTATCCTGGCCGATGCTGAACAATATGTTGTCATACAACTCTTTGAGGCGATAATGAAGGGCTTTCCACGTGCCAAAATAATCAATGGACGACCATGAAGTTACCGGCCATGAATCGTTGAGCTGCCAGTAGAGGCTTCCCATGCTGTGTGGCCTGCTCCTTCGTTGGGCTTCGATGGCCATACCTATGCCGTATGCCTGAACCAGCTGGCTCATAAATACATACTCATCGAGTTGTGTGGGAACGGGAAAATCCCTGTGCATATAATCATGGATGAGTTTGGTGCCGCGCGGGTGCTTCTGGTGGGCTTCGAGTTCTTTGGAGCCGGGATACAAGCCTTCGGGCGAGATATACCGGCGCAGGGATGCCATTGAAGGCATGGCCTGGAAACCAAATTCGCTGTTGAAGCGGCCCACTTTCTCACGGTATTTCTCAAAAGGTTCTTCTCCCCACCATACCCCCCAGTAATGCACATCGCCATGCAGCAGGCTTTCGGGACGGCCCCATCCTGTGGAGGGCGAACTTGGCCAGTAAGGCCTACGCGGGTCAAGATCAGAAACAACCTCAGGCAAAAGTTCTTCGAACAGAGCAAGGTATCCCTGCCAGATGGCAGCAGAATCTGCATCGCTCCATGCCAGCGATTTTTGCCATCCCCAGTTGTGAAAACCCTCGTCAACCTCGTTGTTGCCGCACCATAATGCCAGAGAAGTGTGTTTTCTTAATCGTTTAACCTGATCCACGGCTTCTTGTTTAACATTGGCAAGGAATTCATCATCAAAGGGATACATGGAACAGGCAAACATAAAATCCTGCCACACAAGCAGGCCCAGGCTGTCGCAGAGTTCATAAAAAGCATCATCTGGATACACTCCGCCACCCCAAACCCTGATCATATTCATGTGAACCTCTTTTGCATCAACAAGCAGCTGACGGGTTTTTTGGCTGGTCTGACGGTGTACAAAATGATCGGCAGGTATGTAATTGGCACCTTTGGCATACATAGGGATTCCGTTCACCCTGAAAAAGAAGGATTCACCGATGCTGTCCGCTTGCCGCACAAGTTCAATGGATCTGAGGCCAAGGCGGTGCTTTTTTGTGTCAATTTTTTCACGCTTAACAAAAAGTTCGAGCGAAACATCATACAGAAACTGTTCCCCCATTCCGTTGGGCCACCATAGGTGGGGCTTGTTTATTTCAAAGGGAAAGCGGAGTATTCTGGCACCGTTTCCTTCCGGAACATCAAAAGAAAGGGCTTCCTGACAGGAAAGCTGAAGCACAATTCTTCCACCTGTATTTGACACAGATTCAATTTCAAGCTCAAGTGCGAGCCTTGCCGTTTGTTCGTCCACATGCTGCTGGTGGATGGTGTAGTTGTTGATTCTGATGCTGTTCCAGGCTTCAAGCCTTACTTCTTTCCAGATACCCATAGTGATGTAGGTGGGCCCCCAGTCCCAGCCTGACTGAAATGGCGCTTTGCGCGAAAAAGCCCGTTTTTCGGGCAGCAGGAAAGGCAACTTGGAATGCCGGATTTCCTGCATGCTGTCAGGAGGATAAAACCTGATATGCAGCCGGTTATTTTTCTCCCTGAGCATAGCACCCACATCAAAACGCCAGGTACGGAACATATTGCCGGCACGTCCCAGCAAACTGTCGTTGAGCCAGATATCTGCTTCTGTATCCAAACCATCGAATATCAGGTCTGTCCGTTGAAAACCAGCAACATCAAAACCGGCATCAAATTGTAGCCTGTAATCCCACACCCTCGTGCCGATCCACTGCAATTCTGCTTCGTGAGTAGCCTGAAAAGGATCCGGTATAAGCCCATGATGCAATAAGTCAGTATGCACACAACCGGGCACACGGGCGCTGAGGCTGTATTGCCCGGAGGCATCAGACAACACCCATCCGCTGTTCAACGGTTGCTCCAGTCTTAACTTCGGACTGGTGCAGGAGGCGAGCTGGATGAAAAGCAGGAGCGCTGCTGTCAGGATTATACATCGGGAACATAGTGTCGGGAAATTGACTATTTTCGTGTGTGCTTGCATCGGAAAAGGTTTGAATAAAGGTGCTAATGTACCAAAGCCTGAGATACCTTCAGAAGGTCGTAACACACAATTCTGCCTTGCCGCGAAAAATGCTGTATTTTTGCCCGTGAACAGTAAAGCGAAAAAGGATGTCCATAAGGGTAGAAGAGGTTACCAAGGTTTACGGCACACAGAAAGCCGTTGATGAGGCCAGTTTCAGTTTGAACAAAGGTGAAGTGGTGGGTTTGCTCGGGCCCAACGGGGCGGGCAAATCAACCCTGATGAAGATACTCACCTGTTTTATCCCCCCCCACTTCAGGCAAGGCGTTTGTGAGCGATTACGATGTGCAGGAGCATCCGCTTGAGGTGCAACGCATGGTTGGTTATCTTCCGGAACACAACCCGCTGTACCTTGACATGTATGTGCGTGAGTACCTTGGTTTCATTGCCGGGATACACAAGTTGGGCAACAAAAGCGCACAGCGGGTCAGCGATATGGTCAAAATCACCGGGCTTGGACGGGAGCAGCACAAGAAAATCGGTGCTTTGTCAAAAGGTTACCGCCAGCGTGTTGGTCTGGCGCAGGCGCTCATCCACGATCCGGCTGTGCTGATCCTCGACGAACCCACTTCGGGCCTCGACCCCAATCAGCTGGCCGATATCAGGCAACTGATCAGGGAAGCCGGAAAAGAAAAAACCGTCATCCTCTCAACCCATATCATGCAGGAAGTGGAAGCCATCTGCAGCAGGGCCATCATCATCCATCAGGGAAAAATTGTGGCTGATGACAGCACCGGGCAACTTACGCGCACTGCCGGCCCGAAGCAAACCTACACCATTGAATTGGAACAGGCCGCCGACCTGAAAAAACTACCAAAACCGGCCGGAATCAGGCAATTATCTTCAACAGATCAAATCCACTGGATGGTCGAACCACAGGATGATCAGGATGTTAGCCGTATTTTGATGCAGTGGGCACTTGACAACAGGGTTACCATTCGCTCCATGCAAAAAAACGAGAGCAGCCTGGAAGATATTTTCAGAAAACTCACCTCCCGCTAAGCACAAAAACAACATCAGGGGTGGCCAATCATTCTTCAACAGAAAAAATGTACCTTTGTCCGGTTGATGAGTTTATTTTAAATAAGTCTTAATAAAAATCAGTGAAATGCCTTCAAAGTCTGAAGTAGTTGAGGTTCTCAAAGGCGTAATTTATTTTGCCAAAGGAGACAATATTGTTGATTTAGGCATGTTAGACGGGCTTGAGGTCAGTGAGCAAAGCATCCGTTTTAACTTAGTGTTTCCGCGCACGGATGAGCCTGCGGTGAATATTGTGATCAACAGTGCCACAAGGGCCTTGAAAGACGCATTTGGCGAAGGCATTCACCTGCATATCAGCCCCATATCGGAAAAAGAAAAAGGCCGTGGGCCGCTGGCCGGTGTAAAACATATTGTAGCGGTGGCTTCGGGCAAAGGAGGCGTGGGAAAATCAACCGTTGCGGCCAACCTGGCGATTGCCCTTTCGCGTTCAGGGGCAAAGGTAGGCCTGGTGGATGCAGACATTTACGGGCCTTCGGTTCCGGTCATGTTTGGTGTTGAAGGCGAGCAGCCAGGGGTTTATGAACGTGAAGGCAAGGCCGTGATTGTACCCATTGAAAAGTACGGCATCAAACTTCTTTCGATAGGTTTTTTTGTTGACACCAGCAAACCCCTTGTGTGGCGCGGGCCAATGGCCACCAGCGCACTAAACCAGTTGCTTGGTGATGCCGATTGGGGTGTACTTGATTTTTTGGTCATTGACCTTCCACCCGGAACTGGCGACATACAACTTACACTCGCGCAGTCTTATTCAGTGACGGGTGCTTTGGTGGTGACCACTCCTCAGAAAGTGGCCTTTG
>Ga0351865_10388_pt1 | contig 12548 bp, 13 predicted proteins | sample TotcelFGM3001L10_FD_206780 | JGI IMG/M metagenome (GOLD analysis project Ga0351865, IMG submission 206780) | Enriched cells from coal bed in the Powder River Basin, Montana, United States - Total cells FGM rep2 HSBNCT.FGM.300.1.L10 ... | reverse complement strand
GGTGTAGTGCACCAGCCCGTCCAGGCGGCGGGTAGCCGCGGCCTCCTTCAGGTCCGCCAGGCGGCCCTCGATATCGTAGGGGTAGGTATAGCGCAGGTATTGCTCCACCAGGTCCGGAGTCTCATAGGGCATGCTGAATTGGCGGGGAAATTCGTGGTAAACTACGGTGGCGCCCAGTTCCTCCAGGTAGGGCCAGAGGTCGGTGAAGATGGGCGGAATGCCGGCAAACCCCAGGCGCACCCGGCCGTTGGCAGCCACAGACCGTTGCTCCGCTTCCTGCAGGAAAACCGTCAGGCGTTGTTCGTAGGCGGTAAGGTCCGAGGCAAAATCCGAGCTCGAGATGAGCCACTGGAAATTCTCCTGGCCGCTTACCTGGCCGGTCTCCCAGGTAAGGCGGTCCAGGCGGCGCAGTTGGCGGCGTAGGGGGATCAGGCGGGCCTGCATCCGGGCCACCGCCTCAGGGTCGGCGCCCAGACGGGCCGCCAGGGCGCTGATTTCCCGGGCCAGTTGTTCCCGGTCCCGGGGGTAGGGGTACTTAAAATGGATGACTTCTATCCCTTCGGCGGCGAGAATTTCCCCCAGCGCCTGGGTATTGGAACAGTCCCCCTGGCAGGCGGCGATGACCGCCTGGATGTCGGGGTGGGCCATGAGGGCGGCGTAGATTCCCTTGATCCAGGCGCAGAGGGTGCGGGGAAAGCCGGCGGATTCGGCCTGGCTCACCCGGGCCAGGGCCAGGGGGTCGGCAATGAACAGGTTGTTCAGGTCCACCGGGATCAGGTCCGCGGCCAGCACCACCTCCACCGGGATAGTGGTGGTCAGGCCCACCCGGGCGCCCGGCGCCAGAGGCGTGGGTCGGCGCATGACGTCGCTCAATTAAGGCACTTCGCCTTCCTGCAAGTTAATTTCCTGCAAGCCTTCGGTTTTTGCGAGGCCCTGGATGACCTGCTTGAAAATGATCGTATCCTTGCTCTGCAGGCGTAATCGATAGGTCATGAGATTACTGGGCGGCTCCAGAGTGTAGTTGATGAACTGGATGCCAATCCGATTTTCTTTAAGAATCTGCCGGATCCGGTCCAGGGGGTCTTCCACCCCATGATATTTCAAGGTCAGGATGGTGAACAGATCGTGGGCGAAGACTTTTTTTATGAGGCGCAGGGCATACAGGATAATCAGGCTGATCCCGGCGGCAAACAGGGCCGGGATGAGATACCCGGCGCCGATGGCCAGGCCGAGGCCGGTGGCCAGCCACAGGCCCGCGGCGGTGGTCAGGCCCCGCACCGAACCCTTGCCGGTGATGATGGCGCCGGCGCCGAGAAAACCCATGCTGGCGATGGCATAGGAGGCGATCCGGGCCGGGTCCAGGCGAACCACCGATTGGTCCACGGCCAGGTGCCGGTGGATTTCCTCCATTTCCAGGGACAGCATCATCATGAGGCAGGCGCCCACCGTTACCAGGATAAAGGTCCTGAGCCCCGCCGCCTGGCCGTGGGCCTCGCGTTCAAAGCCGATGGCCGCGCCCACCACCGCGGCGAGCACCAGCCGGGAAAGCTCCCAGGTAATGTGGTTCATGTCCCACATAATTCACTCCTTTGCCTGCCGGGGCCTTGATGCCGGCGTCCTGGCTTGAGGGCGTACACGCGTGTGCGCTACAGGAAGAGGCTTTCCTTGCTTCTATGCGCCTAATTTGGTATGAGGCGGCAAAAAACAATCATATCTACCGGCGGCTTCCGAAGATGGCGGTACCCACTCGCACCAGGGTGGCGCCTTCCTCAATTGCCACCGCAAAATCGCCGGACATACCCATGGAGAGCTCCGGCAGGGGCAGACCGGTGAGACCCCGCAGGTGGTCCCGCAGTTCCCGCAAAGCCCGGAAGTAAGGCCGCGCCGCCTCGGGGTCGGGAAACCACGGCGGCATGGTCATCAGGCCCAAAACCTTGAGATGCGGCAGCCGGGCGACCTCCTGGATTAGCGCCGGCGCTTCCGCCGGTTCAACCCCGGATTTGGTGGCTTCGCCGGCCTGATTGACCTGGATGAGGACGTCCTGGACCTTGCTCAGCCGGGCTGCGGCCGCGTCCAGGGCCTGGGCCAGCTTGAGGCGATCCACCGCGTGGATCAGGTCGAAAAGTTCCACCGCGCCTCGGGCCTTGTTGGATTGCAGGCTCCCCACTAAGTGCCAGCTCACTGCTCTGCCTAAAACCGCGATCTTGTCCCTGGCCTCCTGAAGATAGTTCTCCCCGAAGAGGTCCTGCCCGGCGTCGATGGCGGCCCGGATGCGCTCCAGGTCCACAGTCTTGCTCACCGCCACCAGGCGTACGGCGCCGGGGTCCCGGCGGGAGCGCTGGGCCGCGGCGGCAATGGCGGCCCGCACTTCTTTAAGGTTTTGGGCGATGGGGTTCATGATATTAAAACTTGGGACTTTGTCCATCCAGGCCAAGAATAAATTAAGCTAAACATATATTGATAAATAAAAACTTTATTATATTTTGATTGCATTAAAAGACCATTAAACTTATTAAAATTATTAAGTTTATTAATGAGTTGGATGCCCATGGCCTGAGATAGCCTGTGCCCGCTTACAATAATTAACCAAACTTCGTCAATATTTTGACCTTTATAATTAGCTACTAATTTTTTCTCTATCGATTTAATCAATTTTTCTTCAGATAAACCAATCGTAGCAACATTGTGATTCGAATCCCACTCAATATAAACTTGAACTTTTTCTAAATAAAATTTACTTAGATATTTATTTAAAAGAGGATATTCTGTGGAAGGAAATATTTCTTTAATTTTTTTATTTATCATATATAATGATAATCTTATTAACTCCTCTATAAATAGTTCAGATTCTTTTATTGAAGGAATCAATAAGTTTTTAAAGAAAAGCAATCCGGAAGTATTTTTGAGTAATTCATTTCTATCAACTGATTTCATTATAGCGTTCTTTAATAAAACCCAATTCTCTTCAATCGCACGCCTTGTTAAACCATTATTATTTTTATAATTTGAATGAAACATAGTTAATTCAACACCGATATTTTTCCCTCCTAATTGCAATAAAAAATCGGGGGCCTCAGTCTCTATTATTTCGCTATCAGGCGCTACATTTAATAGCTCAAGAAATTTCTTAAGATATAATAGCTCAATTTGTTTTTTATCTTTCATATCTTATTCAAAATAATTAATTAAGAAATAGGCCAAGGAGGAAAATTTTAATCTATTTACTTTATAGTAAGACTTTATCTTCCTCTAACCCGAAAACCGCCAGGGTATTGGTCCAGGTGTGGGCCGCGACCTCCTCCAGGGTCAGACCCCGGAGATCGGCCAATTGTTGGGCCGTGGCCACGACATAGGCCGGTTCGTTCCGTTTGCCCCGCCAGGGTTGGGGGGGCAGATAGGGACAGTCGGTTTCCACCAGGATGCGGTCCAGGGGGACCTGTTTGGCCACCTCCCGCAACGGCCCGGCCTTGGGGTAGGTGAGGGTCCCGGAAAATGACAGATGAAAACCCAGGTCCAGAAAGGCTCCGGCTTCCGTGAGGCTGCCGCCGAAACAATGCATGACGCCGCCGATGAGGCGGCCCCGGTATTCCCGGAGGATCGACAGGGTCACGGGGGTGGCCTCCCGGGTGTGGATCACCACGGGCTTCTCATGGGCGGCGGCGAACTCCAACTGCCGGCGAAACCACTGCTGCTGGACCGCTTCCGGGGAGCGGCGGCGGTAGAAATCCAGCCCGATCTCTCCGATGGCCACTACCTTGGGGTCGGCCGCCAGGGAGTCCAGGGCCGCAAGGTCCGCTTCCGTCATGGTACCGGCGCCGTGGGGATGGACCCCGATGACCGCTACGATCCCGGGGGAGGTCCGCGCGGTGGCGATTACCTGCGGGGCGTCCGTCAGGCCGGTGGCCACGTTGATCACCAGGAGCACGCCGGCCTCCCGGGCCCGGCGCAGCACCGCAGCTTGATCGGGGAAGTGATCCTCCAGGTCCAGGTGGGCGTGAGAGTCGGCTAGACGGATAGACATATCTTCAAGCTTGTGGACAATTTCCCTCTGCATGGTAAAATATACGAAATTTCGCCAGGCTGCAAGGAGAGGCGGTGACCGCCAGGGTTTTTGCTCTTGTTGTAATCGGTTGGCTGTGGTTAGGAGCAGTTCTGCCTGCGGGGGCGGCGGGCCTGACGCACACCCTTCCTCAATGGCAGACAATCGGTCGGGGGCTGGTCTTCGCCCAGGTGGAGGTCCTGAAGGATGGCGAGGTGGTGGACGGTTTGACGGTAGTGAAGATCGACCCCGCCTCCAATGCCTTCCGGGTATTTCACGGGGCGCCCCAGGCCATTACCGTCTGGCAAGAGGCGCTTCAGGCCCCCATCGTGTTCAACGGCAGTTATTATAAAAGCGACGGCCAGCCCTGCGGCCTCGTCATTGCGGACGGCAAACCCATCGGCCCCACGGGCAACCGGCAGATGCGGGGGATGTTCGTGGCGGAACCCAAAGGCATGTCCCCGGACCTGCCCCGGGCCACCATCCTGGACTTGCTCACCACCCGCGTTGACCCCAAAAAGCTGCCCTGGACCCAAGGGGTGCAATCCTTCCCGTTGTTGCTGGACTATAAGGGGAAGATCAGGGTAAGGAATAGCGAAAAAAGATCCCACCGCACGGTGATCGCCACCGACCGCAACGGCAACATCCTGGTTTTCAGCACCACCGGCAGATTTTTCACCCTTTTTGGGATGGCCGAGTTCCTCAAAGGCAGCAAATTCGATATCGATTCCGCTTTAAACCTGGATGGCGGCACGGAATCGCAAGTTTTCATCAAAACCAAGGATTTCGAGTTTTATTCTCCCCCCTCCTGGGAGAATTCCATCGGCAACATCATCGATCAGCAGCAGTATTGGTTGCCTACCGTGGTGGGGGTGTTTCCGCGCCAGGATTGACCCTCATGGCCAATTACCTTATATTGGGGGCCGGGAAATTCGGCCGCCTGGCGCTTGATCGTCTGACCCGGCAGGACGCCGCCGCCGGTTACGTGGTGGTGGATCGCGATCCTGCGGCACTAACCATGACCCTGGACGGGGTTCCGGGCTGGACGCGGGTGCAATCCGAGGCCGCCGCCTTTCTGGCGCAGCATTTAAGAGACGACGGCCGGTGGGACTGGATCATCCCCATGGTCCCGGTGCACGTGGCCTTGCATTGGCTCCTGGCGGGTCCCCTGGCGGGGTCGGCCTGGCAGCGGGCGGCGGCGCCGGAGGCTCTGGCGGCGCTTTTTCCCGGCTCCCGGCGTGGTCCCCACGGCGAGCTCTACCTGAGCCGAGCCCGTCATCGGTGCCCGGATGACTGCGCCGAACCGGAGGTGTGCCCGGTTACCGGGGAATCCCGGGACCTGCCGCTCCACCAGGAACTGGCCTCTCTGCATCTGGCCGGATATGAGATCAGGGTCATTGCCAGCCGGCAACTGGCTCCGGGGGTGGGAGGATACTCCCCCCGGCGGTTGCTGGACCTGGCCCGGGATATGGAAACGTCAAAGGGCAACGTTTTGATCGCCACGGCCTGCCGCTGTCACGGGGTAGTAGATGGTCTGGCGCAGTGCTCGGGGGAAGAGCGTGTTTGATTTTTCGGGGGTTTTAGGTTCCTCGCCGCGCATCCGGGAGATTTTTCAGCTCCTGGAGATGGTGGCTCCTTCAGAGGCGACGGTGCTGCTCCTGGGGGAAACCGGGACCGGCAAGGAACTGGTGGCCCAGGCCATCCACCGGAACAGCCCCCGGGCTGCCGGCCCCTTCGTGGTGGTCAATTGCGCCACCCTGCCCGAGACCTTGCTGGAGAGCGAGCTCTTCGGGCATGAGCGGGGTTCCTTCACCGGAGCCACGGTGCGTAAAGACGGGCGCTTTTTGGTGGCCCACCACGGTACCGTGTTTCTGGACGAAATCGCCGAACTGCCCCTGCCGATCCAGGCCAAGATTCTCAGGGTCTTGCAGGCCCGGGAATTCGAACCCGTAGGGAGCAACCGCACCCAAAAGGTGGATGTGCGCATCATCGCGGCCACCAACCGCGACCTGGAGAAAATGGTGCGGGAGGGCCGGTTTCGGGATGATCTTTACTACCGCCTCAATGTTTTCCAGGTGGTATTGCCGCCTTTGCGGGAGCGTCTGGAGGATATCCCGGTTCTGACGGATTTTTTCCTCAAGAGGTACGCAAAGAAGAACCGGCGGGAAGTCATCACCCTGGCGCCGGAGGCGCTCCGGGCCTTCCGGGGCTACTCCTGGCCGGGAAACATCCGGGAACTGGAAAATGCTATTGAGCGCGGGGTGATCGTCTGCCAGGGGGATGTCCTCACCCGGGAGGATTTGCCGGCGGCCCTGCAGCCGCAGGGCGAGTGGCCGGCGGCCGGCGGCGAGGGTGAACCGGGGTTGCCGGAGTTGGAGCGGCAATTAATCAGCCGCACCCTGGAGCGGGTGGCCGGCCAGCGCCGGCAGGCGGCTGAAATCCTGGGCATCTCGCTGGATGAATTGAACCTCAAGATCCGGTCCTATGGGCTGGAGGTGAGAGAGTAAACCCGCTAATGATTTTCCCCCCGTTAATTTTTTTCCTCATGATAGTTTTTTTTCTGGTGGCCCTGATCATGCTGCCCTTCCTGATGGTGGGGCTGATCGGTGAGGCCTTCCTGCGGCTGGGCATCTCCCCCGGCCTGGTGTTCTGGCTCCTCATCCTGACCCTGGTGGGCAGCCTGGTGAACATCCCCCTCTACAGATTTGAGAACCGGGAAATGGTGGGAGAGCAGGTGGTGTCCTATTTCGGCATGCGCTACCGGGTGCCCCGGCTGGACCGGGGACAAGCGACGGTTCTGGCGGTAAATGTGGGCGGGGCCTTGATCCCGGTGGCCTTGTCCGTGTATCTTATCACCCAGATTAATTTTGGTCTCAGCCTGCCGATCCTGTTGGCGGTGGTGACCGTGGTGGTGAACCGCCTGGCCCGGCCGGTGCGCGGGATGGGCATCGCTGTGCCGGGCCTGGTGCCTCCCCTGGTGGCGGCCCTGGGCGCGTATTTCTTGTGCCCCATGGAACTCCGGGCCCCTTGCGCCTATATCGCCAGCACCATGGGTATCTTGATCGGGGCCGATCTGCTGAACCTGGGGCGGATCCGGCAGTTGGGGGCGCCGGTGGCCTCCATCGGCGGCGCCGGCACCTTCGATGCCATATTTCTCAGTGGGATTATTGCGGTCCTGCTCAGCTGAGGGTCGGGCAGGCGGTGACGGCATAATGCGATGAATGGAGGTGGAGGGTTTATGCGTCAATCAAAGATGAGTCGGGAACTTCGAGCGGAAGGGGAACGGACCGCGGCCCGCCGGCGGTGGCGCCGGATGGCCTCAGTCCTCTTGATCCTGCTGCTGCCGGGGCTCCTGGGGGCCTGGCGCGTGGTCAGCGGCGAGAGCATTGACCGCCGCCACGTGGAGCGCATTCAGGACGGCAAGACCACGAAGAATGAAATCCTCCTGCTGTTCGGCGATCCCCAGGAAATCGACCGCGGCTCCGAGGGCATCACCTACACCTACAAGAACTTCAAGGATGCGCCGGCCATGCCCTATAGACCGGAGAAACGCCAGATCAATCCGCAGTCCGACCAGATCTTCGTCATTGATCCAAACAAGCAGATCAAGAAAGCGCCGGTAAAGACCGAAGGCAAGATTCTGAAGAGCACCCTGGTCATTCGCTTCAAACCCGATGGGCTGACGGTGTTGAGCCACGAATATAAAGAATATTGAGGGGAGCCGGCATGACGGCCTTTGCCGATTTGGCCCAGGCTACGGCCTGGGTTTTTGATTTACAAAAGTTCGGGATCAAGTTTGGCCTGTCCTCCACCCTCAGCCTGCTGGCCCGGCTCAGGTTGGACTACCAGGAGGGCCGCTACATCCACATTGCCGGCACCAACGGCAAAGGGTCGGTGGCGGCCATGCTCAGCGCCATCATGAGCCGGGCCGGTTATCCCGTGGGTCTGTTCACTTCGCCGCACCTGGTGAGCTTTACGGAACGCTTCCGTTTAGGGGATGAGGAAATCTCGGAGGACCGCCTGCTGGCCTTGATCAACGAGGTGCGGGACGCGGTGGACGACACCGAACCCCCCACCTTCTTTGAGTTTGCCACGGCCATGGCCTTTCTCTATTTTCTCCAGTCCGGGGCCGCGCCCATTATTCTGGAGACCGGCATGGGTGGCCGCCTGGACGCCACCAACATCGTCCAGCCGCTGGTTTCGGTGATTACAAACATTTCCCGGGATCACCAGGAACACCTGGGCGAGGGTCTCCTGGCCATCGCCGGGGAAAAAGCCGGGATTATCAAGCCCGGGGCGCCGCTGGTTACCTATGCCCGGCAAAAACAGGTGCTCCAGTTGTTCCGCACCCGCTGCCGGGAGGCGGGTGCTCCCCTCTACCAGGGCGGGATAGATTTTAAAACCCGGGGCAAGTCCCGCGGGTCGTTCGATTATTTCGGGCTGCAGCGCCATATCCCCGGTCTAAGCCTCAGCCTCAGGGGCCGGCACCAGTATGGCAACGCCGCGGTGGCCCTGGCGGTGGTGGAACTACTCAGCAAAGACGGTTTTCCCGTGCCCGAGGCCGCCATCCGGGAGGGTCTGGCGAGGTCGCTCTGGCCGGGCCGCCTGGAGGTGGTCGCCCAGGACCCTCGGGTCCTGCTGGACGGGGCCCATAACCCCGCAGCCGCCCTGATCCTGGCCCAGAACCTGAAACAGGTCCGCAACCACGGCCGCCTCATCCTGGTGATGGGAGTCATGGCCGACAAGGACGTAGACACCATCCTGGCCCGGCTCCTGCCCCTGGCCCAGATGGTCATCTTTACCCAACCGCAATATTTCCGGGCGGCTACCCCCCGGGACCTGGCCCGGCGGGCCCAACCTTACGGCCTGGAAATCCTCCAGACCCCCCGGGTGGCGGAGGCGGTCCAGCAGGCCCAGTCCCTGGCCAGCCCCGGCGACCATATCGTGGTCACCGGCTCTTTGTATACGGTGGGGGAGGCGAAGGAGTATTTTGGGGGAGTGAGCAGTAAGCAGTGAGCCGTGAGCAGTTACCTGTAGGGCGGGCACTGCCCGCCGATTTTTCTATCCATCGAGGCACACCATGCGCATTTTTGTTTCCGGGTCATTGGCGTATGACCGGATCATGTCTTTTCCCGGCCGGTTTGTGGATCACATCCTGCCGGAGAAGATTCACATCCTCAACGTCTGTTTCATGGTCAACGGACTAACGGAGCGCTTCGGCGGCACCGCGGGCAATATTGCCTACAATCTGGCGTTGTTGGGGGAGCAGCCCGTAATTGTGGCCACCGCCGGGCGGGATTTCGGCCCCTACCGGGAGTGGCTGGAAGGTTTGGGGCTGCCGCTCACGGGCATCAAGGAGATTCCCGGCGAGTTCACCGCCGGGGCCTACATCACCACGGATTTGGCCGACAACCAGATTACCGGGTTCAATCCCGGGGCCATGAAGCATACCTCGGATTACCGTTTTGACGACCTGGACCCGGCGGCCACCCTGGCCATCGTGGCGCCGGGGAGCCTGGAGGACATGCGCATCTATTCCCGGGCCTACAAGAACCGGGGGGTACGGTACATCTTCGACCCGGGGCAGAGCATTCCGGCCTGGGAGGGCGGCGACCTTAAGGAGATGGCGGACGGCGCCCTGGCCCTCATCGTCAACGACTATGAACTGGAGATGTTCCGGCAGAAGACCGGGCTGGACATCCCCGGAATCTTGAAGCTCACGCCCCACCTCATCACCACCCGGGGGGAGCAGGGCTCCCTGATCCAGACTGACCGGGTGGTAGACGAGGTCCCGGCGGTGCCGCCCAGCCAGGTTCTGGACCCCACCGGGGCCGGGGATGCCTACCGGGCCGGTCTGCTCAAGGGTCTGGCCCTGGGTCTGGACTGGCCCGAGGCCGCCCGCATGGGTGCGGTGCTGGCCAGCTTTTGCGTCGAACAGCAGGGCACCCAGGAACACCGGCTGGAAATCTCCGGGTTCTGGGGGCGTTATCACGATAATTTCGGGGCCCCTCCGGAGGCTGTCTCCCAACGGTAAAGCCCCGGGGCGGTTCGGGGGCGTCAAACGCCCTGCTCACGAACTCGTTCCCAAGTTGCGCTTGGGAACGGAAAACTTTAGACATTACTTGAAGCACATGTAGGGCGGGCATTGCCCGCCATGATGCCCTCATCGAGTCCCTTGACTCTCCCACCGAATCGATTCTTAACCTTTACGGGTGGTGTGCCTCTCCCCAACGGCCCCGGCCGCGGTTATCGCCCGCCCCTGTCGGTGGCTTCGGCGTGCGCCTGCGGGTGCCGAAAATACCGGATATCGAATTCGAACTGGGGAGTCCACCATGATGGAGGATATCGCCACGAAGGAGATCATGGGGCCCAGCACCAGGTAGGAAAAGGAATAGACTCCGCCGCCGATAAGGCCGTGGTGTTCCAGGATCTCGGCGATCTCGGTCAGCCGGGTGGTAAGAAACCTGATAAGCAGGCTGGTGATGGCAATAAAGACGATGGCGGACAGGCCGATGAAACGGTAGGCCTCGGCGGGGACGTAAAAAATGGAGGTGAACTCGTCCATCAGGGTGATGACCCCGATGGTCAGGTAAAAGGTAATCCTTCCCTAAATAGACGTCAAGAGAAATTTTCAGAGATCAGGAGGGAGTCGGGCAGGCTTGACGGAGGGGGTTCGGATGGTCAAAAAATGACCCGTACGCCGCCCAAATCTTCCAGAGAAAATTTGTGCTTGGCTTCCGGGGCGCCGATGAACATATAATTTTTCGGGACTTTCAGTTCCTGGGAGAGGGTTTCCACCATCTCGGGCCCGAACTGCCCTTGACGCGGAAAATAGTCGATTTTCATTTCGGGAAAAAGTTCCTCCAGGATTTTCAGGCTGCGGAGAATTTCTTCTTCTTCCTCAGAATTATGTTCCTTATATAAATGCACCACCACAATTTTGCGGCTGGATTCGTTGCGCTGGATGTAATCGAAGGCCTTGCTCAGGCGGGATAAGGCTCCGCCGCGCACAAACAGCACTAGACGGATATTGGTAATATCCATAATTTCTTCGATCACTTGTTCCCGCCACATGAAGGCCCGCTGCAGCATCTCATTAATCACCATGAGAATAGCTTTGAGAATAGCGATCCGGGTATACATCACCGTCACTAACAGCACCGCGGGAATGAAGTAGATCGCAAAATAAATTAAAAATCGATAATCAATGATCAAATTGCCGATGATACCCACACTGGTAGCCAGGACTCCCAATATCACCGTACTCCAGCCGGCCCGATAGGTACGTTTCAATTCCTTGCGATTGATTTTGAGCAGGATGTTGCCGATGCCGAACAGGGTCATGACGCCGAGAAAAGAAATGGTATAAACTCCCGCCAACTGCAGCAAATTGCCATGCGTCAGATACAGAATGGAAATACACAGAAACAAGAAAGACAGGATGATGCGATGGTACGAGCCCCGGCGGTTGGTCTTTAAGAGGAATTGGGGGAAACACTGATCTAACGTCATGCGGTGCACCAGGCCGGTTATGCCGATAAAACTGGTGAGCACCGCGCCGGAAAGCACCAGACCGGCATCGATGACCACCAGGCTATGAAGGAGGTTCCCCCCGGTCAACAACCCCACAAACGAGAGCAAGTTGTCATGATGTTTTAAAATTTCCGCTACCGGGAGGAGCTGCAAGGCCATCAGCGAGATGAGGGGATTGAAAACCAGCACCGCCACCCACATATTACGCAAGGTGAGACGGAACACCCCAGGCTGTTGCTGCTCCACGAAGTTGGCGGAGCTTTCAAAGCCGCTCACCCCCAGAAGCGAGGCCGACACCCCGAGGAACAAGGCGGTAGGCCAGTTTACCTCCTGGGTCAGGGATTGCCAATTTTGACTCCAGGCTCCGCCGTGCTGAACCACATATACCAAGCCAAAGATGACCGGGTCAAGGCGGTGGTCTTGAAGATTAATTCCCCGGGAGGCACCGTGAGCGCCGCGGATGTTATTCTCCATGAACTCAAGGCCTTCAAGGCGGCCAAAGGGGTGCCGGTGGTGGTCTGCCTCCAGGGCCTGGCCACTTCCGGGGGCTACTACGTGGCCCAGGCGGGGGACACCATCATTGCCTATCCAACCTGCATCACCGGGTCCATCGGGGTAATTGCCATGAAGCTCAACCTCCGGGGGCTGATGGACAAGTTCGGGGTGGACGACGATGTGGTCAAGACCGGCAAATGGAAGGATTTCTGGTCGCCGTTCCGGGCCGCCACCCCCCAGGAGAAGGAAATGATGCAGCAGGTCATCGACGACTTTTACCGGGGGTTTGTAAACGTGGTGGCCCAGGGGCGGCAGTTGAGTCTGCAAAAGACCCGGGAAGTGGCCGATGGCCGGATCTTTACCGCCTCCCAGGCCCGGAACCTGGGTCTGGTGGATCAGTTGGGCTACCTGGACGACGCCCTGGAGTTGGCCAGGGTCAAGGCGGGCCTGGACGCCCCCAAGGTCATCACCTATCACCGTC
>Ga0351865_10351_pt2 | contig 12655 bp, 8 predicted proteins | sample TotcelFGM3001L10_FD_206780 | JGI IMG/M metagenome (GOLD analysis project Ga0351865, IMG submission 206780) | Enriched cells from coal bed in the Powder River Basin, Montana, United States - Total cells FGM rep2 HSBNCT.FGM.300.1.L10 ... | reverse complement strand
GAAAGTCCGGACCTTCCCTATTTAAGCCTTGGCGGCAAGGAATGGGCCGATGCCATGCATTACCGGAAGACCAACAGCCTGGTCATCAGCGGCTTCGAAGCCTTGCGCCGGGTCTGGTCGTACAAAACCCCGGCGGATGAAATCAAATGTGCCTGGCTCTTGGGTTATGTGTCCCACATGGTAGGCGACGCCGTTATCCACCCCATTGTGAATGCCATTGTCGGGCCCTATGAACAGAATAAACCGGAGCATCGGATCTGCGAATTGACCATGGATTCGCTGATCTTCCAGGCCAAAAAACATATCGATATCACCTATGCGGAATTCTCCGATGCCCTCAAGTTCTGCAAAGATTCTGAGCACTTTCCCGAGCTGCTGGAGTTTTGGCGAACTGAGCTCCAGAGCAATTATCCCGAAATTGATGACTCTCCTGACCCCGCTTTATGGTTCGAGACCTACACCAAGGCCATCGACGCCGTTGAGGGAGGCGCAGTGGCAGCCGCCCTTTTTAGACACCTGGGGGCAGGAGGTAATTATGTCTACCTGACCAGTGAGGAAATCATCGATGCCCATGCGGAAGATTGCCGGAAATATTACCTGGAGGTGAAACTGCCGGAGGGCACCGGTACGTTCTTATCAGATGGCTTTGAGAAGACAGTGGCAAATTTGGTCAAAATTTGGCAGGGGCTTTTCGGCGGATTGTCTGGGGCCGGATTGCACGTTTCCCAGCTGGTTAAGAATTGGGACCTCGACACAGGTGGCGATAGTGATGTTGATGGAGTAATGACCTTTTGGGCATAATGTTATGAAGAAACGCATTCTCCTTATTAATTGCTATATAATTATTATTTTATTTACCAATTCCTGTATTGCCATTTCTCAATCGCAAAAGCAGGAATACGGGTCACTTATGTCAGCGGTAACCTGGTCTGCTTCGGCAGTTATCGGAGAATATGGTCACACTATTCCCGAGGATTTTAACGGAGAAGAATTTCTGTTGGTGGTCAAAGACAAAATTCCCCCACGATCATACAGCATCTTGGCGAGTTATGCGATTAAGGTTATGCCCAAGAAAGGGTACTATCTCCTATTAGTCTATGATCCCAAAGACAACTCTTTAATTTTATTTGACTATAGTTGCACTACCTCTGAAGTGGATGGCCCGGTGTTTTTGGAACCGGGTAAATATGATCTTAATAATCTCCAGTTATACGATAAATGTAATCGCCAGAATTAGGAATGAGGGCCATGACCATCTTGTATTCCCCCCTTCCCAACTCTCTGTAAGAGCCTCGGGATAGGGGCCGCCGGCCCGTAGCCCCGGCCCCAAATTCTTTAGTTCCCCCCGTTCAAATCATAGCGTTTCAGTTTGCGCCACAGGGAGACCCGGTCGATCCCCAGGATTTCCGCCGCCTTGGTCTTGTTGCCGTTCACCTGCTTGACGACCCAGGCGATGTATTCCTTTTCATTGGCCTCCAGGGTGTTTAATTCACGCCGCTGGTAGCGCTGCACCTGGAAAATCGGCTGCTGGAAATCCAGGGGCAGGTGCTGCATTTCTATGACGCTGCCGCTGCACAGGGTCACGGCCCGCTCCATGATGTTTTCCAGTTCCCGGATGTTGCCGGGGAATTCGTAATGGAGCAGCACGTCCATGACCTCGTCGCTGATCCGGTCGATCTTTTTATCCTGGGCCTCGGCAAACTTCCCCAGGAAATGCCGGCACAGGAGGGGAATATCGTCCTGGCGCTCCGCCAGGGTGGGCACGTGCAGGGTGACCACGTTGATGCGGTAGTAGAGGTCCCGGCGGAAATTGCCGCGCTCCACCTCCCCTTTCAGATCCTTGTTGGTGGCGGCCAGGACCCGGATGTCCACGGGGATTTCGTTGGTGCCGCCCACCCGCATCAGGGTTTTGTCCTGGAGCACCCGGAGCAGCTTGACCTGCATGGAGGTGGGCATATCCCCGATTTCATCCAGGAGGATCGTGCCCCCGGAAGCCGCCTCCAGCAGGCCCTTCTTGACTCCCCGGGCCCCGGTGAAGGCTTCCCGTTCGTGGCCGAAGAGCTCGTTGGCCAGCAACTCTTCGCTGAAGGCCCCGCAGTTGATGGCCAGGAAGCGGTTTTCGGACCGGGGGCTGAGGTGGTGGATGGCCTTGGCCACCAGCTCCTTGCCGGTGCCTGTTTCTCCCAGGATGAGCACCGTGGCGTCGGCGGGGGCAATCTGCTCGATGGTCTGTTTCAGAAGCTCGATCTTGGGGCTTTTGCCCACCAGGAAGGGCACGATCTTCTGGCTCCGGACCTGGCGCTTCAGTTCGGTGACCTCCTGGCGGAGGGAGCGTTTTTCCATGGCCTTGGCCACCAGGATGCGCATCTCGTCAATCTTGTAAGGCTTGGGCAGGTAGTGATAGGCCCCTTTCTGCATGGCCTCCACCGCGGTGGACACGGTGGCAAAGCCGGTGATCATGATGACTTCGGTGTCCGGCGAGAGTTCCTTGGTGCGCTCCAACACCTGCAAGCCGTCCACCTGCTGCATCTTCAGGTCGGTCATGACCAGGTCGAATTCTTGTTTTTCCAGGGCCTTAAAGGCCAGGGCGCCGCTTTCCACCGCCACGGTCTCGTACCCTTCCTTCTTAAGCACGTGCTCCAGGTTTTCCCGGGCGATGAGTTCATCTTCGACGATGAGAATCTTACCCCGCCTCATGATGCGGCCCTCTCTGATTTAACCTCAGGGTTATAAGGCATCCGGATGGTAAACCGGGTGCCCTCCCCGTGTTTGCTCTCCACCGCGATGCGGCCGTGGTGCTTCTCGATGATGCCGTAAACGATGGACAACCCCAGGCCGGTGCCCACCCCCACTTCCTTGGTGGTATAGAAGGGATCGAAGACCAGGTCCAACTCCTCCTTGGGGATACCCACCCCGGTGTCTTCGATGGTGATGACAGCTTCATGGTGCGCCGGGTCCGGGGCGGCGGCGATGCGGATTTCCCCGGGGGTTTCCTTAATGGCCTGGATGGCGTTCATCAGCAGGTTGAGCAAGACCTCTTGCATGCGCTGGGCGTCCAACTCCAGGATCAGGTCCCAGGGGACCTCGTCCACCAGGTCAACTCCCGGAGGCACCTGGCTGGAGATGAGCCGGATGGAGCGCTTGACCACGTCCTCCAGGGGAATGAGCTTGAGGGAGAATTCCTGCACCCGGGAGAACTCCAGGAGCCCCTTGACGATATCCCGGGCCCTATAGACCTCCTGCTCCACGTTGGTCAACATTTTGCGGATGAACTCCAGGTCCGCCTGATCCAATTCTTCCAGGATGATCTGGCAGGACGTGGAGATGTTGTTGAGGGGATTGTTCAGCTGATGGGCGATCCCGGCGGTTAAGACCCCCAGGGAGGACATCTTCTTGCCCTGCACCAACTGGTCCTGGCGGCGTTCCAGTTCTGCCACCATGCGGTTGAAGGCCTCCACCACCCGCTGGGTTTCGTCCCGGGTGTCCAGGACCGGCAGGGGCTTAAAATCTCCCTGGGCAATGCGTTTGGTGGTGTTTTCAATCACCCGCAAGGGAAGAATGATTTTGCGGTTGACGATGTAGATGATAAACCCCATGAAGGTCAGAAACACCACCACGGAGACCAGGAGCTGGGTTTTCAAGGTGGTGATGATTTCCAGAATCCGGAGGCGCTCGAAGGCCACCAGCTGCACCGAGAGGTCCACCAGGGCCTTTCCCCGGGTCCGCAGTTGCTCTTCCAGGCCCCGGCTGTCCGGTTGGCCCCGTTCCCCGGGTCTGGCCAGTTGCTCCATAAGTCCCTGATAGTCAATCAGGTCCTTCTTAAAGGTATCCATCTGGGAAGCCACCCTCAGGTTCTTGACATCGGCCATGATCGTGGCCAGAACCTCCAGGGCTTTTTGGGTATAGATTTGGTTCTCCTTAAAATCCTCATCCTTGCCGTAAAGGAGATAATTCTTCTCGTAGCGCCGGGTTTCCAGGACGATTTCCCGCAAATCATCGGCAATCTGGACCACGTGCTGTTTAAGCTCGATGGCGTGGAGGTAATGGTAGGAAAAGCCGCCGATGAAGCCGATGGCCAGAACACAAGCGGCAAACCCCAAAATTACCTTCTGGCGTATATTCAGATACAAAAGATTCCTCCAGGCTTTTTCGTAGGGTGCGTCTTACGCACCATCACTATAGTTGAGTGGCGGGCGAGGACGCCCACCCTGATCTTTTCATAATTTACGGGTGGGCTGATGGCCTATGAGCAACTGCCATCATTCGTTTTTTGCAACACTCCTCATAGTCGAGGGAATCGTCTTGAACACCCTCATGGGGACGCCGTCCCCTACCGCGCAAAACTTGGCGCTCCCAAAGTTCCCTTAACTTTCCATTAGTTTGCCATGCTTTGCTGCATTTTGCAACATCATTACAATGGTTACATAGTGGAAAAGAACTTGCCTATATAGAAAAAATATTGACACCTTGTGAGATTTTTAACATACTATCCCGGAATCTGAACTTATTGTCTGGGAGGGCACCGGTAGGATGGAAATTTATCTTCCCATTGCGGGTATGAGCATTAATGTTTTCTTGATCCTGGGAGTCGGCAGCTTAGTGGGCTTCCTATCCGGGCTTTTCGGGGTGGGCGGCGGCTTTCTCCTCACCCCGCTGATGATGATGATCGGCATCCCGCCAGCAGTGGCGGCGGCATCGGACTCCAACCAAATCGTAGCCGCGGCCTCCTCCGGGGCTTTTGCCCACTGGCGTTTGGGCAATGTCGACTTCAAGATGGGTCTGGTGATCCTGGCGGGCGGGATTTTCGGCGGCACCATCGGGGTGCAATTGGTCAAGATCTTGCGGGCCATGGGCAACTTTGAGTTTGTCATGACCGTGACCTATGTGCTCATGCTGGGCCTGGTGGGCGGCGCCATGTTCATCGAGAGCTGGCGCACCATTCGCCGCAGCAAGGGCGCTTCCGCCGAAGATACCCCCCCGGCCCCGGCGACTGAGTCCAGTCTTACCAGGATCTTCAATAAGTTGCCGTTAAAAATGAACTTTGAACGTTCAGGACTCAATACCTCGGCCATCTTCCCCTTTGCTATCGGCACCATCGTGGGCATCATGGCGGCCATCCTGGGGGTGGGCGGCGGGTTTATCATGGTCCCGGCCATGATTTACATCATCGGCATGCCTACCATCGCCGCCATCGGCACCGATCTCTTCCAGATCGTGCTCACCTCGGCCAATGTCACCCTCCAACAGGCCATTGTGAACCATACCGTCGACCTGTTGCTGGCCCTGATCCTCCTGAGCGGCTCCACCATCGGGGCCCAGTTCGGGGCGGTGGCGGGCAAACGCCTCAAGGGCGAGCAAATCCGCATCCTGCTGGCCATCATCGTGCTGGCCCTGACCGTCAAGCTTTTCCTGGACCTGGTGCTCACCCCCAGCGATCTGGTGAGCCTGGCGCCGGCCAAGGGAGGGGGGCACTAAGATGAAACGGCTCTCGATCCTTTGTCTCGCCTGCTGTCTGGTCTGCTTCTGGGGGGCGCCGGCCCTGGCCGTCAGCCCGGAGGCGCAACCCAAGGTGATCACCTCAGCCTCGAAAAACATCGTGGAAATCGGCCTGTCCTACTCCGGGGATAAAATTTTCTTCTTCGGGGTTAATCCGGTGCCCGGGTCCGATGTGGTCATCAAACTCACCGCCGAAAAAGAGGAAGCCATTAAGCTCTCCGTCAAGGGCAAGGTCGGTCCTCTCTGGATGACCGTGAAGCAGTACGAGGTTACCAACTCACCGTTCATCTATAAAATCCATGCCAGCAAACCCCTGGACCAGATTATCTCCAAAGAAACCGCCCAGGAGTTGGAACTGGGCTATCCCGCGGTGCGGGGCAAGATGAAGCTGCACCTGATCCGGGGCGAGGCCGCGCCGGAGGATGAGGCGATCGTCTGGCAGGGTTTGCTCAAAATCAAGGAGCGGGCCACCCTCTACAACGTCGTTGAAGACCCGGCGCGCCTGGAGATCTCCGAAGGCAAGCTCTATAAGCATTATTTCCGGTTTCCGCCCGCGGCCACCGAAGGCCGTTATCAGGTGGAATCCTTCTGTTTTCAGAAGGGGGAACTGGTAGGCTACGGCAAGGACATTATTGAAATCAAGAAAGTCGGGCTGGAAAACTGGCTCACCCAAACCTCGAAAAATCAGCCGGTCTTTTTCGGCATCATGGCAGTGCTGATCGCCGTGGGGGCCGGGTTGCTGGTGGGAATTATCTTCGGGAAAGGAGGGCACCATTAATGGTGGCGGAAAAAGCTAAGTCAATTGCGGTAGCCGTAGATGGGTCAATTGCGGCTTGGGAAGCCATGCAGCGGGCCATCAATATGGCCCGGTTATTGGCGTTGCCGCTAGATGTCCTCCATGTGGTTCAACTGCGGAAGGCCGGTTACTTCGCCTTTATTGACCGGCATCTGAAAGAGGATCAGGAGGCTTACGCCAAAAGCGTGTTAGCCGATGCGATCCATCGGGCTGAAGAGCACGGGGTGGAAGCCCGCACCCATCTGTTGGAAGGGGAAAAGGAACCCTCCGGGGCGATCATCGAATTTCTGGAAAAAGCCAGAGGTGTGAAATTCCTGGTCCTGGGAGCTCACGGGCACGGCTTCGTCGGCCGGCATCTCATAGGCTCCACCACTGAACGGGTGATCCGGGAGGTCGCCCGCCGGGCCCTGCCGGTGCCGGTGCTGGTAGTGCCGTCCATGAAGCTGGAGGAAGAGTTCGGACCCAGCACGGAGAAATAAAGCCGGCCGCCGGCCCCGTGTGGAAGGCAGCTCGATATCAAACAAGAGGGGAGCCCCGGGTAACCGGGCTCCCCTTTTTTTCCGGGTTCATTCCGGCAGCTTATAGCGTTTGCCATAAATTTCTTCGTCTTGGAGATTCTTAAATTCCCCTAGATCCCCCTTTTTCAAAGGGGGACTTTAAGAGCAATTTATTGTAGTTCCCCCCTTTTATAAAGGGGGGTTAGGGGGGATTAGAATGATGCCGCTATCGGAAAATACTTTTGGCAAACGCTATATGTGTCCGCCCTTGGGGTGCATACGCAGGTGCGCCCCGACCATACTGCATTTTCTGATTGAACTGGGAATCAGAAAGTCGAGGTCAGGGGCTGAACCTGGCCGGCATGGAGAAAATACTTGGCCACCACGACCTCCAGGCGCCCAGCATCGATGGCTTCCCGGATGATGGAACTGACCTGGCACAAGGTTTCTTCCAAATATTTCAGGTGGATGTCCGTGGTGGCTTCAATCAAGTCCTGGGCGTTGTGGCCGTTCCGGCGCGCCTGGTCCACCGCCGGAGAAATCTGGGTGATGATCGACCCGATATGGCCCTCGGTGGCCTCGGGATGCTCCACCGCCGCGGTCACCGCCCCACAGCCTTCATGACCTTTGATCACCAGTAAGGGCACGTGGAGGTGGGCTACCGCATATTCCAGGCTGCCGATGCTGGTGGGGTCCAGCACCAGGCCGGCAGTCCGCACCACGAAGAGGTCACCCAGGCTCTGATCAAAAATGATCTCCGCCGGCACCCGGGAATCGGAGCAGCAGAGCACTGCGGCTTCCGGCTGCTGGCCCTGGGCCAGGGTGCGGCGCAGGTCCAATAAATTCCGCCCCTGAAACAACCCCTGGACAAACCTCATATTCCCTTCCATCAACCGTTGCCACACCTGCCTGCCCGTGAAGCCTGGTCCTGAATGCGCCATGATCTAACCACCTTTTCGTTGTCACTGCAGCCCGGCGCCGCGTTGAGGCGGTGGGCGGTACGCCAACCGTCCTGGCCGCCATGGCCTTCCCCCATCTTGCGGCGGCTTGCCAAGCCGCAAATATTTAATTCCCGCCATTTACCATGCTATATCAAAACACCTTAATTTCACAACATTTCCTGACTCATCTTTTCCTTTTGCTTCCCGGGAAATACCCCTGAAATAAGTCTCAAGGTTGGAAATAAGGTTGGATTTCCAACCTTGCGGCTTATGAACAAAATCCGTGCGGCTAAGAATACATGTTCACATGAGTCGTCATAAAACTACCTACTCCGGCGTGTGCTATCGGCAAGTGGCCCGCATCGGCGGCAGTGGGCTTGAGCGAGTATATTACATTATTTTCAAGAAAGACGGCAAGGTTTTTGAAGAAAAGGTCGGGCGACAAGATGGTTATCGTTTTGCGAACTACTTTTAAGCCTGCGGAAAATATCAAGCGCTTGGCGCCAGGCGAACCGTTCCAAAACCCCGTTCACCTGGCCGAATCCTGAGTTCGGGACATCTCGATCTCTTGCAACAGGTCCCGTGCCATTGCTTCCTCCCTGTGAAGCGAGCACTGGGAGGCGAGGGAGGAGGCCTGCCGCAGCAGTTTTGAGGCGCCCTCCCGATCTTTCAGTCCGATGCGGACCCGACCCAGCGCCAGCGAACCGCGCGCCAGATCGAATTTGGCGCCAATGCTTTCTAACAACGACAGGCTTCTGGCCAGATGAGCTTCGGCGTTTTTATGGTCTGGCGTGGGGCCGGCCGCGAGGGCATTGCCGATGGCGCTTTCGGACAAAGCCTCCGCAATGAGGCTGCCCGTCGCTTTGGCCATGGCCAGGGCTTCCTCGCCTTTTTTCAGGGCTGCAGGAATATCTCCTGCTCCAAGCAGGGTGCCGCTTTCGATGGCAACCCACCAATCAGTGAACAAAATGCGGCCGCCCAAAGACCGGAGGGCTTTATGAGCTGCGGACCAATGTTCAAGGGCGCGCTGATGCTCTCCCAATCCCGTCAGCGCCCATGCCATGAACGAATTGCTGGAGTAACAAAACATAGTGTCGCCGGTCTTCTCCGCAACCGCAAGCGCAGCCTGGGCGGCTCCCATGGCCTCAGGGTATTTGCCGGCGACGAGGCGGGTCATGGCAAGCGCCGTGTGTACCATGGCTTCAGCGTTTTGATTGCGGCTGGCCTGGGCCATTTTCAGGACCTGGTCGAGTTCAGCGGCTCCGGCGGTGTAATCGCCCAGACAGGTTCGGGAAACCCCGCGGTACACGCAGGCGAACAACAGCTCTTGGCGGTTCTTGGTGGCCTCGAGCAGGGGTATGCTCCTTTCCAATAGTTGGTGGGCCTTCGCAAACTGGCCTTGCACGACCAGAACGCGTCCGATGACGGCTCCCGGCAGGGCCAGCAACTCGGGATCGCCAAATTCTGGAGCCACCGCGAGCACCTTTTGGAAATACGAAATTGCCTCCGGCAATCGTCCCGCCAGATAATGCACCCTCCCGATCCAAAGCTGGACGCGCGCCAGGCGCGCTTCATCCGCCAGAGCGGAGGCCAGGTTTTCGGCCTCCGTCAAAATCGCCAGGTTTTTTTCAGGCGATTCAGACGTGTGAGAGGCACTCACCAGCCGGACACTGATGTCCACCTGCTTTTGACGGTTTGAGGCGTTATCGGGCAGATGTTTGAGGCTGTCCAAGGCGCGATGATAATGTTCGCGAGCCTCGGCGTAGGCGTAGAGCTGTACCGCGGCGTCCGCGGCGCCGACCGAATACTCGAATGCCCTTTCCCAGTCTTCCCCCTTGAAGAAGTGATAGGCCAGGAGAGCCCGGTGCTGGTCAATCCGTTCGGAAAAAATGGCTTCCATGGCTTCCCCGACTTTTTGATGAAGAAGTTTGCGCGCTGGAGCCAGAAGCGTTTGATAGGCGACCTCCTGCGCCAGGGCGTGGTGAAAGACATATTCAATATCAGGCACACGCGCCCGCTCCCGGACCAGGGCCGCGTCTTCGAGCAAAGCCATTTGGGATTCCAACCCGGTTTCCTCGCGCGCCATGTGTTCGAGCACCCGGAAAAGAAATACGCGCCCGATGACAGCCGCCTTTTGGATCACCCGTTTGGTTTCCTCGTGAAGGCGATCCAGACGGGAAAGCAGCACTCCCTGAAGGGTATCAGGCACCTGGATGTTCTCGACCAGATCGGTGACTTTCCAGACTCCATGTGCACACGCCAGAATCCCGCGCTCAATCAGCGACCTGAGGACCTCCTCGACAAAGAAAGGATTACCCTCCGACTTGTTCTGAATGACCTCCGATAGTTTTTTTGGCAGCATGCCGCCATCGAGAAGTCCGCGCACCAGATTGGCGCTCGCCTCGCCTGATAATGGCTTGAGTGTGATTTCCAGAAGATACGGTCGACAACCCTCCAGTGCGGGACCAAGTTTTTCCCAGTTTCCTGATGATTCCTGTTTCGGACGGCTGGGCAATACGAAGGCAATGGGGGCTTGAGTAATCAGTCGCAAGAGATGTTCCAGCAGTTCCAGCGAACTTTGATCGGCCCAATGCAAGTCTTCCAACACCACGACCACGGGGTTTTGTTTCGCCAGCGCCAGCAGCAGCCGCTCCAATGCGGCAAATAAACGATTGCGAAAGTCTTCACCGGTGACGGCGCCGACGGCAGCCGTCTCCGTGCTGTCGAGGCGCATTGACAGCAGTTGCGCCAGTACGGCATAAATCTCCAGATCGCCAGGCAAAATGCCGTGCAGACGCGCTTTCAGGCTGGCGGTGGCATCGGCTTCCGTGTCTTCGTCGGCGATACCGGCATAACGGCGCAAGAGGTCCAAAAACGCCCCGTAACCGAGGGACCTGCTGAAGGCAAAGGAACGGCCTTCAAGCCAGGTCAGGTCCTTCCCTTCACGTTGGCGGATTTCGGCGAGCAGGCGGCTCTTGCCAATGCCGGCCTCGCCAAGAATCGCCACAACCTGCCCCCTGCCGGTTTGGAGTGTTTCAAGGGATTCAACCAGCGCTTGGCGCTCCGCCTCGCGGCCGACAAGAGGGGAGGACAAGCCTTCGACCCCGCGGGCCTTGTCCGGCTGCAGTTTCGCATGAAGGAGTTCATAGACCGTCAACGGGTCTCGTTTGCCTTTGACCTTGATGGGGTCGATTTCCTGGAAGGCAAAGGCGCCGCGGGTCAGACGGTAGGTGTTGCGGCTCACGAAAATCTGGCCCCCTTTGGCGGCACCCTCCAGCCGTGAGGCGACATTGACGGTATCGCCCATGACGGTGTAGCTCATCCGCAGGTCGTTGCCGACGTTCCCTGCAATCACCATTCCCGTGTTGACTCCGATGTGCACGTCCAGGGGTTGGCCCAGTTTCTCGATCCAGCGGCGGTTGAATCTCTGGAGATTTTCGCGCATGGCAATGGTAGCGCGCAGGGCGTTTTCGGCGTCATCTTCCAGGGCGATGGGAGCGCCGAACACGGCCATGATGCAGTCCCCGATGAACTTGTCGACCATGCCTTCATATTGGTAAACCGCCTGGGCGAGTTCCTTGAGGCAGTCATTGACAAGGGCGGCAACATCCTCGGCGTCGAGCCGTTCGGAGAGCGCGGTAAAGCCGGAAATGTCCGCAAAAACGACCGTTACCTGTCGGCGTTCGCCTTCGATTTGCCCTGTGGCGCGCGTCTTGTCGGCCAATTGTTGCGGGACATAAGTCTGGAGCTGTGCGAGTAGGGCCTCGGGTGACTGTCCTGATTGCGGCTGGGCTGCCTCCTTCTGGTCGGCGAGCAGGGAGTCAAGCTGCGTGCGCAGGGCCTGGAGGGTGATCTCAACCACGCTATCGCCAAGGGTGGGCCGAAGCGTCTCCTGGGCGCTGATGGCTGAACGAAGCTGGGCAATCTGTTCTTCGATGGAAGACAAGGGCACCTCTTTATTGATGGACCATAAAAAATGTCCGGTTGATAGGTCTTACCTTAAATCAGCATTTTTCTGGAGCGGCACGATTCCAAGGAAATCCAGGCTGGGGCGCAGGGCGCCAAACGCGGCCTCGGCGAGCATGTTGTGTGCTTTGGCAGAAGGATGCCAGGCATCAATTGGTTGAAGCACTTCCACGTCGCTGAAATCGATGGTCGCCAGGGCATCCGAGTACTCGAGGCGCACTTGTGAATCGCCGCCCAATTTCCTGTTGAAATCGCCCACCATGGCGCGCAGCTCCTCGTTGTACATCAGGGCGAGCTTCGCCATGTTGGCCCGATACTCCAGTTTCGTGGACTCGAAGCGCTGATAAACCGCATCAAAATAGGGGTATAGGTTCGGGTTCTCTTTCCGGAGTTGCTCCGCCGCGTCCCGGGCTTCGAAAAAACTCTTCAAATCTACGAGGCCGAATACGATGATGGCCCGCCGCTCTTTTTGCTCCCGCGCCCGTTCCACCAGGCGGCCAAGCTGTCGCGCATAGTCCTTGCGAAAATTGGCGGCCATTTTTTGCAGCCCGGTTTCAATCTCCTCCGGCCGGCGGGGATCCACCGAGCGCGTCCAGCGCAAGTTGTTGCCCCCCATCCAGATCAACACCAAATCCGGGAATCGTTTCTCCGCTAAAATCAAATCCACCTGTTGGGAGAAACTGAAGACAAACCAGGACCCGAGGAAGCGTTCCCTGTTTTCCCCCGAATCAACCCATCCTCCCACGCTCGAATATTCACAGGCCACCAAAGGCGTTTCCTGGGCAAGTCGCTCATAAAGGCTGTAGGCGCTGTTGGCGGACGGGTCGGTGTCGAGAAACCAGTTGCAACGATGGTGCATCTTGGAACGCCATACCATGCTAAGGATGGAGGACATATAAAAATCCCGGCTCAGACTGTCGCCGATCATCGCAACATGGGGCAGGCGGTCCAGCAGTTGC
>Ga0351865_10296_pt2 | contig 13149 bp, 10 predicted proteins | sample TotcelFGM3001L10_FD_206780 | JGI IMG/M metagenome (GOLD analysis project Ga0351865, IMG submission 206780) | Enriched cells from coal bed in the Powder River Basin, Montana, United States - Total cells FGM rep2 HSBNCT.FGM.300.1.L10 ... | reverse complement strand
ATATTGGACGTCCAATCTTAATGGGGTCAATTGTATTCTTGCTTTTGATTTTACGAATTCCACCAATCAAGCAGTGGATAATTAATAGAAGAATGAGAAGATAATAACAAAAAAATTTAGTCTCTTTTCATTTTTATGAATATTTCCAATTAATACAGCTAAATTTTGTAACTACTCAGGGATATGAGTCAAAGATCCAAAAAAATCAGTATAAATGATTCTAGTAAGAAGAATAGAATTGGTAGATAATTTACCCAATGGAACCAATCCGAAAGTTAAGCGAAGACGAAATACGCGCGATCTACCGTCAAGGGGAAGACGCTGTAGTGGCTCTGATCCAAAACATGAATCAAACCATCATTCTTTTGGCTGAACGGGTAAAAATCTTAGAAGATCGATTATCCAAAAACAGCAAAAATAGTGGTAAACCCCCCTCAACAGATGGATATAGCAAACCAGCTCCGAAGAGTTTAAGAAAACGACATCAGAAAAAAAGCGGGGGTCAATCGATCATCCAGGAAATACGCTCAAAGCGGTAGAAAACCCAGATATTATTGAATTGCACCAGGTACATGAATGCCATAATTGTCAACAAGATTTGAGTGAAGTAGTTCCAAGTGAACACGAAACTCGCCAGGTATTTGACTTGCCGAAAGTAAAAATAGTTGTCACTGAACATCAGACAGAGATCAAGGTGTGTACACATTGTGGGAAAAAAACAAGGCAGCTTTTCCAATCGGTGTGAATCAAGCAGTTCAATATGGTTCGGAAATCAAAGCACAGGCTGTCTCCTTCAATCAGTATCAGTTACTTCCACTTCAGAGAATAAGCGAATTGTTTGCCACCATCTATGGACAAGCGATATCCCAGGGTAGTTTGATAGGGTTCTGCCAGGAAATCGCCGAAAAAGTCCAATCCGTCAACCAACGCATCAAAACACACCTAACTGAGCGAGAAGTAGTAGTACATTTTGATGAAAATGGGTCACGAGTAGATGGAAAATTGCATTGGCTGCATTCAGCCAGCATAGAAAAATTGACATATTATGCGCTTCACCAGAAACGTGGATATCCAGCGATGAATGATATCGGTATCCTTCCGAATTTACAGGGTCGCGCAATCCATGATGGATGGAGTTCCTATTTCAAATACAAAATATTCCATGGGTTGTGTAATGTGCATCACTTACGAAAATTGAAGTTCTTAGAAGAACGTTATCCGCAGCCTTGGGTTACAAAAATAACAGCGCTTCTTTTGAAAATGAAAGAGGTGACAGAAAGGGCGAAAGAAAAAGGACTGGATCGTCTGACAGAGCAACAATGTTTTGACTATCTAAGCCTCTATGATGTGTTGATAGAAGAAGGATACTTAGCGAACCCCGATCTTGAACGAACAGAAACAGAAGGCCATAAAAAACGTGGTAGGGTCAAACAAAACCCTATTAGAAATTTATTGGATCAATTTAAGTACTGTAAAGATTCTGTACTTGCTTTTCTATTTGATTTCCGTGTGCCGTTCGATAATAATTTGGCGGAACGTGATATTCGAATGATGAAGGTAAAACAGAAGATATCCGGTTGTTTTCGAACAAAAGAAGGTGCCGATAATTTCTGTGATATCCGCGGTTATATCTCCACTTCGCGTAAGAATGGTGTCAATGCTATTGACTCATTACATATGGCGATTGCTGGATCTCCATTTATTCCTGATTTTGTTTTATTAGGCTGAGTAGTTACGATTGTTTTTATTATTTTCCCATTGTTGGCCCACTTACACACATCACTCCATCCCGTATGTCCATCTTATCGATGCAGACCTGACGGTCGCCACTTGGATGTGTTGGATCTGTGTGGATATGGTAAACAATGAGAAGGTCTTTCCCGCTGGGAGATGTAGTTACCGAGTTATGACCTGGGCCTGAAATCTCATAGGAGTTAGAACGCAAAATGGGGTTATTTTCAGCTTTGATAAAAGGACCGAGTGGCTTATCTGCAATGGCATACCCGACAGAGTAATCTCGGCTGGCGTAATAATTTGCAGAGTACATCAAAAGATACTTATCTTCTGATTTGAGGAGAAACGGTCCCTCATTCCATCGCCATTCATCTCCGGAACGAATTTCCCAATCTTGCTCAGGTTTTGTAAGAAAAACAGGCTCTCCTTTAACCGACACCAGATCATCTTCCAACTCAATTACATATAGATGGCTTTCATGTCTGCCTTCGATGATGTGTTCACTGCAATCCCTCGAATAATAAAGATACTTTTTCCCATCATCGTCAATAAATACATGTCCATCAATCACAGCATAATCAAAATCAAACATGGGGTGGTTGAATACATCATGGAATGGTCCTTCCGGAGAGTCTGAAATTGCAACCCCGATTCTTAAGCTCAGGTTTTTCCCCCAACGGGCAGAGTAATGTAAGTAATATTTCCCATGAAAGTAAATAACCTCAGGTGCCCAAAAATCAGAAACGCCCCAACTGTCTTGCTGGCGAGTGTAAACATATCCGATTTCATTCCAGCTCACCAGATCATCAGATTTCCATGCTTTGAATCCATCCTCAGCAGAAGTAGCATAACAATAATAAGATCCATCGACTGTTCTCATGATAAATGGATCACCAATGTGTTTTATTGGTAACGGATTCTGATATTCTTTGGTCATGAAACTCTCCCGATTTAGAAGTGGAATAACTCAATTAAATTTTGTAATAAATATCTGGCAAGAGGGTTTGTTGTCAGGTTTTGTTTAATTTGGAAGGTTGTGATTATTAATTCACCTTTTCCAACACGCAACCTGGCTATCGTCGGAATGGGTTTGTGTAACCAACCTACGAATATTCCTGCGAATACATCTGTATGAAAATTACGAGCTGCAAAACCGTGAATAACATGATTGGGAGTCAAATCTGAAAATGTGAAATCAACTGTGTGATTGGTTGGAATATCATTAAAAGTATGCCAACCGAAACTGGATGCCCAATCACCTTGCCAGGGAGTTCCAGAACGCGAGGTTATCTGAAGTCCCGGGATGTATGTTTTCAAAGCATCATCATGATCTGCCAGGAATAATATTTTTTCTCCACTCAATAGTAATTCACGTAAAGTGTCATCCAGTATTGATGTGATAATGATGTCTGCTTCGCTACCTTCATTTACGGATTTATAGTCAGGATTAATCAAAACCGGATTAATTTCAGGGGCATAAATTTTTATGATTAATTGAGGGTGTCTGTTCTGGGGCAGAATGATCAACTCCAGATGATTTTGGGCAATCAATTTTTCCTCGACCTTCAGATTAAACATCAGACTAATTCGGGTCGGGTTTTTAACATCTGGACATAAAAATCCTACCTCGCCAATATCAATAATCTGATAAGAGTCACAATTAATATTTTCAATGTAACCACTATCGATGACAGATTTAGAATCCATCATTTCCCAATTAAATTTCGCATCTATTACGGGAAATTCAGAATAGTGTGAAAAAATGAATTTAATCAAACCGGTTTCTGTAGATGAATAAACCAAACGTTCCCAAATAGGGGCCAGAACATCATCATTATTGATATCTGAAAATTGATCAAAATTCTTTTTGGGACTTCGCAGCATGTCTAAGAGTCCATTGCATTCCCAATGAACATCGGTTAATTCAGTGACAACATAGCCTTGTATGCTGGTATGTTTGCGCATCTGCTCAATTTCATATTTCAACGCTTCAAATTGCATTTTTTGAGATACAAAGGAGAGTTCTTGCAAGGATGGAAAAACCTTGTTTAGTCCATAATTATCGAAACGGTCTTCAATTCCGTGTGGAAAAACAACGCCATCCGCCCACTCAAATCCGGATTCAAACCACCAGGGTTCACCACCATAATGCTCTTTTAATTTGTGAACATCGGGTAATCCCCAATTCCCAAATTCTGAAACGATTAATGGTTCATCACCTCTTCTGCGAACTTCCTTAGTTGGAAGTCGTTGTTTTGATTTCCAGGGAGCAGAAAGATACTCTTTCCAGGTTTTTTCATTTTCGTATTGGCAAGCATATGTCCACCATGGTCGTTTCGCAAATTCTGCTACCCATTCATTCCATTGTCTTTGATGATCAGGCATACCATAGTACATATGATAATCATCTAAATCACTGGCGACATTGAAATTGCCCCAACAGGGTGAATTCCCCACTGTCAGCCTGAACGGATCGAGGGTTTTCATTAATTCGTACATTTTCAACAACCATAATCTGTGATCCGGATTACTAACATCTACTCCCCAGGCTTCATTTATAATCGTCCAAATAATTATCGATGGGTGGTTCCAATCACGATCCACCATACCGATTAAAGTTTCCTTCACTCGATTTTTAGATTTGTCAGTGAGTAAGACATGGTTGGGTAGTTCTGTCCATATTAACATTCCGATTTTATCGGCAGCAAAATAATAACGTGGGTCAGCTATTTTAATGTGAACTCGTATACAATTAAATCCTAAGGTCTTGGCTTTCATCAATTGGTCTTCAATAAATTCCTGAGAAGGAGGAGTGCAAATCAGGTCTGGATAATAGTCCTGATCGAGTGCCGCTCGCAAATAGATTGGTTTTCCATTCAGAATTAATTGCCCATTTTGTTTTTGTATAGTTCTAAAACCAAAGGTTTCTGTTAAGGTGTCTTCTCCTACAGAAATTTTTATTGTATAAAGATTGGGATAATCAGGAGACCATTGGGATGGATTTTCGATTGGAATGCTGAAATTTAAAGCAGAACTATCAATATGAGCGGCAATATTTCCCAATGGATCAATTACATCAGCGCTAATCCTTTCCAATAAGGTATTACTTAAGCGCACAATTACAGAAAGTTGATATCCGACAGTTGTGATATTTATTTTTTGTATGTGCGTAGCGTGACGTGATTCTATCCAGACGGATTGCCAAATACCAGAAAGCATCCCATACCATGATTGTTTTCCATGTGGAATCTCTGAGAAAATTTCAAGAGGGTCCTGCACACGAACTTTTACTGAATTGGTTCCAACCATGACAAAAGAGGTGATATCAAATTCAAAAGGTAAATAGCCACCTTCGTGAGAACCAACGAATTTTTCATTTACCCAAACTTCGGCGAAGTAATCAATCGCACCAAAACCAAGGATAACCACTAAATCTGTTTGCAACCACTCAGATGAAATATCAAATTCTCTTTGGTACCATGCAATTCCATTATGCTTGCGAAATTGTGGATCCGCTTGCCACGGGGAAGGAACATTAATTTGAGTGCTGGGATCGAAACTTGATGGATCTGTTGTTGAAAAAGACCAAACACCATCGAGGGATTGACGAGGACGATAGTACAATGAGATGCTCCTACATAATAGATAATGAAAACTGCAAAAAAGTATTTAAAACTTATTCAGGGTTCCACCCAATCCAATAAAAATCAAGGTACAGGTTGTTCAGAAGTGGTTGGGCCGAGTATCTTTGGTTTTCCATTCACCCAGTCAATTCTATCCAGCCACATGAACCTGCGATCTCCTCTTCGACTAAAAGAAACAACTTCCCAGGCATGGTAAATAATCCAGGTTTGACCATTCACTTCCAATAATGTTTGGTGTCCTGGACCAATCACCATGCCATCTTTATTTTCCAAATCACTGGCCAGAATTGGATTTTCTTCTGCATCACTACAGGGACCGATAGGTGATTCGCAAATTGCATAACCAACTGCATACTCGTGGCCAGCATAATTATTGGCAGAGAAAAATAGATAATATACGTCATCATGTTTAAACATGGTTGGCGCTTCGATCACATGACCTTCCCAAACCTTATCATTTCGGATTAAAGAAACCGGTTCTCCAACGAGACTTAATCCATCCTGTGCCAATTCTTGAACATAAATATAGGTAGCGAGGTTGCAGCAATTTCCATCGTTTTTGTAATAAAGATATAGCTTTCCATCATCGTCACGAAATGGACTTGCATCGATTGTCCCGCCTGACTCAGCCTGACAAACGAGAGGGGCAGCATTGCTGTCTTTGAATTTGCCTTCAGGGTTTTCACTGATTGCGACACCTACACATTGTTTATCCGATTCTTTATCTCGGGCAGTGTAGTACATTACATAATAATCATTGATACGCATGACTTCTGGTGCCCATACCAATCCGCCGGTCAATTTTGCCCACTTGGGAAGTGCAGGCATAGCATCACCGAGAATTTGCCATTGAATCAAATCATTGGATTTTGCCAGGGAAATATTTTTACCTGAGCTGTTGGTGGCATAGACATAATATGTTGAATCCACCTTTAATATAAAGGGATCAGCAAAGTTTTCCTGGATTACTGGATTCTGAAATACAGGCTCCTTTTGTGTTATTTCTTCTGTAAATTCAGGTTTCGATTCCGTCGGGATCTCAGTTGGTGGGACAGAAATTGGAGAACAGGCAACCACCAATAAAAAAATCACCAGGAATTTGCTCTTTTGAAGATTTTTCATCCTTTGAGTCCTGTTGTTGCCACACTCTGAACGATAAAGCGCTGCAAAAAAATATAAAGTAACAATACAGGTACAGCAACAATAACAGCACCAGCCATCATCAATCCATATTCAGAAGTATAAGCCCCTTGTAATGTACGCAATCCTGGTTGGAGCGTTTGAACAGCACGATCTTTAAGTACCAACAGAGCCCATAAGAAATCATTCCAACTGGCCAGGAATTCAATAACGGCCAAAGTCGCCAGGGCTGGTTTTGCTAGCGGTAAGGCAATTTTTATAAAAATTTGTAAACGGTTGGCACCATCCATTTCTGCTGCTTCTTCTAATTCTTTGGGAATACTATTGAAAAATTGACGCATGAAAAAAACACCGAAAACACTTGCCAATGCCGGAAAAATTACACCGTTGAAATTGTTCAACATGCCCAGTTTCGAGACTGTTACAAAATTTGGAACGAGGAACATGACTCCAGGAAGGAATAGAGTTACCAGAAGTAAATTAAAAATCTTATTTCGTCCGGGAAATTTCATGCGGGCATAGGCGTAGCCAGCCAAAGAATCAATAACAAGTTTTGCAGCAGTCGTTATTACAGCTACAAACAGGCTATTTCTAAACCATAGACCAATAGGGGTTGAAGGATTATCAAGTATTTTTGTGTAATTTTCCAGTGTAACTACTTTTGGAATCCAGTAAATTTCTTTTGTAAACAATTGAGATTTTAATTTGAAAGAGGTGGAAAGCATCCATATCAATGGGATCACCACGATCAGAGTAACAACGCTTAGCGAGAAATAGATGAGTATTTTTTTTATCCACTTTTGACCACGATAACTGATAAATTGACCCTTACTTGTTTTTACAGTCATAATATCCTCTCAGTTTCAGTCGCGTTGACGGAAGATGCGGAAATTTGTGTAAGAAAAGACCATCATAATGATAGCAACGATAACAGACATGGCTGCAGCACTTCCTTGGAAAGGTCTCACAAAACCTTCATTAAAAATACGTAACATGACCGGTTCGGTGGCACCTCCTCCAGTAGGTTGGGCAGGAGCTCCGCGAGTCATCATCAAAGGCTGGCCTAGAAGGTTAAATGAAGCAATTATGGTAATTATGATTATAAAAATAAGGACAGGTTGGAGCATAGGGATGGTGATGTGGGTAAATCCTTGCCAGCTATTTGCACCATCAATTTCAGCGGCTTCATATAAATCGTTCGGAATATCCTGAAGGGCAGCAAGGAAAATGACCATGTTGTACCCCATTGTCCACCAAATGGTTGCTACGACGATCGTTATCATGGCATATGGCATTGTGGAAAGCCATCGCGGGGTATCAAATCCTAATAATTTTAAATAATAATTGAGTAATCCTCCCTGACTTTGGAAAATCCACCACCAGATCAAGGAAATAACTGCACAAGAAAGTACCCATGGAGCAAAATAAATGGCTCGAAAAAATTTATTGCCAACTATTTTGGTATTCAACAGGATGGCTAAACCAAGAGGGATTAGAACGAGAAAAGGAACACTGTAAATACCAAAGGTCAAAGTGACTTTGATTGAGTTCCAAAATTCGATAAATTTTACACTCCCAATTTTGAATAAATCGATGTAATTTTGGAGGCCAACAAACAAGGTGGCCTCAGGGCGTAAATAATCGTATTGAAAAAAGCTGATATAAAGACCACTAAAAAAAGGATAACCGATAAAAACAGCAAAGAATATCAGATGTGGCAGGATGAATAAATATGGTGTGATTGAAATTTTTCTTTTTCTTAAGGAAACAATTGTCATATTGTCCTACCTTTTCTGAATCTTTTTCCAGACCCTGAAGAAATTGGGTCTTCAGGGTCTGTTCGGAAAAAATGTCTATGGTGCTTTCGGAGCATCCCCGTAAGTAGATTTATTTTGAGCAAGAATTTCATTCGCGCGTGTGGCTGCATCATCCAGAGCAGCTTTGATATCGTCAGTTGTACCATTCATGACCGCACCGACTGCTTCACCAAGCGGACCAAATGCATCCGTGATTCCTGGTACGGATGGTGGGAAGAATGCGAATTCAACCGAAGGTGCAATGGAGGCTTGAGGTTCAATGGCTTTGAATTCAGAACTGGCACGAACTGAGATCGAAGCAGGAATTTGTCCGGCTTTCGCCCAGGTGACTGAATTTTCAATCATATATTTGATGAAAATTGCTGCAGCCTGATCTTTACAAGGATCCACTGTTTTGTGAGTCGGCAATGTGAATTGGTGTGAACCAGCCCAAACAGCCATCCTTGGTCCAATTTGAGGTACTGCTGTAGCTCGACCATCAAATTCAACGCCATCCCCGGTTACATTAGTTGTTTGCCAGATGCCATTCCAAACCATACCCACTGTGCCGGTCTTGAAAGCATTCAGTTCAGCATCAACTTCAAGGTTGGGTTCTGAGTATTTAGATTGTACATCCTTCATCCATTGCAACGCCTGTACGCCTGCTTCACTATTCCAGGTAGCCTCTGTTCCATCAGCATTAAATTCTGATCCACTAAATTGTTGTAACATCATCTGGAAAATTTGTTGAACCGGGAAACCGCCAGTAATATCAAAACCTTTGTTGTCACCCGAGGTGATAGCAGCGGCTACGGCGTCGAACTCTTTACCAGTTTTTGGTGCATCAGTGAAACCAGCAGCAGCAAACAAATCTGCATTATAGAAATCTGTCATGGGATGAATGTCGAGTGGAATACTATAGCGATGGCCGGCTACTTCTCCAGCTGCCCAAACACCAGCTGGATAATCATCACCGGAAATTCCCATTTCTGTTACGAGATCATCAATGGGGCGTAAAACATTTCGAAATGCCTGGGTAGATACCTGGTCAGCATGGACAATTGCTACATCGGGGAGCGTATCAGCGGCAGCAGCAGTAGAAAGCTGGGTGTAATATTCGCCCTGGCTTACCATGGTTACCACGATATCAGGATGTTCGGCATTGAAGGCATTTACCATTTCACCCATAAAAGGGCCATCTGGACCTGTAAAGGGATTCCAGTATTGTAGTTCCACAACACCACAAGCATCAGCAGGTTGTTCTGCTGCCGGTTGTGCTGGAGCCTCTGGAGTAGCAGCTGTACCGCATGCTGAAAGCAATAAACCCAAAACAAGTATTAAGGGTAAAACAATACGAGTGATTCTTTTCATCTTATCTCCTGTTATTCAAACATTGAAAAATTTGTGTTAAAACACTTCTCCTGGCGTATTGCAAGAGAGTCTATTCGACGAACAAGTCTTACGGGTGGGTGTGGTAAAATCTAATTGAGTGGATAAACCTCCTCTCACTTGTGCAATGCGCTTCAAATCCTGACAGACCTGCGCATTGCACTTACTTTAAAATAGACTGTTGTTTGCGTTTATACCGCTGTCGTAATACGATGTCCTGGGGATAATTTCCGAATTTTTTACCAAATAAATTGATTCCACCTTTATTCTGGGCATCTTCTTTTATTCCAATTCGCACAGGAATTGGTTCCCCAGGTTTGAGGGTCAAATCTCTCAAAGCCACATTGGATACTCGAACACCATCAACAAAGCTGCCACTATCAGTTACTTTCCAAACCTTCAATAATCCATATTGAGAATTCTGGTTGTCCCACCAGGAGGGAGATAATGCTCCTCGCTCGCCACCAAAATCAGCTGGGCTTGTCCAGGTGCCTATTTCTACACCGCCAATCCAAACTGTTATATCTGAAGGCCAGGTGTCGTGATGAAGTGGTGCTTCTGAGCAAACCTCAAAACTAATTTCAATATCATCAAGGGTTACCTCATACGGCAGGCGGTTTGGAAAATGATACTCAACAAATCCTTTGCGAAACCAGATCAATTGGGCATAAATTCTTTCTGGTTCATAAAAAGCTGAAGGGTCATCGAGATGACTGATAATCCCTGTTTCACTTGCCAACCCACAGGTGGGGGTGAGGTTGACATTTACATAAGTGCCTATTGGCATGGAAACTTCAACTGTCATATCCTCCTGTTCCATTTCAGCTGGCAACTGGATTATGATCCGATCAAAAATTCTTGCGCAGACTTTTTGCAAACCACGGGTTGCCGGATGCAAATTGGTTTCAATGAGCCCAGCTTTAGCCAATATATTAATGTGCAGCGTGGCAGTTGATTGTGGTAAATCAAGCGCTTCCGCAATTTCTAAAACTGTACTTGTGTGAGTGCTTAGGAAACGTAGAATTTCCAACCGGGTTTCAGAACCCAGTGCTTTGGTGACAGCTTCCAACTTGTGAAGGTTGTAATCATCAGCCATAAGATCAAGTGTGCGCAAAATTGGGATATTGGGAATATTGTTTTTCATGGGAGGGTTGATAAAACATAAAAATATGTTTCGTTACATAAAATTATATTTCTTTTAAATTTAAAGTCAATAGGGAAATTTTTCAATGACATCAAGCACTTGCCAGAGGACATTTTTCGATCTACACTCATTCATAGTTATTTCATTTTTAAACCCATCCAGGAGTGAGCTTTATGCAAAAACAATTGAAAACCCAAATTGACCGATTAAAAGCAGCAGGTGCGACGTATGTTGATGCGCGCTGGTATCCCGTGGAAGAAACCAATAATCTGACGATGTGGAATGGAAACCTCAAAAACACTTCCGCATCTATTGAAAGTGGTCTCGGTATTCGTGTTTTATATAAAAATGCATGGGGATTTTCAGCCTCATCAGATGTCAGTAATCCAAGCACATTATTTGACAAAGCATTCGATAATGCCCGCGTGGCAGCTGAACGTGTTACTTTCCCAGTCCGATTGGCGGAAAAGGATGTTGTACAGGCTACTTTTCATAGTCCCAATCGAGTTGACCCCTTTGGTGTTCCACTGGCTGATAAAATCGACTTTCTAAAGACGTTGGATGAAAAACTTAATCAAGCTGGTGTTACACAGCGTTTCAGTGAGATGACTTTTATTCGTAAACAAATCATCCTTCTTGATTCAGAAGGCACTGAGATTGAAAAAAATATCATTGAAGTCTTCCCATCCATAGAAGTTATGGGGGTTGATTCGGAAGGTGAATCACAAGAACGTAAGTTTAAACCTAACCGAATGGGGGAGACACGTGGTTGGGAAACGATTGATCTTCATGAATTCATAGAAAACGCAGAACGAATTGTACGCGAGCTGAATGAAGTCCTTGTTGCCGATCCCTGCCCTAAAGAAGATCGATCGGTAATCTTATTACCTGGCATTATGTTTCTGCAGACACATGAAACCATCGGCCATCCCCTAGAATTGGATCGCATTCTTGGTTACGAACTGGCATTTGCTGGTGGTTCTTTTGTTACTTTGGATGATTTTGGAAAATTACAATATGGTTCTCCTAAATTAACTGCCCGTGCAGATGCAACAATTCCTAACAGCCCAGGCAGCTTTGGATACGACGATGATGGTGTCCCTGCTCAGAATAATTTGCTAATAGACAAAGGGATTTTAGTAGGAGCAATCACAGGCCGTCAGATGGTTGAGGAAGCCAATGCACGTGCCAAACGTCAAATTTTTGATGGTAGCAGCGGTGCGAATCGTGCGACTTCCTTCTACCGAGTCCCAATTGAACGTATGACCAATATCAACATCGATCCCGGTGACGATGGAACATTGGATGATATCGTAAAAAATACGGAACGGGGCATTATTCTTGATGGTGATAAAAGCTGGTCAATCGGTTCCAATCGCGAACAATTTCACTTTTCCACTGAAATAGGATGGTTGGTTGATGACGGGAAAATTACAAAAGTTGTGAAGAATTCAACTTACAAAGGGGATACACTCAAATTCTACAACTCTCTCTCGGCAGTCGGTGACAAATCCACCTGGGTAGTGCATTATGTGGATAATTGTGGTAAAGGTCAACCAAACCAGATCATGCAATTAGGTCATGGTATCCCAGTCTGCAAATTTGATAATGTGAGAATAGGAGAGTAAACATGAAAGAAATAATTCTGAAGACCCTATCAGACCTGCGAGAGTATACACTCCAAAAAGGAATTGAAGCTGCATTTTTATATCATGAAGAAGACAGCTATTTGATGCGATTTGCCAACTCAGCTATCTCTTTGAACACAAACGAGCACCTTATCAGACTTGAGATTACGGTATATGACGGTAATCGACGCTCCAGTTATGAAATGATAACTGACCTAAGCAAATTGGATGAGATGAAACAAGGTGTGGATATCGCCGCTGAGATGGTGAAATTTGCCATGCCACTTAATTATCAGCCAACAATTCCACATTTTTCAGAATCATTTTCAGACGAAAATGGATTTGACCCAGAGCTTGCAGGTATGGCTGGTGAAGAACGGTTAGCCTTTTTTAATGAATCCTCCCGTGGACTCGAAACGGAAGAGATCACACTTTCCGGCATATTTTCATCAGGCACAAATATTTTTGCTCAAATATCCACCTGTTCGGAACATACTCAATTCTTCAAGACTTCTGACGCTCAAATCACGATGGTGCTTTCTCATTCCGCTTTAAAATGGGAAGTAATTGCCGAACAGTCAGCTCAAAAGAAAGCAGATTTGGATTCAGCCGATCTTCATCACCAGCTTTCCTTCCTTCTGGATCACTATCAGACAGATCCTGCCCAACAAATC
>Ga0351865_10368_pt1 | contig 13336 bp, 11 predicted proteins | sample TotcelFGM3001L10_FD_206780 | JGI IMG/M metagenome (GOLD analysis project Ga0351865, IMG submission 206780) | Enriched cells from coal bed in the Powder River Basin, Montana, United States - Total cells FGM rep2 HSBNCT.FGM.300.1.L10 ... | reverse complement strand
GGGTCACAGCGTTCCAGCAGTTCCGCTTCCGGCGCGGTCTTGAATTGATGCAGCAGCCAGGTGGCCGAATACAGCCGCAGCCGGGTCAGGCGGGCCGGGATGGGCTGGCCCTTGGCCACCAGCGGCGCCAGCCGCGCCTCCAGGGCCAGCATCTGGGAGACCTCGTCCTGCCGGGCCCGGGGAAACTCGATGCCCCCCAGGGCCGCCTTGATCTTCTCCTGGATGAAATCCCGCAGGTCTTTGAATTCCCGGGGCTGGAGCTCCGGCTCTATAAAGGCGGTTAAAAACACGGCCCACAGCAGGCTGTCGGATAAGGGGTAGCCGTTTTGGACCAGGAGGTCCAGCCGGCCGATCAACTCCAGCAGGCGGCTCTCTCCTGACTTCCCCAGCCTTCCCACCCAGGCCGGGAAGATGGCGTAGAACAGTTTTGAGTCCAGCATCAGTTCGAAGAAGGGCCGGGCTGCGCCGCTATGAAAATCCTTCAGGAGTTCGTCCCGCACCCGGGCTGGGGGACAGGTGCGGATGAGGTGGCCCTTAACCAGGATTTCCTCCCAGGCCGCGGCGTCGATGGTGAAACCGATGCGGGCGGCGTGACGCAGCACCCGCAGCATGCGCACCGGGTCCCGCTCGAAGCGCACTGAGGGCTCCCCGATAACCCGGATGCGCCTGGCCGCCAGGTCCTCCATGCCCCCGACGTAATCCACCAGGGAAAAGTCGGCGATGTTGTAAAACAGGCCGTTGATGGTCAGGTCCCGGCGCTGGGCATCCTCCGCCGGGGTGCCGAAGGTGGTATCTTTGGCGGGGCCGGCTTCGTTCTCGGCTAATTCGTCGAATTCGGAACGGCGCCGGAAGGTGGAGACCTCGACGATGTGACCGCCCTTGAAAAAGACCTGGACCAGCCGGAAACGGCGGCCGATAATGCGGCTGTTGCGGAAAAGTTTCCGCAGCTCGCCGGGCCGGGCGTCGGTCACCACGTCGAAGTCTTTGGGCGTCTTGCCCAACAGCAAGTCCCGGACGCCGCCTCCCACCAGATAGGCGGTGTAGCCGGCATGGTGGAGCCGGTAAAGGACTTTCAGGGCCTCCACCTCAATGTCTCTCCGGGAGACGGTATGTTCGGGCCGGGCAATAATGTGGGGTGGGGTCTGAGGAGGCCCTGAGGATTCGGACTGCATTCAATTATTATAGTTAAATTCGTGACATTTTTTAACCTTTTATTCCCTATAATTGTAAAATACCTGCCGACTCCGGCCTCTACGCCGGAAAAAATCGCCGGTAAGGGGGAATTATTGACAAGCGCGGTGAATCCAGATATTTCTAAACTGGCAGAGGTATAAGCCGGTGGGGGCAGAAAACCGTGGTTACCGCATCCTGATCCTGGCCCTGGCCACCTGGGGCGGGGTTGGCTTCCTTCCCTTTATGCCCGGCACCTGGGGCACTCTGGCCGCCCTGCCGTTGTGGTACCATCTCGCCCAGACCGGCCCCTGGGGTTACGGCCTGGGGGTGGCGGCCTTGGTCCTACTGGGTCTTTGGGTGGCGGGCCCCGCCCAGGAGATTTTGGGGCGCACGGACCACGGGTCCATCGTGATAGACGAAGTGGCGGGCCTCTTAATCACCCTGGCCGGCGTCCCTCCCACCTGGGAGCACGCCGCCCTGGGCCTGGTCATCTTCCGAACCCTGGACATCCTGAAACCTTTTCCCATCAGGTGGTTCCAAGCGGGAGGCAAGGGCGGCCTGGAAGTAATGGCCGACGACATCGCCGCCGGGGTGCTCGGGCGGGTGGTGTTGGAGATAGTTCTTATTTTTTGGGGGAGGGGCTACGGGCGGGGTAGTAGTCAGTGGCCAGTTGTCAGTTGTCAGAAGAACAACTGCTTTTTTACTGACCACTGACCACTGTCCACTGGCTACTGCTATGATGCAAGGCGAGATCATTACCACCGGCGACGAGTTGCTCACCGGCCGGATCGGCGATTTCAACGCCCGGTATGCCGCCCGGCGGCTGCACGAGGCCGGGTTAATGGTGCAGCGCCTCACCATTTTAGGGGATCACTCGCCGTTGTTTCAGGACCTCCTGGCCGAGGCGCTGGTTCGCTCGCAGTTCATCATCATTACCGGGGGGCTCGGCCCCACCGAAGACGACATCACCGTGGTTGCGGCGGCCCAGGCCCTGAATCTGCGGCTTATGTGCGATGAGGTGCTGCTGGCGCGCATCCGCCGGTGTCTGGGGGAGCGCCGGATTCCCTGGGAGGAGCGCTACGCTCGCCTGGCCCTCATTCCCGAAGGGGCCCAGGTTTTGGACCCCGGCGGCATGGCCTGCGGCTTCGCCTTGAAGCACGGCGGCGCCCGTCTCTTTTTCCTGCCCGGGGTGCCCAAGGAGATGCGGCTGCTGTTCGACGGCCTGGTGCTGCCCGCCCTGGTGGAGTCGGCCGGCGGCGGCGATCGTCTGGCCCAGCGGACGCTCCGCCTCTTCGGCATCTCGGAAGCCCGGTTGCAGCAAGTGGTCTCACACCTGCCGGATTTTCGGCCGGGAGAAGTGACCGCGGGTTTTTACCCCAATTTCCCCGAGACTCACCTGACCCTGACCATGCGGGGCCGGGACCGCCAGACTCTGGAGGAGACCCTGGACCGGCTGACCTCCGCTCTGGCCCGGGAGGTGGGCGACGTGCTCCTGGGGTCGGACCTGATCTCCCTGGAAGGCCTGGTGGGACGCTATCTCCAGAAAAACGGCCTCACCCTGGCCGTGGCGGAATCTTGTACGGGCGGCCTCATCGGGCATCGCCTCACCGACATACCCGGCGCCTCGGACTATTTCCTGGGGGGGGTGGTGAGTTACAGCAATGACGCCAAGTGCGGCCTGCTGCGGGTACCAGCCGCGGTCCTGTCCCGGCACGGGGCGGTGAGCCCGGAGACCGCTCGCGACATGGCCCGGGGCGTACGAGAGGTCTTTCACGCCGCCATCGGCCTGTCGGTAACCGGCATCGCCGGCCCCAGCGGCGGGAGCGTGGAAAAGCCCGTAGGCACCGTCTACATCGGCCTGGCCACCGATACCGGGGAAGAGGTGTGGCACTATCAATTTCACGGCAACCGGGCCGAGATCAAGACCCTGACCGCCGAAACCGCCCTGGACCGCTTGCGGAGGGAGCTGAAGAAGCTGTCAGCGGTTAGCTGTTAGCTATCAGCTGACTCCACTCGTTCCCAAGTTGTACTTGGGAACGGCTAAGTGCCAAGCTAAACTTGGCCGGTTAAACCACTGTCCCAATCATTAGATTTATTGTAAGGGCGGTTCGCGAACCGCCCCTACGGTGGGACTTTCACGGAAAAGCGTTAAGACATTCCCAAGTGCAACTTGGGAACGAGGCGATAAAGTTTTTGTAGGGTGCGTCTCACGCACCATTTATGGTATTTCGGAATCCCAGGCGTTTAATTGGTGCGTAAGACGCACCCTACGAAAAGCTGAAAGCTGAGAGCTAAACAATGATTCGCGCCTTTCTGGCCATTGAACTGCCCGAGGCCCTCCGCGTTGGCCTGGCCCAGGTCCAGGAGGAACTGAAACGGAGCCGCGCCGACGTGCGTTGGGTGCCGGTGGGCAATATTCACCTGACCTTGAAATTTTTCGGCAACGTCCCGGATGACGAGATTGAAACCCTGGCCCAGGCGGCCCGGGAAGCGGCGGCCGAGTCCGCCCCGTTGCAGCTTAAGGCCACCGGCGCCGGGGCCTTTCCGTCTCCCCAGGCCCCCCGGGTGGTGTGGCTGGGGCTAAGGGGCGACGTGGTCCCCCTGACGCAGCTTTTCTACCGGCTGGAAAAGGCCTTCGCAGCCCTGGGCTATCCGCCGGAAGGCCGGGCCTTCAACCCGCACCTCACCCTGGGCCGGGTGAAATCCCCGGCCAACCGGGAGAAACTGGCCCGGCTGCTGGAAAAGATGCCGCCGGTGGACTGGCCGCCGTTTGAGGTGAAGGAGTTGATCCTGTTCCAGAGCGTGTTGTCGCCTAAGGGGTCGACGTATACGCCGTTGCGGGTGATTCCTTTAGGATAAAATGTAGGGGCGGACCTGTGTGTCCGCCCTAAACAGGGGGCACACACAGGTGCCCCCCTACAAAGGATAACAAGCCAGAAATCATAGGGCGGCCTGTGGCCGCCGAAAAATGCTGGTGCTGGTGAACCAGGGGAAAAGATTTGACAAAGACAGGTTAATGTAATACATTGTAAGACATGAAAACCAATACCTTGACCATCAGGCTTGACGAGGAGTTGGATAAGCTTCTGACGAAGGCGGCCAAGCAATCGGGAAAGAATCGGAGTGAGATTGCCCGTGAGGCGCTGCGCCGCCAACTCCGGGTCAGTCAGTTCGAAGCCCTCCGCCGGAAGATGATGCCTTTCGCCGAGGCGCGGGGATATCTCACCGATGAGGACGTGTTCCGGGAAGTTTCGTGAGGGTTCTCCTGGACACCAACGTCATCGTCAGCGCGGTTACGACCCGGGGGCTGTGCGCCGACGTCTTCCGCATAGTTCTGGCGGCCCATGAACTCGTCACTTGCGCCCAGGTTATTCAGGAGGTCAGGCGAATCTTGGGTATGAAGTTCGGCGTTCCGGAACCGTTGATCGCGGAATACCTGGAACTTATCGGCCAAGATGCCATCGTGGCCGACCCTGTTGACCTGCCGGACCCCCCCATCCAGGACCGGGATGACGCGGCCATCGTCGCCGCGGCCATCGCCGCCTGGGCGCAGGTCCTGGTTACCGGCGACCACGAACTGCAAAGCCTCAAGAACGTCGGCAAGGTAAGGATTCTGTCCCCCAGATCCTTCTGGGAGGAACTGACCGCCCAGGAACTGTAGGGTGCGCACCGCGCACCGGGTTTGGTAGGGTGCGTCTCACGCACCATTTGGGCCTCGGCAGCATTGGAGAACAAGAGATGAAAAAGGAATTTACTGCGGTTATCAAACAGGAAGACGATTGGTGGATTGGCTGGATTGAAGAAGTGCCGGGGGTGAATTGCCAGGAACGCAGCCTGGAAGAACTGCGGGAAACCCTGCGACTCACCTTGCAGGAGGCCTTGGAGTTCAACCGCCAGGAGGCTCTTGCGGCGGCCGGCGCCGAGTTTCGAGAAGAAACCATCGCGGTATGAAGCGCCGGGAGTTTCTTCATTATCTACGCTCTCAGGGCTGTAAGATGCTCAGAGAAGGGAGCCGACATTCCTGGTGGCATAATCCCCAACTCAACAAACGCTCAGCCGTGCCGAGACATGGCGAAATAAAGGATTCACTTGCAAAGAAAATTTGCCAAGACCTGGGGATAACCCCGGTGAAATAAACCCGAAGGCTTGCGGCAAAATAAAAAACCAAAAATACAAATATAAGGAAGCCAAAATGAGCGACCAAACCGCAGACCGCACCAAGGCCCTGGAACAGGCGTTGGGTCAGATTGAAAAGAATTACGGCAAGGGCGCCATCATGCGTCTGGGGGCCGAGGAAAAAATCGATGTGGCGGTCATCCCCACCGGCTGCCTCTCCCTGGACCTGGCCTTGGGGATCGGCGGGGTGCCTCGGGGGCGGGTGATCGAGATCTACGGCCCGGAATCCTCCGGGAAAACCACCCTGGCCCTGCACGTCATCGCCGAGGCCCAGCGCAAAGGCGGGGTGGCGGCCTTCATCGACGCCGAGCACGCCCTGGACGTAACCTACGCCCGGAAGCTGGGGGTCAGGACCGAGGACCTGCTGATTTCCCAGCCTGATTCCGGGGAGCAGGCCATGGAAATCGCCGAAATCCTGGTGCGCAGCAACGCCATCGACGTGGCGGTGGTGGATTCGGTGGCCGCCCTGGTGCCCCGCTCCGAGATCGAAGGCGACATGGGGGACGCCCAGATGGGCTCCCAGGCCCGCCTCATGTCCCAGGCCCTGCGCAAACTCACCTCGGCCATCAGCAAGTCCATGACCTCGGTGATCTTCATCAACCAGATTCGCCACAAGATCGGGGTGATGTTCGGCAACCCCGAGACCACCACCGGCGGCAACGCCCTGAAGTTCTACGCCTCCATGCGCCTGGACATCCGCAAGATGAGCGCCATTAAGCAGGCCGACGAAGTTATCGGGGTCCACGCCCGGGTCAAGGTGGTGAAAAACAAGCTGGCCCCGCCCTTCAGAGAGGCGGAATTCGACATCATCTACGGCCAGGGTATCTCCCGGGAAGGCGATCTGCTGGATCTGGCCACGGCCCAGGGCCTCATCGCCAAGAGCGGCGCCTGGTACAGCCACGGCTCCGACCGCATCGCCCAGGGACGGGAAAATGCCAAGACCTATCTCAAAGAGCACCCGGAACTGGCCAAAGACCTGGAGCAACAAATCCGCACGTTCCACGGCCTGCTGCCCGAAGAGGCAAAAACCCCGCCACAGGAGTAAGACATGACCAGCCGCGAGATCCGGGAAACCTTTCTGCGCTTCTTTGAATCCAAGGGCCACACCCGGGTGGCCAGCTCATCGCTGGTGCCCGCCGGGGACCCCACCCTGCTGTTCACCAATGCCGGGATGGTGCAGTTTAAGAAGGTGTTCCTGGGAGAAGACCCCCGGCCTTACACCCGGGCCGCCAGTTCCCAGAAGTGCGTCCGGGCCGGCGGCAAGCATAACGACCTGGAAAATGTCGGCTTTACCGCCCGGCACCACACCTTCTTTGAGATGCTGGGGAACTTCTCCTTCGGCGATTATTTCAAGGAAGGCGCCATCGAGATGGCCTGGGAGCTTTTGACGCAACACTACAAGCTCCCGGCGGATAAATTGTGGGCCACCGTCTTCCACGAAGACGAAGAAGGGGCCCGCCTCTGGGAGAAGATCGCCGGGCTGCCGCCTTCCCGCATCATCGGCCTGGGCGAAAAAGACAATTTTTGGGCCATGGGCGACACCGGGCCCTGCGGCCCCTGCTCCGAGATCCTCATCGACCAGGGCGAGGCCATGTCCTGCGGCCCGGACTGCGGCATCGGCAAGTGCGAGTGCGACCGGTATTTGGAGATCTGGAACAACGTCTTCATGCAGTTTAACCGCACCGCGGACGGCGTCCTCCACCCCCTGCCCAAACCCAGCATCGACACCGGCATGGGCCTGGAGCGCCTCTGCGCCGTCATCCAGGGGGTCAAGAGCAATTTCGACTGCGACCTTTTAAGGCCCGTGATTGCCGGGATTGAATCCCTGTCCGGCCAGGCCTATGGGGCGAGCGAAACGCAGAACGTGCCCTTCCGGGTCATCGCCGATCACAGCCGCGCCACCGCCTTTTTGATCGCCGACGGGGTGTTGCCGTCCAACGAAGGCCGGGGCTACGTCTTGCGCCGCATCATGCGCCGGGCCATCCGGTTCGGGCGGCTCCTGAACCTGCCGACCCCGTTTATGTTCCGGGTCTGCGACGGGGTGGTGGCGTTGATGGAGGACATCTACCCTGAACTCCGCCAGATGCACCACATCATGACCCAGGTGGTGACCGGCGAGGAAGAGCGTTTCGCCGACACCCTGGACCACGGCTTGAGGCTCTTGGGCGAAGAACTGGGCTACCTCAAGACCCACAGCCAGAAGATCCTGCCCGGAGAGGTGGCCTTCAAGCTTTACGACACCTACGGCTTTCCCCTGGACCTGGTCCAGGACACCCTGCGGGAAGAAGGCCTGGTGCTGGACCTGGAAGGCTTTGAAGCCCAGATGCGGGCGCAACGGGAAGCCTCCCGGCAGTCCTGGAAAGGCGGCCCCGGGGAAGAACTCCCCGCGGTCTACCAGGAACTGGCGGAGTGGCCGGCCACCCAATTCCTGGGCTACGACGCCCTGGAAGGCGACAGCAACATCCTGGCACTCATCGTGGCGGCCGGACACAATGACCAGGCCGAGGCCGGCGAGGAGGTGGAGGTGGTCACCAAAGCCACCCCCTTCTACGGCGAGTCCGGCGGCCAGGTGGGGGACGCGGGCGTCATTTCCGGCGACGGCTGGCGCATCCGGGTTGCCAATACCCAGAAGCTGCCCAACGACCTCATTGTTCATCAGGGTAAGGTGGAGAAAGGCACCGTGCGCGTCAACGACCCGGCGAATCTCGCCGTGGACGCCCCGCGCCGCCGGCGCATCATGCGCCACCACACCGCCACCCACCTCCTCCAGGCGGTGCTGCGGCGACATTTGGGCGACCACGTCAAGCAATCCGGGTCTTTGGTGGACCCGGAGCGTCTGCGCTTCGACTTCACCCACTACCAGGCCATCAGCCCCGGGGAGCTGGAGGCCATCGAACTGGACCTGAACGACGCCGTGGCGGCCAACCTGCCGGTGCACACCGACCAGATGTCCATGGACCAGGCCCTGGAGTCCGGCGCCACCGCCCTGTTCGAGGAGAAATACGGCGATAACGTGCGGGTGGTGGCCATTCCCGAGGTCAGCCAGGAGCTCTGCGGCGGCACCCACGTAGAGCGCACCGGGGACCTGGGCCTGTGCAAAATCACCACCGAGACCTCCATCGCCGCGGGCATCCGGCGCATCGAGGCGGTGTGCGGCGTCGAGGCTGTGAAACTCACCCAGGAGCAGGCCCGGGAACTCGACCAGGCCGCCAGCCTGGTGAAGGGCAGCCGGGGAGACCTGGTGGCCCGCCTGGAAAAGCTGTTGGCCCAACAGAAGAAACTGGAGAAAGACCTGGAGGCCCTCAAGGGCCGCCTGGCCGCAACCCAGGCCAAGGATCTGATGGGCCAGGCGCGCCAGGTCGACGGCGTTCAAGTCCTGGCGCTGGCGGTGGACGCCGCCGACCCCAAAACCCTCAGGGATTTTGCGGTGAAATTCCAGGATAAGCTGAAAAGCGGCATCGTGGTCCTGGGCAGCGCCGCGGGCGAGAAAGCCATGCTCATCGCCCTGGTCAGTAAAGACCTGACTAAACGCTTCCCCGCCGGGGAGATCATCAAGGCTATCGCCCCCGCCATCGGCGGCAGCGGCGGCGGCCGCCCCGACATGGCCCAGGCCGGCGGCCCGGATAAGGACAAACTCGCCGCGGCCCTGGAGCAGGTGTATGAGGTCGTGGCCAAGAAGGCGAAGGGGTAAAGAGAATGTGGGGGAGGGGGCAAGGGGCTTTTTAGTAAGCGGCCCTTCCCCCCTCAATCCCTTAAGTTAAGATGTAGCCTGGACACTGCCCACTGAAATAAGGATGGCGGGCTTTACCCGCCTTATGGTAACGACAATGATAAAACATTTGAAAGTTAAAAACTATTTAAGCCTTCAAGACCTTAGCATAGATTTGGGTCTACGAAATGTATTAGTGGGTCCAAATATGGCAGGAAAAAGTAATATTGTAGATATGTTTCGATTTCTAACCCATATAGCATCTACAGGTCTAATGGCAGCCGTCAATGATAGAGGGGGATTTTCGGAAATCTTATGGAAAGGGGTAGATGAAGGACAAATATTCATTTCATTACGTGGTGAGTTTTTTTGGCAAGAAAAAGAGATAAGAACTTATGAATATGAAATCTCCCTGACAGGGAGCGCAAGAATTGGAACTGGAACCTTTGTAGTTGATAAAGAAACATTGAAACGGTGTGATCTCGGTGGTGAATATATTTTGGCAAAATTTCAGGCTGGGAAAGGGAAGGGATATAACGCAGATGGATCAGTGGCATTCGAGGAGGATGAATCATCAATCAAATCATTCTTAGAATATTCAATCCCTGGTTGGGAAGGAATGGTTATTAAGAGATCGATTATCCCCTGGCATTTTTATAGCCTAAGTTCTCTTGCAATGCGGCAAGTAAATACTGTTGGGGAACAATTTTATTTGAACGAACATGGTAATAATTTGTCTGCATGGCTTCTTACGTTACAAACTAAATATGGTGATGAGTTCAAAAGGCTTGAACAAGCACTTAAAGATATTATTCCTGAAATTTTAGGGATTTCTAGCCCTCCGACTCAGACAGGTACGACATTTCTGCTGATGAAGGAAAAATATCTTAAAAGACCAACAAACTTATGGAGAATATCTGATGGTGCCCTGCAATTTTTGGCAATTTTATCTTTAATTTTCGCTCCGCCAGAATTAGGGGCTCCGCTAGTTTGCATTGAAGAACCCGAAAACCACTTGCATCCCAAGCTGATCGAGTCTCTCGTGGAATTGCTTAATCAAAGACAGCATGAGCTTGGGGGAGAACGCGCCGCACAACTTATAGTTACCACGCATTACCCATATCTAATTGACATGTTTTCATTAAATGATCTATTGGCGGTTTTAAAAGAGGAAGGAGGAACGCGGTGCTTTCGAGCAAAGGATAAGATGGGCCTAAAAAAGGTCTTGGAACAAGGAGGATTATCGCTTAGTGACCTGTGGTACTCTGGTGCTTTAGGGGAAGATTGATGCTTACTTTTGGATTAGTAGTAGAAGGAAATTATGATAAACAAATTATTCAGCCTTTAATTCATAAAATATTATTAATAAAGCATAATTGTATATGTCGTGTAACTTTTGGAAATCAAAGATTATTGCAAAAGTATCCTGGTTTCTTGGAAGAGTTTAAATACAAGATGGTAACTAAGGCTATTATCATTAAAGACACAGATTTAAAGCCTGCGGAAAAACTTCTCCAGCAAATGAAGAACAAAAAACCAAATCGTGACTATCCGTTCCCAATAAATTTTTGTGTGGCCAAGAAGGAAATTGAAGCCTGGCTACTCGCTGATGAACACGCAATTTCTAAGGTTGTAGGAAAGCAGGTTCCACGAATTAAGGGGAATCTTGAGGATATAAATGACCCAAAAGGTAAACTTCAACGTATTTTATCAAAAGCAAATATTAGTTATACCGAAAAAATTGCTGGAAAGATTGCTTTGGAAGCTGACATCAATATCATTGAACATAGATGCAGTTATTTTAAAATATTTCGAGAATCAGTTATTAATTATTAAACTATAATCGTTATGATCATTTACTAAAAATTATAGATGAGGAATAAATATGACCGGTTACATTCTCCTGGGCGTGGTGGTGGTCCTGCTTGTTGGGGCCGTGACGATTTACAACCGGCTGGTGACCAACAAGAACATGGTGGCCGAGGGCTGGAGCGGTATCGATGTGCAGCTGAAGCGCCGGAACGACCTCATCCCCAACCTGATCGAGAGCGTCAAGGGCTACATGGGCCACGAGCGGGGGGTCCTGGATCAGGTTACCGAGCTTAGGACCAAGAGCCAGGCGGCCCAGGGCGTGGCCGACAAGGCCAGGGTGGAAGGGGCCATGGGCGCAGCGTTGACGAATCTCTTCGCGGTGGCGGAAAATTATCCCGATTTGAAGGCCAGCCAGAATTTTATCGAGCTGCAAAAATCCCTGGCCGACATCGAGGACCAGGTCCAGCTGGCCCGGCGCTATTACAACGGGGCCGCCCGGAACTTCAACATCCTGATCCAGTCTTTTCCCAGCAACCTGATAGCCTCCACCTTTAAATTCACCACGGTGGAATACTTCGAAATCGAGGACGCCGCCGAACGGGCCGTGCCCAAAGTGGCCTTTCCTTAAGAGTAAGCTATCAGCGTTCAGCAGTCAGCTATCAGCAAAAGCAAGGACTTATCAAATCTGGTCGATAATGATTGATTGGCTCGAATAATACAACCAATTGTTATGATTCATGAAGCTGACCGCTGAACGCTTACCCTTCAGTAAACGGAGTTTCGACCATGAAGCGCGGCGTCCTGTTTTTGACCTTCACGGCCGTCATGGTCCTGGCCCTCCTGGCCGGGGCCACCGCGGCTTCGGCCCAATCCGAGCGCATCCTCAATTTCAAGAGCTTCATCCAGGTCCATCCTGACGCCTCCATGACCGTTACCGAGAATATCACGGTCCAGGCTGCCGGCCAGGAAATCAAGCGGGGCATCATCCGGGATTTTCCCACTACCTACCGGGACCGGCTGGGCAACACCGTCAGGGTGGGCTTTCAGGTGGAGGAGGTCTTGCGGGACGGCCGGTCCGAACCCTATCAGACCGAGAGCGTTTCCAACGGGGTCAAGATCCGCATCGGCCAAAAAGACGTGTTCCTCAGGTCCGGGGCCTACACCTACACCATCCGGTACCGGGTCGACCGGGAGTTGGGGTTCTTCAAGGACTTTGACGAGCTCTACTGGAACGTCACCGGCAACGGCTGGACCTTCGCCATCGATCGGGCCGAGGCATATATCGAGCTGCCCGCCGGGGCCACGATCCTCAAGTCCGCGGCCTACACCGGTTACCAGGGAGACCGGGGCCACGATTTTACCATGCAATCCGACGACAACCTCATTGTGTTCAAGACCACCCGGCGGCTGGCGCCCAAAGAGGGCCTGACCGTGGCGGTGTCCTGGCCCAAGGGCCTGGTACACGAGCCCTCCAGCCATGAGCGTATGGGCTTCTTCTTGAGGGACAATGTGGCCACGGCCATCGGGCTCATCTGGCTGGCTGTGCTTCTGGCGTTCTATCTCTGGGTCTGGCACCGGGTGGGCCGGGACCCCGCCGGCGGCACCATTATCCCGCTGTTCTCTCCCCCCGCGGGTTTTTCGCCGGCGGCGGTGCGGTTCGTCAGCCGCATGGGGTATGACGACAAGGCCTTTGCCGCCGCGGTGGTGGACATGGCGGTGAAAGGCGGGGTGCTGATCCAGGAAGACGACGGCGATTACACCCTGGTCCGCAAAGAGGGCGCCATGGATGCTCTGTCCCGGGACGAGCAGCTCGTCACCGCCCAACTCTTTTCCGGCGGCAAGTCCGTCAAATTGGAAAACACCAACCATACCAGGATCAGGGCGGCCATCGACGCCTTGAAGAAAAATCTCCAGACGGAACTGCAGAAGATCTATTTCGTCACCAATTCCGGCTATCTGGCGCCGGGAATCATCATTACCCTCCTGGGTGTGGCTTTGGTGGTCCTGACCTCCCCGGACAAATTGGCGGCGGGCTTCGGCTCCCTGTGGCTCACCATCTGGACGGTGGCCTGTTACTTTCTGGCGGTGGCGGTCTACAAGAAGTGGCAGGCGGCCCGGGGCGGCGTAGTGAAATGGCTGGGGGCCCTGGGCACCACCCTGTTTGCCCTGCCCTTTTTTGTGGGTGAGATTGCCGGGGCGTACCTGCTAACCACGGCCATATCCATCCCGGCGGCCGCCACCCTGGCCGCCATGGGCTTGGTCAACGCCCTGTTCTACCACCTGCTCAAGGCCCCCACCCTGTCGGGCCGCAAGATCATGGACCAGATCGAGGGCTTCAAACTCTACCTGTCGGTGGCGGAAAAAGACCGCCTCAACCTGCTCAATCCCCCGGAAAAGACGCCGGCGCTCTTCGAAAAATACCTGCCCTACGCCCTGGCCCTGAATGTGGAAAATGCCTGGAGCGAG
>Ga0351865_10360_pt1 | contig 13523 bp, 9 predicted proteins | sample TotcelFGM3001L10_FD_206780 | JGI IMG/M metagenome (GOLD analysis project Ga0351865, IMG submission 206780) | Enriched cells from coal bed in the Powder River Basin, Montana, United States - Total cells FGM rep2 HSBNCT.FGM.300.1.L10 ... | reverse complement strand
AGGTGGTGATGGAGGCCTCCCGCCTGCCCACCGGTTCCCAGGAACGGGTCTCTTTCGTCCGCAAGCGGGCTAAAGATTACCTGGTTACGCAACTGGCCGGGCAGATCACCCTGTCGCAGTTTTATCGTCTGCTCACCATCATCGAGGCCGAGGCGGGTCTGTATTTTGCCCGGCATGATTGGTCAGGGGGCAAATCCGGCCTCCGGGAGACCTGGGAGGCCAGCCCATCCCTGCCCCCGCCGTTGCCGGAACCGGTCAAGCGCGAGGCCTTGCGCCAGGCGCTGGCCAAAGTGCCCCTGCCCGTAAAAGGCCGGCGCAAGCTTACCCCCGAGACCCTGGGAGAATATCTCCGGGAGACCGAAGGCCGCTGGTTTCGCCTGCTGGATTTCGAAGCCCGGTTTAAGGTGAACAAAAAGACCGCCTGGGGTTATTTGAATCTCTTGCTCCAGGAAGGGGTCTTGACCCACAACGGCGAGAAGGCCAACCGGGTGCGCTATGCCCTGGCGGCCCCTTTTAAGGCCAATCCTGCCAGCGCCCCGGAGTCTTGAGATTCTCCCTTCTGTTTCTTCCCCTCGACCAGCCCCGGACCAAGGCCGACCCGCCGGTTCGCACCTTCCGGTTGTCCCTCTGACACCGAACAGCAATCAAACCAAAATTATTGGTCATGCTGAGGGCCGCAAAGACTCTCTCATTTTAAGCCGCCGGGATTCTTCACTCCCCTGCGCGCCGTATAGCATGGCATAGATCTTCCGTGCCTTGTGACTGTAACTTCATATCAGAACGGTTGACTCGGCGGGACTAGGCCAGGTAGCCGCAGGCAAAGGTGCAGCCGGGACTGCAAAATAATCTACTGACTTTTGGGTTTATAGTCCTTGATGAATTGGCGGAGCGCATCCTGCTGCGGTTGGCCCAGCCATTCGCTCTTCGTCAGGGTACGGGTCCGGTCCAGAATGCTCCCCGGATCCAGAAAAGGGGTCAGGACTTTCTGGTTCAGGCGGTATCGGGAATCACCGACCGCCTGGATCATGGAATGACTGAAGTCTTTTTCCATGAATTTATCCAGCAGAATTGCTAAGTTGCGGTCGTCGCCGACCAGGTTGTTAACCCAGGTTACGGGTTCGGCATTGCCGGCCAGGTTTTGCCACAGGGCCAAGATTTCGGGAAGTTTGGGGCACTGGAGCAGGGACTTGTCTTTGGCGGCGTTCCGCACCTTGTCGAGCACCAACTTTTCCAGGCTGGCTTGATCGCCATGACGGATCAACGCTTCCGGCTGCGGCTGCGCCTCGCCGGCATGCTTGTCGCTGATTCTGCCCAGTTCCATGACGATCTTGGCGCTGGTAAAAACTGCCCGGCCCCGGGTGATGGCTTGCTGCAGGGCGTCAAAACGGCTGTCCCACGGCAGACGCCGCAAGAGTTGAAAGATGATCTGGGTCACACGCTGGTCGTTGCCGACGGGAATCTTACCTGAGCCTTCATCTTCGGGCCGGATAAACTGATCGCCGACATCAAAGAGACTGAGGAAAATCGACGGGATGGACTCCACGGCAATCTCCTTGCCGGTATAATCCATCACCCGGTCCAGAAAGGCATGAAGGCGGGTGAAGCCATCGGGGCGAGCCTGGCCGGTCAGCTCCAGCAGGCGGGCCGAAAACTCCTGGGGATTGTCGGCCAGGGATAAGATAACCATGATCTCGGCGTTGGAGATGTCTCCCTGGGGCAAGGCCAGATGGAAAAATATGGGAAAGATATCCGGACTGCAGATACGGAGTTGCTTGCGCCAGGTGGTCTCGTTGGGGGGGTCGAACCCCAGATCCCCCCACATTTCTCCCAATTTGGGAAAGAGCTGCGACAGCAGTCCCCGGACCGCTTCCCGATTGCTCTCGTCGATCTGGGTGACCCAGGAATCCTGAAATATCCGCAGTTGATCGATTTTACTGGCTACCCATTCCCGGCCGGTGAATTTTTCCGGATAAGTCCGGATCATGTTGTAGGCCTCGGGACAGAAGATGCGCAGGGTTTCGATGCTGATAAAATCCACCGGATTCACCTCACCCTGGACCGCCGGGTAGGTGACGCTCAGCGTATTGGTCAGCAGATTGATCTTGCGGGGGGTGCTGATGAAGTGCTCAATTCCCCGCATGAAGACATTGCCCCAATAGGTTTGGTCAAAAAGTCCTTCCGGCGTGCCTGCCATGATGGTTTCCAGCCGGGCAAAGAGCAAGCGGGATAGGGAAGAACGGTCGGGCAAGGGTAGTTCGAAGGGGAATTGGACAATTTTTTCCAGGTAGTTTTCCCCCGAGATGCCCTGGGATTCTCTCAAGGCTTCGATCACCACTTTTTTGTCGAAGGTGAGGAGATAAACGATGTTGGGGAAATCGGCCACGGATTTGATGACCCCGAAGAGTTGCCGGATCTCTTCGGGATTGAGGCGGTCGATGTCGTCCACGGTGACGAAAATCCGCCGGGGTTGCCTGCGGAGCTCCTCGGCGATTTCCATTTTCAGTTTGATGACGTTTTTAACCGAAGATTTTAAGGGGGTAAATTCCACCGCAATTTTGCCGATGGAAATGTAAGGAATATGGATGCTGGGGGGTAACTCCGACACCATGTCGGCAAACTCGGCGATTTTCCCCTGCAAATTAGCCAGGTCGATATCGCTGGTGGCCAGAGAGGCCTGGAGCTGATCAAAGAAATGCTTGGCCAGTTTTTCGTGCCCGGAAAACCACCAGGGATTGAAGGGTACGATGATGGGCTGCTCATCCACAGGAGCTTCTTTAAAGTAATGGAAGAGAAAATTCAACAGGGTGGTCTTGCCCGAACCCCAGGGGCCATAGATGGCCACCACAAATCCATCGGCCGGGACCATTTTCGTTAAGGAGAAGGCCAGATGTTTGGCAAAGAGGGCATACCCCAGCTGATCCTCTTGCGGTTCTATCAGAGGTTTGTCGGCCGAGAGCATGCAGTAGTGCTTTTGGGACAAAAGTTAATCTCGCAATGGAAGGCAATCTGCCCTCCCGGCCGGAGGGCAACTCCTGATTTTTCTTAGGGTGGAGCCGCTTAGGGGAAATAAGGCGGCAGCCGGTTTTTTGGTTTCTTCCTTATGATTCGGAGTTTCTTCCTGCGAACTTAAATCAAAAGACCTCCCCTTGCCGGTTAAGATCACTTAATCGGTATAAGCCTCGGCGCCGGCTGCGGCCGCCCATGGTTTTCCCGGTTGCAATTGGCGCCTGGCCGGAGTAAAAAGGAAACAGATATGGCGGAAAAACCGGTAAAACCACATTACCATGGGCACCGCGCCCGCCTCAGGCAGCGCTTCCTCACGGGAGGCCCCGGGGCCTTGCAGGACTATGAGCTCCTGGAGCTGCTCCTGACCTTCGCCATCCCCTACTCCGACGTCAAGCCCCTGGCCAAGCGGGTGATCGCCCATTTCGGCTCCTTCACCCAGGTCCTGGACGCCAGCCCCGAGGCCCTCATGGAGGTCATGGGGATCAAGGAATACGCCGCCATCCTCATCCGCCTGGTGAAGGCCTGCTCCGAATACGCCTTGAAGTCCGAGGCCCTCAAGCGCCAGGCCATCAAGTCCCTGGATAACCTGGTGGAATACTGCCGGGCCTCCATGGGGGGCCTGCCCGACGAGCAGTTCCGGGTGATCTTTTTGAACAGCCAGAACGAAGTCATTGCCGAGGAAATTGTCCAGGAAGGGACGGTGAATCAGACCGTGGTCTATCCCCGCAAGGTCCTGGAACTGGCCTTAAAACACAAGGCCACCGGGCTCATTTTGGTGCATAACCACCCCAGCGGGCACCTTTCGCCCTCCGCCGCCGATCGGGAACTGACCCGGGCATTGGTGAAGGCCGGCCAGAGCCTCAACCTGACGGTCCACGATCACCTGATCATCGGCCGCCACGGCTACTTTAGTTTGGCTGAGCAGAATATGTTGTAGCATAGTTGGGGAGAAGGCCAGGGCCAATGGTCCTGCCCCCTAACCCATATAAGGGTGGCAGGGAAACCGGCCTCTTTTTTCTCGTTACCAAGTTGCACTTGGGAACGCAATGATGGCCCAGGATGGGCTTGGGCAAACCAATCACTCATGGCGCTTCATGGCTAAGGTATAAATTTTATTAGCAAAGTAAGGCTTCGCAATCAATTGGGTTCCCAAGCGCAGCTTAGTAAACAGAAAGAAAGATTCCATGCCAAAAGTTAGATTAATCAAGATTTTAGCGGCTTTAATCATAATCGAGTTTCTTGTTGTCCTGATTGGTCTTAACTACCAGTTTCATAAAATGGGAATTCCATTTGGCTGGGATTTTATCCAACATTATTCCGCTTCCGTTTTAGCCATCCAGGGCCAAGCCTCTTCTGCGTATAATTTTGACAAGCTATCTTTAGTAGAAAGTTCGATCGCCGGGTTTAAGGTTCAGTTATCTCCTTATTATTTATTATGGAATTATCCTCCATCTTTTCTCTTGGTGATAATGCCATTGTCACTTTTACCATACAAAGTCGCACTCATATTATGGCTGTTAGTTTTATTTTCAGCTTATATATTGGTGCTTTATCGTATCGCCCCTAACCCCTTAACTTTATGGTTAGCTATTGCATTTCCGGCAAATTTTTGGAATTTTCTTCATTGTCAAAATGGATTTTTCTTCGGTACTCTGCTCGGAGCCGGATTATTGCTGCTGTATCGGAAGCCGCTACTATCGGGGATTTTGTTAGGCCTCGTCACCTGTAAGCCTCATCTTGCTTTTATAATCCCATTGGCGCTTATAGCCGGACGCCAATGGAAGGCACTGGCATCTATGGTGATTATGGTTCTATTAATGTTTATAAGCAGCGTCATGCTTTTCGGTATTAACACTTGGAAAGCTTTTTTAGACAATGCGCAATTTGTTAGACTTATATTAGAGAGTGGAGCTGCCCCAGGGTATAAGAGTCCATCCATATTTGCGACTGCCCGGATGCTATCCGCAAGCGTCAATACTGCTTATCTATTACAGGCTGTATCGGCGATTATAGCCATCGGGTTGGTATATTATCTATGGGGGCGTGTAAGAAAGCCTGAAATATCAAATCCCATATTAATCCTGGGCATATTACTTTCAACCCCATATCTCCTGATACATGACTTAACTTTACTGGCGATCCCCTTGGCATATTTTGTTTGGCAAAATTATGATAAAAATTTAAAGTTGCATGAAATAATTATTCTTTTCCTTGCTTGGTGCCTTCCTGGTTTAAGTCCAGTAATAGCGTTGCTGACCCATGTACAGATTGGGCCATTTATTCTTATAGCTTTTATGGCAATTATTTTGCGGAGGGCTTTAAATTCCAGATTGGATGAGCACGTAGGGCGGGAAAGCGTAGCGAATCCCGCCTTTAGTTAGCACAATTTAGTTTTCCGAGGCGTTCCAGCAGCGTGACCGTGAAAGAGAACGTGCCGCTAGGAACAAAAGCGGGAATATATTGCGGCATAAGTTAGGTCACCCAATTGCCGAAGGCGGGATGCGTTTCACTTTCCCGCCCTACGGCTGAAAACCCAAGAATGCAAGAAGCGATAATTAAAGAGCTCGCCGCCATCGTCGGCCTAAATAACCTCCTTACCACCCCGGAGGAGCGTTGGGGGTATGCTTATGACGCCACGGACCGGGCGGCCATGCCGGAGTTGGTGGTCTTTCCCGGGTCGGCGGCGGAGGTGGCGGCGATTGTGCGCCTGGCCCATGAGCACCGGTTTCCGGTGACGCCCCGGGGGGCGGGGACCGGGCGCTCCGGCGGTTCGGTGCCGATTGCGGGCGGGGTGGTGTTGGTCCTGACCCGGTTGAACCGCATCCTGGAGATCAGCCGGCCTGATTTGGTGGCGGTGGTGGAGCCCGGGGTCATCCTCACCCGGCTGAAGCAGGCGGTGGAGCGCGAGGGCCTTTATTATCCTCCAGACCCGGCCAGCGCCGATTTCTGCACCATCGGCGGCAACGTGGCGGAGTGCGCCGGGGGGGCGGTGGCGGTGCAGTACGGGGTCACCCGGGACTATGTCCTGGGTCTCGAAGTGGTGCTGCCCACCGGGGAGATCATCACCGCCGGAACCCGCACCATGAAAGGGGTGGTGGGCTATGATCTGACCCGCCTGTTTTTGGGCTCGGAAGGCACCCTGGGGGTGATCACCCGGATCACCGTGCGCCTGGTGGCCAAACCCGCAGCGCGCCAGACTCTGGCGGCGGGGTTCGGGACGCTCGCTGCCGCTGCCGAGGCGGTGAGCCTGATCCTGAGATCGGGCTTGGCGCCCACGGCCCTGGAGTTCATGGACCAGGTGACGCTGGCCTGCGTCAAGGAGCTGCTGCCCTTTAAGCTGCCGGAGGGAACCGCGGCCCTGCTGCTCATGGCGGTGGACGGCCACCCCCGGGACGTGGAAGACCGGGCGGCCCGCATGGCGAAGTTCTGCCGGGAGCAGGGAGCGAACCCGGTTCTCAGGGCCCAGACTCCGGAGGAGGCCGAGGGTCTCTGGGCCGCCCGGAAGGTGATTTCGCCGGCCCTGTTGAAGGTGAAGCCCCACAAGGTGAGCGAGGACGTGGCGGTGCCCCTGGGGGCCATTCCGGCGCTGATCACCGGGCTGCAAGAAATTTCCCGCCGCCGGGGACTCATCATCCCCAGCTACGGCCATGCCGGGGACGGCAACATCCACGTCAACGTGCTCTACGATCGCCAGGTCCCCGGGGAACGGGAAATGGTGAACCCGGCGGTGGAGGATATTTTCACCATAGTGCGGGAACTTAACGGCACCCTGTCGGGGGAGCACGGCATCGGCCTCACCAAGGCCCCGTATCTGGGGATGGAGCTGTCCGAGGCGGTCATCGCCTTGCAGCGGCGGATCAAACAGGCCTTTGATCCCCATAACATCATGAATCCAGGGAAGATCTTTCCCCCGGGGGCCCAACCGCAATGATTGTCTCTTGACGCCCTTGGCCCACCATGTTAAATATAGATTATTCATGGGTATAAGAATTTTTTAATGCTTGACAAAAATTTCACAATGACATACGTTTGGAAACTAAAAACCCGGCGATCAAAATATTGAAGGAGGATATCTCTGCATGGCCACCGTGGAATTTAAAGGTAAAACCTTTACGGTAGATGAAGACGGATTTCTGGAAAATCTGGATCAGTGGAATGAGGAGTGGGTGGAGTACGTTAAGGACTCCGAGGGCATCGCTGAGCTCAATGACGAGCACTGGAAAGTCATCAACATGCTCCAGGATTATTACAAGAAGAACGGGATTGCTCCCATGGTCCGGATCCTTTCCAAGGTAACGGGCTTCAAACTGAAGCATATCTACGAGCTCTTCCCCTCCGGACCGGGCAAAGGCGCCTGTAAGATGGCAGGGTTGGCGAAGCCCACCGGTTGCGTCTAAAGCAGCCGCTCTCGTTTTATCAGTCAAAGCGACAGGTGAAGCAGATTCCCTCCTGGCGAGGGAATCTGCTTTCTCATGCTTTCCTCATGCCGCCCCCGCCGAGAATTAATTTGACATTCGTGGCGCGGGCTTTTAAAGTACAATCAGGTTAAGTTTCAATTCCCTTATCATCCAGAGGCTCACCGGGTACGGAGAAAATGCCGGGGGAGCGGTTTGTTTATGAGAATTTTGCCCCTGGGGTCAGGAGTGAAGTTCCCGGAGGAGTGTCACATGTCCCGGCCCATTGAGAAGGTATTATTCATCGAACCCCGGTCTCCCCAGGAGCATATTTTCAGCCGGGTGGCCATTCCCCGGCTGGGGTCGCTGTTGTTGGGGACCATCCTGGAGCAGCAGGGTCTGGAGGTCAAGGTGGTGATCGAGGAGATGACCACTCCCCACTACCCCACTCTGGACTTTCACCCTGATTTGGTATGTATCTCCAGCATCTCCTCCACCGCACCCCGGGCCTACGAACTGGCGGACTTCTATCGGCAGCAGGGCCTGCCGGTGGTCCTGGGCGGCGCTCACCCCAGTTTTTTGCCCCTGGAGGGGTTGGAGCACGCCGATTATGTGGTCTGCGGGGAGGGTGACGAGGCCCTGCCGGAGTTGGTCAAGGTTCTGAACCAGGGCGGCAGTCTGGCGCAAGTCCACAATCTCTGCTATCGGGACGGGGACACCATCCACCAAAACCCCTGGCGTCCTTTCCTGGGCGACCTGGATTCCCTGCCCATCCCTAATTACACGCTGATTCACGGCTGGAAGGCCCGGAACCGGCGGGGTGTGGTCTCCATCGCCACCTCCCGGGGCTGCCCCTTCAACTGCAGCTTCTGTTCGGTGATTATGATGTTCGGGCGCCAGCACCGCGTCACTTCTATCGACCGGGTGATCGAAGAGATTCGCCAGAACGGCGCCCAGGCCCGCCATATCTTTTTCTGCGACGACAATTTTACCGCCGACCGCCGGCGCACCAAGGAATTGTGCGAGCGCATCATTGCCGAAGGGCTGAAGTTGGAATGGAGCGCCCAGGTGCGGGTGGAAGCCGCCAAGGACCCGGAGCTCCTGGACCTTATGGCCAGGAGCGGCTGTTTCGTGGTCTTCGTGGGGCTGGAGTCCATCAACCCCGCCACCTTAAAGGCCTACAACAAGTCCCAGACCGTGCAGGGCATCAAGGACTGCGTCACCAATTTCCACCGCTTCCGCATCAAGGTCCACGGCATGTTCGTCTTCGGCTCGGAAGAGGACCACTACCAGGTAATCCGGGACACCGTCAAAGTTTCCCGCCAGTTGGACCTGGATTCGGTGCAATACCTAATGCTCACCCCGTTGCCCGGGACGCCTTTTTACAAGGAGATGGAGGCCCAGAACCGGATCATCTGCCGGGACTGGAGCCAGTACGACGGCCACCACACCGTGTTTCAACCCCGGCAGTTCACCCCCTTTGAACTCCAGATGGAAACCACCCGGGCCATGAGGAAGTTTTATAGCTGGACCTCGGTGATCAAGCGTCTCATCGCCCGGGACTTGTTTTTCGCCAAAATGAAGGCCTACGGCCGCATCCTCCTGTGGAAGTCCACCCTGAAAAGAAGCAGCTATTTCCAGCAGCTCCAGGAACAGCTCTATGCCCGGGGGCAGAAGTTGCGCCAGTGGCTGCCCAAGAAAGGCCGCCTGCCCCGGGTGGGGATTCCCGGAGACGTCTGGAACCTCTCTTCCTGGGAAAAGGGTCCCCGGGACTTTCTGGTCAAGTTCCTGGAACGCTTAGGGGTGGAGGTGGTGCAGGAGACCAGCCGGGAAAAGGCCGGGAGCAATTACCGGCAAACACTGCAGATGGTCCAGGCCGAAATCGCCCGGTTGCAGGAACAATCGGACCTCATCCTGCTCCCGGTGTGGCAGGGCCTGGGGGAAGCCGCCCAGAAGATCAAGGACCTGCACCAGGAGTTCACCCAGGAGACCATGGCCCGGCTGCTCGCCATGGAATTCAGCCGGGAATCCTTCTATAACGCCTGCATGGAACTGGGGCTCTGCTTTAACAAGCGGATGGGGCGCATCCGCCGCATCTATTTCCAGACCCTGGCCGAGGTGGGCACGCCGGTTTGAACCGGAAGAAGTCTTGCAGGGGCCGGAGGACCATGAGGACTCCGGCCCTCCTGTTCAATTCCCCACCAATGCCCTTCCGTGGAGAAATATCCTCCCTCTGTTCCGAAAAGTTCAAGGTTCAAAGTTCAAAGTTAAGAGCGAGGGGAGTCATGGACTTTTCATAATTTGCAGGTGGGGCAAAGGCCCATGAAGAATTGTTCCCATGTAACGCCATCCTCCTGTAGCATCTGTTTCAATCCCAACGAAATTAGTTGAAAGAGCGTAGGGCGGGTTTCAAACCCGCCCCTACAAGACGAACATGGTATTATACCGTTTTCTGTTTTCCGTTTTCTGTTTTCTGTAAATAAGATATTTAATATCAATAAGTTATCGACTGAGTTTGTTGCATTTGAAGATGAACTTGGTATTAGGCGGGGGGTTTCAGAGGCCCCAGGGTCTCCAGGACCAGGACTTCGCTGGCCGAATACGGGTCGGTCTGTTTTTCCAGGATATCTTTCAGGACCCGGTCCAGGCGGCCGTCGCTCTCCAGTTGCTGCACCAGGTGCCGGGAAACCCCCTCCTTGAGGAGCTCCAGAAACTCCTGGCGGACTTTGGCGCCCCGGGCGCGTTGGAGGCCCTGGCTGCCATCTTGGGCCAGGAACTCCTGGTGGTCCCGGACCGCGGTCATCAGCGCCTCAATGCCCTCATTATCCTTGGCCTGGGTCATGAGCACCGGCGCCTTCCAGGCGCTGGCCTTGCGGTGGGCCTGCAATTCCAGCATCTGGGTCAATTCCTGGTAAGTGCGGGAGGCCCCCTCCCGGTCGGCCTTGTTGATCACCAGGATATCAGCCACCTCCAGGATGCCGGCTTTAATGGCCTGGATGTCATCCCCCATGCCGGGGACGGTCACCACCAGGGTAGTGTAGGCGGTGGCGGCGATCTCCACTTCGTCCTGTCCCACCCCCACGGTCTCTACCAAGACGTAATCTTTGCCCATGGCGTCCAAGACGGTAATCACCGCCCGGGCCGAGGCGGTGAGGCCGCCGAAATGTCCCCGGGTGGCCAGGGAGCGGATGAAGACGCCCTCATCCAGGGCGTGGCGCTGCATCCGGATGCGGTCTCCCAGGATGGCGCCGCCGGAAAAGGGGCTGGTGGGGTCAACCGCCACCACGCCCACCGTTTTCCCCTCCTGGCGTAGATACTGGATGATACGGTCAGTGAGGGTGCTCTTGCCCACCCCGGGCGAGCCGGTGATGCCGATGATATGAGCCCGGCCGCTATGCCGGTAAATCTCTTTGAGAATCTCCCGGGCCTCGGGCCGGCCGTCGTCCAACTCCCGCATGAGGCGCGCCGCGGTGCGCACCTCACCGGCCAGAATGCGGTCCACCACCTCCTGGGTTCGATCCATTATGTCTCCAATCCTGGGCAGTTGAGGAGCCTGGAGTCCTCCAGACCCACCCCTGACCATGAGTTCAAGGTTCAAAGTTCAAGGTTCAAAGTTTCATAGGGCGGCCTGTGGCCGCCGGAATTCGGCGCCACAATCCGGCAGCACAGGCGTCTCGTCTGTGCCTGGTGCATACGGCCCGCGATCATTACGCTCCCGAAACCCCGGTCTGCCTCCCGTCACCGGAACGCCCCCTGTTAATGTATAATTTAAGGCCCGTGCATGGCAAAGAAAAAGCGCCCCCAGGGCCGGAATGGGCCAATCGGGATCGCCAGGCGCCGCCGCGGCCTCGAAGTTTGTGATATCTTGGGCCTTATCTGAAAAAAATCTGCTTTCTGATTTGCTCATAGGCAACTTCTTAGGTAAAATAATTTTGGGAACTCATCCAGATGCGCAACGCGGTGCAGCGGCTCTACCACCTTTTCAGCCATGAAGACCGGCTGCTGATCCTGATTGATCCCGACCCGGACGCCATTGCCAGCGCCCTGGCCCTGAAACGCATCTTGTGGCACCGCCTGACTTCGTGTGTCATTGCCCCCGTCCGGCCCATCACCCGCTCCCAGAATCAGCGGATGGTGCAGCTCCTGAGCATTGCCCTCACCCCCCTCCAGGAACTCAAGCTCGAGGACTACAACCGCAAGGCCCTGGTGGACAGCCAACCGTCGCACCATGAATCATTGGGGCCGTATTCCTACGACGTCATCATCGACCATCACCCCCGGCTCCCCGAGACCAAGGCGCGGCTGGTGGATATCCGCCCGGAATACGGCGCCACCGCCACTATCATGACCGAATACCTGCGGGAGGCCCGGATCAAACCCTCCCTGAAACTGGCCTCGGCGCTGTATTACGGCATCAAGACCGATACCGCCAATTTTGAGCGCCCCGCCGTGGAAGCCGATGTGCGGGCCTTTCACTACCTGTTCGGCTTCACCCGGAGGCCCCTGGTGCGCCGGTTGGAGTTCGCCGAATTCAATATTCCCATGCTGGGTTACTTCCAGCAGGCCCTGAACCGGTTCCGCATCCGCCACAGCCGCCTCTACGCCTTTCTGGGGCCGGTGAGCACCCCGGATATCCTGGTGATCCTGGCGGACTTTTTCCTCCGGGCCGGGGAGGTTTCCTGGACCATCGTGGGGGGGATTTACCAGGATAAGCTCATCGTTATTTTGAGAAACGACGCCCTGCGCAAGAATGCCGGCCGCCTGGCCGTGCAGGCCTTCGGCAAGCTGGGCTCCGCCGGGGGGCATGCCGCCAGCGCCCGGGCCGAGGTCCCCCTGGAAAATACCCAGATGAATCCCATCGCCCAGTGGCAGGAATGGCAGGACTTTATCATCGACCGGGTGGAGCATCACGGCCGCCTCAAGGCCCCTGACAAAGGGGAAGTCCCGGCGGTTGAGGCCGGCTGAGTTTCTTACCGGAGTTATACCTGGCGGTAATCAAATAAGAGATTCTTGTAGGGGGGGACCTCTGTGTCCCCCCTCAGGGTGCGTACATATAGCGTTTGCCATAAATTCCCTCCGTTTGGAGATTCTTAAATTCCCCTTTTCCAGAGGGGGGGGCTTCTCCAGCAATTCCTTGAAGTTCCCCCTTTTTTTAAGGGGGGCAGGGGGGATTATAAGGCTTCCCTTAGAGGGAAAAACTTTGGCAATTGCTATAAGTGCGCCCAACCCGAGGGCGGACACCTAGGTCCGCCCCTTGTATCTTACAACAGACAGGCAGCCCCTTGGCCGTTTCGGAGCTTGTCCATTTCTAACCAACAAGGACCGCCGCATCATGAAATCCGCTTTCATCCTCATCGATATCCAGAATGATTATTTTCCCGGCGGCGCCATGGAATTGGGAGGCATGAGCCAGGCCGCGGCCCAGGCCCGGGGCGAAGCGCATCCCGCCTTGGGCAATTGGCATAGACCTGAGTTATGCCGTACTATATTCGCGCCTTTGTTCCTGGCGGCACGTTCTTTTTCACGGTCACGCTGGTCACGCTGCTGGACGCTGTGGGAAGCTCTTGACCGCAAACATTGAAAACCTTCGGGAGGGGTTCAAAGAAGTAACGGCAGATAATCATGTCTGGAGTCTATAGATAGATTGATGCTCATGGCGGGATGCGCTTTGCTTTCCCGCCCTACGGTTCTCTCTTAGCCGCCGTTCTTAATACGCTGAATGAGGTCCGAGGCCGAGACCGGTTCGGTGACCGGGAGCAGGACCACCTGGCCGCCGTAGCTGTGGACGATTTCGGCGCCCGCCACCTGCTCGGCCGGGTAATTGCTCCCCTTGGTGAGGAGGTCGGGCTTGAGGCTGGAGAGAAGCTCCGGCAATTGATCGCTGGTGAAGACAGTGACATAGTCCACCGCGGTCAGGGCCGCCAGGATGCGCAGCCGTTGGTCGGCGCCGATGATGGGCCGGCCCTCGCCTTTCACCTGCCGGACCGACTCATCGGAGTCCACCGCCACCACCAGGGCGTCCCCTAATCGCCGGGCTTCTTCCAGGAATTTGATGTGGCCGGCGTGGAGCAGGTCGAAGCAGCCGTTGGTAAATACCACCCGCTTCCCCTGGGCCTGAAGCTG
>Ga0351865_10349_pt1 | contig 13888 bp, 22 predicted proteins | sample TotcelFGM3001L10_FD_206780 | JGI IMG/M metagenome (GOLD analysis project Ga0351865, IMG submission 206780) | Enriched cells from coal bed in the Powder River Basin, Montana, United States - Total cells FGM rep2 HSBNCT.FGM.300.1.L10 ... | reverse complement strand
CTCCTGGGCGGCAGGCTTCCCGGGTAGGCCACGGCTGGAGTTGATGACGATCTGAATCCCCTCGACACCTTCCAGGACTTCTTTGGTGAGCCCAAGGCACTTGGCAAGGGCTGTCCAGGCGTTTAACCGGACCATTTCGCTGTTGGCGTTCTGCGCCAGGTGGAGCAGGCCCTGGGCGATGGCGGTCTCACCCGCGCCGACTGCACGAAAGATTTTTCGATGGTCGTCTGTCTGACACTCATGCTTATTAACGATCATTTTTCCAAGTTGATAGAGGTAGGTGGCACTATACCCTTTATAACCAGCTAAAATCATTGACTGTTCTACAGTTATCCCTCCGGCCATATAAAAATAGATAAACCTACTTTCCTTATCGGTCATTTTCCCGTTTAGGTCAAACCTTTTATAACGATTCTCATTACTTACGTCAACTGTCTCCTGACTTTCCTCTGATTTGTTAATGATTTCTGGGGGTTGAGGCGCTGGCTTCTTCTTCTTTTTCTTCAAAGTCTGCTTGATAGCCTGCGAAGTGGACATTTTACCCTTGGCCATAACGATAACCCCTTGAGATTGTTCAGATTATGAAACGGGTATCTCCAAAAACACTATATAAGTAATTGATATTAATAATAAAAATTCTTGTCTGCGCAAAGTAAATATATCCCTGGAAGGGTTATAGGTCAAGATGGCTGATTGTAAAGCATGGATTAGACTGATAATCAAGGGTTAATCCGGGTATATGAAAATAATTAATTTATTATCGGTTTAATTGTCCTACCCTATTGACATAATGATACAGTGTATCTATAATGTACCTAACAGGTAGACAGTGCCTGCTCATTGACAACCTGAGACCGCACCCTGACCCCGGATTCTTCCCGAATAGATACCAGGACCGAGAGATACCGGCTGGCGATACCCGGGCAGGATAGCAAACGGACGAGGATAGACCGGCGCAAGTGAGCCGGAGCAATGAGGCTTGGTTATTGACCAAGGGCAGGCCTGGAGTGATGCCCTTGGATGAGTAACCAAATCTTGCAGGCTGGAGGGCAGACCGTGACCTATCTGTTAATGCTGGCTCAATGGATGGTGGCCGGGAACATCTCACCTAACGAAGTTACCCGGAAGTGCTACGCACGAGTTTTTAAGCAGTTGGAAGGGCATAACTTCTTGGTTTTTGATGGCTTTTGGCTTTAACCCCTGAACCCTGGCGAGTGACCATGACCCGCTGGGCTTGAGCGGTTAAATCTGAGGTAGGAGGCAATACCATGGCAATCATCGAACGGGAATTTGTGAAAGAGAAGGACACTAAGAACACCGTGAAGTATCAGGAGAACCCGCCGGCAGGTGAGCCGCCGGTTATCGGCACCTTGTATTTACAGAAATGGGTGGCCAAGAGTGCGGAGACGATCCGTGTGACCGTGGAAATCCCGGAGTAACTATGCTGGCACTCATTGAGAACGTCGCTGCGGTGACAATAGGGGCGATTCTGTTCTATCTGCATTGGGTTGCGTTTTAACTTCTTTGGGCAGGCCCGGAGCAATCCGGGCTCACCTTAAGCAGTTAAATCTTGCAAGCTGGAGGCTGGACCATGGCAGTTAATACCCCTTGGGGAAGATCAGATTCTTATCAAGAAGAGACGGCGGGTATCAAGTTTTACGGAACCCCGTCGCATGGTGGCTATTTCATTCCTAAGAAACTCAACGAGACTATCCCGGAGTATATGCGCAACGAAAACCAGTGGTACGAAGAGGACTGTGATTGGTGTTTGCCTGTTATCGCCTTGGGGACCTCTTATTTCCCTCATGTGAGTGCAGAGAACGTGATTCAGGCATGGGACACCTTTAAGAATTGGCACCCGGCGGCTTATGAGAAGTTCACCGGCGTCACCTTGAGGGAAGGCGAGAGCTACATAAGAGACGACGAGCTCTTTTATGCCAGGACCCAAGGGCAATGGGTAGGTGTGGCGGCGGTGGGCCGTGATGACGGCCTGGTACAGGTTCACGCCTGCTTGGGTGGAAGGGGAAAAGACGGCAGGTATCAGAGTGCGCTGCGGCTGTTCCTGGTGAGCAAGGAAGAATATGACACCCGCGGCCGGTTTGGGTTTGTGGTTGACCTGGACCGGCATGAGGAAGTGCAGGGATTAGGCACTAAAGCGGCTTAACCCCTTTCCATACCCCGGGGCGGCGGTCCTGGGGCTTGGTAAGTGGTTAAATATGCAGGTTTGGAGGGGCTGAATCATGTGTGATTATCGGTACGGCGTGGAAAAGAAGATTGAGGATTTGAAGCGGGGTTATCACCTGGAGAGCTTAAAGCAGACCCGCACCAGCACCTTGCGGGACCTGGAAGAGATCACCCAGGGCATCAAGCAATACCTGGCGGCGATTGATGAGCATATCAAGGCCGTTGAGGCTACCACGTTCACCCCTTATGTACGCCTGGACCGGCGGGTTAATAACGACAACAAGGTAGAGTATGAGGTTTGCGTCAAGTTTCTCCCGCAAATCCCGGAGATCATCAAAGACATTGAGGACCCCGAACGCGGCCGCATGTACCTGGCGGGCTATTTGGAGGGGCGGAGTAACAACAAGTATTACTTCCCCTCCCAGGGGATGCAGAGATTCAAGGGCACCGAGCGCCGGGCGGCTCTGGCTTATGCTGACACCCTGGCGAAAGAGTATGGTGCGGAGATCGTCAAGGGCGGCTGGGGCTGGAAAGATAAGGTGGCGGCATAATGAGCGCTCTGGACAACATTCGCCAAGGAATTGAGCGCCGGTCCATGCGGGCGAACTCCCAAATCAGGTTGATCGAGGTGGGGATTGTGGACGCTATCCCGGCAGAAGATGTGCAGGTGGGCATGGTGCTTATGCTCAACTACGGGGCAACCTATGACGTGGTGGTCCGGGAATCTGCCAGCAAGCGGTATATCAATTTCAAGATCACCTCCCGGGATGGGAGCGATAAAGGCCGGACCTATGACCATAAGCGGCGGGATGATTCGCTTATGGCGGCGTCCTGGCCTGGCCATAACCATTGACCGGGGAACAATCGGCGCTTGTGCGGCTTCTCAGGACGCCGATTTTCCCTGAAAGGAGGGAAAACACCCATGAATGACCAATATGGGCAAGAGATACCGGCGGACCTGGTGGTTTTGCCGTTCGGGTTTGACCCTGAATCTGAGGTTCTATCTGGACACCCCAGGGAACCCGAAGACGTGGACATTATCAGCAAAGCGAACTGGTACGAGGTGGAAGGGCAAGAGGGCTTGTTACTGGCATCTTATGAGGCCATAGAGGGGTTGTCAGAACTGAATCCGCTGGACTGTGGGCTTACCCTGGCCGGAGCGCAACTCAACCGGGTGGCGGACCCGCTCAAGCGGTACAGCCTGGAAGACGGCTTTTATCACGCATAGGAGGGCATGACCATGGAACGATTTGAGTTTGATAACCGTGAGGCCCTGGGGATGGCAAACGACAACTTGAAGAACGGGCCGACTCGCCGCGGGGCGATTGAGCTTTATCCTGACCATCAGAAAGACGGCTTTCTCTCCCTGGACATTCGTGGACCGGCGGGAGCCTACCGGGGCAGCGCTACTATCGACAAGGCCACGGCCCGGAAGGTGGGGGCGGCGCTGCTGCAATGGTCCGGCTTCAACGTGGACGTGGACCTACTGATACAGCAAATCGAATGGCTGGCTTGGCAGCATATTTGTGATGAGCAGGAGGGGCTTTTGAACCTGCTGGGCGCGTTGCGTGACCTGATGGAACCGCAGGGTGATTAATTCCTGAACCCTGGCCCCTCATCGAGGGACCGGGCTTGAGGGATTAAATACAACGATTGGAGGATGACCATGAGTACACCGAGATCGTGGGCAAAAATCGAGTTTCCAGTAAGCCTGATTGATGGCGAAATCCGTGAAAAGCTGGGAGAGGATTACGAAGCGCGATTTAACGAAGACGGAACCCTGGAAGATTATCATGGCGCGGACATTGAGGTTGAGTCCGGCATCTTCTCTCTGGAAGATGGTGAGGCCCGTTATGGGGAGTTCGAAGATCTGGAAACCTTGCTGAAAACGAAAAGCATCCCTTTTGACCGGGAAACCGCAATGGATTGGCAACAGCCACCTTGCCGCCAAGTTTACCGCCCCGCCAGGAACGGCCACGCTGAAATTGATGAGCACATTCAACTGAACAGTGACGGCGAAGTAGTGGTCAGCGTGGCGGCGATCCGGGAAGCATTGGACAGAACCGACACGGAAGAGGGGCCGGAAGAAAACGTCCGGGACTACCTGAATTTCAATTTCCCCGCCTATCCGCCTTTATCGGACTATGTGAAGGAGGGTTAAGGCCATGACAGACCCCACCAACGAAGAACGCGGCAACCGGGTAATTACCCTTCTTGATGCTTATATCGAGATCGTTGAGCCGGGAGAAGAGGGCGAAGACTATGTTTTTACCGACTTTATAGCTGACCTGCTTCACTTGGCGCACCAGCGGGGGCATGATGTGGGGAAGATCGTGCGCTATGCCTTAAACCATTTCGAGAATGAAACCAGTGAGGAAGGATAGCCATGGACCTCGCCAAGATCAGAACGGTCTATGACGAAACTCTTTATATCGACCGGGAGGAATACCGCCGAAAGATCGGCCAGGGGCGCAAGCTGGTGAAGGTCTATTCTTCCACCGGCAAGGTGCGCACCTGGCACGGACTTGGTAAGGATAAGGACCCTATAACCATGATGCTGCATGTTGAGAATATCAAGGAGATTCAGGCATGAGGACACTAAAAATCGTGGTATTATGGGCGATGGCGCTGGCCCTGGTAATTTGGGGCAGGGGGTAAAAACCATGTCATTCTGTGGCGAATTTGCGGAAAAGAAATCGAGCCCACAACCGGTGGCTCCCAAGAGAAAGTTAACCCTGGCGGACTTGGTGGCGGCGATGGATTGGGATTTAACCGGGCTCAAGGGGGATATGGAAAGTTTGAAACGCTCCCGATGGTGGCATCGGCTGGCCATGTTGATTATCTGCCTGGCAATCATGTGGGTAAAATGAAGGCGGCAAACGGGGCGGGGGCTGTGGCTCCCGCCTACTTGGAGGATCATCATGCAGAGAAAAGGCCGAAAGATACCCGAGGTATTGACCCCGGACGAACAGGCCCGGATGCTGGAGGGGTTGGAATCCGCCGACTCCCCCAGGCACATCCGCAACCTGGCCCTGGTGCGCCTCATGCTGGATACCGGGGTCAGGGCGTCCGAGGCTATCAACCTGCGTCACCGAGACCTGGACCTTGCCACCGGCAGGTTATGGGTGCGCCAGGGGAAGGGGAAGAAGGACCGGGGCTTGTGGTTCAACGGCTCTTCCTCGGGAGCTCTGCTGGCGTGGCTGGATCTTAAGGGCGCCATGCTCGCATGTGGCGCCAATTTTTTGCCGGCGGCCTACTTCTTCACCGACTTGACCGGCAAGAAGAAAATATGTGGCCGGTGGTTGAGAAAGCTGATAGCCCGGCTGGCGGACCAGGCAGGGATCGCCAAAAGGATTCACCCGCATACCCTCCGGCATAGCTTTGCTACGGACCTGCTGAGGGATACGAAAAATCTTTTCCTGGTGAGTAAGGCCCTGGGGCACTCAGACATATCGACAACGCAAATCTATCTCCACCTGGCCGATCCTGAGTTGGAATATGCCATGAAGAACCTGAGAGGGGGAAACCAGTGACCGGTAAACAATTTTCCACCCGAATCCAAAAGCTCTGGAGGACCCAGCAAGAGGCCGCCGATGCCCTGGGGGTGACTCGGGGAGCCATAGGTCATTATGAGCTCGGCCGGCGGCCGATACCGGAAACCGTAATCAAGTTGTTGGAGTGCATTGAGAAGTTAAATCATGTGGCGCAAAAATCTTCCTGAAAACTGAGGGGGCCCGGGATCATATCCCAGGCCCCCTTTTTGCCTTTTGCCTGCCCTCAGATACCCCTTAAAAAAGCGTGTACACGCTTCTGTGAGGTTTAACCGCTCCCGTCCAGGGGATAGGCGGGAAAGAGGGGAGGCTTATTCGTTCACCGCCTTCTTGAAGCTGGCCGCTACCTTGAACTTGACGGCCTTCTTCTCAGCGATCTTGATGGGTTCCCCGTTCCTGGGGTCCCGGCCGATCTTGGCCGCCCGCTCCACCAGGGTAAAGACCCCGACGCCGGCCAGTACAAACCGGCCCTCGGTCTTAACCTCATCTACCAGGAGGTCCGCCATGGTCTTTACGGCCTGTTCCGCCGCTTTCAGGGTGATGCCTGCGTTGTCCGAGATCAACTTCACGAGTTCCGGTTTCGTCATGCTCATACGATGACTCCTTTTTGTTTTTAGGTGGAAGTAGATGGCAATGGCCTCTTAACCATAACTGGCTTACTTATCCGGGTTTTTTGGGTGCTTCCGTTGCTACCTAACCCCCCTCAGTTGAAATTTTTGATTTCTTGCTACCGTGAGGGCTCACGGGGCCCCAAGGTTTTTCCCTAAAACCTTATATAGTGATTTTTCAATTGACCCCCTGTAGATAGCAATTTGGAGTAATTTTGAGGGGAAAAAGCCCGGAAACCAGCATGAACATTGAAAAACAAGGTAGCAGTGGGCTTGTAACTCATGTGAATGGTTTTGTTGCTATCTAACGCTCCTAATAAAAAACCTGAAAGATTTCCTTGGGGGTAGAACTGGCAAAGGGATGAGTGACGCATTGCTATCTAATGACCTCAATAAAAAAATTGAAAATCTAATTCTTTGGGTCCTGTGAGTAAATTTTCTGCCAAGGGGTGTCGAAGCAGTATTTTTTGGGATCCAATCGCTCCAGGTAATCCCAAACTTGAAAAAATCGCGGCTCTGGCTTGTACCCCTTTTGGACGTTTGGATCAATCAAATGGTTTTCCCGGAAAAACTGCATATCCTCCTGAACGGTTCTGGGCGATGAATTAAATTCGTCGATCAGATCAGTTTTCCTTATCCGGGCAGTGTCAGGACAGTTCAAAAGTTCATACATGATATGGTGAAACCGCACCCGAGCATCAGAGGCAGTGTTCGCCAGCTTAGCATCAATCTCTTCCACTATTTTCCCGACTCCTTCGATCCCATGAGTGAGTCGATAGCTTTTGGCATACCGATCCAGCTTGCAGTTCCGGGCTTCATAAATCCGCTCCAGCAACTCGCAGGCATCGGCCACATGGCCAGGATTAACGATCACCTGGGAGAAATCCTCCGTCGTGGATAGGTCGATGACGGCCATGGCCACCGATAACCGGGCCATGGTCTTGCGAAAGTCCTCAGAGTAAACGATGGGGAGGTCGTCAGACCCGCCGAATTTGTCGCTTAGGTACTTAGCCGTCTTGCGGATATAATGGGCCGTGTTGGCGTCGATGACGATCTGCTCCGACTTCAAGTTCCAGGCGAAGAAGATCAGGGCCCGCAAGTCCTCGTCTGTCACCTGCTGCGGGGTGCCCGGGGTCTCAGGGTAGTAAATCTTCTCCTTGTCCTCGATGTCCCAGGTGGCGGCGAACATGGCGAAGTCGATGCGCCTGATCATCATCCCGGGGAAGATGCCCTTGATCGCCTCGGCCCCGTACCGGAAACTATCCATGGTGCGTTGTTCTGAGGCCTGCTTGGGGTGCTTGGGGTTGCAGCCGAAGATCACCCGGGTCCGGCACTCGAAAATCTTGTTCTGGATCTTGTCGATGCGAAGCAGTCCCGTGTCGATGCCTTCCGCCATGGTCTTCAACTCTTCTTGAGCGATGTCCTGGGCCTCGTCCACAATCAGGGCCTGCCGGTTCATCTTAAGCAGAACGCCGGCCTTGATCCGCCAGCCGCGGCGCTCATCGTGCTCACAGCCGTAGGTTATTCCTGTGCGTGAGGCCGTCATACCGCTCACCCGGCTGCCTATCCGGGCGAAGTTAAAAAACCCCTCACTCACCGTCGTCTTGCCGGTGCCGGTATCCCCCACGATGATGGCGGTGAGCCACCCCCTGATCCGGCCCTCCCCCGGAAAATCGAACCCCAGGGGAGAACACAACACCATGAGGACCCCCAGGTGCAGGTCCGGGCGCTCATAAATCCGGGTGACATGGACGGCCAGGTCGTCTGCGATCTCCCTTGGGTTCATTCCACGGAGCTTTTCCAGGGACAGCCGATATTTGTCCACCGAGAACCCCTGGTAATCCTCTTCCAGGCGCTCGATGGTATCTATCAACATGGTCGGTTGCTGATCCCGATAGGCAGTCACCACCCGGCCGGTTGCCTGGTACTTCCCGATCTCCACCAGGCCGCCACCGATGACATAGACAGGTTTTTCCACCAACTCAAGAGTGTCGGCCGCCATGGCGCCAACTACTTGATGGGCGAAGACCTCCCGGATGGTGATTTTGTCCTCATCCTTAATTGTCAGGGATGGTGACCGATCTCTGTCACAGATATAAGCCCGTAGGTTATTCATTAACTGAGCATCCGTGGCTCGAACTGCGGCGATCAGGACGCGCTCCCCAAGGGGCACCACCACCTCTGCCATGCAGGCCCCGGGGGCACTCGCCCGCCCGGTGCATTTATTGTCCCGTTTCAATGGGCAGGAGGCCACGGTGAATTTTTTGGGGGCATGGTAGGCGACCGTATTTTCTCCGAAGATTTGGATGGGCACGGTGACTCGGTGGCCAGCGTACTTGGCCCGGTCGATCAATTCAAAGCTGGGGATAACGATAGGGGCCTCGAGGTGACTGATGGGCGTGGGGAAGGTGTGGGGCGCCGCCTGGTTAATTAAATCTTTCAGTTTGGCGCCTGAGCCTCCGTCCTTGATGATCCAGTCGGTGAAATCCTTGTGGCCCTTATCGGGCTTGTCGTAAAGCCAGACCACCTTGACGGAAAGCACATCGCCGGCCAGGACCGCAGGTTTGAATTTTGGCAGCACCAGGGACTGCACCGCTTCTCGCCCCGCCTGGTCGCTATCATAGAGCACAACGACGTGGAAGCCGTGAAAATCCTTAACCCAATTATCCTGGAAGCTCTTGGCGCCGTTGGTGCCGGAGACAGCCAGAAATCCGGTCTCCTGTTCCACCAGCATGGCATCGAACTCGCCCTCGGTGAGTAAAACAGTGATCCCCGGGGCGGCCTTGGCCAGGCGATCCAGACCCCACAACCGCGCCCCCCCGTAGCCGGACCAATTCAGGGTCTTGGGATCTTTTTTGCTGTTGTGAAACCGGATATTGACGAGGTGCCCGTTTTCATCGAATACCGGGAAGGCGTTGCGCTGGCGCTTGAGGCACCAGCCCACCCGGTACTTGGCCAAGCTCTCTTCTGTCAGGCCTCGCTTATCCCTGAGAAAATCTTTGGTTTCAGGGGCAAAATTCTTCTGGAATCCCTCCACGTCCCCCATGGTCGGGGCTATCTTCTCTGCTTTGACCTTCCCGCCCCCGCCTTCCATCCCTGTTGTCCCGGCATAATGATTATAGGCTTCTTTCCCCATCATCCAGGGAGAACTCGGTAGTCGGACAATTGCATCGAAAATCGACAGGGCACCTTTCCCGGTGGGAGCGTGGTCAACGTAAACCCCCCGTTTGCTGGGATCGTTACCTATGTTAAGTGCGGCTGAGGCATGATCATCCTGCCGGTCGACGGAATGAACTGGAATCCAGCCGTTTGCGTCTGCTACTGCATTTGGGGGGACCCGGCCACCATATTTCTGAAACTCAGCCAGAAGGTCCATGCGTCGGATAATTTCGTCGCGCTGAGGATTGTTGCTCATATTTTTATTTTTCCAGTTTGTAAGTCATCCCAAAATCTTTTTAGCAATCGGTAGGTAGTCCTCTCCGCGAATACCCTGTTGGGACAGTCCCAAAAATGGATGGTCCTGTACCTGATCTGCCAAGCCACGATGGAAGCGTGGATCGTCTTGGGGTTTAAGCGAGATCGCCGTGGAGGCCGGTGGATGATCTGTTCCCAGGGGGCCTCGATCATCACCGCGGCGAACCGCATTTGGGCCAGGCGGGAAAGCTCCCTCTCGAACCTCTCCCGCCCTTGACCGAAGGTGCCGAAGGCATCCGCTAAACTCTTACGCTCAATCGCTACTTGGTCTTCCAGCCCTTTGACGGAGTAGTCCCCGCTTGCCAAGGTAGCCACCTCCACCAGAGGCGGCGGGGTGATGCAGGCAAAGGTATATGGGGTTTGTTCCCGGGTGTCCTGGATGATGCACAGGGGCACTATTTGATCTCCATCAACGCCATGGCAATCTTCCCGGCCTGGAGAAGCGCTTGTTTTTCTTTAAGGGTGAGATCGTCCAATTTGAGCGGCTGATGCGTGAGGTTTTTTGGCCGATCTACAAACTCCTTCACTTCGCGGCCGGCAATCACTTGAGTGCCCACCGGATTACGGCTATCAAACAACCGATCAGGAAGGCATCCAGATAGAATAGAGTCCGAAAAAGCCGGGGCTTCACCTCACATAGGTTGCAGTTGCAGTCCATGATCAGTCTCCCGTCAATAAATCTATGGTGAAATCATCGAACTTGATAAAACGATCAGGTAGGTGACAGATGCGATTGTGGGCCAGGCCGGCGGTCCTTACCCAGCTTCCGCCGAGGTTCCGGTAGAAGAAAATTCCAATGTGGTCAACTAATATTCTTGACCGCCCCATTTCCCAGAGTCGAGGTTCCTTACCTCGTACCCGCATCCAATGACAGATTTCCAGGACCTTCTCCAAGACCCGCCCTTGGTTCTGTTCATAATTTTCATTTGCCATGGTTTTTCTTTTTGGGAGGCTTGGAAGGAAAGGGAATGTCCAACCAAGGTTTCATCCAATCAAGATTTGCCTTGAAGTGCAGGATATGAAGACCTTCCAGCCGGGGGTCGGTTAATGAGGCTTGTAGGAGAGGGCGCCAATGTTTCTCGCCCAAGGGGCGTCGACCTGCATTGGTATGGCTAATGTGGCTGCGGTCCACACCAAGAACCTCCGCATAGTCCAGGGGGATTGGCACCGGGAAGGGCGTTAATTTCGGCTTGACTTTCTTCATGCCGCCAAAATAGGCCAAACTGACAGACAAGTCAAGATTTTTTACTGTTGCATTTTGCACTTAATCACTTGACAAACAGAGCAGAATATGGCAGATTGGCCTAAATTTAGTTAGGGGGGAATTAGGGGAATCGTCCAGCAAAATTAGGGATTTCCTAATTAATTTTTCGTCAAATATAATCTTTAATTTCAGGATAGGGAGACTTCATAAAGTAAATTCATAAATTTTATCGGCATAAAGACCATAAAAAACGATATTTATATGTTATTTCGACATGTTTATGCTTGACAGACTTGTCATGCTGCCCTATTCTTGCTTTTACCTATTAAGGGGAGGCAAATAAACATAGATAGGGCTCGTGCCATGAAATATGAACATGATGATGCCAGCATAAGTCGGAAAGTCCGGAAATTTATTCAGCTCGCCGGGCTCAACCCCAATGCAGTAGCGAAAAAAGCGGGGATCGACAATGCCAACTTTTATCGGTTGCTCCGGAATGAGCGCAAATGGCAGTTCCACCATTTGGAGCGAGTCTGCGAGGCTCTATCCATCTCATTCCGTGATTTGTTTGGGCAACCTATTCATATTCCGATTGTGGCCACGATTTCCGCCCTAAATCCGTTCTCATACCCGCATGTCATTGACAAAACAGCACCTTGTATCGAATATCATGGTGGGGCAGTACAGGAAGAGGGGAACATGGAACTATACGGAATTGAGGTTGGTGACCGGAGTTTTTTGCCAGCCTTCCAGGCAGGGACGCGATTTGTGGTGGAGAAAAACTCTGCCAACAAGATCAAGGATGAGAGCTTAGTAGTGTGTCCTGATGAAACGGGGGGGGGCTCAAATTTGCCGACTGCACATTGCCGGAGAAGAACAGATTACCCTGCGTAGCCTAAATCCGACCGTACCAGACCGAATCTTGCCAAAATCACACCTGAAACTCTGCGACCGGGTGGTAATAATTTATCCGGTCTAAAATCTAAAACCTGATTTATTGTCAAGTTGTCTTGGGGGCTTCCGAGCCCCCTATTTTTTTCTTGACAAATAGGCCAGATTGACAGAGTATGAGGACATAAAAAAGCCCTATTCAATTAGCCAAATCGGCACAACCCAGGTTATCGCAACCTGGAAGCGGGCCCCCGGCGATGACCCTGGATGGGGAAGTTCTAAGCCTGTTCTCTTGCGAGATAGATGGCCTGGGGCGAACCAATTATCAAGATGCGAGGTAGTGTATGGCCCAAGAAAAAGAGCATGTCTCTTTAGAGAATCTTGGCTCTGGTGCTGCGACCGAACTTTTCAACCTCGAACTGCAGCGTGTCCTGGAGAACATCTCGGACGAGAACACCAAACCCACCGCCATGAGGGAAGTCACCCTCAAAGTCAAAATCAAGCCAGGTGAGGATCGGGACTATGGGGATGTGGAAATCTCCTGTGTGTCCAAGCTGGCCCCGGTCAAACCCTTCCCCACCAACATCTTCATCGGGCGCCACCTGGGCAGGACCGTGGCCACCGAACACAACCCAAAGCAGGCGAAGCTCTTTGAGACGCCGGCTAATGTGAGCGTTATGGAGCGGGGAGCGAAGTCATGATCAAAGCCGCCATCGAAAAAATCCTGACCATGGCACCCGTCCAACGCCTATCCATTGGCGGGCGGGAATACACCGACCAAATGATTTATCCCGTCAAAGAACCGCAAGTGGAACCTTTGACCATCCACACCCTGACCGGCATGGTCGATTACGTGAAAGAGCCTGGCGGTCAGGAGATCATCCCTGGAACTTGCTTCCTGCAGGTGGTTTCCCACCAGAAAGTCCAGCTTCTTTCCACTATCATCCCTTCCTTTAAGCAGCGTGAGACATTTCTGGTGGCCCAGCCCCCTGAATCACGGAGCTACCCGTTCGCTCAATGGTTGGACCTGGAGACCTTCATCATCGAACTCCAGGCCAAGTTCGTGCCGGATGAAACCACCGCGGCGCTCCTGGCCATGGTCTCCACCATCAGAGACGAGGCGGTCAAGACCTCGGCCGATGACGGCGTAAGCCAGACCGTCACGGCCAGGGCCGGGATCGCTCTGGTGGATACCGTGAAGGTGCCCAATCCGGTCATCTTGCGCCCCTACCGCACCTTTATGGAAGTGGAACAGCCGGCATCGAGCTTCGTTCTGCGGCTACGCCAGGGTGTGCAGGTTTCCCTGCATGAGGCTGATGGCGGCCAATGGCGCCTGGAGGCGATCCAGAACATCAAAGCGTATCTGGAGGCCGCCTTGTCGGATGTGCCGGTGATCGCCTGAATGATCGCCACCGAGGTAGGGAGTCTCTGGCGTAACCCAGACGAAGGAGTCACCTTCTCGGGCTGGATCACCCTGCCATACTCCCTTCCTGGCGGCGCCAAGCTCTGGGCAGTTCTTATCCCTCAACCCTTGCGGCGCAGCCCCAAGGAAAAGTTGATCTTGCACATCGAGATACCGTGCGATGGGCCACCCCCGGGGCCTCCCGGGCCGGATGACATCAATTGTGACAAAGGAGGACGCATGATTCAACTGTTTGGCCCAGCCAGGCCTCCGGGTAGGCGCAACAAAATCTTGATCTGCGGCAAATCCGGGACCGGCAAATCTTTAAGCGCCCTGGGGTTCCCCATGTGCGCCTACATCGACAATCATGGCAGCGTTGAGAATTACCAGACAGCCTATCCGGACCACCTGTACTTCCCCAAAGAAGGGCAGGTGGCCACGGTTGATCTGACCACCGATGCCGTCAAGCGATTATTGGTTGACCCAGGTGACCGTCTTACCGTGGTCATCGACGACATCACCACCTACAACAACCAAGTGGATTTTAAATGGAACAACCTGTTCCTCAAGCGCC
>Ga0351865_10341_pt1 | contig 14117 bp, 12 predicted proteins | sample TotcelFGM3001L10_FD_206780 | JGI IMG/M metagenome (GOLD analysis project Ga0351865, IMG submission 206780) | Enriched cells from coal bed in the Powder River Basin, Montana, United States - Total cells FGM rep2 HSBNCT.FGM.300.1.L10 ... | reverse complement strand
GGCAGGCGGTCCGAATTGGGCGGCTCCGGAGCATACAACTCCTTCTGGCCAGGGGCCGTCCCCACCTGCTTGGGGCCCCGCCAACGCCGTCCCTTGACCAGAAGATTGCCGTTCTTGTGGATCACGGTCTGGTCATCCAGGATAATCAAGCCGTGTTTGGCCGAAATATCCGAATAATATTGGTATTTCATGTGCTTATGATTGAGACGGTACTTAAAAAAGAGGAAGAACATCATGTAGATGACCACAATGACGCCCAGTCCGGCCAGCACATAACTCAGGAAGCGGAAGGTGTCATAGCCCAGATCGCGCAGCCAGGCCATGATGTGGTTCATGTTATAGAGGGCGAAAATGGTCACCAGCAGCAGAAACAACAGGCTCAGGTAGGGCAGGCGCTTGATCTGACTGATGACCGCGTCCATCTGATTAACGGGGATTTCCCCTCCATCCGCCGCGACTTCCGTTTCGCCTCCCAGGAAATAGTTGAATCCGGTGATGATCACCCCCATAAGAAAGGTGAAGACAATGGGGAAGGCAAAGGCCACAAAGACATATTCCCGCCAGGGGAAGGCGGACTGCACCCGGTGGTATTTATCGTCGGAAGCCCACAGGACCACCACGATAAAAATAACGATTTCGAGGATCCCGACGAGCTTGAGATAGTCAAAGAAGAGCTTCTTGCGGTCGCTCTTGGTGAAGTAATTGGCAAGTTTTGACATACTAACGCCCCCTGGGGCAGAACATTCTTATGATACAAAATAACAAGAAAAGCGGCCCCGGTCAACCCCTTTATGGGGCTCAGGCCATGGAGTACGAGTGAAAATTAAGGATGTGAGGAACTCAGGCGTATAGATATGGCGCAAACCGCCGGTCCTGTGAGGCGGGCCGGGACCAGACCACGCCGAAGGAACGGCGCCGCCGGGAGAAAACACCCAGGCGCAACCGCGGCAAAGCGATCCGCCCCAGGATAGTGAAATAACCAAACTCCAGGGGCCTTGGACCCCTGGAGCCGCAGCCAGTTATCCCCTAACGCCCAAGCTTGACGACGTTTTGGGCCTGGAGTCCTTTAGCGCCCTGGGTCACCTCAAACTCAACCGCCTCGTTTTCCTGGAGAGACTTGAACCCCTCCCCCTGGATGGCGGAATGATGCACAAAGACATCGGTACCGTCCTCTTGGGAAATGAAGCCATAACCCTTCGCATCATTAAACCACTTTACCGTACCCTTCACTTTCATGCTGAATCAAACCTCCTGAAGATTGCCACCCTGCCGGTGGCGGCACAGCCGTGAATAAGCAGTCAGAAAAAAGAAACGGTGCGTGCCTCCCGTTCCGATTCGGGTCCAGGGCCGCGCCCTGGCTTCATTCTGACATACCTAATCGTCTTTTTAGTGATATAGCCTGCCGATGTCAAGGTAAAATCACCACCCAGGCATCATTTTTAAAAATCTTTCTGAACCATGGCCCCCAGCGCGGCGCCGTCACCCCCCCCAAAAAAAGGGGGCGGAGGTTTCCCGGTAAAGCGTTTGCCATAAATTCCGTATCGGGAAAAAATACTGACCAAGGTCAATTTTCTGGGAGAGGCCGGACCCATGGGTCCGAACCAAATCGAGGGCGCACCCGTAAGTGCGCCCTCGACCAGGCTTTATTGTTTATTTGCGGCCGGGCGTGAAGCGATGCCGCCTATCCTGGAGGCGCGCAATCGCCGCCAAACCGGCCGCCGCATCCTGCCGACGGGGCTCAACACGGCGGCAACGACACTACAAAGGTGGAACCGTGCCGTTGGGCCTCATACCAGAGATCGCCCCCGTAGTTTTGCATGATGTCACGGCTCAGGGAGAGCCCGAAGCCCAGACCCTGATGGCGGTTCTGGGGCAGCCGCAGGCTCCGGATCGGGGAAAAGAGCATGGAGCGGCTGGCTTCAGGCACGGTTTTGCCGGTGTTATACACCGTCAGACGGGAGTCAGACCCCTCCATCTGGAAATCGACCACGATGGTGCAGTTGCGGCCGCCGTGTTTCACGCCGTTATTGATGAGATTCCGGAATACGGATTGCAGCCACAATTTACTGCCCTTGACCACGAGTTTGCCGTCCCCGTGATCGTGCAACCGGTTCTCCAGGGTTATGTGATGGTCCCTAATTTCCGCGGCCAGTTCGGCCAGGACCGGCTCGACAATGTCTTGGCTCAAATCGAGGCAGGCTTCAGCCCCCGATCCGGGGTAACGGTCCGCCAGGGACTCACCGATAAAATCCTCCATCAGCTTAATCGTGTACTCGACCCGGCCGGTGACTTCCTGGATTTTTGCCTTGACTGTCTGGCTCATCCCCCCAGCCGTGCCCCGGGCCATGAGCTTCAACGATGCCGCAGTGGCTACCATGGACCCCCTGATGTCATGGAATATGAGCATCAGCTGCGGGTTAGCCGAAACATCCTTCCCGGCACTGGCCGCCGACCCCTGCACCGGCTGGAGGTCCATCACCTCCCGGTCCTCCAGGCAGCGGTTCACCCGCCGCCACAATTCCGGGGGGCTCACCGGCATCATGAGGTAATCATCGACTTCGATCTGATAAGCTTCCAGGGGAAAGATGCCATCCCTCTTGTCGCCGACTACCATGGTCTTGACTTCAGGATTGAGCCGCTTGGCCCGTTTCAAGATATCCAGGTTCTCCCGGTCAGCGATGGTGAGCTTGGCAATGACCAGGTCATAGTTCTTTTTCACCAGGGCTTCCAGAGCGGCCTCCGGGCTAGCCGTAACTTTGACCGCAAAACCTTTATAGTCCAAAACCCAGCCGATTGTCTTAAGGAGGTTGGTGCCGTCGCCGATCAACAAAATGTCGTGCTTAGCCATGCGCATGCTCCTCATCGTCCCCCGGGTTGGTGCTGCATCCTTGCGTTCGAGCCACATAAGAAAATCATTTGCGGCTATAATAACCTCATCCGCTTGAGGTAAGTCAATCCGCGAAACTGCCTATTCTGCCTTAGGTAAATTTACCTAGTGAACTCTCTATTCCCAACCATAAGGGCAATACTTGTGCCATGCCCTGGAATTACGATTGGCCATTGATTATCTGATAACACATCAACGATATTTATGGACTGAAGCAAAATTATGGCTAATGGCATACATGTTTTCCTGTCAGGATTTTTTACAGACTGAAAAACCGGCCCAGCATCGTGGCCATGGGCGCCTTAATTCGGGGAGCGTTTTTTGCCGGAACCGAGGGCGGCATATAGATTTTGCCCTGGCGCACGGCGGTAATGGCCGGAGCGATTTGTCCCCCCACATACTGTTTCGGCAAGACCCCGACCGCACCGGCCGCCAGGCCGTGGACCAGGTATTCGCTTGCTTGATCCAAGGCCATAAGCAGGACCTTGGTGTCAGGGTAGTGCAATTTGATCAGCCGAGTTCCTTCCCGGGCCCGGAGATCGGGCAGGGATATATCCAGGATCACCAGGTTCGGCGGTAATTCCCGCAAAAGTTCAAACAATTCGCGACGGTTGCCGGCTTCGCCCGTGACTTTGACACCGGGGATCTCTTCCAGGATCTTTCTCACTTCCCGGCGAAACCCGGCGTGGTTGTCGGCCAACAAAATGTCATAGGGGCGGTCCATGGTTTTCTGCTCCCATCGGTGGTGCTTGAGCCCGGCGTTCAGACCTGATGAAATACTGTCACGGAGAGTAGCGCATCGCGGCCAGGAAAAATATCAGCACTTATACCTATTTAGCAGGGGGTAAAAATACCTATACCCTGCTCATTACGTGCCCCCAAAGAACCTAACTCATTCCCGTCCCCATTCTGGAGGCTGTTGTCGAGGCGGTTTGCAGACGACCTCTCGGGAATGGCTAGATTTTCCCAGGATATTTCTATGACGCGACGTTGACTACATCGGCAATAAGTGTTCGACACCTAAATTTTTGTGGGGCGGAACGCAACTGGGAGGGTAAAGACGGCCGCGGGCTGAGGCCAAAACGCCGGGCCTGAAACCGGGAGTACGGTCAAAAGGCCGAGGCCATGACGTAACCTTTCTGGATGGCATACATAACCAGATCGGCCGTTTTCTTGAGGTTCAATTTCCTCATGATGTTGGCGCGGTGATGTTGCACCGTCCGGTTGCTGATAAAGAGCATTTCGCCGATCTCCTTGCTGGATTTCCCTTCGGCGATGAGCTTGACGATTTCCCGTTCCCGGATGGTGAGAGGCTCCTCCGGCACCGTCCGGGGCTCGCCCCCGACCCGTAATTTGTCCACGAAGATATCGGCCATCTGATTGGACAACAGGGGTGAAATGAAGGTGCCGCCGCGGCGCAACGTCTCGATGGCCGATATCAGCTCCCCGTCCGCATCTTCCTTGAGCAAATAACCCTCAGCGCCAGCCGTCAGGGCGTGGTAAAGGTATTCCCGTTCCTTGTGCATGGACAGGATCAAGACCTTGACCCCGGGGTCAAGGATTTTTATCTCCCGGGTAGCTTCAAGACCCCGGAGATTCGGCATGGAGATATCCATGATCACCAGATCGGGATGAATATCCTTCATAAGCCGCAGGAGTTCGAAGCCATCCCCGGCTTCTCCCACCACTTCCACGTTGTTCATTCCTTGAATGAGACTCTTGACGCCCCGGCGAAACATCACATGGTCATCAGCCAACAAAATCTTGAACGGGCTCGCCATCGCATGCCTCCATCATCAAACTACGGCCGGCAGGGGAAACCGCCGATCCTGCCCAACGGTCAGGTCAAGGCTGGCTTTGGCCGGACGGCTCCCGGCCAGCCAGGGCCAAACCCGGCGCGATTCCGGTTTTTGGCCTGAACGGTTCTGGCGCCTGGAGGGCGCCGCCCTTGAGTTACTTGCCCACGACTTTTTTCCCCCGATCAACGGGGATGATACAGGTCACCCTGGTGCCGGCTCCCGGCCGGCTCCCGATCTCCAGAGTCCCCCCCAGCATCCGGGCCCGTTCATCCAAGGCGGCCAGGCCCAGCCCCCGGCCCCCGGCCCGGCGGGCCAGGACCAAGGCCGGGTCGAAACCGGCGCCGTTGTCTTCTATCATCAGGGTGATCAAGCCATTCTGTTCTTTGACGGCGACAGAGACCTCGGTGGCGCCGGCATGTTTGGCGATGTTGGTCAGACATTCCTGAAAAATCCGGTAAATCATAATCTGGGCCTCAACCGGGAACAGTTGATCCAGATCTTCCACCTCAAAGGCCTGGTTGACCGTATAATGTTTGCTGACTTCATTGATCAGGTATTTCAACGCCGACTGCAGCCCCAGGTCTTCCAGGATCGAGGGACTCAGGTCTCGGGAGAGACGGCGGATATCGTCAATCACTCCGTCCAGGTAGAGGAGCAAATCCAAACAACCCTCTCTTAAATCCTGCTGATCGTCCTCCAGACCCCGTTCAATGGCCCTGATTTGCAGCTTCAGCACCGCCAGGCTCTGGCCCAGTTCGTCGTGGAGTTCCATGGAAATCCGTTTCCGTTCCCGTTCCTGGGCACACAGAAGCTGGGAAGTGAGGAAGCGCAGCCGTTGCTCCGATTCCCGCAAGGCTTCCTCCGCCCGCCGCCGCAGGGTGATGTCAAGGCCCACCTCGCCGATGAGAGCCGGCCGGCCGGATTGATCCGGGATGGGAAACTTAGTGACCAGCCAGTTGTGAATGCCGTCCTCCTGGGGAATCTCTTCGATGGCTTGTATCGTTTTCCCCTGGGCGATGACCTGGAGGTCACCCTCATAAAATCTGGCAGCCAAGTGGGGCGGCCACACCTCGGCGATGGCCTTGCCCTCCCAGTCCTGGCGGGTTCGGTGCTGACGCTTTTCCCAGGCCTCGTTGACAAAGAGAAAGCGCCCCTTAAAGTCTCGCATGACTGCGGTGCCGGGGACATGCCGCATGAAAGAGGCGAACCGCGCCTCACTCTCCCGCAGGGCCTCTTCGGCGCGGCGGCGCTCGGTGATGTCGAAAAATACCCCGCTGATGTAGTCTACCCGGCCGTCCGGACCGCAGATGATCTGGCCCCGGTCCTGGATCCAGATAACCTCGCCGTCTTTTCTCCTGACACGGTATTCCCGGACGTATGCCCCCGATTCTTTCATGCCTCTCAGAAACGCGGTTTTAAACTGTTGATAGTCTTCCTCCACCAAGATGTCATTCCACTTCATGGTACGGGTATCGAATTCGCTCTTGGGGTAACTGGTGAGCTCTTCCACTTTCTCATCGATAAAATCCACCGCACAATCCACATAGCCTTTATAGACCACGCCCGGGAGGTTCTTGACCAGAAGGCGGTATCTTTCCTCACTCGCTTTCAGGGCGACTTCGGCCTGGCGGCGCTCCCGGCGCTCCTCGGCTTCCCGGAGGGACCGCTGGACCGCGGGGCCCAGGCGGGATAGGCGATCCTTAAGCACATAATCCGTGGCCCCCCGCTTCAGGGCGTCGATGGCCACTTCCTCGCCCATGGCCCCCGAGACAAAGATAAAGGGGGTATCCGGGCAGGTGGCCTGGGCCAGAGCCAGGGCCTCCATGCCGTCGAAATTCGGCAGATGGAAGTCCGACAGGATAAGATCCGGCCAACCTTCGGTCAACGCCGCCACATAAGGTTCCCGGTCGGCAACGCGCCGGGAAGAATGGGCGATCCCGGCTTGCCGCAACTCATAGACCATCAGCTCCGCATCGCTGGGCAAATCCTCCAGAATCAAAATACGCAGGGGCCGTTCCATGAACCTCTCCAACTCCTCTCAGAATTTCTGCTGCTCTCTGGCGGAACCTATTCCTGGCCGGTCAATTCGGCACCTTGTTCATCAACAGCCAGTAGAGACCCAAATCTTCCACCGCCTGGAAAAACTTGTCAAAGTCCACCGGCTTGACCATGTAGCTGTTCACTCCCAGGTCATAGCCCCGGACGATATCCGACTCCTCCTGAGATGAGGTCAGGATTACTACCGGAATCATCTTAGTCTTCTCATCAGCTCTAATTTTCTCCAATATTTCCAGGCCATTGATCCGGGGCAGCTTCAAATCCAGCAAAATGACCTTGGGACGAACCGCCAGGTTCCGTCCGGCATACTCCCCCGCGCCGAAGAGGAAGTCCAACGCTTCCACACCGTCGGCAAAGGTGAGGAGTTTGTTGGCCAGCCCCTTATTTCTCAGCGCCCTGATGGTGAGCTCGGCGTCATAGGGGTTATCTTCCACCAACAAAATTTCCACTTCGCTGCAATCGCTCAAGAGTATTCCCTCCACCGGAATAGTCCGGGTAAGGCGTCGGGGCCATGGACTACCGGCCCGTTGGCCGGAGAAGCCGCCGCCTCTCCCCGCCGGACTCTGTCATGAAAAGTTCAAGGTTCAAGGTTCAAAGTTCAAGGTTATAGGGCGGCCTGTGGCCGCCGCCATTTGGCCACGTACTTTAGATAATTTATGGGTGGGCCACAGGCCCATGAGGAACTGCCTTAAAAAGTTCAAGGTTCAAGGTTAGTAGTATGCCCATCAGGAACTTTTCATAATTTAGGGGTGGGCCGAAAGCCCATGAATGACTGTCATGAAAAGAGCTTGGTAGCGCCGGGTTTCGGCCTCGGCCGTCCTCGGGCGCCTGCACAAGCCACCATATGTTCATAAAATATATTCTTTACGTTGGCAGCGCTCTAATAATTCTCAAGGCCCTTGCCGCAATTATGATCTATACCATATTAATACCACATTAATGTCGAAATCTTAAGGTTTTTACCCAAATTTGCGCGATTGTTAAGCCGGCTAAATCCGGGGCGAGTCTCAGCCGCCGGGAGGGTAGCCATGCCGTTCCGGGATGGTTCTCCGGAGGCGAAAATTTGTTATACTTAAAATAAGGTTGATCATGGACCTTTGGACCACCCGTAAAATCTAGGAACTGTGAACCTTGAATCCGGAACTTTTCGGACCTAGAGAAAAATCATTCGCACCTCCCGAGAGGTTCCCGGCCGGAAGGTAGCACAGCACATGGCAATTTTAGAGGCTCTGGCCCGAACCAGGCTCAAGGTGACCGGCGTGGTGCAAGGCGTCGGCTTCCGGCCCTTTGTCTACCGGCTGGCTCGGCTGCATCATTTGGCCGGCTGGGTGTGCAACACTTCCCAGTGCGTCGAAATCGAGATCGAAGGCCCGCCGGCCTCCCTGGACCGGTTTATCAAGCAGTTGGAGCAGGAGGCCCCGGCCCTGGCCAGGATTGATACGGTGGAGCGTCGCGCCGCCCCGCCCCAGGGCCGCGCCGGGTTTACCATCCGGGAGAGCCGGTATCTGGTTGCCACCGAGGCCCTGATCCCCCCGGACGTGGCCACCTGTGACGACTGCCTGGCCGACATCAGTGACCCCGGCAACCGGCGCTACCGGTATCCCTTCACCAACTGCACCAACTGCGGCCCCCGGTTCACCATCATCCGGGAGGTGCCCTATGACCGCCTCCACACCACCATGGCCGGCTTCGGCCTGTGCCCCCGGTGCCGGGCGGAATATGAGAACCCCGAGGACCGGCGCTTTCATGCCGAACCCACCGCCTGCCCCGTCTGCGGCCCCCGGGTCTGGCTGGAAGAGACGGACCAGCGCCTGGACCGGGACGCCATCCCTGCGGCCGCGAGCCGGCTGCACCAGGGCCGGATCGTGGCCATCAAGGGCCTGGGCGGCTTTCACCTGGCCGCCGACGCCGGCAATGACCAGGCCGTCGCTACCCTCCGGGAACGCAAAGGCCGGGTGGCCAAACCCTTTGCCCTCATGGTCCGGGACCTGGCCGAGGCCGAACGCCTATGCCACCTGGGCGACCTGGAACGGTCGCTCCTCCTCTCCCGGGAACGGCCCATCGTCGTCGCCCGGCGGCGGCCAAACGCCACCGTCTCGCCCCACGTGGCCCCGGGCCATAAATTCCTGGGGCTCATGCTGCCTTACACCCCGCTCCACGCTTTGCTCCTGGAGCGCGCCCCCGCCGCCCTGGTGATGACCAGCGGCAACCTCAGCGAAGAGCCCCTGGTGCACGCCAACATAGATGCCCGGCGCAAATTAGCCGATCTGGCGGACGCCTTCCTCATGCATGACCGGGACATCCAGGTGCCCTGCGACGACTCCGTGGTCCGCCCCGTCGATGCCGCGGCCGTGGTCCCCCTGCGGCGGGCCCGGGGTTTGGTGCCGGCGCCCATCTATCTGCCGCTGAAATCCGCGCCGGTCCTGGGCGTCGGGGCCGAACAGAAGAACACCTTCTGCGTGGCCGCCCACGGCGTCGCCCTGCTCAGCCAGCATATCGGCGACCTGGATTCCGTGGAGACTTTTGATTATTACCGGCAAGCCATCACCCATTTCAAGGCCCTGTGCCGCCAGGACCCGGTCATCGTCGCCCATGACCTCCATCCCCATTACCTCAGCACCCGCTACGCCAGGGGCCTGGCCGGGGCGGATCTCATCGGGGTCCAGCACCATCACGCCCATATCGCCGCCTGTCTGGCGGAAAACCGCCGCAGCGACCGGGTTATCGGCATCGCCCTGGACGGCACCGGCTACGGCCCCGACGGCGCCGTCTGGGGCGGGGAACTCCTGGTGGCGGACCTGGCCGGTTTCACCCGGGCCGGCCACCTGTCCCCCGTGCGCCTCCCGGGAGGCGAGGCCGCGGTCAAAGACCCGGGGCGCATGGCCGCCGCTTATCTTCATGCCCTTTACGGAGATGACTTCCCCACCCAGGCGCGGCGCTTGGGCTTGTCTTATTCCCCCCTGGAGGAACGCATCCTGCACCGCCAGTTGGCCCAGGGCCTCAATTCGCCCCTGACCACCAGCGCCGGACGCCTCTTCGACGCGGTGGCCGCGGCCCTAAATGTGTGCCGCCAGCGGACCTATGAAGGGCAGCCGGCCATGGAACTGGAAATGGCCGCGCACGAAACCGAAGACGGCTTCTATCCCGCGGCCGTCAATCAGGGGCCGGACGCCCTGGTCCTGGACACCCTGGCCATCTTCCGGGCCGTGGTGTGCGACCGCAACGCCGGCGTGCCTGCCGCCGTCATCGCCGCCCGCTTCCACAACTCCCTGGTCCGGCTCCTGATCGACGCCTGCGGCCTGATCCGGGAGCAGACCGGGCTCAACCTCGTAGCCCTGTCCGGCGGCGTGATGCAAAACGCCCTGCTGTTCACCCGGCTTAAACGCACCCTGGCGGAGCGCAGTTTCGAGGTGCTCACCCACACCCTGACGCCCCCCAACGACGGCTGCATCTCCCTGGGCCAGGTGGCCGTGGCCGCGGCCCGGCTGGGAGCAGGGGCATAACGAGGTTCGGAACCGGGATGAAGACTCGCCAACTGCGGCCTCAAGAAGTTTTCCGTTTGGCGTTTTCTGTGAACAGTTTTCCGTAAGGTGCGTCCTACGCACCAATTGACCACCGGATATGGCGGGAAGCCCCCACCCTGCATTTCTTTTACCCTGCGCCGGCACAGGCGAGACGCCTATGCCACCTGTTTGATTGCTACTCGGTATTACGGGTGGACGCAGCCCCATGCCTGACTGCCCTGAGATAAAATTCCTTAACTACTCCCCGGCTCTATAAAAGTATCTTTACTCAGATTGGAAGCTGTGGTAAGGCTATCTTGGGAAAGAATATATTCAAAATTCATGAGAATCGGTCGATGCAGATCATGCCAAGGCCACCCCAACCCCTGTTAGCCGGTTTCTGGGCAGGATTATGGCTGCGTCTGGTTTTCATCCATACCTCCGTTGGGGAAAATTGGCTGAATCCTGATCTTGGATCTGAAGTTGGCGGCGCCCTCCTCCCTGCCTTGAACGCCAACAACTATTTCGTTTCCGACAGCTATAACTCACCTAGGTCGCAAGACTAGCCTACTGAAGGAGACGCCATGGACGAAAAGAGAGGCAAGTCAGGTTGTCCGAAGTCGTCACGAGGCAAATGTTCCATAACTCGTCGAGAATTCCTGTCAACCTCCTCCAAGCTTGTGGCCGGTTCTGTTCTGGTTGCCGCTACCGGGATGACGCCTGGTAAGGCTTTGGGTAGCACTTTGGAATTGCCCGTTTGGAGAGGCGCAACCCCCAAGTCGGATATATTTGTGGTCAAAGATATCCCCGCGCCACTCTACAGTCTTGCCGGCGGCACTCTTCCTCCTGGACCATCCGACCAGACCCTGCGGGATGCCGGTATCGAAGCCCTGGCCTCGCTCATGGACAGACAAGGCACACCCTTTTTTCGGACCGCCAGCACACCGCAAGGCCTGGTGGCACACGACAGCGTGGTGATCATTAAGATCAACGGTCAGTGGGTCGGGTCCGGTTCCGGTTCAGGCGCCGGCCGGTTGGGCACCAGCACGGACTTGATCAAGGGGCTTATCTGGCGCATTCTCAACCATCCGGATGGGTTTGCCGGCGAGGTTGTGGTGGCTGAAAACGTCCAGGACATCGGGGTTGAGGACTTCGCGACCAGAACCCCGGCCAACGCCCAGGATCAGAATCAGAGTCTGGCCGACGTGATCACCGTTTTTCAGAGCATGGGGCGGCCGGTTTCCCTGCAGAACTGGACCGCGCTCAATGCCACCCTACTTCCGGGGGGCAATTTTGGTCCTGGACCGGCCAGTTGTGAATATTCCAACGGCAACCTGGCCGATGGGTACGTTCTGTTGAATGACAATATCCCTGGCGTCAAACCCACAAACGGTTATGCCTATCCGAAATTCCGGACGGCCGGAGGACGTTACGTCAGCATGCGCCACGGGCTGTGGGATGGGCTTTCCTATCAACCTGACCGAGTGGTCCTCATCAACATGCCCGTGCTCAAAAAACATGGCATGGCTGCAACCACCGCGGCGTGGAAAAACTTTGTCGGCTTCCAGACCGTGATGGGGTACGAGGATGGGAGCCGGTTTGAAAATTGGGATACAATGCATGCCTATTTTTGGGGATTTAACGATGCGTCCAATGTCTATGGGTTGATCGGCCGTCATATCTCGCTGATTCGCACCCCCGATTTGAACCTGGTGGACGCCGTATGGGTTGCAAATGACAATAACTACGACAGTGCGTCGGCGGTGCGGTGCAATGTGCTTTTAGCCAGCCGTGATCCGTTTGCCGTGGATTGGTATGCATCGGAATACGTACTGCGGCCGGTTGTCCCGGATTATCCCAACGAATCTTCACTGGCCCGTACGGGAACCTTTCGCACTGCCTCAATGGTCAATCAAAAGGCGGCCAGGAATACCTGGGTTGGAACGTATCCCTTTGTCGATTTAGTAGAACTAGAACCCGGCAATACGCCGCTCGATGCGGAAAAAAGCCAAATGAACGTTTTCCTGGCCTCGGCCTCAGGCATAGGTTCCATTCCAGCCATCATGAGTATGCTTCTGGCGGATTGAAAGATCGGGGGATCAGGGGGTTAGGGAATTTCCTCTTTTTTAACAGGCAGACCTCCAATGGGGGCCGCGCAGTCCGTAAGTTAAAGGCTCTCCCGGGCTTTATCACAATAACTCCAAGGCTTCGCCTCATCCATAAACTGAAGTTATGATATACTGGTTTATCAACTGCGGGAAACTGGTTCGTCCAGCGTTGAAAATAAAGATAAAGGGTTGTAACCTAAGGTTAAACTCATGTGTCTGGCCATTCCCATGCGTCTCATTGAAATCGACGGGGTCACCGGCGTGGCCGAAGTGGATGGGGTGACCCGGGCGGTGCGCCTCGATCTGCTCCCCGAGGTGGTGTTGGGGGATTACGTGCTCATTCACGCCGGGCTGGCCATATCCCGGGTGGATGCCGAACATGCCGAGGAAACCCTCACCTTCCTCCGGAGCCTGGTCGATGAAGTTTATTGACGAGTTCCGGGACCAGGGGCTGGTTCAGGACCTGGCCCGGCGACTGGGAACCCTGGCATCAGGTCCCGCCACCGTCATGGAGGTCTGCGGCACCCACACCATGGCCGCGGCCCGCTTCGGCCTCAAATCCCTTTTGCCCCCTGGAGTAGAACTCATTTCCGGTCCCGGCTGCCCGGTGTGCGTCACCGACCAGTCCGACCTGGACGCCTTCCTGGCCCTGGGGCTCGAACCCCGCTTGGTCCTGGTCTCTTTCGGCGACATGCTCCGGGTCCCCGGCTCCCACACCTCCCTGGAGGGCCTGCGGGCCCAGGGGGCCGAAGTGCGGGTGGTTTACTCCCCCCTGGATGCGGTGGAATTGGCCCGGCAGACCCCGGAGAAGCACCTGGTGTTTTTCGGAGTGGGTTTTGAAACCACCATGCCCGCCACTGCCCTGGCCATCCAGACCGCGGCCCGCTACGGGCTGGACAACTTTTCGGTCTGCTGCGTCCACAAGACCATGCCCGCGGCGCTCAAGGCGCTCTTAAGCTCCGGCGAAGTGCGGGTTTCCGGGCTCCTCTGCCCCGGCCATGTCACCACCATCATCGGGACTGCGGCCTATGATTTCATCCCGGCCGAATTCGGGCTGCCCTGCGCGGTGACCGGATTTGAGCCCGTGGACATGCTGTTGGGGATCGAATCGATCCTGCGCCAAATGAAGGAAGGTAAGGCCGGCGTGGACAACGTCTACACCCGGGCGGTGCGCCTTCCCGCCAACCCCAAGGCCCGGGAGCTGCTGGCGGCGGTGTTCGCGCCCGGCGACGCCTTCTGGCGCGGCCTGGGCGTTATCCCCGGCAGCGGCGTCAGGATTCGGGAACCCTACGCCCGCTTCGACGCCCGGGCCAGGTTCCCCCAAGTCTGGGAGCGCCTCACGCCGCCGCCGCCGTCGCCCTGCCGCTGCGGCGAGGTCCTCCGGGGCGTCATGCGCCCGGCAGAGTGCCCCCTGTTCGCCGGAATCTGCACCCCGGCCCAGCCCCTGGGCCCCTGCATGGTCTCCACCGAAGGCGCCTGCGCCGCGGCGTATAGGTATGAACGATGATTTAGGGAGGGCGAAGAGGGAGGAAATGATGAAAATCTTAGTTGTTTCAGCAGGGTCCGGTTTGGTGTTTGCAAAGCAGTTACCCATGGGCCTGCGGCTCACCCGTAAAACATGCAAAGTCAGGTAGGGCGGGCGTCCCCGCCCGCCAGGCGGTCCGCACAGGCTGGAAAGCCTGTGCCACCGGAAGAACTTTTCAGGACAAGATGCTCGCTGGACGTGGCCCAACAATTCATAAGTTAGCTAACGCACTTTTTG
>Ga0351865_10327_pt2 | contig 14161 bp, 13 predicted proteins | sample TotcelFGM3001L10_FD_206780 | JGI IMG/M metagenome (GOLD analysis project Ga0351865, IMG submission 206780) | Enriched cells from coal bed in the Powder River Basin, Montana, United States - Total cells FGM rep2 HSBNCT.FGM.300.1.L10 ... | reverse complement strand
TTCTGCTGCGCATTACCGAAAATTGTCCATGGAACAAATGCACGTTTTGCGAAATGTACAAAGAGCACCGCTTTGTTTATCGTCCCGTCGCTGATATTAAGGCTGATATCGATGCGGTAAAAGCGATGGTTAACGAAATTCAGGAAGTGTCGAGAAAAGTTGGTCAAAATGGCCAAATCAACAGGGAAGTCCTCCGCGCACTTCTCGCGGTTAATCCTTATCTGAATGAAGATCACTGCTTTTCCACGGTCTTCAGCTGGCTCTATTCCGGTGGAAGAACGGCCTTCTTGCAGGATGCCAACAGCATGATCATGCGGCCTCATGAATTCGTTGATGTGCTCAAGTACCTGCGGGAAAAGTTGCCTACCTTAACCCGGGTGACGTCATATACCCGATCGAAGACTCTGGCTCAGAGAAAATTAGAGGAATTGACTGCCATCCGCGAGGCGGGGCTGGATCGGATTCACGTTGGTCTGGAAACGGGCGATGATGAAATCTTGAGCATTGTCCGTAAAGGCGTGACCAGTGCCGAGCAGATCGAAGGCGGCAAAAAGGCAATGGCCGCCGGTTTTCAGCTTTCCGAATACTGGATGCCCGATCTGGGCGGCCGGGAACGCTGGCGTCAGCATGCCGAGAATACGGCCCGGGTGCTGAATGCGATCAATCCGCATTATATCCGTTCGCGTCCTTTCGTGCCCCGTCAGGGGACCGAAATCTTCGAAGACTATGAGCAGGGACGCCTGCATATCTCATCGCCGCATGAGCGGCTGGAAGAATTGCGGGTCATGATCGAAAACCTGAATGTAACGTCGCGCGTGTGTTTCGATCACAACATGAATTCCTGGACCAATCGCGGCGGCGGCCTGCTTTTCCACATGGATTATGAAGGGTACAAGTTCCCCGAGGAAAAACAACTTGTACTGGATTTGATCCGCGAAGGGCTGTCCGTTGACGAATCCCGCCATATCGATGTCAAAGAGCTTATCGCTATGGGATCGCTGTAATACCCGATTTCCTGCGTGTCAACGACGGAAAACAAGAGCAAATGCGATCCTTGCCGGGAGATCAGGGAGGTCGAGAGTCAATTATCCCCGCTTCCGTATTTCCGGAGAGCAAAAACGTCAGTGAAGAATGTTGCAGTCTGGCTTTTGGGGACGATTGCCCACTGAGAAATTCAGCGTCCGGCCGATGGAATGAAAATCCTTTTCCAGAAGACTGATGATATCCTTTGCCGGCGCAACGTCTTTCCTTCCCGGGTAAATGTCATACCGGCTTTTGTAAATCTCCGGCGTGAAATCAGGCATCACGACATTGGCGCCGGCCTGGAGAGCCTGCAGCCGTCCCTGCGGATGCATTGTGGCAAGGGCCGTGGTCGCCGGAATGTTCGTATCGCGTGTCAAAAGCCTCGCGACCGCCAGCACGCGCAACGTCAGATCGAGATCGTCAAAAACGATTCCCGCCAGAGGCGTTTCGGGGTGGGCGATGAAGGGACCGATCCCCAGCATATCCGCATCGAGCAGTTTCATAACCATGAGGTCATCCGCGAGGATTTCCAATGTCTGCCCCGGCAGACCCACAATGTTTCCCGTTCCGGTTTCAAATCCGAGATGGGCAAGCGTTTTCAGACACCCAATGCGATGGTCCAATTGACACCCCGGGCGGAGATATTTGTAAAGGTCCAGCGACGCCGTTTCGTGTTTGAGCAGATAACGGCCGGCGCCGGCCTGCCGGAATGCTCGGTAATCACCGACGGGCCGTTCGCCGATGGAGAGCGTTATGACCAGTCCTGTTTCGCTATTGATCCGTTCCACCAGACGGCAGACTTTGTCCGCGGAATAGAAGGAATCCTCTCCGGATTGCAGGACAACCGTAGGGATGCCGGTTTTTTCGATTTGCTTTGCGGCGGCAAGAATCTCATCATCGGTCATCCTGTAGCGGCTGAGGCTTTCGTTGTTTTTACGCAAGCCGCAGTAAAGGCAGTTGCGTTCGCAGACGTTGGAGAATTCGATGATGCCGCGCAGGAATATTTCGTCGCCGACTGCACTTTTCCGCACGCGGTCGGCGGCTGAGAAAAGATCCTCTGAATACTCGGGGGAGAGCTTGAGAAGGGCGATGACGTCCTCGCGGCGAAGTGTCTTGCCGATTTCCGCTCTGGTGATCAGATCTTCACATGGACTAGATATAGACATCGCGTTCTCCATCGGTGATTTTTTTGAGCCGGTCGGTGACCACTTTCTTTCTTTTGGTTTTAAAGGTGCTATCCAGCATTTCCTGAATCAACGCTTCTCCGGCTTCCCGCGTTTGAGGGCTTGCATAATCCAGAAGATATTCCGTAAACGAGAAAAGGGCATTTGTCTGGCAGAATTTTTGGATCAGTCCGGGTTTGGCCAGATCCATGAAGTCCTTGCCGGTGCGTCCCAGGCGATAGCAGGCCGTGCAGAAGCTGGGGATGTGGCCGCGCTCCGTAATGTCCAGAATAACCTCGTCGAGGGTGCGCGTGTCGCCCAGATTAAACTGTGCGGCGCGGAAGTTATCGCTGGTTTCGTCTTGATATCCTCCGGGGTTGGTGCGCGATCCGGCGCTGATCTGGGAAATGCCGAGGGCAAACACTTCCGAGCGCAGGGCGGGCGTTTCCCGCGTGGAAAGGATCATTCCCGTGTAGGGAACGGCCATGCGGATGATGGCAACCAGTTTCTTAAAGTCATGGTCGCTGACCGGATGCGGCGGGGCGATAGCCGCGGGCGCATTGAATGCGGGTTCCAGGCGGGGAACGGATATGGTGTGTGGTCCGACGCCGCAGTCTTTCTCCAGCTGCAGGGCATGCAAAAGCAGTCCCAGGACTTCATACTTGTAATCATAAAGCCCGAAGAGCGCTCCGATGCCCACGTCATTGATGCCGCCTTCCTGTGCGCGGTGCATCGCCGTAAGCCTCTTTACGTAATCACTCTTGGGGCCGCTGGGGTGCATGATTTTATAGGTCTCGTGATGGTACGTCTCCTGAAATAAGACGCAGGTGCCGATGCCTGTTTTTTTCAATTCTTTATATTCATCGACTTCGAGCGGCGCGATTTCCACATTAATCCGCCGGATCTCGCCGCCGGCCTCGGTTTTGACGGCATAAGCCGTTTCAATGGCTTCCATGAAATATTCCAGACTGGAGCGGCTGGGATGTTCCCCGCAGAGCATCAGCAGGCGCTTGTGGCCTTCACGTTCGAGAACCTGCACTTCTTTGGCGATTTGCTCCATCGTCAGGGCGACGCGGTTGAGCTCTTTGTTGTCGCGCCGGAAGCCGCAGTACAGGCAGTTGTTCGCGCAAAGATTGGCGACATAAAGGGGTGCAAACAAGACCAGACGGTTGCCGTAGATGTCTTCCTTGATTTTATGGGCCGTTTGCATGATCAGCGAGACCAGTTCGTCATCTTCCGTCTGCAAAAGGATGGCAACTTCGGGAGGCGTGAGGCCGTTGAGTTCGCGGGCTTTGTCGATAATTTCCCGAACTCTTTGGGGAAGCGGGTTTGACGATTTCGAAAGAAGCGCTTCAATTTTTAAATCATCAATAAAATCTTTCATCGTGGTGTTCATCCTTTGTGTTTTCACACTTTTGTCAGAGACGCTTTCACGGAAACGCCCGGCAGTGCGCCGAGCTTTCCGGTAAGCGCGCCGATGGCGTCCGTGGAAGCGTGGACGATGAGGGCAATGATGTGTAGATCCGCAGGTGCATAAGGGAGTCCCATGCGGCCGATGATCATGTCGCCGAAGTCACACAATATCTGGTTGACCTTCTGTGCCTGTCTGACTCTGTCCGTAATAATAATCGTAACGGTGCCGATGCGTTTATCCATTTTTCCCCTCAAAGACCCACGGGCGTTCCGCCCTCCGCTCGGCGGGATAGTTCGCTCTACAAGTTTCAACGCGCTGCGCTTGTGAAACTTGAGGCTCACTACCCCGGGCTTACGGCCCTCCGCGTGGCGGGATAGTTCGACTTGCCAATGCTGCTGCGCTATGCTTGCACCATTGGAGTCTCACTAAAAAAGGTTTGATCCCCGGAAGAATCAAACCTTTGTATAACGAAAGACTTAAACTTCCCTCAAGATCAGAAATTTCCTCCCTCTCAGGCACGACTCAGTGCTTTTACAATATCTTCATTGCATCGGCTTTGTCAACGGAGATTTTGCGGAGATCTGAAATAAGGCTTGACCGTTCGGTATTATGTTTTATATTATCGTAACACATCTCATCCGAGGAGAAATGGAAATGTCCAAGCTTGTGCGGTTCGGCGTGTCCCTGGAAGAAGATCTGCTGGCCAAGTTCGACCGGCTGATCAGGCAAAAGAAATACACCAACCGTTCGGAAGCGATTCGTGACCTGATTCGAAATGAATTGGTGAAGAAGGAATGGACGGAAAACAAAGAAGTAACAGGCGCCATTACACTGGTTTACGATCACCACACCCGGGAGCTGGTCACCAAAGTACTCGATATCCAGCATGACTATCATGCGTGCATCCTGTCCACGCAGCATATTCACCTGGATCATCACAATTGCTTCGAAATCATTGTGACGCAGGGCAAATCGAAGGAAATTGAAGAACTCTATCAGAAGCTTAAGTCTCTCAGGAGCGTGAAGCATGCAGGCTTCATGATGGCGACCAAAGGAAAGGATTTGGCCTGATGTTTACGAGGCCGTAACCGATGCATATTCCCGATGGCTTATTGGCCGCAAACACACTGGCGCCCGCCTGGGCCTTATCAGCGGCGTCGCTTGCATATGCGGTAAGGAAAACAACGCAAAAACTTAAAGAGCGGATGGTTCCCCTGATGGGCATTATGTCGGCTTTTATTTTTGCTGCGCAGATGATCAACTTTCCGGTGGCTGGCGGCACTTCGGGGCACCTGTTTGGCGGTGTGCTGGCTGCGGTGATTCTGGGGCCTTATGCCGGAGCAATCGTCCTCACCTGCGTGCTCATTTTTCAATGTCTGGTGTTTCAGGATGGAGGCCTTCTGGCGCTGGGGGCGAATATCTTAAATATGGCCATTGTCGGAACACTGGGGGGGTATCTGATTTTTTTCGTTACGAGCCGGGTGATCGGTGGAAGAAAAGGATTTTTCGCCGGTGCAGCGATTGCCGCCTGGATCTCGGTCGTCTTGGCCGCGACTCTTTGCGCTCTTGAGTTTGCGCTCTCCGATATTTCCCCTCTGCGGATTGTTCTGCCGCCGTTGGCTGGGATCCATGCCCTTATCGGCATTGGAGAGGCCGTCATTACGATGGCCGCTCTGGGTTTCATTCTGAAAGTCAGGCCTGATTTGATTTACGGATGGGAAGGGAACAACCAATTGAAATGAGGCGAAGAGAAATCATCTTAGGGTTGTTGATGGCTGTTTTCGTAGCCGTGCTTCTGTCGCCGCTTGCTTCATCCTGGCCGGATGGTCTGGAGCGTGTTGTCCTGAAGTTCGGTTTCATCGGAAAAGGGGAATCCGCGTTTGCCGTTCCTGCACCGATTCCGGACTACCTGTTTCCCGGCATGAAAAATGAATTTCTGGCCACGGCCGCGGCCGGTCTGATCGGAACGCTCTTGATGTTCGGCATCGGGTGTCTCGTGGCATCGGCGCTGAAAAGACGAAAAGGGGATTCGGGCAAATGAACCATTCCTTTATCGACTGCCACAGCCACATTGACAGCCTTTTGAGCCGGCTGGATCCCCGTGTCAAGATCGTCTGCTTTCTCAGCTTTCTTATTCTTATCGGGCTTGCGAAGCCCGGCTGTTCAAGGTGCCTCGTTTTCTATGCATTATGGATTGCCGTATTGACCGGTGTGTCCAGAATTCCTCTAATCTATTTTGTGAAGCGGACTTTGGTGGTGCTGCCCTTTATTCTCTTCACATCGCTATTCGTGCTGCTTAGCAAACCGGGCAATCCGGTACTCCAGTATCAAATGGGTCTTTTGCAGATCAGTATCAGTCATGCGGGCTGGATTTTATTTCAAGGCGTCATGATCAAAGGCGTGCTGTGTGTTCTTTGCCTGGTTTTGCTTACCGCCACCACGCCTTTCCCGCAATTATTGGCTGCGCTGGAAAGCCTGAAGATTCCGAGACTGATTACGATGATCCTGTCGTTTATGTATCGCTATATTTTCCTGATTGAAGATGAAGCGATGAAACTATGGCGGGCCATGAAGTCGCGGCACGCGGATGGACCGCGTATCGTGCTTCTCAGGGCTCTTGCCAACATGATCGGCATTTTGTTCATCCGTTCGTTTGAACGGGGCGAAACCGTTTATCTGGCCATGTGCTCGCGCGGTTTTGACGGGACGATGCGGCGCCGGCATTCGTTTGCAATCAAAAGGCGCGATTGGGTTTTTCTGCTCAATTTCGCCGCTGTTTTAATCGGCATTCAACTCTTGGACAATTTCCTTGGAAAATAGCATCGTTAAAATCGAAGGTTTGAATTACGCCTATCCCGATGGCACGAGGGCGCTTGAGGACATTCATCTCGATATCGGGGAAGGCGAATCACTGGGCATCATTGGTTCCAATGGAGCGGGCAAATCCACCTTACTTTTTCATTTCAACGGTATATTGCAGGGGAAGGGAAGCATTACCGTCTGCGGGCTCAAGATGATGGATCGGAATATTGCGGCGATCCGGCAAAAAGTCGGACTGATTTTCCAGGACCCGGACAGCCAGCTTTTCATGCCGACGGTCTACGAGGATGTCGGCTTCGGACCCATCAACATGAGGATGAACAAAAAGGAAGTGGACGACGCCGTCCGCAGGGCGCTTCACGACGTGGACATGCTCTCCCGGATATCACGTTCTTCGCATCATTTAAGCGTGGGAGAGAAGAAAAGAATCGCCATTGCCACCGTTCTCTCCATGAACCCCCGAGTCCTGGTGATGGACGAACCGACGAGCAACCTCGATCCGCGCCACCGGCGTGAGCTCATTAAACTGTTGAACAGCCTGAAAATGACGAAGGTCATTGCTTCCCACGATTTTGAATTAATTGAACAAACCTGCTCGCGTGTGCTGCTGATGGAGAGCGGCAAAATCACCGGGGGCGGCACGTGTACCGACTTCCTTCCCGAAGCGGCATTGCGCTGTTAGCCCCGGTCAGCCTGCCGATCACAATATCCCCGTCAGGCATCTGCGATGATCCCGGGTACGTCTATTATCCGCGGATCATTCCACGAAACCGGGCGTAATCTGCGAGTAGGCTCAATGCATAGATCGCACGCTCCGGCGTCGGAGAGCACGGAACGGAAAGCGCTCGAAATCCGTCGTGGATATGGGCTATTTCTCTTGCCGTGCCGCCGTAGCAGCTTACGAAAACGGGCTTGTGCGGATGCGAGGCGATAATATCCGCAAAAGCCTCGGAGATATCAAACACGCTTTCCGGCATTACGACAAAGATAACGAGCAGGGCGTCAATATCCTTCTGATCCATCAGACATTGACTGATATGCCGCATCGCTTTGTGCGAGCCGTGCTGTTCGATGGCGGACCATGTGTCGATGGGATTGCGCACCGGAGCCCACGGGGGCATGACCTCGCCCAGTTTCACAAGCGTGGCCGGGGTGAGTGCCGGTATTGCCAGATTGTATTCCTCGGCGGCATCCGTGGCGGCCACGCAGCCCATACCGGTAATGGAGATGACTCCCAGACGATTCCCCCGCGGCAGGGGTAGCTTGTCGAAGGCGGCGAGCGTATCGAAAAAGGCTTCGGCATCGTGCACGCGCATCAGGCCCGTTTTGCGGCAGACCGCGCCGAAGACCGCGTCCGATCCGGCGAGCGACCCGGTATGTGAAGCAATGGCGGCCGCGCCGGCCTCACTGCGGCCCGCTGTCAGCACCACAACGGGCTTTTTCTGACAGGCCTTGCCGGCTGCCCGGATGAAGCGGGGTCCATCGACCACGCCTTCCAGGTACAGGCCGATTGTCGCCGTTTCCGTATCGTCGGTCAGGTATTCCAGGAGGTCGCTCTCATTGATGTCTCCCTTGTTGCCGATACAGGCGACCTTGGCCACGCCGAAAGGCTTCGTATCGGCTATCCAGCGGCCCCAGCCTGAGGAGAAAACGCCCGACTGTCCGATAATGGACACGCCTCCGGCTGCGATGGGTTCAAGGCCGGCAATCGAGGTCGCGAGGCCCGCGGACGGGTTGATCGTGCCGATGCTGTTGGGTCCCATAACGCGGATGCCGGCCCGGCGGGCCTGATCCATAATGACTTGTTGTTCTTCGGCTCCCGCTTCTCCTGTGTCCGAGTACCCACCCGTGCTGAGGATGACATTCTTGATTCCCCGGGCGGCGCACTGTCTGAGCGCATCGGACACTGCGGTCTTAGGGATCACGATCATCGCAAGGTCGACCGGAGTCTTAATATCCGTCACACTGGGATAGGCAGGCATGCCGAGGATTTCTTTGACCGTTGGATTGATGGGATAGATGACGCCCTTGAAACCCGCCCGCTGCATGTTGCGCAGGATGATATTGCCTCCCTTGCCCGGGCTTCGGGAGGCGCCGATAACGGCCATCGCCTGCGGGTTAAAAAAGGGCGCCACCGTCTCCGGGTCCGGATATCTGGGACGCTGCCGGCGAGGGTTGCTGTCCAATCGGACCAGGGCATCCACCGCCACAGCCCCTTCTGCGTAAACAATGAAAGGATTGATATCGATCTCGATAATATCCCGGCGCTCGCCCATGAGTCGCGAGAGAGCCTGGATCGATTGGGCGATGGTTTCAAGATCCAGAGCATCCCGGGAGCGGTAGCCGTTGAGAAGCGCTGCGCCTTTGAGCCGACGGAGCATCCCGAGCGCACCTTTTTTATCCACGGGGGCAAGGTCAATCGCCGTGTCGCGGAAGATCTCCGTGAATATTCCGCCGATGCCGGCCATCACTACGGGTCCGAAGACGGGATCGCGTCTTGCGCCCAGGATGAGCTCAATGCCCGGGCGGGCCATCTTCTGCACCAAAAACGCCTGGGGAATATCGGCGAATCTATTTTCCATTTCCCGGACGGCTCTGTCCAGGCAGAGGGCATCTTTGATGTTCAGCACCACCCCGCCCCGCTCGGTTTTGTGGGGGACCGCTTCGGAACAGATTTTGAGCGCGACAGGATAGCCGAGCAGGTTTGCTGCCTGTGCAGTCTCCAAACCATTTTTGGCCAGAACGTTTTGCGTGACGGGAATTCCCCACTGTGCAAGCAGGGTTGCACCGTCGAATTCATTAAGTGTCGTAATACTGTCTTTCAACATGAAAATACCTCTCGGTTCCGCAGTCATAAGCAGTGGTCGAACAGGGCGCAGCGTATGCCAGCCGCTTCGGGAGGGCATCATAAGAAAAGCAAACCGGCGTGTCAACAATATTAATTACAGCACGCTTGACGTCTCGGGTTCCGATGCTTAATGATATTTATACTCATAAAAAGAAGGCGGTAAAAATATATGAAAACAAAGCATTGCGCCATTCTGGTTTTGTTGTTTTTAGCGGTGATCGCTCTTAATGCTGATCAGACCTGGGCCGCTGACTATTCTGCGGGGAAGGCTGTATTTAAGAGCAGATGCCAGGGTTGCCACAGGATCGAGGGAGACGGGAGCTATCCGTCCACTTTTTACAGGCAATACCGGCCCAAGGATTTCTCGAAGTCTGCTGCGTGGGAAAATCTGAGCGAAGAAAAGATCAGATTTGTCCTGATGAAAGGCCATGGTGTTATGCGGCCGATCCCGCTGACAGCGGATCAGACCAATGCCTTGATTGATTACATGATGAATGAGCTGAAGAAATAGGCTGGCTGTCCGTCCTTCCGCAATGGATTTGTCCCGCTTTGGGCGGCGGAAAGGATCGCTCATTCGGCTCAGCAGATTCTCGGTACGAGTTCGCCTACGGGCAGATCAATCATCCGTTCACCGCCGATAGACGTCTTCATCACGACCTGTCCCTGTGAGGCTTTACCGACTCGGCCGATGACGGCGGCATTTAGACCGTATTTGTGCCGGCACAGGGCCGCCAGTATGGCTTGGGCATCCGATTCCGGACAGAACGCAACCATCTTCCCTTCATTAGCCAGAAAAAGAGGATCGAAGCCGAGGATCTCGCAGATCCCCCGGACATTGTCCCGGACGGGGATGCTTCTCTCGTCAATGTCGATGCGCACCTGCGCGCTTTTGGCGATTTCCGCCAGGATCGCGCCCAGGCCCCCCCGTGTGGCGTCGCGCATGCAATGAACGTTCGGGCTGGCCGTCAGAATGCCCATGATCAAATCATTGAGCGGTGCGGAATCCGACAGAATGTCCGACGTAATCGACAGATTTTCCCGGGCCTGAATAATGGCTGCTCCGTGATCTCCGACAGTCCCATTGACAATGATCACATCACCCGGCTGGATGTTTTCAACGGACAGAGTTCCGGGATATTCCACAAGGCCGATGCCGGATGTATTAATAAAAATACCGTCAGCCGCTCCGCGGGCGACGACTTTGGTGTCGCCGGTAACAATTTTGACGTTCGCCTCTGCCGCCGCCTGGGCCATGGTTTTGATGATCATGTCAAGCGATTCGAACTCGAATCCCTCCTCCAGAATAAACCCGCAGCTCATGTAAAGCGGCTTGCCGCCGCAGACGGAAAGGTCATTAACGGTACCGTGGACGGCAAGCGACCCGATGTTGCCGCCGGGGAAGAAGACAGGGCTGACGACATAGGAATCGGTTGTGAAGCAGAATTTGCAATTTCCGGCAGTGAATACGGCGCTGTCTTCCAACCGTTCCAGATAGGGGTTTTGAAAAGAAGGCAGGAAATGACAGGCTATGAGTTCGCTCGACAAAAGACCGCCCGCGCCGTGCTCCAGAAGAATTTTGTCATATTTCATGTCTAGCACCCTTTCTTAATCATCGATGCGGCAATGACCGCCTGACCCAGCGAAAGGCCTCCGTCGTTGGCCGGAATATCTCTGTGGCAATATACATCAAAGCCGGAAAGTTTCAGTTTGTCCATCGTACCTGTAAGCAAAATTTTATTCTGAAAACATCCGCCGGAGAGAACGACGCGGGAAAGACCGGTGGATCTGCGCATTGCTTCGCTCATAGCGGTAAAGGCGTCGATAAGTGTTCGATGAAACTGAGCGGCCAATCGGGGTCTGCTCCGGTCTGCTTCAAGATCGGTGACCATGGCGCGGATGGCGGCGCTCATGTCCAGAACGCAGGGCTCGCCGTCGCTTGGCAAAATTTCAAAAGGGTAGGGTGCACCCGAAGACCCGCAGGCGATGGATTCCAGCTCCATGGCTGCCTGACCCTCAAAACTCACTTGCCTGCGCAAACCGATCAGGGCAGCCACACCGTCGAAGAGTCTGCCCAGTCCCGAAGACAGGGGGGAATGAATTTTGCTTTCGATGATTTTCTCGAAAAGATCTCCCTGGGCCTCGTCGGGAATCAACTTCAATTTCTGAGCCGTTTCTTTCCAGTTACGCCCATAAGCGGTTCTGAGCAGGCTGATCGCTATGCGCCAGGGTTCATGGATGGCTTTTTCACCGCCGGGCAGCACAAGGTATCGCAGGTGGCCGAATCGTTGAAAATGAGTTTCGTCAGCAATCAGGAATTCTCCGCCCCAGGCATTGCCGTCCGGACCGTAGCCGGTGCCGTCCATGGCCAGGCCGATGACATCGCCTGTAATTTGATTATCCGCCATGCAGCTGGCAATATGCGCATGATGATGCTGGACCGGGATAATTCTTTCGGCGGTCAGTTCTCTCGCTGCCTGCGTGGAATAGTAGGCCGGATGCAGATCGCAGGCGATTATCTGCGGATCGGAATCCGTGATGCGTTTCATCAAGGCGAGACTTTCATCAAAGAAGTTACGGGCCTGCGGCGTTTCCATGTCTCCGATATGGGGACTGACAAAGGCGAAGCGGCCCTTCAGAATGCAGTGCGTCGTTTTCAGTTGACCACCGAGCGCCAGGACGGGAGGCAGGCAATCTCTGAGGGCGAGAGGGTGTGGAACATAGCCGCGTGACCGCCGGATGAATTGCGGATAACCCGCAGCGACGAAAGCGACGGAATCGTCGCAGCGCACGAGAATGTCGCGGTTGTGCACCAGAAAATAATCGGCGATGCCTTGCAGGCGTTTCAGAGCTTCGCGGTTTTTTGTTGAGATCGGTTCGTCCACCTGGTTGGCGCTGGTCATGACCAGAGCCGCAAAACGGTCTCTCAGAAGCAGATGATGCAGCGGTGTATAAGGAAGCATGACGCCGAGATTGGAGACGCCGGGTGCAACCGCCTCCGCAACGATGCTGTTTTTGATCTTTTCAAGCAGCACGATCGGACGCCGGGGCGAGGTGAGCAGGGCTTCTTCATCCGCACTTACCCGGACAATTTGCCTTGCCTGTTCCATATCGCGCACCATGATCGCCAGCGGCTTTTCCTCGCGGTATTTGCGCGAGCGGAGTTTTTTCACAGCCTCATCTCGTGCCGCATCGACACTCAAGTGAAATCCTCCGAGGCCCTTGATCGCCAGGACGTGACCGGAGGAGAGCAAATCGACAGCGGTCGCGATGGGATCGCGTGTATCTACGGGGCTGCCTTCGGCATTGAGCAGGGTCAGTTGCGGGCCGCAGACCGTGCAGGCATTGGGTTCGGCATGAAAGCGCCTGTCGGCCGGATTTTCATATTCGGCCTGACACTGGGGACACAGGGGAAAGCAGGCCATGGACGTGTTGGCGCGGTCATAGGGAATCGTCCGGATGATCGTGAGGCGCGGGCCGCAGTTGGTGCAGTTGATGAACGGGTACCGGAAACGCCGGTTTGCCGGATCGAAGAGTTCGCTAAGACAGTCGGGGCAGGTCGCTGCATCCGGCGTGATATGGACGTCCGCCGGACCTTGTGCATCGCTTTCGACGATCCGGAAATCATGATCATGGAGGATTGCAATTTCTGCCGATTCAACCTGCGTAACGTGGGCAAGCGGCGGAAGATCATGCCGCACGCCGGCCAGAAACGAGTCTACCGCAGCCTGTGGGCCTTCTACTTCCGCAATCACGCCTTTCGGCCGGTTCTGGACAAAACCGGCGAGCCCGTTTTGCACGGCCAGACGGTAAACGAAGGGCCGGAAGCCGACGCCCTGCACCATGCCGGAAAAAAGATGACGGATTCTTTTTTTGTTCACGTTCCTATTTCTTGAATGTATCGATCTGTCGGCCAAGCCAGTTAAACCAGGCTGTAAGTCCCGCACCGCTCTTGCAGGACACTTCAAAGATCTTTAAATCCTTATTCAAAGCCAGCGCGTCGCGTCTGGCTTTTTCGAGATCAAAATCGACGTAGGGGAGAAGGTCCATCTTGTTGATGAGCAGCGCCGAGGATTCCTGGAACATGAGGGGATATTTGGCAGGTTTGTCGGCGCCCTCCGGCGTGCTGAGCAGCATGATCTTCATGTTTTCGCCGATTTTGAATTCGGCCGGACAAACCAGATTGCCGACGTTTTCGACGATGAGAAGATCAATTTTGCCGAAATCAAAGGCGGGAAAAGTCTCCCGGATCATGTTGCCGTCGATGTGACAGGCGCCGCCTGTGTTGATCTGGACAACGGGGATGTCGAGTTTGGCGATACGGTCCGCATCGTACGTGTCCTGCACGTCGCCTTCGATCACGGCAATTCTGTATCCGTCCCGGAGGGCGGTGATGGTTTGTTCGACAAGCGATGTCTTTCCCGCGCCCGGTGAGCTCATCAGGTTGATGACAAACATTTTATGCTGATCAAAGAGTTTTCCGTTTTCCTCAGCAATCCGGTTATTGGCGTCCAGGACATTTTTAACAACGGTTACTTTCACTCTCTGACCTCCGTTAATGATATTTATAGTAAGTGGAACAGGTACCTTCCGATGAAACCATGCAAGGGCCGATTGGGTTGACCGGGGTACAGACCTTTTTGAATAAAAAACAATCGTGCGGCAGTTTGATGCCGCGCAGAATATCGCCGCAGCTGCAGCCCGGAAGGTCGCCCGTTCGAATATCCGGAACGGGGAACTTTTTCAGTGTATCGAAGACGGCAAATTCGCTCCGCAGGGCAAGGCCGCTTGCCGGAATCGTTCCCAGACCGCGCCACCCGGTGTCCGTGGTTTCAAAAACAGACATGAGCAGGGTCATCGCCCGTGCGTTTCCTTCGGGACTCACTCCGCGGCTGT
>Ga0351865_10340_pt1 | contig 14176 bp, 11 predicted proteins | sample TotcelFGM3001L10_FD_206780 | JGI IMG/M metagenome (GOLD analysis project Ga0351865, IMG submission 206780) | Enriched cells from coal bed in the Powder River Basin, Montana, United States - Total cells FGM rep2 HSBNCT.FGM.300.1.L10 ... | reverse complement strand
GGACTCCAACGGGGGGCTGCTGACGGCAGCAGAGTTTTCACGCCTTGGGCACCCGGCGTTTTTCCAGCCATTCGGTGTGGAACACGCCGGGCATATCGACCCGCTGGTACGTGTGCGCGCCGAAGTAATCCCGCTGTGCCTGCAGCAGGTTCGCCGGCAGCCGCTGGCTGCGATATCCGTCGTAGTACGCCAAAGCCGTGCTGAACGCCGGCACGGGAATCCCCAGCTGCGTCGCCGTGATGACGACGTTTCGCCAAGCCGGCTGAGCGTCTTCCACGACCTTGGTGAAATGGGGGTACAACAACAGGTTTTCCAGATTGGGATCTTGGGTAAAGGCGTCTTTGATCCAATCCAGGAACCGGGCGCGGATGATGCAGCCGCCCCGCCACAGCAAGGCGCAATCCCCGTAATTCAACGGCCATTTGTGCTCGGCGGCCGCAGCCTGCAACTGGACAAAGCCTTGGGCATAGCTGCTGATTTTTGAAGCGTACAGCGCTTGCCGCACCTGTTCGATGAACGCCTTGCGGTCTCCGACATTGACTTTGGCGCCGACAGGACCTTTCAAGACCTGGCTGGCTCGCACGCGGGCCTCTTTGAGCGCCGACAAGCAGCGGGCGAACACGGCCATCGTTACCAGCGTGCTGGGGACGCCCAGGTCCAATGCCAGCTGGCTCATCCACTTGCCCGTGCCTTTGGCCCCTGCCACGTCCAGGATCTTGTCCACCACATGGCCGCCCGCTTCCTCGTCCACCACGCTGAAGATGTCCCGCGTGATTTCGATCAGATAGCTCTGCAACTCGCCCCGGTTCCACTCGTCGAACACGTCGTACAGTTCGTCGTTGCTCAGGTCCAGCACGCCTTTGAGCATGGCATAGGCTTCGCAGATCAGCTGCATGTCGCCGTACTCGATGCCGTTATGGACCATCTTGACGTAGTGCCCGGCCCCGCCCGGACCGACCCACTCGCAACACGGGATGTCTTCCTGGGGACCGACCTTGGCGGCAATCGCCTGAAAGATCGGTTGGACCAGTGGCCAAGCGGCGGGGGAACCGCCGGGCATCATGCTGGGGCCTTTGAGCGCCCCCTCTTCGCCGCCGGAGACGCCCGTCCCGATGAACAACAGCCCCTTGCTCTCGACGTATTTCGTCCGCCGCTCGGTATCCGCAAAATGCGTGTTCCCGCCGTCGATGATCACGTCGCCGGGGGACAGCAGCGGAATCAGCGTGTCGATGAACTCGTCGACGGCCGGCCCGGCCTTGACCAGCATCATCACCTTGCGGGGTGACGCCAGGTTGCCGACCAGGTCCTCGACACTGTGGCAGCCGACAAACCGCTTGCCGGCCGCGCGGCCCTGGATAAACTCGTCCACCTTGGCGACCGTGCGGTTAAACACGGCCACGCTGAACCCGCGGCTTTCCACGTTGAGAGCGAGGTTTTCGCCCATCACTGCCAAACCGATCAAGCCGAAATCGCACAGCTCGCTCATATCGTCGCTCCCGTTTTGCTAGATCCCGTCCACTGTTCGCGAAATGGCCGCCAATCATTGAATCGCGGGGTGTGACATCGGACAGCGTTGCGTGCCAGTCTCGCTGATCCCAGTCATCCCGTGGCAGCCAGCACAGCATTTTAGCGATGCGCGGTAAGGCTATCAATGCGGGGTGAACGGAGCTTGTGTCGGGAGCGGAGCTTGTTTCCTAGCTTGTGAACGAAGTTTGGGCCTGCGTCCCATCAAAGCAAGGTCATCGCTCAGAGCAGCTCGGCCAGCAGCCAGTCGGCATCCTCCGAGAACAATTGGCCGTCATCCTTGTCCAAGGGGGGGCTCGCGTCCTCGTCGGCACGATCCCACGCCTCGTCCTTCGGCATCAGACGCGGCATGACCCACGGGGTATCCGGCAGATCGCGTTCCATATCGAGGGGAGCGCCATCGGCCTGCTCGTCGTCGCGTTCCTGCCACGTCGCCGCGTCCGCCTCCGGATTGCCATCATCCGGACGATGGTACCAGAGAGGTGCAACGCGGCTGGCCACCTCCTCGCCGGTCGATTCCGCATCGTCCATGAGGTTCTCGCTGCCGTTGAGCGTGTTGATCACCTGCACCGCGTCGGTCGTATCCAAGCTGCGGTCGCCGTTCACGTCGGCAAAGATCGTCGTCGGCACGCTTGCCAACGCCGACAGGGCCGTGCCTTCGTTCACTCGATTGATGACCAACAACGCATCGTAGGGAGTGATCCAACCGTCTGCATTCACGTCATCGGGATTGTCAAGGTTCTGCCAAGGCGACGGCCCCATCGCAGCAAACAGGGTGATTTCTGCCGACGGATCGCCTTCTAGCAACTCGAATTCGCCGGCCAGGTTGTCGCCATCGAATGCGGTGATGGCGACGAAGTCTTCGTCTTCCTGCCAAGCGTCAGAATCCATCAAGACGAATGCTCGCACAGGCAGCTCATCCTCCTGCAACCAGCCGATTTCCTCCTCGATCTGGCCTTCGCCCACAGCGAAGTCCATTGCAAACCGCTCGAACATGCGGTCGGTCTCGTCGTCGGCAACAAAGAGCGAGAACCTCACCGGTTCGGCGGCACCGTCGAATTCCGCGTCGACTACCTCGCCATCCCACGCCGCAAAGGCTACCGCCTTGCCTTCGCGCACCGCCGCATCCTCGATGACGATATCCTCCGCGGCCGGTGCTTCCTCCCACCAAGCGGTGACCGCTAGCAATTCAATGTCAGTGGTGGCCAATCCGGCGGTGAGCAGGTTGCGGATTTCGAGGCGTTCAAAATGCGGGCGTCGGCCGCGCGCGGGGCTGTGAAGTCCGCGCCGTTTCGATGCTCTTCTGCGTGGTTGGGATTGCGGGTTGCCAAATCGTTTTGCAGACATTTCCGACTTCTCCTGTGACGTTGTACCTTGAGGTGTTCGCGATGCTGAACCGTTTGTCGCCCATTTGTTAAGGCGTGGCCCAACGGCGGTTGTCACGGGGATCGACCCGAAAAATGCCAATTGCGATTGACCATTTTGATGGCGCAGCTTATCACAACGTGTTACAGCTGGAATTCGAGTTACCACTGGAACATTCCGCCGATCGGACACCTCGAAGGCGATGAGAAAAACTTCGCGATACGGTGTGACGTTTGGCGGCAAAAGGAGCCTAGGAGGTGATGGAGGCGGATGTGAATGATGTGACGGAGCGAGTTCAATGCTTCCTGGGGGGTGGCTTGCGAAACGCCGATCCGGAGGGGTTGGGAGGTATTTTGCAGCTGTATTGGAACTATCTTCATTTGCTGGCCGAAGCCCAGTTGGATCGGCGATTGCGAGTGCGTTTCAGTCCTTCCGACCTGGTGCAGGAAACGTTGTTGGAAGCGCACCGCGATTTTCCGCAGTTTCGCGGAACGACAGAAGCCGAGTTCTTGTCGTGGCTGCGGCAGATCCTGATCCACAATCTGATTGTCGCGGTGCGACGGCACGTCGAGGCGGGCAAGCGCGATATTCGGCGGGAGGTTTCGCTCGAGCAAATCCGCGCGGGGGTAGACACGTCGGCGCTATCCTTAGCCGGTCTGTTGGAGCAGCGCGGAACGTCCCCGAGTGCGCGGATTCAGCGTGAGGAATTGCTGGTCGCCTTGGCGGACCATCTGGCCTCGCTTCCCCCGGACTATCGCCAGGTGATCGTGTTGCGGCATCTGCAAGGGCGGAGCTTTGCGGAGATCGCCGTGCAGATGGAACGTAATGAAGGGGCGGTGCGGATGTTATGGTTGCGGGCGATCGGACAACTGCGAACCAAGTTCAGTGAGCGGGGCCTGTCATGACGGCGATTGTCGAGGACGAAATCCTGGACGCGCTGCCGCCCTCGCAACGGGAGGAACTGGCGCGGGTGCTGGACGAATACCTGGTCTCCCTGGAAAAGGGTCTTCCGTTGCCTTGGGAGGACGTGGTGGCCAGGTATCCCGACTTGGCCGAGCCGTTGCGGTTGTATGGCGAGAGCCTCCGCTTGCTGTGCCTGGCCGGCGACCAGTTGGGCGCCGGTCGCACGGTGACAGCGCCTGCGGACAACTGGAATCGGCATCTGGGAGACTACCAGCTGTTGCGGGAAATCGGCCGTGGCGGCATGGGGGTGGTCTACGAGGCGGAACAGCTGTCGCTCGGCCGCCGTGTGGCGCTCAAAGTGCTGCCCTTTGCGGCGGTGATGGACGAAAAACAACGCATACGATTCACCAACGAAGCCCGCGCCGCCGCACAGCTGAACCACCCGAATATCGTTCCGGTCTATGGCGTCGGTAACGAACGGGGCATCCACTACTACAGCATGCAATTCATTCACGGTCAGCCGCTGGACCGGCTGATCGTCGAACTGCGGGACCGAGCCGGCAACGAGTCAGGCGAGCACGTTCACTCCGGCAAGACGGCAGCAGGGGGCTCGACAGCCCACTGGGGCAGTGATTCCTGCCTCGGCCGCTCGTCGCTTCGCGACCGGGGCTATTATCGAGGCGTCGCGCAGCTCGGCATCCAGGCGGCCGAAGCGCTGCACCACGCGCACGAGATGGGCGTCGTCCATCGGGACATCAAGCCGTCCAACCTGCTGCTGGATGGCGGCGGCAAGCTCTGGATCACGGATTTCGGCTTGGCGCACGTGGCAGCCGACACGAATGTGACTCAGAGCGGCGCCGTGCTGGGAACGGCACGGTACATGAGTCCCGAGCAGGCGGCCGGGCGGACGCACCTGGTCGATCACCGGGCCGACGTGTATGCGTTGGGGATCACCCTGTACGAGCTGCTCACACTGCGACCGGCGTTTGACGCCGCGACGCCCCAGCATTTCCTGCGGCAGATCGAGCGCGACGACCCGCCCGCACCGCGGCGCGTCAACCCGCTGGTTCCGGCCGACTTGGAGACGATTGTCCTCAAAGCGATCGCCAAACCCCGCGAATCCCGCTACCAGACGGCAGGCGAATTGGCCGAGGACTTGCGGCGATACCTTGACGGACGCCCGACCCTGGCGCGGCGACCCACGGTATTGGACCGCTTCGGCAAATGGTCGCACCGCCACGCAAGCCTGTTGGCGGCCGTCGCCGTGGTGCTGCTGGTGACCCTCGTTGGGACGGCGATCTCCGCCACGCTGGTCTACCGCCAGAAACAAAGGACCGAACAGGCGTTCGCGACGGCCCAGCGTCAGTTGGAACGCGCCGATGCCAATTATGACCACGCTCGCCGCGTGGTCGACCGGTACGGCCTGCGACTGGCCGAGGAGTTGGCACAGATTCCCGGCGTCGAGCCCTTGCGGCGCGAGTTGCTGGAAGATTCGTGGCAGTGGTACGAGCAGCTGCTGGGCCAGACGCAGGGCGACGAGTCGTTGCGGCAGGAACAAGCGATGACGCACTTTCAAGCTGCGGAAATCGCCACGCAATTGGGCGACAGCCGGCGGGCGATCAGCCAGTATTCGGCGGCCCGCGACGTGTTCGCCGCTTTGGTTCGAGAGGGTGGTGCATCCGTTGCAGCTCGCAGTCAACTGGGACTTTGCCACAACAATCTCGGCTTGGTGCTGTCCGGCAGCGGGCAGATCGCGGGGGCGCAACAGGCGTTTCGACAAGCCGAGGAACAACTCGCCGAACTGCTCCGCGACGATCCAAAGAATGCATCGCATCATTGGCAGTTGGCCCTGGTGCATACGAATCAGGGACTTATGCACAGCCAGGCCGGATCGGTGACCGAAGCAGAGGCCTGTTACAGCCGAGCCATTGAAGTGCTCCAACGCCTGGTCCAGCAGGAACCGCAGCGTGGCGAGTTTCGCAAGGATCTGGCCGTTGCCTACAACAACCGCGGCGCACTGCACCGGGTATCCCGTCCCGACCAGGCTGCCGAGGACAACGGGCGAGCGCTCGAGCTGTTCGCCCAGCTGGCGCAGCAGCACCCGGGTCGGCTCGATTACCAGAGCGAGTGGGCCTTGTGTCAAAGCAATCAAGGCGTGCTGCTGGCCGAAATCGGCTCGGCATCCGATGCCATCCCCGTGTTGCGCCAGGCGATCGCGACCCAAGAACAACTGGTCCGCAAATCGCCGGCTCGCGTGGGCTTTCGGTGCGACCTTGCCGTCAGCCATAACAATCTGGGACGCGTGTTGCTGGACGCCGGCGACCTGGACGCTGCGGATCTGGCCTTGGAACAGTCGCAGGTACTCTTGACGCGTCTGGCAGCCGATTTCCCGGACGCGGTCGAGCACTGGACCGCTGTGGGCGGCGTGCTGAACAACCGTGCCATGATCCGGCAACAGCAGGGCGATTTGGCGCAGGCTGCTGCCTTGTTCGAGCAGGCGGTCGAGAGCCTTACTCGCGCTCGGGAATTGTCTCGTGACGCGATTGAACCTCGCGAGTTCCTTGAGCAGACCCTGGACAACTACGCGGGCCTTCTGCAAGCCCTGGATCGCGGCGAGGATGCGCTGGGGGTGACGATGAACCGGAACAAGTTGACACATGAACACGGGCGGCAATAAGGTGACTTCGATGGCGATGGTTTTCCGTCTGGGGACCTCGAACGGGGCGAGTGCGCCGACCGGTGCGGTGCCGCGAGCACGACCGAGGGTCAGGGTTCGCACGCGACGTCTGGCCTTCGAGATGTTCGAACCGCGTTTGCCGCTGGCCGCAGTCCCGGGGCTGTTGCCGACGCTGGACCTGCCGGCCACGGACGCCCCGTCTTGGACCGAAGTCGCTGACAGCGTCTGCGAGGCGACTTCCGCTGCCGCGATCTGCGAATCCGAAGCGTCGGACGGCGCAGCGCCACGCGAGGAAGAAGCGAATTCCGATGCGCGCCCGCCCATCATCGGCCCGCTCAGAGACGACACGGGGAATTCCTCGGACGGGGATTCGTTGGCCATCGCTCCGGAACCGGTGTCGTCCTTTGCCACATTGGCCGGATCGCCCAACGGGTTTGTTGTGGAAGACAACCGCGGGGCAACGCATTCCTCTACCGGTTCCCCGGATGATTCGGCGTCCCTTGATCGGCGAGATCCGGGCCCGCTGCCTCCCGTTTTCGATCTTGGGGCCACTCGGCGTGACGCCGAGGGCGAACGCCGCCAATGGACAGACGCCGTTACCATGCGATACCCGCTAGTCTGGAGCGTGCCACCGGGACAGGGATCGGCTGCCGCGTTTCCGCCCCGGGCGGCCGCTTCGGGGGCAGGCTTTCTGGACGTGGGACGCGTCGTGACGTCGGCAACCGGGCGACTTGCCCCGGTCTCCGCGTCCCAGATCCTAACGGATTCTGCTCCCAGCGGCGAATCGGCTGCGAGTCTGGCGATGGAACTTGAAAGCGAAGGTGTGTTGCACGCCCGCGGGGCCTCCAAGCCGCTCGCCGACGCCACCAGCCGTCGCCCCTTGCTCGCGGGCGAGAACCGCAGTCAGCGTCTAGTGCTGTTGGCATCGGCCCGTTCTCGACTCCAGAATCGGGAAGCCGCTGCGACGGTCCTCTTGCGAGATCCCCGGACGGAAACGCCTGCGACCCCGATTCCAGTCGATGGCCGAAGCGGTGACGGCGGCGACCGGCCGGGAGGAGCCGACACGCGCCGTAGCGATCTAGGAATCCTCCAGCGGCTCTCACGGCCAACGGAACCGTCAGCCGACGATCGCGTCAGCCGAAGCACGATGGAGGGAATTGCCGCCTTTTTCTTCCTGGCCGCCGGATGGTTCCGCCGAAGGCCGTCGGCGGCTTCGTGCCAGAGTTCATTGCTTGAAACGCAAGGCCGTTGCTGACAGGGGGAAGATCCTCGAGGATTCGATCCAGCCGCCACCGAGGACGCGATCGTTGTCGTAGCACACGACGGCTTGCCCCGGGGCGACGCCGTAGCGAGGTTCGTCGAAGTGCAGGGACAGGCGTTCGCCCGGCAGAAACTCGGCTGTCGCAGGGGCCGGCGGTGCGTTGTAGCGAATTTTGGCCTGGCAGCGAAAAGGCCCGTGAGGCGGATCGGCCAGCCAGTTGGTGCAATCCGCCGTCACCGCTCGCCGCGCCAAGTCCTCGTGTGTTCCCAAGACCACGCGGTGGGTGTCGGGCTCGATACGGACCACAAAGGCTCGTTCGCCCAAGGCCACTCCCAGGCCCTTGCGCTGGCCGACCGTGAAACGCTCGATGCCTGGGTGACGGCCGACCACACGGCCGTCGAGCGTGACGAACTCGCCGGATGTGTCGATGCCGGCATCGCGGTGCCGACGCACGAATTCGCCATGTTCGCCCGTCGTAACAAAGCAGATCTCCTGACTGTCGGGCTTGTCCGCCACCCGCAGGCCCAGGCCTCCGGCCAACTCGCGAATCTGCGATTTCTCGTACTCGCCCACCGGCAGCAGCATCCGCCGCATCCGCTGCCGCTGGACGCCGAACAGGGCGTACGACTGGTCCTTGGCGACATCGACGCCGCGCAGCAGTTGCGTGTCGCCAGCGGGCGAACGAACCAGGCGGGCGTAGTGTCCGGTGGCGACGAAGTCCGCGCCCACGCTGTCCGCGTACTGGAATAAGCGGCCGAATTTCAGCCACGTGTTGCACATCACGCAGGGATTCGGCGTCCGCCCGATGGTGTATTCGGCCACGAAATAGTTGATGATTCGGGCGAATTCCTCCTGCAGATCGAGGGCGTAGAACGGGATGTCCAGACGATCCGCGACACGCCGCGCATCGTGCGCGTCGGCCGCGCTACAGCACCCCTGCTTGCCGTCCGCTCGAACGTCGGCCAGCGGCAGCAGCGCCGCCGGAGACTCGCTCGCGACGGGGCACGTAGCGGCGGGGGAATGTTCTCCGTGCCGCATGAACACGCCGATCACGTCGTGCCCCTGCTGTTGCAGCAAATGGGCGGCGACGCTGCTGTCCACGCCGCCTGACATTGCTAATACGACTCGCGCCATGAAACCTTTGGTCTTGAACGGTTTTCTTGCCCATACGGAAGCCTGACGGAAGTTTAGGCTCGCTCGCCGCCGCGGGCAAGCGCCGTGAGCCTCCATTTTGCGTCGCTTTGCCCTCGCTTTGCCAGCGGCCCCTTTTCACCAAGGCGTATTTCGCGATAACATAAGGTTTGCAGACAGTCTCGTATTGCCCGGCAAAACGGGATTCTGTATGCCCGAGCCTTTCCTTGAACGTGGGGAATGTATGGAAACGCAAGTCTTTGAACGCGTCAAATCGATTCAGGAGCGTCTCGTTCAACTTCGAGACAGTCTTTGACTACGACAACAAACGCAAACAGGTTTCTGAAATCGAAGCCCGCATGGCGAGTCCCGGCTTTTGGGACAATCAGGAGCGGGCTCAGGGTGTGGTCGGCCAACTCAAATCGCTCAAATCGATTCTGGGCCCGCTGGACGAGTTGGTCCGAACGGTCGGCGATCTGGATTCTCTGCTGGAAATGGCGGATGAAGATCCGGCGCTGGCCGACGAAGTGACCGCAGAGATCGAGCGGGCGGAACTGTGTTTGGAGGATCTGGAACTGCGCGCCTTGCTGAACGGTCCCCACGACGAACGCGGTGCGATCCTGACGATCAACGCTCGCGACGGCGGCACCGACGCGGCCGACTGGGCCGAGATGCTGTTGCGAATGTACCTGCAATGGGCTCAAAAGAATGAGTACAACGTCGCCCTGCTAGATCGTAACGACAACGAGGAAGCGGGGATCAGCAGCGCGACGGTCGCGATTCGCGGGCCGATGGCCTACGGGTTCCTCAAAGGCGAGACGGGGATGCACCGCTTGGTCCGCATCAGTCCGTTCAATGCCGAAGGCAAACGGCAGACCAGTTTTGCTGCGATCGACGTGTCCCCCGAAGTATCGGATGACCTGGATATCGAGATCGCGGACAAGGACGTTCGGGAGGATGTGTTTCGCGCCAGCGGAGCCGGCGGCCAGCATGTGAACAAGACGAGCAGTGCCATTCGCCTGACGCATATGCCCAGCGGCATTGTCGTCCAGTGCCAGAACGAGCGCAGCCAGCACAAGAACCGGGCGACGGCCTGGAAAATGCTGCGGGCTCGATTGGCACGCGTCGAAGAGGAGAAACGCGAAGCGGAGCAAGCGGCCAAATACCAGAAACAGGCCCGCGTCGGTTTTGGCTCCCAGATCCGTAACTACTTCTTGCACCCCGACCAACGGGTCAAGGATTCGCGGACAGGCTACTCGGTCGGCAACTTTCACAGCGTGCTGGACGGCAATCTTCAGGGCTTTCTGGACTCGTACCTGCGGTGGCGGAGCGAGCAAACGGAGATTCACCATTTTATCGGCAAGGACATCACGTATTTCCACACCTTGTTTTGGCCCGGCATGTTGAAGGCGGCCGGATTCCGCTTGCCAACGCAAGTCCACATCCACGGGTTTCTGACCATCGGCGGCGAGAAAATGTCCAAGAGCAAGGGCACGTTCATCCGCGCCGAGACGTACTTGAAGCACTTGGATCCGGCCTATTTGCGGTACTATTACGCCTCGAAGCTGGGGCCGCGGCTGGATGATCTGGACCTGAACCTGGACGAATTCGTCGCCAAGGTAAATGCCGATCTGGTCGGCAAAGTGGTGAATCTGGCCAGCCGTTCCGCCCGATTTGTCCAGGATTTGGGGCTGTCGGCGACTTACCCCGACGACGGCGGGTTGTTTGCGCACGCGGCGCGCGTGGGCGACGAGATCGCGGTGGCGTACGAGGAATGCGATTTCAATCGGGCGATGCGACTGGTGATGGAGTTGGCGGACCGGGCCAACCCGTACGTCGAAGCGGCGGAACCGTGGAATCTGCGCAAGGACCCCACCAAGACGCAGGCTTTGCAGGACGTCTGCACCGTAGCCCTGAACTTGTTTCGCCAGCTGGCGATCTACCTCGCGCCGGTGCTGCCCAAGCTGGCCGAGCAGACCGGCCAACTGTTGAACACGCCGATTCGGCACTGGGATGAATCCAAGACGCCGCTGACGGGCGTTCCCGTGGCAACTTTCCAACACATGCTCCAACGAGTCGAGAAGAAGGACGTAGACGAGATGATCGAAGACAGCAAAGAACCCGAAATCAACGTGGCGGTGGACGTGCCGCAATGGCAGGATAGCGGCGAACCGTTGCAGAACGAGCCGCTGGCCGAGCCGTGTACGATCGACGATTTTCAAAAGATCGATCTGCGGGTGGCCCGCATCGTGGCGGCGGAAGACGTCCCCGAGGCGAAGAAGTTGCTCAAACTGACGGTCAGCCTGGGCGGCGACGAGCGGCGGACGGTGTTCGCGGGGATCAAAGAGGCATACAAGCCCGAGGACTTGGTGGGCAAACTGGCCGTGGTCGTTGCCAACCTCACGCCGCGCAAGATGAAGTTCGGAGTCAGCGAAGGCATGGTTACGGCGGCGGGTGCGGGCGGCCAGGAGGTCTTTCTCCTGCGGGTCGACGAAGGCGCTCGGCCCGGTCATCGCGTCCACTGATCATGCGCCGGCCGTTCCTCAGTTGGCTGGCCGACCGCCTGATCCTGTGTCCGACACGGCATCCGATCGACGCAGGCGGTAAGACGCGGCGAATGGTCTCGTTCGGCGGTGATACGCCCAATGGTGCGCTGGAGATCTGGACACAGCGAGTCGAGGCCGAGCCTTCTGCGGCAGCGGATCTCTACGTGCTCAAGTTCCCCGGAACGGCTGGCCGGGCGGAACGCTCGACCGGCCATCCGGCGGATGCGTGGCCGGGGACGAGCGTCGAATTGTGGACGCTGAACCCTCCCGGATACGGCGGCAGCGCGGGGACGGCGAGCCTGCGGGGCATGGCGGCTGTGGCGGACACCGTCCTGGAGACGCTGCGGGAGCAAGCGGCGGGACGGCCGATTCTGGTTTCGGGCAACAGCCTGGGATGCGTCAGCGCCTTGTACCTGGCCGCGCGGCACGGGTCGGTCGGCCTGATTCTGCGCAACCCGCCGCCGCTGCGGGAAGTGATCGTGGAACGCTTTGGCAGGCGGTGGTGGAGTTTTGGCGTTCGTCTGCTGGCGCACCAGATCGCGCCGGAACTGGATGCAATCCGCAATGCGGCAGCGACCTCGGTCCCAGCCGTCTTCATTACCGCCCAGCGCGACCGGATCGTGCCACCGCGGTGCCAGCAACAGGTTATCGACGCCTTTGGCGGCCCGAAACGCGTGCTGCGATTAGCACAGGCCGACCACCACACGCTGATGACGGAGGCAGAGGCGGAGTCATACCGCGACGACTTGCAGTGGCTGCATCGTCAGATCATGCCCGGCCAAGGGGGCTCGTAGCCCGAACGGCACACCGTAGACCAAGCAGGGCGGACCTTTTGATCCCGCCTCGCGGTTGCCGAACCGAACGATCCATCCTCCGGCATGGACGCCCGACCCGCGCGTCCTTACTGCCGATCCTCCAACTGTTCCAACAGCATGGCCAGCACCCCCAAGGTGGCTTCGCGCTGGCGAGGCAGGCGGTCGCGGCTGAGCAGGCGGCAGCGTCTCAGTTTCGTCACACTGATTTGGCCCGTCGTGACATGCCTCTCGGCAAGGCAGACGTAGATCAGGCCGTCTTGTTCGGGCGGTGCCTGTGGTCCTAGATGCCCCGTGACGGCTGCCGCGAGGTCCGCTTCGGGCGTGGCCATCAGAGCGCCTGTCGCCATCAATTTCGTCACCGCTTCGCTGGCAGCGGTGTGGTGTTGCAGAACCAGCGGCGGAATCCCCAGCCAACTCGTCTTGGTCGCCTCGCGGTAGGTCACTAACGAGCCGCACAAATGGCGAGAGATCCCCGGCACACGCCCCAGCGATGCCGCCACAAGTCCAGCGGTACAACTTTCGGCCAGGACCAATCGCCGATCGGACTCTGCCAGCAAACCTGCCAGCATTCCACAGCGGGCGTCCATTTCGGGATCCAAAGCATTCATGGCACCAAATCAAAGGCCGTCAGCCTGGGCAACGAAGCGGAGAATCATTCGCTCCCGCGTTTACCCCGCATTGTCGTGAGAGCCTTGCGACAGGATGTCGGTTCCGACGCGCGTGCTCTGCACGAGCGTCATCAATTCGTCAAAACGCTGCTGATCGATCCGATAGTAGATGTGCTTGCCTTCGTGCCGCGTGTCAACCAATCCAGCGGTGCGCAACAAACCCAAGTGATGACTGACCGCCGGCTGGCTCTGGCCAAGTCGTTCCCAAAGGTCGCGGACACACAGTTCCTTGCGGCGGCCCAGCATCTCCAAAATCCGCAGACGCGTCTCGTCTGCCAAAATCTTGAACAGTTGAGCTAAATCCCGGATCACCGTGCCGGACGCGTGTGCTGGCGGTTCCTCGCCACTCTCGCTCGTCACCGCGTTAGAGATTCGGCTGACCATATCGACACATTTCCCTCATGTGGAATCGAAGAACGCGTACATCTGCTACTGCTGGGCGACCGGCAAGCGGACCTTTACTCGCCGCCCGCCTCGCCTGTCAACTCGGGCGCAGCAGCGGGAGCAGGCGGCGCCGCAGGAAAGCTGCACAGAGGCTTGTGATCGCTCGACGCGTTGAGCAAGTCAGCCACCGACGTATCCGTGAACTTCTGCTCGAGCATCTGGGCAGCTTCCTCCAGTTTTCGGTGAAGCGAGCACAGATCGTCGTGGTGAGTATCCAACCCCAGCGGACATTCATGAAAACGACGAATGGGGTCCACCGCAGCGATGATCTCCATCATCGGCAACGTGGCCGGATCGCGCGTCAGCGTGAATCCACCATTCAAACCTCGCTGGGAATGAACCAACTTTGTGCGACTCAGGGACTGCATGACTTTCGCCAAGTATCCGGGAGGGACTTGAGTCGCCTCAGCGATCTGGGCCGTGGTCCTCGGTGATCCACGCTGATCAGCCAAGTAGACAATCGCACGCAAAGCGTATTCAGCCGTCTGTGAAATCATCGCACCTACCTCCAACGAGACATTGGGATAACCTCGTCCAGTTTATAGATAGCATTTTCGTTTGTCAACATGGCAAACAAAATTTTTTCCAAACGCTCTTATTGTGTGAACACGGAAAACGCGCGAGTCGGGGATAATCGGCATTTTGCGTGTCATCTCCGAGACTTTTCTAACTTCTCCCCGTCCTCGATCCCCTCGATTGATACGCTTTTTGGCGATCTCCGATAGCATTTCTAGGAGGAATAGATGCTCCACGGAGTTTGGTGATGCGGAACTTGGCGAAATACTTCCTGGCATTGACGGTGATGGGGAGCGGTTTCTATGCCGCCCAACAGCACCGCCACC
>Ga0351865_10337_pt1 | contig 14266 bp, 11 predicted proteins | sample TotcelFGM3001L10_FD_206780 | JGI IMG/M metagenome (GOLD analysis project Ga0351865, IMG submission 206780) | Enriched cells from coal bed in the Powder River Basin, Montana, United States - Total cells FGM rep2 HSBNCT.FGM.300.1.L10 ... | reverse complement strand
AATCTTCTGGAGTCGAATTTTCCGGGTGGCCATCAGGGCGCTGATTTTTTCCAGAAGCTCCGGACTCTCCTGAAAAATCGGGCTGAGAATTTCCTTGCTGATTTCATAACAGATCACCTCGGTTTCCGCCTGGACTGAGGCGGTCCGGGGCTCTCCGGTTAATAAGGCCATTTCGCCAAAGAACCCGCCGGGTTGAATATGCGCCACCCAGAAATTGGTTCCTTCCGAATCCTTGACCAGGATATTGACCAGGCCCTCCTCGACGATAAAGAGCGAGTCGCCCTCCTCATCCTGAGTAACGATGAATTTCTGGGCGCCATACTTCTTTCTCTCCATGGCATTGGCTATCCTGGTCAGGTGATTTTCGTCCATGACTTTGAATAACTCAACCCCTCCGATCAGCTCAAGTTTTACCGCATCTTCCTCTCGCTTACCGTCATCTGGCAGCACCAGGCGCTGATCGACCCGGTTATACGATAAGTCTATGCGGGCAACTTGCAGATGTTTTAAGACGTTTTCGTGCACGATTTTTGTGACCCGGGTTTTTTCCGCATAGTCGCTCACCCAAAACCAGAGACACCACAGAACCCCGCGCTGGTCGAACTTTTGCAGGATTATCTCAGGCTCCGGTTGCTTCATAATCCCCCGAGTACCCAGAAGCGCGGCCATCAAGATGCGTTTGGCCCTTTCCGGGGCAATGGTGTGGCTCAGAGTAACCTGGACTTCCTCCCGGTAATACCTCTCGGGGATGCTGTAATTGATAAACTTAGTCCTGGCCATCTCGCTGTTGGGAATAACGATGATTTGATCTGCCCTGGTTTGCAGGCGAGTGGCGCGCCAGTTAATTTCTACCACCTTGCCGATCAGGGAACCGCCAGGGCGGGAGCGATTCTCAACTTCTACCCAATCATCGATATTGTAGGCCCGCTCCACGCTCAGGGCCATGCCGGAAAACACATCGGCTAACATAGGATTGATGGCTAAGCCGATGATGGCCGCCAAAATACTGGAGCCGGCGATCAGGCCGGAGAGGGGAGCATTCAAGACAAAAGCGGAGACCGACAGGATAATAGCAAACACGATTACCGCGGTGACGATATCCTCTAGCAGCTTGGGAACCGGATGGCCCGAGTACTTTTCCAAACCTGGCCACAGGAGCGTCTGGATAATTCCCGAAGCTAACCATCCGAAAGCGATCCATTTGAAGATTTCGATTAAACCGTCAATTATCCAAGGCAGTTTCTCCCAGCCGACAACCCTAAATAATCCTTCCAGATTCGATTTGAAATGAACCAGGAGCAGGGCGCAGAGAACCACCGCTATCTGAAAAACTAATTTTTTGGGATTATTGACGGCCATGGACGATTTCCCCTGATTTTCTCGGCGATTCAACAAAAATGATAGTTTGCTTCCTTAAGGGGCATCAAAAGTGTAGCATATTTTTCCGCCTCTGGTCTTCTTTAAGCGGCGGTAATCATAACCACCGGCGCCAGTAAAGAACCCCCCTAATTTAGCAGATAAAGTAGATGAGAATAAAATATTACCCCACTTTTCTGAGCGCCGCAGCGATCTGCACCCGGGAGGCTTGCCAGGCTGGGATGATGCCGGCCAGGAGGCCTACGGCCAGGGAGACGGCCAGGCCGATGAGGGCGGTGGCCCGGCTGACCTCCAGGCCTGGGAAATATTGGGTCACCTCCGGCGGGAACACCTGGGTGGCGGGATAGCTCAAGACCATGCCCAGGAGGCCCCCCACCAGGGAGAGGATGAGGGATTCTCCCAGGATGAGGCCCACCAGGTGGTGGGCCTTGAAGCCCATGGTTTTGAGCGTCGCGTACTCCCCCAGACGTTCCCGGGCGTTCATGGCCATGGTGTTGGCCAGGACCACCAGGATCACCCCGATAACCATCCAGGACACTACCCGAATGGCCACGAGGATGGCCGAGGTCATCTCCACGAAACTCATATTGAAGGCGGCCTCGGTCTCGGTCAGGGTTTCGGCCAGGGAATTTTTAAAGCCGGCGTCGATCTTGGCGGATACCGGCGCACTCAGGTCCGGCCGGGCCACCTGGACCAGGAACCACCCCACCTTGTCGGCCATATCCGGGGCGATTTTCTTCAAGGTCTCATTGAGGTAATCCCAGTGGAAGAACAGCAGGGTCTCATCGGTGTTGGGGTATTGCCCTTTATAGATGCCCCGGAGCACCAGGCGGTATTCCCCGGGGAAATAGGTGCCCTTGAGGACGATGGCATCGCCGATGCGCCAGCCGTACCGGGCCGCCAGCCGGCGCCCGGCCACGGCGCCCCGGCGGTCCTGGACCAGGGCCAGCTTCTGGTCTTCGGGCAGTTGATACTCGGGGTAGGCGTCGAGGTAGCCGGGCAGCGAGGCCGCGAACTGGGGGAAAAAGTGGCGCTTGTCGATATAAACGCCTTCGAACCAGTAGGCGTGGGCCACCCGGACAATGCCGGGCACGGCCTGGATCTTGGGCAGGTAGGACAGGGGCAGGGGAAACATGAGGGACACGGAGTTCCGGGTCACCAGGCGCACCGGGGAGGAGGCGTCCACCCCGGCGTACCAGGCCGCCACCACGGTGCGCAGGAGACAAAAGGCCAACACCGCCACCGCCATCCCCAGGATGGTGAGGGAGGCCCGCAAGGGGTGCCGTATAGTATTGCGCCAGGTCAGTTTAAGCATGGTTGATAGTGGTCAGTGGTCAGTGGTCAGTGGCCAGTTTTCTGTGGTGGCACAGGCTTTCCAGCCTGTGCCCAAGTATATTGTAGGGTGCGCACTGCGCACCGCCTCTGGTCCCCAAGCTCAGTTTGAGCACCAGGTAACAAGGCGGGATGCGCTGCGCTTTCCCGCCCTACTGACGCTCACCTTCTCATCATCCGACCTTCCTCAAGGCCTCGGCGATGCTCACCCGGGAGGCCCGCCAGGCCGGCAGCAGGGCGGCCAGGAGGCCCACCGCCAGGGCCACGGCCAGCCCCAGGATCAGGGTGGCCCGGGTGAGGGGAAAGACCCGGAAATACTGGCCCAGGGCGGTTTTAAAGAAATACACCGCCGGGAAGGTCAGGGCCTCCCCCACCAGGCCCCCGGCCAGGGCCAGGATCAGGGATTCCCCGAAGATGAGACCGGCCAGATGCCGGGCCTTGAACCCCATGGTCTTGAGGACGGCATACTCCCCCCGGCGTTCCCGGGCATTCATGGCCATGGTATTGGCCAGGACGATGAGGATGACGCCGATGACCACCCAGGACACCACCTGGATAGCCAGGAGAATGGCCTCGGTCATGGAGACAAACCCCAGGGCGAAGGCCTGTTCGGTTTCCGTCAGGGTCTCGGCCAGGCTGTTTTTGAACAGCCCGTCCACCTGGGCCGAAACCTGGGGCGCCAGGTCCGGCCGGGCCACCTTGATGAGAAACCACCCCACGGTATCGGCCCGGCTGGAGCCGCTCTTCTTCAAAGACTCATTGAGGTAATCCCAGTGGAAAAAGAACCGGGATTCATCGGTGGTAGGTTCGGCCCCGGTATAGATGGCCCGGATGATGAACTGCCACTCGCCGGGGTAAATAGTGCCCTTGAGGACGACGGAGTCCCCCAGCTTCCAGCCGTACCGGGTGGCCAGGGTCCGGCCCACCGCGGCGCCCCGGCGGTCCTTCATGAAGGCCAGCTTCTGGTCCTCGGGGATGGTGTACTCGGGATAGTTGGAGAGGTAGCGGCGGACTTCCACGGCAAACGTGGGGAAGAAATGCCGCTCGTCGATGTAGTGGCCCCCGAACCAGCAGCCGTAAGCCACGTTGACAATGCCGGGAATGGCCTGGACCTTGGGCAGATAGGCAATGGGCAGGGGGAAGACCAGGGAGATGGCGTTCCGGGTCACCAGGCGGGCCGGGGAGGCGGCGCTCACCCCGGAATACCAGGCCGCCACCACGGTGCGCAGCAGACAAAAGGCCAGCACCGCCACCGCCATGCCCAGGATGGTGAGCGCGGCGCGTGACGGGTGCCGGATGGTATTGCGCCAGGTGAGCTTAAGCACGGGTTTTAGGTTCCGGGTTCTGGGTTCTGGGTTTTTTGGGCCCAGGATTTCGGTCTGGCAAAGAGTTCATAAACTTATAGTCCTCAAAAGTTTTTGAGCCCCTCAGGGACACCCGCGCCCGGTGTCAATGCACAGGCTGGAAAGCCTGTGCCACCAAAGTATTGTAGGGTGCGCCCGGCGCACCACCACTGGTTCCCAAGCTGATCTTGGGAACCAGGCGACCAGGCGGGATGCGCTACGCTTTCCCGCCCTACGTGAGATCACCGGCGAGACGCCCTATGCCACTATAAGTGTGGCTCCCGTTGATCTTTCGCCGCCAGTATGGTTAGGGCCTGCAGGCCCACGTCGATGAGGCGGCGCTCGGCCCGGCGCCGGGCGTGAGCCGTTGTGAGGCCCTGCCCGGTTATGCGGTTATTGACGACCAGGCAGACGCCTCCGGCGCGGACCCGATAGGTGGAAACCGCGGCCAGGGTCAGATAGGCGGACATCTCCATCTCCAGGTTGAGGACCCCGGCCTGGCTGAGACGGGCCACCTTGTGGGGGTCCAGGCCGGGAAACCCCGGGGCCTCCCGGCCCTGGCCGGCGTAAAAATCCGCCGTGGTGCAGGTGAGGCCCACATGATAGGGCGTTTTGAGGTCCCCGGCCGCCGCGGTCAGGGCCGCGACGATCACCGGTGCGGCCTGGGGGACGAAATCCGCCGGGGCATAAGCATGGGTGGTATTTTCGTCCCGCCGGGCCGAGGTGGTGATGATCAGATCCCCGACCTGGATATCGCCCTGGAGCGCCCCGCAGGTGCCCAGGCGGATAAAGGTCACCGGGGTGACGCAGTTGGCCGCTTCCACGATGGCAATGGCGCTGGCCGGGGCGCCGATGCCGGTGGCCATGACCGAGACCGGGATGTTTTGATAAATGCCGGTATAGGTGAGAAACTCCCGGTTTTTCCGGCGCATATCCACCCGGGTGAACCGGCGGGCGATGACCTGGGCCCGATCGGGGTCGCCGCAGGTGAGGATATAGGGGGCCAGTTCCCCGGGGGCGCAGTCGAGGTGATAAAACCGGCCCCGGGCATTTTTCGGAATGGGGCTCGCAATGTCCATGACGTAAATCCCCCTACCGCAATTTCATCCGGGTGGCGGCCGCTTATACTCGTTGCCAAAAGTTTTTTCTCCCCCCCCCTCACCCTAACCCTCTCCCCCCGTTGGGGGTGAGGGGATAAGAGGAAAGAACTTTTGGCAAACGCTATATAGCGAGTTGCATTCAAAAGACCATGAAAAATTTTGTCATTCTGAACGGAGCGTAGCTTCGTTACGAATCTCGGCGGCAAAAAAGGGGAGATTTTTCGCTGCGCTCAGAATGACAAACATCGCCGTTTGATTGTTCTTTGGTATTAATCTTCTTGCGTCTCATTTTCGTCCAGCAACTGCCCCTTGATGAGGCGGCGGATGCGGCTGGCGTGGGCGGCGGCGTCCGGGTCGTGGGTGACGATGATGATGGTTTTCTGGAACTCTCGGTTCAACTGAGTCAACAGGTCCATGATTTCCCCGGCGGATTTTTTGTCCAGGTCGCCGGTGGGCTCATCCGCGGCGATGAGGGTGGGGTCGGTGACCAGGGCCCGGGCGATGGCCACCCGCTGCTGCTGGCCGCCGGAAAGCTGGCCCGGATAATGCTTTTGGCGGTCGCTGAGGTTCACCAGTTCCAGGACCAGATCCACGTGTTCCTGGCGCTCCCGCCGGGACAGCCGGGTGAGCAGCAGGGGCAGTTCCACATTTTCATAGGCCGTGAGGACCGGGATGAGCTGATAAAACTGGAAGATGAAGCCCACGTTGGCGGCCCGCCAATCCGCCAACTGGGACTCGGTGAGGGCCGGGAGATTGATGCCGTGCACCGTGAGGTGGCCGGAGTCCGGACGGTCCAACCCGGCGATGAGGTTGAGCAACGTGGTTTTCCCAGACCCGGAAGGGCCCATGAGGGCCAAAAATTCCCCGGCCTGGATGGTGAGGTTGATATCCTGGAGGACCGGCAGCACCTGGCTGCCCCGCCGATAGGATTTATTCAGGTGGGCGATCGAAACCACCGGGGCCGGGGCGTGCGCCGGGTTCCCGGTCATGACTCTTTGACTTTTACCCGGGAGCCGTCCTTCAGGGCGGCAGGCGGGTTCAGGACTATCCGGTCGCCTTCCTTGAGGCCGGCGGCGATTTCCACCAGTTCGTTCATGGCGGCTCCCGGGGTGACGGGGACCAGCTTCACCCGGTTGCCGGCCACCAGAAAGGCGTAGGTGCGGCCTTCCCGGGTGATGAGGGCGGCTTTGGGGATGATCAAGCGGGGCTGGCGCGCCGCCGGGTCCAGGGGCTGGGAGAGAAAGGCCACCTTGGCGCTCATCTCCGGCAGGATGCGGTCGTCGTTCTCCAAAAATTTTACCTTGGTAAGGACGGTGGCCTTGGTCCGGTCGGCGGTGGGGACAATCATGTGGACCTCACCGGTAAAGCGCCGGTCGGGAATCGCGTCCAGGGAAATCTCACAGGGTTGCCCCAGGCGCACCTTGTCCAGGTTGGACTCCGCCACGTCCACCTCCACCATCAGGGAGTTGAGGTCGGCCATGGTTACCACCGCGGCCCGGGCATTGGCCGCGGCGCCGAAGGGCGCCACCACTTCCCCCACCTCGGCATATTTGGTGGTCACCACTCCGTCGAAGGGGCCGCGGATGTAGGAGTATTCCAGGGCCGCCTGGGTATTGGCCAGCCCGGCCCGGGCCACCTTGATGCGGGCCTGGGCCGCGGCCACCCCGGCCTTGGCCTTGGCGTCGCGGGCCACGGCGGTATCGAAGTCCTGCTTGGGAACGAGGTCCTGGCCCGCCAGGGTTTTATAGCGCTGATACTGGAGACGGGCGTCCGCCAGCTCCGCCTGAGCGGTCCCCAGGTCGGCTTGGGCCTGTTGCACCTGGGCGATGGCCTGGTCCCGGGAGGCGATCAAATCCTCATTCTCCAGGGAGGCCAGAATCTGGCCCTTTTTGACCCGGCTGCCCTCCTCGACCCCGAGGAAGACCAGGCGGCCGGTGCTCTTGGAGGACACCGCGGCCTTGCGCTGGGCCACCACGTAGCCGCTGGCGTTCAAGACCGTGTAGGCCTGGGCCGGGTAGAGCCGGGACACCACCGTGGTGGTGACTTCGGACGCCCCCTGGAGGGGACCCCACAGGTAGAGCCCGGCCAGTCCCAACAGGATCAGGCCCAGGAAAATGATGATCAGGCGGGTGCGGGAAAAGGCTGCCGCCGGGGGCGCATCCCCCGGGCGCTGAATGCGGAGTTTATCGAGGTCAGCAGACAAGGCCGGAGTTCCCGAAAAGAAATTTGGCCTTTCGCTCCGGTAGGAACGTCAGGCCTTGTCAGTCTATCAAATCTCAACCCGGGAGGCAAACTTTGTAGACCTGGCCTTCAATGCAAGACCCGCGGTTTGACTGGGGGCAGCCAGTAAGGTTCGAGGTGGGGCGGCTCTTCCCAGGCCGGGGCGTTGGCGGCCGGCAATTCCGACCGGGTCACGTTTTGCAAGGCCAGGAGAGAACTCCGCAGAATGTCCAATTCTTGTAACAACGCATCTAACGCCAGCACCAGGGACTCCTGATACTGGCCCTGGTCCATCATCCTTCGGGCCTCCTCCATCTTGACAAAGCTCTGGGGGGTGTTCGCTTTACCTTTCATTACCAAACCTCACCATAAGCGAAATGTGGGGGTGTCAGCCGACCTGGCGGAGAATTCCGTTTGTGCTATATTTTTGACCGCCAGCCAAGCCGCAACCGTTTGTGAATTATGTCGAATTAATAAAGCAAATACCGTACCATGAGCTATTGTTCGTAATTAATTTAACGATTTAAGTATGTTACTGGTAATATGCTTGGATGCTTCTTTATGAAAGAGAGTAATGATTGCTGAACGTCCTGGCGGGAAAATTAAACATAATTGCTACTTTTGGAGCGCTGGGCCAGGTTTTTGCATCAACTGGTCCGCCTGTTCCGCTCCGGATTCTTCCCGGGGATCGCCCGGCAGGCGAGACCTGACGGCGGTCGGGGAAACCGTCAACGCCCCCGGTTCCCGGGTTTGCAAACCGTTAGGGAATATGGTAGGTTTTCCCTTATAAATAAAGAGTTTTAGGAAACCCCAAGGATCAATCCATGACTGAAATCGATACCGCGCATATGGCCTCCGATGCAGAGATGGAGGAGAACGTCCGTCCCCTGGTGAATGAGATTCTGGAACGCTTCAACCAGGGCGGGGTTTCGCCGTCCCAGGCAGGGCTGGTAATCCTGGGGCTGATTTACCGGCTGATGGAAGTGATGCATGAGGCGCCCGAGGCCCGCCGGTTTTTCATTCTCGCCTTGATTAATCTGATCAATAATTACCTGGCCGAAGAGATGGAGAGCCCGGGAACGTGTGTCGCCGCGGGTAAGGAGGAAGGAACTTAATACGGCGCCTCGCCGCCAACGCCAGGAGTTCGAATCCCGCTATGCTGCGCAAGGCCAATAACGTACTGGAACTCGTCGGGCAGACCCCCATTGTCCGTCTGAACCGTCTCAATCCCCATCCGCAGGTGGAGATTTACGTCAAGCTGGAATATTTTAATCCCGGCGGTTCCGTCAAGGACCGCCCGGCCCTGGCCATGATCGAGGCGGCGGAGGCCGCAGGGGATCTGACCCCGGATAAAACCATCATCGAAGCCACCAGCGGCAACACCGGCATCGGTCTGGCCATGGTGTGCGCCGTCAAGGGCTATCGCCTGCTCCTGACCATGCCCGAGTCCGCCAGCCTGGAGCGCAAACGCATCCTCAAGGGCATGGGAGCCGAACTCCTGCTGACCCCGGCCCACCTGGGTACCGACGGGGCTATCGAAGAGGTTTACAAGATGGCCCGGGAACATCCGGACCAGTATTTTCTGGCGGACCAGTTCAACAACCCCGTCAATCCCCATTCCCATGAGTCCACCTGCCGGGAGATCTGGGAGCAGACCGAAGGCAAGGTCACCATGGTGGTGGTGACCATGGGCACCACCGGGACCCTCATGGGCCTCTATGAAGGGATGAAGCGGTTCAATCCCGGCATCCAGGTGGTGGGAGTGGAGCCCTTCCTGGGCCACGCCATCCAGGGTCTGAAAAATATGAAGGAGTCTTATAAGCCGGGGATTTTCGATAAGACCAGGGCGGACGAGATCGTCAACATCGAGGACGAGGAGGCCTATGAGACGGCCCGGAGAATGGCCCGCCAGGAAGGCTTGTTCCTGGGCATGAGTTCCGGGGCCGCGGTGGCGGTGGCCATCCGCAAGGCCCGGGAGATGGCGGGTGGCCTCATCGTGGCCATGGCCCCGGACAGCGGCGAGCGCTACCTATCCACCTCCCTGTTCACCGAAAAGGAGGCCCCTACCCTCCGTTTTTACAACACCATGGCCCGGGCTAAGGAGGCCTTCGAGCCCCGGCGCGCTGGTGAGGCCACCATTTTTGCCGATGGTCCGGCCCTTTACGGGCATCTTTCCCTGGTGGTGGCCCGGCGCCTGGTGGTGGCCGACCTGCTCCGCCGTTACCTCAGCTTCCGGGGCTTCAAGATCCGGCAGGTGGTAAGCCTCATCGACCTGGATGACCGGGCCATGGCCGGAGCCGCGGCCGCCAACCAGAACCTGCAGGAATTTACCGGGCACTTTCGGGAGGAATTCTTCCGGGATATGGAAGCGTTGCGCATCCAGGGCGACGTCCTCTACCCCCTGGCCTCGGACCACATCGACGACATGATCAGCCTCACCCGGAAGCTTTTGGAGCGTGGTTACGCCTATGAAAAATTGCGCTCGGTCTATTTCGACATCTCCCGCTTCAAGGACTATGGGCGCCTCTCCGGGGTGGACCTGAGCAAGATCCGGGTGGGCAAAACCGTGGATCTGGACGAGTACGCCAAGGAAAACCCCCGGGATTTCACCCTGCTGAAACGCGCCAAGCTGGCGGAACTGAAAAAGGGCCTCTACTACACCACCCCCTGGGGTCAGGTGCGCCCCAGCTGGCACCTGGAATCCGCGGCCATGGCCTTGAAACACCCGGGAGAAACGGTGGATTTTCATGTGGGCAGCGTGGAATCGCTCTTTCCCCACGATGAAAACGAAAACGCCCTGTTCACCGCGGCCACGGGCAAACCTAAGGCCCGGGCCTGGCTTCACTGCGAGCAGGTCCTCAAAGACGGCCACCCCCTGAAAGAAGCGGGCCTGGTGACGGTGCGGGACCTGATGGCCCAGGGTTACCGAGGCGATGAGGTGCGCTACTTCCTCCTGGCGGCCCACTACCGCAAGCCCCTGGCGGTAAGCGGCACCAACCTCAAGGCCGCGGCCGTGGCCCGGACCCGCCTGGATCACTTCCTGGAGCGCCTGGCCCTGATAACCGGCGAGGCCCCGCTTACTCCGGCCATCGAAGAGCGCCTCTTTTTGCTGAAAAAGGAGTGCGTCGCCGCCCTGGATGACGACCTCAACATTTCCCGGTTCCTGTCGGCGCTGTTCGCCGCGGTGGGGGAATTCCACACCGACATCGACCACGGCCGTCTGGGGCACGCCGCGGCCACCGCCATCCTGACCCGCTTCCAGGAACTGGACGAAATCCTGGGGGTGATGAACCTGGCGCCGCCGGCTGAGGCCGCGGATGAGGGGATCGAGGCGCTCCTGACGGCCCGGGAAGAGGCGCGCAAACGCCGGGATTGGGCCGCGGCGGATCAGATCCGGGATGAGTTGGCCGCCCGGTCCATCGAGATCACCGACACCCCGGCTGGCCCGCGCTGGCGCCGGCGGGGTTAGGTGATGGTGGTATGCTTATCGCTCATTGGCACAAGTAGGGGCGACCCGGTGGGTCGCCCCTGCCCGGTGGCACAGGCTTTCCAGCCTGCGCTTCTATGAGGCCCGACATGCCCCACGACAATTTCTGGCAATGGCACTTTTGGTTCTTCCCCACGTTCATGCCCATCCTATGGTTCGTCATCGCCGGCTTGTGCCTCTACTTCATCTTTGGCCGCCGCGGGGCCCGCAAACCCTGGGAATCCAGCCCCAGCCCCGAGGGCGAAAGCGCCCTGGATATCCTGAAAAAACGCTACGCCAAAGGGGAAATCAACAAGGACGAGTTCGAGCAGATGAAGCGGGATATCTCGGGTTGACGGTCCCGTGCGCCGGGAAAATTCGTGTAGGGTGCGCACCGCGCACCATGACAAGGCTGGTTGGCCGGGTGGTGCGCAATGCGCACCCTACAAATACTGCAATCAAGAAGGACGAGAGGCAAGTTTTTGACTTACCGCCCCGGGAGGATGGTCGGGACGAGAGGATTTGAACCTCCGACCCCAGCGTCCCGAACGCTGTGCTCTACCAGGCTGAGCCACGTCCCGACTTATTAAATGTATCTAAAAGGCGGGGCCGGGGCAAGAGAAAATCTGGCCTCGGCTCCATGAAGTCTGTCTATCTCACCGTAGGGGCGGGTTTCAAACCCGCCCCTACGGCTATGCAGGGAATTTTGGTGGCCCGGGCTTCCCAGCCTGGGCACACAGGCCAGAGGCCTGTGCCACTTGAGGTTATGAAATGAGATTCCGTTTGGCAAACCAAGGGCTTAATGGGCTAAGGTGGCTGATTTTCCTGCTTCTGATAGCTTTGATGGCCGCGGTCATCATTGGCTGCAAGGCCCAGGAGGAGGAGAAGACCTATGGCGGCCCGGACTCCGGCCCGGCCTATGGCGATTTGTTCATCGACGCCTCCATCGGCGACGCCAGCACCCTTTTGCCGCCCCTGGCCGTGGACGCCGCCTCCGCCACCATCAACTCCCTGATTTACAACGGCCTGGTGAAGTATGACGGCGACCTCAACCTGGTGGGGGACCTGGCCGAAAGCTGGGACGTCTCTCCGGACGGACTCACCATTACCTTCCATCTGCGTAAAGGGGTCAAGTGGCAGGACGGCGCCCCGTTCACGGCCCAGGACGTGTTGTTCACCTACCAGGTGATGGTGGACCCCAAGACCCCCACGGCCTATTCCGGGGATTATCTCCAGGTGAAAAAGGCCGAGGCGCCGGACGATTTCACCTTCCGGGTCACCTATCCCCAGCCCTTCGCCCCGGCCCTGGGTTCTTGGGGCCTGAACATCCTGCCCCGGCACCTGCTGGCCGGCGTCGATCTCACCAAGTCACCGTTGGCGCGACACCCGGTGGGCACCGGGCCTTATATCTTCAAGGAGTGGCGGGCCGGGGAAAAGATCGTCCTGGCATACAACCCCGATTATTTTGAGGGCCGCACCTACCTCAACGGCTACGTCTATCTGGTGAAACCGGACACGGCCACCATGTTCATGGAGCTCAAGGCCGGCAACCTTGACCGTATGGGCCTCAATGCCATCCAATACAGCCGCCAGACCGAGTACCCCAAGTTCCAGCGGATGTTCAAAAAGTATCGCTATATGCCCTTTTCTTACATCTATCTGGGGTACAACCTGAACGATTCCCGGTTCGCGGACCGGCGGGTGCGCCAGGCCTTGACCCATGCCATCAACAAAAAAGAGATCATCGACGGGGTGCTCATGGGTCTGGGAGAAGAGGCCTACGGCCCGTATAAACCCGGTACCTGGTACTATAACCCCGACGTGCCCAAATTCCCCTACGATCCGGCCAAGGCCAAGGCTTTGCTGGCCGCGGCGGGATGGACTCCCAATGCCGACGGGGTCCTCACCAAGGACGGCGCCCCCTTTGCGTTCACCATCCTCACCAACCAGGGCAACGATACGCGGCAACGCACCGCCGAGATCATCCAGAGCCGGCTCCGGGCCGTGGGCATCCTGGTGAAGATCCGGCAGGTGGAGTGGGCCGCGTTTCTCAAAGAATTCATCGAAAAAGGGCGGTTCGAGGCCATCCTGTTGGGGTGGAACACCGGCCTGGACCCGGACCAGTTCGACATCTGGAGTTCCACCAAGACCAAGCCCGGCGAACTTAACGTCATCGGCTACAAAAACCCCGAGGTGGACAGGCTGTTGGCGGAGGGGCGCCATACCTTCGACCGGGAAAAGCGGCGGCAGGCCTACTTCCGCTTCCAGGAGATCGTGGCCGAGGACCAGCCCTACACCTTCCTCTTCGTCCCCGACGCCCTGCCCGCCATCTCCCGGCGCTTCCGGGGTATCAAGCCGGCCCCGGCCGGCATCGACTACAACTTCATCAAGTGGTACGTGCCCCAGGGCGAGCAGAAGTACACCATGAGCCCGTATTGAGAACTGCCTGGTAGAGTTCAAAGTTCAAAGTTCAAGGTTCAAGGTTCAAAGTTGGGGGCATGCCCATCATGAGCTTTCCGTATTTCGAGTGGGCCAAAGGGCCATGCGTGACTGTCTCAGGTTTTGGGAAGATCTAACGTACCGCGAGGCGAGGCTAAACGCCCTTGATCCTCTCAGTTTCAGAGGGGCCGGAGTTGGCGATCAATTGACTTTGGTTGACAGAGACCGGGCCAATTTTCCGTTGACTTTCTAACCTCTATTCATTATAAGGGGAACATGAGACATTTCCCCGGAAGGCGGAGGGGAAATTGGCCGCGGGAAGCGGTGGTTAGCGAGCGGACCTTTCAGCCAATACCCCTTTAAGCAGTCTTTTATACCGGAGGACGCCATGGAAAAAATCGGGGCCAAGGTGGCTTACGTTGTTTTGGGAATTCTGTCATTTTTCGGTATTTGGCCCGCTTCTGCGACTCCTATTCCCCAACCGCAAGCAAATCAACTTAACGAGGTTAAAGCCACCACGCCGCTGTATCTGAAACATAGCGCTGATATGATTCCCAAAATGAGCCAGGAGAAGGACTTAACATTAGCCCGTCACTGGAACCATTTTTCTCATAGAAACCACAGCTCGCACTGGGCTCACTACGCGCATCGGGCCCATTACTCCCATTATAACGGCTACAGATATTAAGTTATAACCCTGCAACCCCTTCCTCATAGTTGCTTAGCACCAAAAAATTTGAAACATCACTGCTTCGATGATTTCCCTGTTGAGCTTTGTTACAGGAATATATTGCTATTTGATAACATTTCGCAATCAATTGGTGGCACAGGCGTCTCGCCTGTGCCGGCGCAGGCTAAACCATCATGGCCGTTTTGGGCCACCCCCAATCACGAAATTCCTTGTAGGGGCGGTGAGGGCACCGCCCCTACGGGTGGACTTTCACGGTAAAGCCTGCGGCTGCCATAACTTGCCTTTTGATTGCAACTCG
>Ga0351865_10334_pt1 | contig 14391 bp, 10 predicted proteins | sample TotcelFGM3001L10_FD_206780 | JGI IMG/M metagenome (GOLD analysis project Ga0351865, IMG submission 206780) | Enriched cells from coal bed in the Powder River Basin, Montana, United States - Total cells FGM rep2 HSBNCT.FGM.300.1.L10 ... | reverse complement strand
GGCGCCAGGGTATCGGGAGAATATGACTGGCTTCGCCGATCAACTGCAGCAACTGGGTGGTCGACCCCAGAACAGGATGCGTACCGCGCAGATCAAGGGCATAGCGGAAACCGCGGGTGGGTCTGACGAGATTGTCATAGTGGTTATCGGAAAAGCGGACGCCGGGCAGAACGTAGCGCGAGATGGAATCCTGAATGCCGATTGTGAATTCTTCCTGCTGGAACTTCACATACGCCGTGCCCAGCTTCTGATTGCCGAAGCTGTTTGTCCGGGCCAGTTCCAGCGCGATGACCCGACTGCTGTAGGTTGTGATATTCTCCTTCTGAAGGTTGATTCGGACGGACGTGAAGGTCCGGAAATCCTTGTCGCTCGGGATGATGTAAGCGGTCGCGAGTCCTTGAAGCCGCTCTGAAATATACAGATTGGAATCCAGTTCATGACCCCTGTGGAGCATGTTGAGATCGCGGTAGCGCAAAGCAAAGCGTGCACCCGTGTCCGTTCCGTAGCCGACACCCGGACGCAGGCTTCTGCGCGGGCGAGGGTTCAACAAAACACGAACGGGTATTCTGTAATCCCGCGCCTGGGGCTTTTCCGCAAGAAGGGTCACTTCGCGGAACCGCTCCGAATTGTTTAACTGGAGTTGCGATTCGGCAAGCTTCATTTGAGAGAACACGTCGCCCGGTGCGAAGGTAAGATAGCGGCGCAGATAAGCGTCGGGATAATCCGGAGCACCTTCCATCGTGATATCAGAAAAGAAATACCGCTCGCCCGTTTCCAGGACCAGATCAATCCGCCCGTTCTTGGCGTTTGCGTCGACGTGAATTTCATGAATGGTGTATTCGGCGTCCAGATAGCCGAGTCCCTGTGCTCTTGCCTGGAGCACCTGCTTGGCCTCCTCGTAGCGAGGATGCAGCAAAATGGAACCCTTCTGCAACGGGAAAGCGGAAGCGAGCGCTGTAAGCGATGATTCGGATGCGCCGCTGCCGGTAACGGTGACGCGGACATCCGTAAGAATTACGGGCTCGCCGGCGTCCACCTTTACCCTCACGCGAAAGGTGTCGGGCGCGAGTGTCTCCAGGGTAACGGTGGCCTGCGCAGAATAATACCCGAAGGGCTCCAGGGCGGCCTGCACTTTTTGATCCGCCTGTCGGACAAAGCGTTCCAGCCAGAGTTTGTCCACTTTCCCGTCCGCGACCAGACCCGGGGGCAGGACTAGCGCGGCCAGGACATTCTTTTGCCCGTCCCCTACGACGCCCTCGACAACGATTTCCACCGGTTCGGCGCCATGGACGATTGCGGTAAATTCCGGTCCGCAAAAGAGGCCCAGCAAAAAAATGATCAAAAGGAGTCGCCGCAGATAAGGCACATGGATCAACATGAGCATAGCCGGAATTACGGCTGAGGGACTCGCATTATGAAAAGACGGCCCAAGAAGCCGTCTGCTGCTGATTTTAATCGGCCTGTATTGTGTGTTCATTTGCCATTTAACCTTGTTTCCCGCTGCAACCCCATGCAGGTTTGAATACCGATTACGGGAGAAAATCGGGCTGCTGAAAGTTTAAGGCATGCCTCGGGGGAATGCAAGAGGCGTTGTGCGTCCACAGGAATAAAAAAGGCGTTTCCGGCGTGCCTTTTCATCGCCGTTTTCTTCCTGCCGTTGTGCCTATTTCCATCACTTTCGGAATTTTAAGGATTGGCGGATATGCAGAGTGGCTGGTCGTAAATGCAGGCCAAGCGGCGTCCGGCCACGAAGTCGATAACAGAGAGCCTGGCGACAGCCGGGCAGATCACGGGAAATCTTGATTATTCATAAGGCTTTTTTGTGCGGACGTCATTTCGTGACTGTCAACACGGCGGATGACTTATTCCCCCACATGTTACAGGTGACTTTGACCTGAAAGGTATCTTCCTCGATAGCGGGTATTTTGTATTGAAAGGTGAAGGTCTTTCCTGTCGGTTGCTCGGTATACGTGTTGATGCTCACAACGGCGCCGTTCTTCTTGATCTCCATATATTTGACATGATGCGAACCCTTCAACATTGTGTCGTGCGTAACCGTTACACTGAGGGTTTGTGTTGCTAACGTATATTTAAGCACAACGCTTTCCGGAGGCGTGGCATAACCCGCCCGCGGGTAAAGGCAGGCGATCAGCGCCATGATGCATATGCAAGAGAATAAGCAGGCTGCTTTGAAATATTGATTCATCTCTTCCCCTTCCATTATTTAATTCACGCGGCCCGTCATCTGTCAGCCGGGGAATTTTGCATCCAAAAGCGTACCGCCGATCAACCCGAGCAAAGCGCCGCACAGGGAGGCGATCAACGCAAGCAAAGTGAAAAAGATATGCGTTCCCGGCATCAGGAGCGGCCCGTGCAGGGCGAGGAAAGCCATCACGACGGCGACGACGAAAAAGATCAGTCCGAGGACGATTTTCTTTGTGAGGAGCTGCGTATTGACTCTTCGAAATCTTAAATTGCCGTCCACTAGACCGGTGATAATAGCCCCAATCAGGAAAAACGGCAGCAGGACAGCCAGCACTTTCATCGTGGACGCAATCAGGATCTGAAGGTCGGCGGGGGCAATGAATGCAACGAGGGAAAGAAGGAGAAGCGTCAACGCGAATGCCTGCGGAAAATGAACCGCAACGGGATGAGTATGCAGATCGAGAATTTTTCTTCTTTTGATGGATACGGGATGTTTGTAGGGTTCAAACATCTTGGCGGGGACGCCGCAAGCCGGACAGACATCCTTGATTCTTCCCTGATCGGTAACAAAGCCGCACGCTTTACATTTCATCAGGTTCTCCATAGGTTCCTCCTCTCCATGAATTCAGATCACGCAACGATTGATGTACCTTCATCCCGCTCACACGGGACGAGCGCTAATTCCCTGTCGCTTGCTGCGGAATAATGACGTTCATTTCATACCGCGACAGCTTGCTGCGAGGTGGTTGATTTCAACGTAATCGCGATCAATAACGTGCAAAGTCCATTGAAGATCAATCAGCAGAACCTTTGCCCAGAATATAAAATCAGATAACTCCATTCGATGTCAAGGGAATTCATGCCTGCCTTTTTTATTCGTCACACCCCGGTGAGCAAGATAACCGTTACTAGCGAGTCTTCGGGCCCCTTGCGATGTCAGTGATTTTTGTATGGGCCTTATTTTGATAAATCATTTGCTTTGTCATCATCAGTAAGCAATGGCTTTCGCTATTGATTATTCGCCGTCTGCCGGCCGGCGACATGGATCGCATCTTGCCTGGGCAAATATAAAGATTGAAAAAAGGCGGGCGATTTTATATTCTCCCGGTACTTTAATCCCGCTTAAGCGGGATGAGCGTTAATTCCCTGTCGCTTGCTGCGAGATGGTTGATTCCCGGAGGTGGTTCTGGACGCGTTACTCCTTGCCCTTATTCAATTCGCCTTCATCATCGGACTCCATTTTCTCTTTCCGGCCGTGACGCTCAGTGCCTCCGTGGCTGCGCCGATTTCCGCGGCATTGCCTGTTGTCAAAAAATGAGTGCGTCGAAAGATCCCCGGTTATTTTCGCGATACCGCTTGGTTGACCTTTGTCGTGCGCGCGTTATCCTGCGAATGCAACGTGGAATGTGCTTCGGGTGAAAGATTGTGATTGTTGATCATTTGAATCGTTGGAAGAATTATTTCAGCCGTCCGCTTTGGGAAACTGTCTTCGGCGAGCTCCTGCTGCTCGATGAAAATACGCCGGAGATGGAGAAAAAGATCCGCGGGGATGATATCATTCTGAAAGTCCTGAGCTATAAAACCGTTGATCCGCAGAATGAGCGGGTGGAACCGGAATCACACCGGCGCTACCTGGATATCCATACATCGATTATCCATTCGGAAAGAATTGACTGGTTCCCGGCGGCATCTCTTACGGTCGTTAAACCGTATGATGAAATCGAAGATGCGGTTTGCTATGAGAATCCGCAATCGGTTCGCACTGGTATCGTGATGCACCCGGGTCTTTTTGCCCTGTTCGGTCCTTCTGATGCGCATATGCCCGGCCTGTGCTGTACATCAGGCTGCCCCGAGACTATAAAAAAAGCCGTCATGAAGATCCGCATCGATATGCCGCTTTGAGCGGCGGATTCTCCCGCGCGTTGTGTTCTGCGAATCATTGAAAGACTGACTCTGCATACGCATAAAGTAACGTCTGCTTCACTTGAAAAACGCAGGGCAAAATCTTCCGCAACATGATTCATGCTGGATCATTCCCGGATCGCAGTGAATCTCCGGTAAGCGGATCTGCCGAAAGCGCGGGATGTTCATCACAAATTTACAGAGGCATCTATTGGAGCTTCCTTAAGTCGAGGCAATCGCTGAAAATTCCGCCACGGTTGAAATCTCAGGCCTTCGCAGTGTTATGTTGCAGGATAGGTGTAAGCGAATTTCCGATGAAACAGTCTGCATCGGGCAGGTGTCAGCCGGGATCGCTCAGACCGGCAACATAATCGTGGATGATCTGGTTGGTGCAGACTTCATAGTATTTCCTGGACGTCGTCCGGGTTATCCCGAGTGTGTCGGGATCGACTTCGCAGACGAGAGATTCGCGAATGGCCAGCAGCTGGAACGTCCCGCTGATCGTCGGCACCTTGCCGGCATACAGTTGAATGTCCTCACCGTATTGGGCTTTGAAGGTTATCCTCGTTAAATTGATTTCGCGGGAGAGTTTGGCAAATGCTTCTTCGCTTAATTCAATGCCGTTGATGTTATAACGCAGGGCATGGTCATCCGTTTCGTCATCGGCTTCGTGCCTATTTTTAAATACGTAAAGATTAAACAACGGGTTCCGATCCGTGAGACGGCTGCGCAGATTCCTGCTGCAACTCGATAACCGGTCGGCCATATTGATTGCCGGCGAAATCATGATCGGGGAGTTGCCGTCAAACAGATAAGACGGCGGTTCGGGACTGTAACAGATGCCGATCCCGAGCTCCAGGATGGGCAGATTATTTTCCTGGTTTTTTATATTGTAGCGCTGGACGATCTGGAGGATTCGCATGGCCAACCCGCAGGCGCGGGCTACGCAGTACCACCCCTGCGGGATATCCTCTTTTTCAAAAATGGACAAAATAATAGCATCCCCTTCAATAAATACTTTGACTGCCTCATAATTCCAGAGAATTTCCGAAATCGGGTCGAAGAAATTAAGACTGAAATGCGATGCCGGATTGAGTCCCCGGGCTCTCATACTGTTGTTGATATTGATTGAACCACGAATGTCGGCCTTGATAATGACATGGTCGATGACCGGATTTTCGTCCTGCACGCGCTCGGCAGGAAGCAAAAATTCATAGAGCGACCGGTTCCCGCGGGAGAGTTGCAGGATCCTTTCATCGGTTACCACGTTGATGGCTGCCATGCTTTCATTGAGGATACGGGCATTATAGCGATCCCGGTGATATCGGGAAAACGCTTTGAGAAAATTGAATACATGCCGTTTTTTTTCAGAAGCGGAAGTGTATCTCACCCTGTGAGCGGCTTGTTTAAGAGGGCCCATCGGAAGGGGGTCTCTGTAAACGGACCGCCGATGATCCAATTGCCGGGTAATGGATCTTCTCGACCAGATATTGGCCAGGAACTCCCTGATGAGCCGCGGTTCCATCGGCGGGCAATAGACGCCGGATATCGACTTAACTTCAAGAGCCGCAACAATCAGTTTGACGAGCCCGGCTTTCTTAAATGCCCGGTAAAAGAAATCCAACAGGCTCTGCTGGTATTTGATCACCTGCCGGAGTTCGCGAAGTTTGTCGGCCGATCCTTTTGAACTTTTTTCTCTTTCGAATTGCTCTCGCGAGTCAAAGACGTTGAACATCAGATCAATATTGTCTGTCTCCATGATCCATTGATCGTAAACACTTCTCCGGTCGTCAGTGCCGCGCGTCTGCGGCGGGGTCACGTCTTGCCGGCTTAAACCGGCTGCCGCCATTAAATCGTAAATGATTGCCAGAACATTGTCATAGTGGTCCGGATCGCGAGCGCGTTTGCCCAGAAGGACGTATTCGTCGATGAGAAAAAAATCATCGGAGGGATTCACGGTATGCAGGACGGGGTTGTTGAAAAAAACATCCGGCAGAATTTGCTCGGAGCGAAAATGCGTTTCCCGCATCTCACGCAGGTTTTTCGTTTGAATGCCCATGAGTAACGAAAATAACTCTTCTCCGGCCCGCCGGATGATGCGGTTTTGGTTCAGTTTGACTTCAGTCAGTTTCTTGCGGGCTCTGAATTCTTCATGGTCCGCCTGTTTGGGCGAAAGCTGGTATGAATTGATCTGCCGTTCAAAGAACGCCACGAGATCTCTGAATTGGCTTTTAACCTCTTCCAGGAACATTTTTGAGAGGGCGACCTGACCCAGGTAATCTATCCGATGTTCGCCTTTGATTTTGGCTCTGTTGATGGCGTCCTGCAGAACATCCGCGCACAGGTGCTTCAGATGCTCCTTTTCAATTTCACAGACATCTCTTTTGTAGTCCGGGAAATAGAAATCAGCATGACTGTGCTTGATGATAATTCCCCGCGCGGTCTTTTCCAGAGTATTGGAAAGCTGCGGGCTGATGCGGACGTCGATGTGGATGTTGTCCACGCCGAAAACCAGTCCGTCCAGGGTAATGTCCACAAGATAAGGCTTCAGGGGCAGGTCCTTGAGGTCTTGCGGTTTATTCAATGACTGGAAAATGCCGAGCACTACTTGCCTCCGAGTTGTTCCTTGAGCTTGGCGCGATTCTTAATGGCGTCATTGACGCGGCCGAGCGCCAAAGCAATATCGTCATCCGGTTTTCCCAGGATTCGGTCCGACTGCTTATAGAGGGACAGAGCGTTCTCCAGATCCCCCCGGCTTTCCGCGCAGACTCCCAGATTATACAGCAGGGCATGAGAACCGGCGGCCCGGCTGCGGGCGTCCCCCCAGAGCTCGCAGGCGTTGTCCATGCGGCCTTTGTCGGCATATTGCATGCCGCGTTTGAGTTTGTCGATCGCCTCTTTGTCAGCGATGCCGTCCGTGGAATCCATCAGTCGGATTTCCCGGGTCACGTAGTAGGGCGCGATATCGCGGCGGAAATCTTTTTTGACCCGTTCTCTGGCCTGTTCCAGCAGGACCATTTCACTCTGAACCGGCCGCGTATCTTCGCAACCGGAGGAATCCGTCATTGCAGTAAGATTTCGCGAATAAATTACCCGTCCGGTTGTCACATCAACGAGCCTCGGTGTTGCGGCAAAGTTGGCCACCCGTTTTACACAATGAACATTGTAATAATGCCATTGAATGCAAGCGCCCTGGTAAATGTTGCCTTTTTGATCCCTCTTTTGTTCATAATACTTGCAGGTCTGCCTTCTTTCCGTGTAACGGCTGTCATCATAATTGTTGCACGTCACGACTCCGGTGTATATTCCGTGGGCGCCGACGAGTTTGCCGAGCTTAACAGCGGTCTTCTCATCCACCAATCCGCTTTGAGAAAACTTCATTTCGCTCGTCACTTTGTCGATGGAGGCCCGATCGACCAGAGTAAAGTACTGTTTGTCGTCGATGCCCACTCCCGCGAGGACGCTCTCCATCTCTGCGGCAAACTCTCTTCCGCCGGGGCCTGAAAAGGGCAGGACGGCAACGGCTTTGGTCAGCGAAGCCTCATGGTATTGAGCCGGCTGAAGCATTTTGACGCGAATTTTCGTCGCGCAGCCGGATAACAGGGTAAAGCCGATACACAAAATAATGAGCACAAGAACGTTGTGATGTCTGAAAAGTCCGCGTAGCATGAAGTATGTCCTCTCTGTCTATTCGTCAAGATCAATGGATGATTTTGTTTTCGCTCTGCGCCGGGTTTCCTTTGCCGAATATTTCTTCAGGCAGTCATCGTCTTTCAGGACCAGCGAGCATTCCAGGTATTCGGTGATCTCTACGATGCAGCCGCGAATAACTTTGCCGGTGGGCGTCTTGGCCTGTTTGCCCAGAGAGCCGGACAATCCCGGAACCATTCCCGACGGACCGCTCACCCGCATGCCGCCGGACGTGGACGTTGCTTCAATCGTCCGGGTATCGACGATCTCTCCGGTTCCCGCATCCACGACCTTCAGGTCCACGGCAATATAGGCGGTCTTCTTACCGCCGCCGAAGGAGAATCCGCGGTAATTAACTCCGCCGCCTTCGTTGCCGCTTTCTTCAAAGGCCGACACCGTAGCGGCGACCAGATATTGTGCGACTTTGATCCGTCCCGTCGTGAGCTTTGTCGATGAATCCACCAGGCCGGATTCGCTCAATTGCTGTTCGCTGACGACTGACTTCAACTCCCGGCGTTCCAGAACACGAAAAGATTTGGTTGATGCGAGTTCGTTGATGAGCAGGTCCTGCAGTTCGGTCGCCGTCGACCCGGACCACCAGGGAGCATGGGCGGTATTCGTGAAGCGGAGCACGCCGATGCGCGGTTTTTCCTCGGCGAGTGCAGCCGTCGCGCCCGCCAGGATCAGGAAACTGATCATTACGAAAAATATTTTTTTCATGACGCAAGTCCTCCCGGATTCAATCAAGCATTAATCGGTTTGTTTCGAATAGTCTAACATCAGCGAGTAAGGGGAAAAGTTAACAAGCCTGAAGTTGCCCTTTTGCTTGATGCTGTTGGCCAGATAAAGTGTGTTTTCCGGATAACTCACCAGGAAAGACCCCATGGCCTTTTCTTCCACGGCCGATACCCAGACGATGCTTTGCAGAAGGGATTTTACTTCCAGCACGGTTTCCAGATCGCGCACGCCGTTTATCTGTACGGCCACCTTTTTCGTATTCCCCTGAATATACTCTCCGACCTTGGCAAGTAGAGCGGGCGCCAGATTTTCCGCCAGTTCCTTCATGGCTTTTGCCGCAGCGTCCTCAGTTGAATTGGCAAGCGCCCTGGCTTCTTCCGTGCCGACCGCCAATACGTCCATCTGGCCCGTCTTGTTGTTTTTGGAAATGATCCGATAGTTGAGGCGTACCGTGACATTGTTGAACGGCATGGACAAGCCATAGCCGATATTTTCGCCTTTCTTGGTGGAAATCGTGTAGTCCACTTTCCCGATAATGATCAGGTTGGACAAAAATTTATACATCATGCTGCGCAGGGCGAGTGTTTGGCCGGAACGCACGGCGCGCTCGACGTCCAGCGCACCGATGGTCTGCGTTGGAGCGACATCGACCACGGTGTAGCCCTGTTCGATCATTTTGGCGACCAGGGTTTCGGAAAGAATGTTCTTTTCTTCAAATTCATCGCCATGGCGGCCGGGCTTGCGGGCAGGGATAAATAAGGCAATGGAACTGTTCAGACCCAGCTGGGATAGGGCATCCCGGGCGCGGGACGGTTCCACGCAGGCATTGATCTTTACCGTCAGGATATCGTCGGCGATATTTTCGCTTAAGACATTGTAGCTTTTTACCACGCCGCCGGCTTTTGTTTTGATCACATCTTCCACGAGGGTGAAGTTCTGAACAAAACTCTGGGCCTTGATCTCAGCTCCGACAACGTGTTCGATGGCCGTCCACTTGGCCCTGGCGACGGCTTCCATTTTGGCTGAAGGCATGTCATTCCGAATAACCAATGCTTCGCCGCCGGCGTTGATGCACTTTACCTGGGCTCGCGCGCTGGTTGCGGCAAGGCAAAGGAAGAGAAGAAGAGCGAATAAACAAGAGTGCAATTTCATTGTTCCACCTCGCATTGCGTCATCAGGTTTCTTTGAAAAAAACAAAGCCGTACATCTATGAAACTCCCGGCACCCTAACATAAAGCCAGTCGATTTTCAAATTGCCAATACGATGGGTAGTGACTCATGAGTCACTACCATACGATGAGGAGCCTTGACGCCGCGGGGTTAAGTTTTCGCCCGAGCTTTTCGGGGTTGACCCTGGAGTTTTGGCTTTAAACGGGGAATCCGCATCACTTGCCGATGCAGAAAGTGGAGAAGATTTTATCGAGAATATCGTCCTGGATCTTCCTGCCGGTGATTTCATCAAGAGCGTCCAGGGCTTCGCGCACTTCAAAGGCTGGGATTTCCGGGGAATGACCCGAAGCAAGCAAATCACCGGCTGCGGTTAGATTGGCCAGTGCTTGTTCCAGCGACTGTTTGTGGCGCAACTGGGTGATCATGTACCCGTTGTCCGATGCACCGGAGTTTGGCGTGAAATGAGCACATAGAGCCCTTTTCAGTGCATCCAGCCCCGAGCCGAATTTGGCTGAAATGTCGAGGCAATTGACGTGCGCCGGCAAGCGGTCTGCAAGCTGGTCGGGCCCCCAGGCGCGGGGCAGATCGGATTTATTGACGGCGATAATGACCTTGTCGGTTCGCTTTTTCATTTGCCGAAGCAGATGATCGTCTTCATTCGTGAGCGGTTTGCTGCCGTCGAGCAGAAGCACGATAACGTCCGCTTTTTCCAGGCATTCCCAGACGAGGTCAATTCCTTCTTTTTCGATGGCATCCTGCGGCTCGCGGATGCCGGCCGTGTCCGTAAGGTGAACGCACAGGCCCTCCAGAGTAATCGTGTCCGTGATCAGGTCGCGGGTGGTGCCGGGGATATCCGTGACAATCGCTTTTTTTCTGCCGGCCAGATTGTTGAGCAGGCTGGACTTGCCCACGTTGGGCTTGCCGGTGATAACAACGTTGATGCCGCAGGTGATTAACCGGGCCTGCCGGTAAGTCGACAGAAGGAATTCGATGCCGGTCACGGCTTCCTGGATCTGCCGAGGGGCCAGCGGCGTTTCGTGTTCGGAAATGTCTTCGGAAAAATCAATGGCCGCTTCCAACAGGGCCAGTGCGTCGACAAGCCCTTCGCGCAATTCGCTGATCTTAACGCCCAGCGATCCTTTTAATTGAGCCAGCCCTATTTGGTGTGCTTTGGCTGATTGAGCCGAGATCACGGCCGCCAGCGCCTCCGCCTGCGTCAAATCGATGCGGCCATTGAGAAAAGCGCGCAGCGAAAATTCTCCGGGCCGGGCCAGGCGGCAGCCCAGATTTGTCAATTGCTCGAGAATGGTCCGAAGGATCAAAGGATTGCCGTGACAGGAAATTTCCAGAACGTCTTCGCCGGTGAAGGAGTGCGGCCGGCGCATGAGCGTCATCAGGACTTCGTCGAGAAGCGTTGTCCCGTCGGCCGTCACGATGTCTCCGTGATAGGCATGATGGCTCTGCCAGCCGCAATTATGACTTGAGGGACGAAAAAGGAGCCGTCCTAATTCAGGCGCCGCAGGTCCGCTGACTCGAATGACGCCCAACCCCGCCGTGCCTGGCGGCGTGGCGATGGCTGCGATGGTATCCGTCTCTGTCATGTTTTACACATTTTCTTGAAGAACACGGTCCAGGTTACAAGACTAAAGGCCAAAGTCTAAAGGCTATGGGCAATAGGCAATTGGCAATGGGCAATAGGCAATGGGCAATAGGCGATAGGATAAGATACTATGAGCTACCATCCACTATCCGCCATTCACCAAGTGCTATTGCCGGATTTTGCCGGTTCTACCCGTTTGGCCGCTGCCGCCTTTTTTTGCGGGCAGAACGATCACCTTCCGATACTCGCCTTCACCGCGGCTTTTCGTGATGAGCGTTTCATCTTCCTGCAGCGCCAGATGAATAATCCGGCGGTCATGAGCGTTCATATGGCTGAGCGACAGGGGCTTCTGCGTCTTTTTGACCTTGTCCCGAATCCGCTGGGCCATGCCAAGGAGGGATTCTTCCCTTCTCTTGCGGTATTCTTCGGAGTCGACGACGATCATCTTGCGTTCGGCGTCGGTTTTATTGACCGCCTTGTTTAACAGGTATTGCAGCGCGTCGAGATTTTGTCCGCGCCGGCCGATCAGGAGTCCGCTGTCATCTCCGGCGATGCTGAGGATAGCGGTATCGCTCGTTTCCATCGCCGTCACCTGGCACGCAAAAGTCATTCTGCTCAAAATGCCGGCAAGCAGATCTCTGGCCCTGAGAGCTGAAGCGGAGGTTGCGGACACTGCTTTTTCAGCAGGCGCAAGGCGGATGGGAGGTTCCTGCGGGGGTGCGGGAGTTTCAATTCTTACAGACGAATCACGAGCAGGCTGTGCATCAGATGGCCTGGGGGGCGATGCGGGGGCGGGCCTTCCGCTTCGCTGTTCGGTTTTAGGTCTTGCTTCGGGCTTGGTCTCACGTTTGCCTTCGGGTTTCCTGTCCCTTTTCGGATCCTGCCTGGGATAGGCCTTTGCTTCGGACTTTGTTTCCGGCTTAATGTCGGGTTTTGTTTCCCGCACGGTTTCTTTGAGGGTCACGTGCGGAGAGGTGTTCAACGAAAAATCCATATCCAGCGACAGCAGGGAGGCCCGGATTTTAGCCTTTTTGGACATCAGGCCTAAAAACCCGTTGGAGCCTTCGGAAATAATTTCAATGTTTAACTTTTCTCTGGGTACACCAAAATCGCGACAGGCTTTTTCAATTGCTCCGTCAATGGTTTTTTCTTCTATCTCTATTGCCTTTGAACTCATGTTGAACTCCGCGTGCAGGTTGCTTATGCCAGCTTTCTGTTGATGTAGTATTGCTGGCCGATTTGTAAAATATTATTGAATAGCCAGTAGATGACCAGACCCGCCGGGAAATTTAAAAAGAAGAAGGTAAAGATGATCGGCATGAACAGCATGATCTTCTGCTGCATGGGATCGCCCATGGCGGGGGTCATCTTCTGTGAGATGAATTGCGTGGCACCCATAATGATCGGCGTGATGTAATAGGGATCCTTGGCCGACAGATCCTGAATCCAGAAGAAAAGCGGCGATTGGCGCAATTCGATGGAATACATCAGCGCCTTGTATAAGCCGAAAAACACGGGAATCTGGATGAGCATCGGCAGGCATCCGGAAAAGGGATTGACCTTATGCTCGCGGTAAAGCGCCATGGTCTCCTGGCCGATCTTGGACTGATCATTTTTAAATTTTTCCTTCAAGGCCTCGATCTTCGGCTGCAGCTTCTTCATCTCGTTCATGGATTTGTAGCTCAGATTGCCGAGCGGCCAGAAGATGATTTTAATAATGGTCGTCAGGATGATGATCGCGATACCGTAGTTCAGGACAAAACCATGCAGGAAATTGAGAATCCATAATGCGGGAATGGCCAGCCATTTGAACCAGCCGAAATCGATGGCGCTTTCCAGGCCGACCCCCATCGTCTTCAGAATGTCATACTGTTTGGGACCGAGATAAAGGGAGTAGGAGAAAACACTGTTTTGTCCACCGGGAATGACTTCCTTGCGGCCTTTCATGCCGACGGCGACCATGTTTGCGGCGTCCCGGGTCATCACGACATTGGTCAGAGACGGATTTTCCGGGATGAAGGATGCGATAAAGTATTTGCTTTCAAATGCGCCCCACAAGACGTTGGGACCCAGAATGCTTTCGCCGTTTAATTTCTTGACTTCCGGACGTTCAATGCTGCCTCCGACCGAGACGGCGGGTCCATCGTGGCCGTAACTGTCGTCGATTTTTTGAGGATCAACATACTGATACCAGTTGATCCTGGGGATTTGTGTGATGGGCGATGAGGTCAGGTTATAAACCTTGACTTCCAATCCCATGGTGTAGCCGGCCGGATCGATTGTAAAAATCTTTTCGATTTTGATGTCATTATATATCTTCGAAAAAACCAGCTGCTGCTTTTCCTTTGTATTTTGCAGATCCAGCTTACTGGCCTTGGTGTCAAAAACTGCGTCCGGGGAGACATCCGCGCTGGAGTCGGCGAAAGTTACCGTAAGCGGATAAGGCATGTCGTCACGTACATCCACCAGTTCGACGAAATCCTTCGTCTTGGGTTTCACAACGTCCTGGGTGCCGGTGAAGATACCCTTAACCTTCGGCCAGATATCGTCGGTACAGGCGTAGCAATCCTGATAATAATCTTTAAGCTTCAAAGACTTCAGTGCAGCGCCGCGTGTAGAGAAGACAGCTGTATAGCGGGGTGTTTCTACCTTGATATCGCGGGGTGGCGCTTCCGGTTTTGCCGACGCTGCCGAGGGTGCGGTTTTGGCGATGCTGGTTGATGTAACCGAAGAAGATGCGGGAGCAGCAGCCTTATCTTTTTTGACCTGATCGGTTGATTGCTGTGATGTTGCGGCTTTTTGCGGCACGGTCGGTTTAACAAAAAAGAATTGGTAAACCAGCAGAACGGCCAATGCCAGGACGATCGCTAAAATGGTCCTTTTATCCATGTGGAACCTCCAATTTCATTGTTTACTTGACGGGATCGTAACCGCCGGGATTGAGGGGATTGCAGCGTAGAATTCTTTTTGCCCCCAGATAGGTCCCTTTTACCGGTCCATGCAATTTAATCGCGTCAATGGCGTATTGCGAACAGGACGGGTGAAAACGGCAAGATGAAGCAAAAAAGAATGGTGAAATACAGGCT
>Ga0351865_10332_pt1 | contig 14527 bp, 10 predicted proteins | sample TotcelFGM3001L10_FD_206780 | JGI IMG/M metagenome (GOLD analysis project Ga0351865, IMG submission 206780) | Enriched cells from coal bed in the Powder River Basin, Montana, United States - Total cells FGM rep2 HSBNCT.FGM.300.1.L10 ... | reverse complement strand
ATGCGGCCCGGGCCGCCGACGTGCAGCATGTCATGGTGGGCGGCCGCTGGCTTCTCACTGACCGCCGGTTTACCACCCTGGATTGGCCCGCCCTGGCGGCCTCGGTCCGGGACCAGTGCCGGGACCTGGCCGCCTTCTGCCGCCAACTCCGGCCGTAGGCCTGAATTGCAATTGTCAAGATTTTCCCCGACAACCTCTTCATCAAGGCATAATATCATCGGCCAAAAAAGGATTTGGGAAATCCCCTCACATAAACTCAATTCCGCTATCTATATCATATCGATAATTTTTTGAAGTTCTTGGAAAACTTCGGTTTTGGCAAGATAGCTTTCACCGATTGTGAGGGACCATAAAGCGAATCCTTACTTTTGCCCAGCTTTGGCTTCAACCAGCTCGTTTTGGGTGAGATAGCCATCACGGTTTGCATCCATAATGGAAAATCTCAGTCGTGTTGCCTCTCGAAACTCTTCCCTGCTAAACATCTGATCCTGATTGGCGTCGATGAGGTCAAAATTCTGCCTCAGTAATTGGGCAAACTTTATTTTCCCTGCCGAGACTTCCATCCGGCTTAAGCTGCCATCCTTGTTCGCATCAAGAAAATTGAACCGCGCCTCCCGCCAAGCCATAAACTCGGATAGAGTCACTTTCCCGTCATTATTTGTATCAAGGTCCTTATAGAGTGATATTCCTTTACCTGGGGGTGGAGGTGCCACTCGGGTGGGAGGAGCCTCTTGAGGTGATGGAGCCCCCAACTTTGGAGAAACGACTTGAGGGGAAGGAGTCACTTGGGGCGAAGGAGTTACCATTGTTGGAGGAGATGAAGGAGACCGGGGACTTAAAGAGGCAGTCTCCTTCCCGGGTTGTGAAGAGAAAAAGCCGGATTTCCAAATGGCCACGGAGATTGCTGCCATAAACATTACTAAGGCAGCAGCAACAACTGGTTTCGTAAGCCGGCGCGGCTGGGTTTTTTCTTGATCAATCTCCCCCGCTACCGTAACCCTTGGTTCAAGGAGGACCCGATAAGCACCCACCGGTCTGGCAATGTTTTTCACCGTCTTCTCACCTAAGAATTCGTATCCCAGAGGCAATTTAGTTTCAATATGATCAAAAGCGGTCTTGGAGATACAGATACCTCCAGGTTCTGCCAGGCCTTCCAGCCTGGCAGCGATGTTAACGCCATCGCCGTAAATTTTTTCCCCTTCCTCTATAACATCTCCCAGGTTGATGCCGATGCGGAATTGCATTCTGCTGTTCTCCGGCAACTCGATATTGCGGGCCTGCAGCTCCTTTTGCACAGCCACGGCGCACTGAACGGCATCAACCACGCTGCTAAATTCAGCTAGTACGGCATCTCCAGGGGACTCCACCACCCGGCCTCGATGCTGCCTGATGAGCCCATCCATAATTCCTTGGTAGGTGATTAATGTTCTCAAGGTGGCAGCCTCATTTTCACCCATCAAACGACTATATCCGACTACATCGGCCATAAAAATAGCGCTGAGTTTTCGTTTGAAGCCTGGTGTGGTCAAAGTATTACTCCTAAGTTCACATCTTCTTTGAACCAGAAGTGGGTGGCGCGCTCACGCGATAGCCATCACTCGCGACCGCTGCATTAGAAGGAGCGGCGCCCCTGGGGATCAGAGGGCTCACCTCGCCGTTATCCATTGGGCTATCTTGGTGACGACGTCCCTCTCAATTCCGAAAAACCCGTGATATGTGAGAGCCGAACAGGGATTTTGGCGACTTTGGCCCCCATCAAACGTGAGCAGTTCTTTTCTCGGCGATGCACTCAGCCCGGCCATAAGGCTGGGAATCTCGGCATAGGGAGTATTTTCGCAACCGTCCTGCCGATGATGCACGACAAGAACTGGTATGCCGATCTTTTTTAGATTCATATTGGGAACAGGTCGCCCCTTGGCGACTCTCAAGACAGTGGAGGTAAGTACCAATCCATCCGGGCCGCCGGCGGCCGGCGGAAGCTGCGTGGCGATGAACGCCGCGGATTGTGTTCCGGCGCTTGTTCCGACAAGCCAAACCGGAACCTTGGATTGCTGTTTCAGCCAAGCGATGACCGCCTTGACATCAGCCACGTGTTTCGGAGTCTGGCGAAACGCACCCAAGTAGGGGGGACTCTGTCGATCCGAGGGAGCATCGATAACCGCAGTCAGCAGGCCGTGAGCCGCGAACATTTCTCTGGTGCGCACCGGGAAGTTATCTTCACCCCATTGTAAACTGCCATTAGAGGAAATCTGGAGTCCACCATGCCCACCTGCAAAAAGGATGACGGCTGCCTTGGGATGAGCTGGACCAGCGAGAAGAATGCGTTGCATGACTCCGGGACGGGTAGGAATGTCAACCACACGCTTGGTTGTCTGGGCCCAAGCAGCAGACCCGAAGATCAAAAAATACAAATTTATCAAGATTAGAAAAAGTTTCATTGGGTGGCCTCCAAGCATAAAACCCTGTTTTTGGCGCGATCCAAGTGAATCGCGCCATATTGGGCAAGTATATTGCATTTCTCCTTTAAAATCGAGACATTCTTAAGTCCCTCTGGGTTGCGGGTGAGGCATCTTAATCCTTGGACAAGACACAGACGGGAAGGTTACTTTATAAAAAGAGGGTGAGAGGAGCAGTGAAAGAACTAGGTCCTGCGGGCCCTTTTCTTTTAGGGGAAGTCATTAAACTGGTAGATTCATCTGGGCGAGACCGGTCGGCCCAAGTCGATTTTCCCTTCTATATTAGTTGGGGGGTATACTGCCAATAGTCTCGCTACCTACTATCTATCGCCCCTTATAAAATCCATTAAGGTGTGTTGATATGGATATCTTAGCTCTATCTAAGACCATGCCAACACGTAAAGTTTTAGTCTCAAGGGTCAGGTCTAATCTGATCTGGGTTTGATGATTCTCAGCTCAAATCCTGGATACTATCCCTGAACTGACCACTGGCGCTTCGGGAAAATTATGATATTATTTAACTGAGTTATGGACCGTGAACCCCGAAAATGCTTCCCATAAGGAAAATGGCGCCCCATGACCAGAACCCCCGCCCATACCCGGGACTTCCTCGCCTCCCGCCTCAACTTTTTGATTAACATTCCCGAGGTGTTGCGGCTGGTGAATGACATCACCACCTGCTCCATAGAATGGCTGGACCATCCGGACCTGGAGGCTCTGGAGCATTCCGGTGGGCGGGAGCTCTTCCCCTGCTTCACTACCTATCTGCGGCGGCACCTCATGGAAGTTCGGGGGGTCATTTATCCGAACCTGATCGAAAACGAGCACGTCATCTATCACGTCATCCGGCTGGAACTGGCGGATTTCCAGTTTTATTTCCGGCTGCGCACCACCCAAACCGCCTTCCTGCTCTCCCCCTTTCACTGCCGGTTTCTCAGCATGCTCTTCGGGCGGCTGGTGATCCAGCATCTGTCTCTGGCCGCCCGGGAACAGGAAGGCGTGTACCCCTTTACCGCCTATTCCCTGGAAGAACATGTGGTGGCCGACTATCTCCAGAGTCTGACCCTGGCGCCCTGCGCCACCATCAAGCTGGATGCCCAGGACAACCCCTATATCGGCTCCATGCTCTACACCGCCGCCGATTTGCGCCGCTGCGGCCTGCTCGATAGGGGCCGGGAAGAGGCCATCATCCGGGCCTGGCGCCTGTTCAAGCGTCTCCTCTATTATTCGGTGGAAGGGCAGCGCCTGTTCACCGGGTTTGCCATCTTGAACCAGAACCGCCCGCGTTCGTACTACCGGCGGCGCTGGCCTTCACTGCTCTGGTTTCACGAAGCCAACTATACTTCCCTGGACCAGGGACTGCAGGCCCTCCGGCAGTTCCTCCTCAATGCCGACGGCCGCTCCACCTTTCTGGCCATGCATAGCGGCCAGATCGTCGGCCTGCTCAAACTCGTCCAGGGCGCCCAGCGGCAGCTCACCACCGCCGCCGCCTGGCGGGCCGCCCTGCCCCTGGCCACGATCTCCCACCGGGGCCGGGTCAGCTTCTGGGTAGCCTTGAAAGGGCGCAAAAACCCCCGCATCCGCCTCTCCCTCCTGGAATACCGCCAGGGTCACCTCCATATCCCTCTGTTCCAGGACATCTTCTGGCAGGAGTTGGAGCGCCAATTAAAAGAAGTCTGTTCCGGTTGCCCCCTCGAAGGGGCCGGGGTCCTGGCCCGCCTCAAGGCGCTGCTGGAGGTGGTGCGGCGCAGCGGCCATGGCGCTATCTTTCTCCTGGGAGTGAGCCAGAGCCGGTTAAATGACCCCCAAACCCCCATTGAAAACCAGGTAAAACTGGCCGAACCGGTACCCCTGGCCGAACCGTGGCTTCAACATTTCACCGGCCTGGCCAAGTCCGACGGCGCCGTGATCTTGAACAACCGGCTGGAGGTCTGCCAGTTCCGGGCTCGTCTCAAACCTGCCAACATCTGCCTGCTTCCGGACCAGGACGACCTGGGCAGCGGCATGCGCCACCAGGTCACCCGGGAATTCTCGGCTTATGCCCCGGACGTTCTGGGCGTCTGCGTCTCCCAGGACAGTTACATCTCCCTCTACCGCTATGGCAAGCTGGTGAGCCGGCTCTATTAAGTACCCATGAGGCCGTGGCTATTTGAAAGCTTTGGCCTTATCAAAATCGTGGCGCGACCGCTCGTCATCGCCTCGTTTCTTATATAACTTGCCGCGCAGTTCGTAGGTTTCGGCAAGATCATCATTTAAAAATATTGCTTTGGTAAAGTCATTGAGCGCTTTTTCGTCCTCTCCGGTTTCCATGTAAACCCTGCCGCGATTCGTATAGGCTTTGCCATAGTTGGGGTTCAGCGAAATCGCCTGGTTAAAGTCATTGCGGGCCCACTCAAAATCTCCTTTGGCGGCGAATACCTCTCCCCGGGCGTTATAAGTGACGGCATGCCGCCAATCAAGAGGCAGGGCGGCGTTGAAATCAATGAGGGCCGCATCATAGTTCTTTTGGCGCAAATAGAGATAGCCCCGGTTAATGAATGCATCCCGCAGCTTCGGGTCAAGCGAGATCGCCTGGTTATAATCCTGTAATGCCTGCTCCAACTTGCCTTGAGCCGCATATAAGAACCCGCGATAGTTATAGGCATTGGCCAATTTAGGGTCTAACGCAATTGCCCTGTCGTAATCCTGGAGCGCCTTATCATATTCTTTATTCTCATAGAAGACAAAACCTCGATTGCTATAGGCCTCGGCATAAGCGGGGTTTAAAGAGATCGCTTTGTTGAATTCGGTCATGGCTTGAGCCTGCCTGTCCAACCCCGTATAGGCAAGCCCCCGGAGGTTATAAGCCGCGAAGGAGTTGGGGATGGCCTCGACGGCCTTATCCAGATCGACCAGAGCCCTTTGATAATCTTGTTTATTTAAATAAGCCCGGCCCCGCTGTATGTAGTAATAGCCCGGTTTAGGGTTCAACTCGATGGCCTTGGTCAACAGGGTGATTTTTTCATTAACATCCTGGGCATTCTTGCCTTTCTGGTAGTATTCCCTGGCGGCGTCTTCGGCAGAAATTCCTGCCGGCAGCGCAAGGTTTTTCTCTGCAGCCGTCTGGGTGGCCGGCCCCTTATAAACCAACCACCAGACCGCGCCCCCGGCCAATGCCGCCCCAACCAGAAGGCCGAGCAGAATCACGAGGATTTTCCGGGTGGGAACCTTTAAGGTGATGGTTTTATCGGGTGGCGCGGACGGGGCCACCGGCGGGGCCGGATGCGCCGGGGCTTCGTCTTCTTCCGGCGGGGGAGGCTTCAACCGGGGTGCGGCGCCTCCACCCCCCTGTTTGGTGATGATCGACCGGAGAATAGCCACCAGACTGTCCAGATGTTTCTCCAGGGGAGGTGTGAAGGCATCCAGCCAATGCTGGGTGCTGATAAAGTACTCCAAGGTCTTGGACGGCAGGATGTCATCGATGCGGAAGGGCACAACCGTAACGCCTTTGTTAACCGACCGCTCAATCTCGCGCTTAATTTGCGGCGAGGCATTGGAATTGGCCGAAAAAACCAAAATCATCACCTTGCTTTGTTCAATGGCCTCAATTATGGATTCTCCCCAATCACTTCCGGGCATGACATCCCGGGGGGCAATCCAGACGCGAATGCCGTTAGCCTCCAGGGTGGCGCAGATGGCATCCGCCGTGGTCTTGTCCTTGACGGAATAACTAACGAAGACATCGTGTGCCATCAAAACTTCTCCTCATTCGGAAGGATGGATGATACCTCTTTTATCGGCTTAATTTTGGCAAAAGAATAGATTATGGATCGGCAATTCCTGAGTTTTGCCCGGTAGCCTCGTTTGCTTGGCCTCACGGGTTGGCGCGGCGAACCAGGTACAGGGGAATGATGCCGGCATGTTTCGGCAGCGGGATCCGTCCCACGTACTCACAGGTGAAGCCTTGCACCCGCTGGGTGGAGGCCAGGGCCGCAAATTGCTGGCTGGCGTACACCTGTCCCGGCGGGGTGATGGGTTCAATGCGGGCCGCCCGCACAATGTGGGAACCGGCGTATTCCAACTCCTTGAAGACCGGCTCTTTGTAACAGTAAACCGGACCGGCGTGCAGGGAGATGCGCAGATTGAGCTCCTTGGGCAACCCCTTCGCCTGCCAGTCGGTGCCGCACACCAGATCGCGCAGCTGGAGGGCGAAATTGCCGCCGTCCTGCACCGAGGCGAAGACGCTGTACAGGGCATCACCCCAGGTATTTTTCATCAAGGGCTTGGCGGCGGATTCGGCCACCAAGTTGTTGATGGCCCCCATGAAATGTTCCACGAAGTTCGGGACCTGTTCCTCCATAATCTTACTGGACCCCACCACATCGGCAAACAGCATGGCCCGGATTTCCTCGGTAAAGCCCCGGCCCAGGGCTGCTTCGGAGCTTGCCGGGTGAGCGGCTGCCGGAGCCGCCCCGGCCCCGGGCCCCTGGGGCCGGGTCTCGGCCAGCAGCCGGGTAATATCGATAATTTCAGGTTCCAGACCGTGGGAACGCCAGTGTTGAATCAGGCTGCTGGTGCCCCCGGGGCCATCCCCCGCCCCGCCATCCCATACGGCCAGGGGAATTAATTCGGTGTCCAGCATTTTGGCCCGCAAGATCGCCAGGCCGTCCAGAAGCAGATTAGCATATTCATAGACCATGGCATTCCCTGAGGCCCGATTCTCGCTGGCCAGGATAACCTGGGCGGCCTGCTCCAGCACCGCCTCGAACCGGGGACCCCAATCGCTCCCCGGAACCAGGTCGACGCTGGTCTTGATAAACTCCTCCTTGATGAACGGCAGGATGATGTTGATCTCGCCGCCCCGTTTCAGCATGGCTTCCAGGAATAGAATGTCGGAACCGCAGGCGGCCGAAGCTGTCCCGATCCGGGCATCCAGCCGCTCCAGGGTGTCGGCGATCTGCTCATATATCTTGGGGGCCAGATCGTTGGGAAAACGAGGCGTGAGCCGCCCGGGCTGATCGACCATATGGCCGGCAAAGACCACCACCCGGGGAATCGGGAAGCAGGATTCGATCTGCTGTCTCTGATCCGGGTCCAGGTCCATCACTTCAAACAACAGCCGGGCGTTGCGCCGGGTCGAGGCCAGATCGCCATATCTGCCGCCGGCTCCCCGGCCGGCCTCAGTATACCACTTGATGGCGTCGCTTAACTCGCCCCGGATCAAGGCGGCCTCGCCCAAGGTGGCCTGAAGCCAATACAACTCTCCCGGATCTCCGGTTCCCCGGGCCAATTCCTCGAGGCATTGCTCCGTAACTCGATTGGCCAGGACCAGGGCCTGCTCCTTATCATTCAAGTACCGGGCAATGGTGGCGGCGTTGATGCCGGACCAATAACCCCTGGTCCGGTCGTAAGCCGAGGCGTAGAGTTCGTAGGCCAGCTTCCACTGCCTGGCCGCATCCTCGGGGTCGGTGGCCCGGTTGGCGCAATCTTTATGGGCCCGAGCCAGGAGGCCCAGGGTCTCCTCGTCGCGGTTTTCCTCATCCACCAGCTTTTGGAGGAGTTCCAAGGCCTGTTGCACCGCCCCGGAACGCAGCAGCGCCAGGGCCATCAACTGCCGCAACCGGGTCTCCGCGGGCCAGAGTTTGAGTCCCTCAGCCACGATGTCATAGGCCAGCAGAGGCTCCCCCAGCCGCATGACATGCTGGGCCAAGTCCTGATATATTTTGGGGGGGAAGGACCCGGAGGTCGACTTTATGGTTTGCCAAAGTTCAAGGGATTTTGCCAGGTCAAGGTGGTGCAGATCAGCGCCGAGCTGCTCAACTGCGGCCGCATCCCCACAGGCCAGCAAGGCGCAGGCCGGCCCGGCCAGCGCCGGACTTGAGGGCGATTCGATGCGGTATCCCAGGGCCAGCATGGCCTGGATGACTCCCAGGGAGATTTTCCGGTCGTATTCCTTCTCCGTTTCCGGCAGCTCGTCGTAGGGAACTATACAGGGGTGCTCCTTGAGCAAATCATTCCGGGACTTGCCGTGGCGCCACCCGTCGGCCAGACGCTGTTTCAACCAATTGTCATGGGTAATTTCGGACAACTGCTCCACCAGATTGGTTAAATCCGCCGGAATCTCCACCCCGGTGAGGTCCAGCGATTTGGGCTCGTATGGCATGCTAAACTCCCCTGGCGCAGATCGAAGTCCCTTGCCGGGCAAGGGATAATCTCCTGCCGCCATCGCCCTCAAAGTGAAATGGGCCGGAAAGAATAACCCCGGCAGGCTGCCGCCTCATGGCGTTAAAATAGGGCTTTTATATTTTTTGTCAATAAATATCCACTGGTTACAGGTAAGCCACTTAAAGAACGGCAAATTCAGGCGCACCTGGCTTGAAAAGTTGCCAGTGGTCAGTGGTTAGCAAAGCAATGTAGCCCGCCATAATTCAGATCTCTACTTTTCATAATTTACAGGTGGGCCACAGGCCCATAAGGAACTGCCCTCTTTTCAGCCCCGGCAGAGGTCCCCAATGCAATAAACTCCGGGGATCCGGGGGCTGCCCCCAAAAAAAGGGCGGGAGGATAATCCCCCCGCCCTTCGTTAACGAAAAAACTCAAATAATCAGCGGCCCGTGGCCTTGGCCAGCTTTTCCCGATGAGACATGCAATTGCGGCAGAGAGGCGCCTCCGGCATGATTTCGAGCCGGCGCGGTTCGATGGGTTGCCCGCAGACTTCACAGTACCCGTAGCTGCCGCTCTCTATACGGTTCATGGCCTCCTCGATGGCCTCCAGTTCCTGCCGTTTCGGTCCCAAGAGGGTGAGATTGGTTTCGGCCATGAGACTGACGGTGGCCTGGTCCTCTTCGTCCCGGGCCGCGGCCAGCATCTCCTGATAGCCATCGCCGATGTTGCTCTTGAGCTGTTGCTTGACCTCCTGCCAGAGGCGCCGTTTCCGGTCCAGCAAACGCTCTTTTACCTCAGCCAGTTTTTCAGGGCTCATCCCTGCCATGGTTAAGTCCCTCCCAGAATTCCGGCCGGAGCCGTTGGGCAATCCCGACCTTATTCCAGAAAATCTTCCAGCGCCGCTTTGCGGGTGGGATGCTTTAAGCGCTTGAGGGCCTTTTTCTCAATCTGCCGGATGCGTTCCCGGGAAACTTTGAAGGCCCGGCCGATTTCTTCCAAGGTGTGTTCCACTTCCTCGCCGATCCCAAACCGCATCTTCATGATCTTTTCTTCCCGCGCGGTGAGGGTGGTCAAAATGGAGCCGGTCTTCTCACCCAACTGGGATTCGAGAATGGCCTCGTAAGGGGATACCGCCTTGTCATTGCGGATGAAGTCGCCCAGCCGGTCCCCTTCGTCGCCCACCGGGGTCTCCAGAGAAATAAGTTCATCCGCCAGGTTGGTTACCAGGAGGATTTTCTCCTCGGGCACCCCGGACCGTTCGGCAATCTCTTTCAGGCTCGGGTCGCGGCCCAGTTCCTTGAGCAAGTCATAGAAGGCCCGATAGCACCGGTTGCGGATCTCTTGCAGATGCACCGGAATTCTGATGGTCCGGGTCTTGTCATAAATGGCCCGGGTTATGGTCTGCCGGATCCACCAGGAAGCGAAGGTGCTCAGACGGTAACCGGTGGTGTAATCATACCGGGTCACCGCTTTCATCAAACCCAGATTGCCTTCCTGGATCAGATCCGAGAAGGTAAGACCCCGGTGGAGGTACTTCTTGGCGATACTCACCACCAGGCGCAGGTTGGCCTTGATCATCTGGTCCCGGGCCTGATTGACTTCATCTTCCGTCACCTGGATGCGGTTGGCCAGTTCCTTGACCTCGGTGGCTTCCGGATGGTGTTTCTGTACCTGGCCGAGCCTCTGGTGAATCACCTTGAAGAGCTTTTCCTTTCCTTGGGCGCTCTTTTCCGGGGTCTGGAACCAAAGCTGGAGCTTTTTCTGGAGATAACGGATTTCCTCCAGATCGGATTTCGCCATGGACACCAGGTTGAGGATTTGATCCTGGCCCTCTTTGATAATGCGCCCCAACCCCCTCTCCTCTTCCGGAGACAAAATGGAATACCGCAGCATCTCACGGAAGTAGGCGGCCACCAGACCCTCATGTTCGGGGATCTCGTCGGCTTCGATGGTATCGTCCAGTTCATCGTCGGCGCCTTCGGCCGGGGTGGGGCCATAGCCGGTGGCATCGAGCTGCTCGGAGACATCCAATTCGGCGTCTGCCGATCCCTCAAAGGGCGCCCGGAGTGAATCCCTATCCCCCTCGGGGACGGAAAACTGGTCGTAGGCCAGGAATTCACTGCCGCCCAGATCGATGAACTTTTTCAGGTAATCTTTTTCCATGTAATTTTGTCCTGTAGTGCTGCCTGAGTCGAAAAGACTAAATTAGTTATTTTACCCTTTATTAGACTGTTGTCAAGAACAAAAGTTAATGACCTCAGGCTCTTTTTTTCCTTATCGGCAGAATTTCGGTTATTTCCAATTATTAAAATAATTCTCTTTGGCCGAATGTCAATCATTACATGCACAAAATCTCTTCTAGAGGGGGACAGGCTCCCAAAACCTCTCCTTGACCCGCCTCCGGCCATGGAGTATCATGGCCGCATCCCACCTCCAGAGGCTCGAGTCATGCCCCATAAGCTGATTGCCGACCTTAAAGAAGGCGACGCGGTGCAGCAATATTTCATGGTGCGCCAATCGGACCGCGGTACAACCAAAGAAGGCAAGCCTTTCCTCTCCCTGGTCTTGGGGGACAAGAGCGGCGCCTTGGTGGCTCGGGTCTGGGAAAAAGTGCTGGCCCAATGCCCCGGGCCCTTTCCTCAGGGGGATAATGTATTCATCCAGGCGCAAGTGGAGTCCTACAAAGGTGAACTCCAGCTCAAAGTCAATAGTATTATCTCGGTGGAAACCCTCCAGTCTCAGGGTAAGGACCTCCGGCATTATGACCCAGAGCTGCTCTGCCAGGCCACCCCCTACGACCGCCAGAACTTGTGGCAGGAGCTGTGGCATTTGGCTGAAACCCAGATCGGCCCGCCCCTCGGGGAGCTGGTCCTCCGGGTCCTGGAACGCTACCGGGAAGAGTTTCTGGTCTGCCCCGCGGCCCTGCGCTATCACCACCCCTACCTGGGCGGTCTCCTGGAGCATACCTGGTTCGTCACCCGCCACGCCCTGGCGTCGCTTTCCATCTATCCCGAACTGAACCGGGACCTGGTGCTGGCCGGTGCCATCCTCCACGACCTGGGCAAAGTCAAGGAACTGGCCAACCCCCAGGCCCCAGAGCGCACCGTACCGGGCCACCTCCTGGGCCACATCGTCCTGGGCTGGGAGATGGTCCGCTCCGAGGCCCAGGCCGTGGGCTTCTCCGACTCCATCCTGCTGGTGCAGTTGGAGCACATCATCTTGTCCCACCACGGGTCCATGGAGTTCGGCTCCCCCATCCTCCCCAAGACCCGGGAGGCCCTGGTGGTAAATTTCCTGGATGACCTGGACGCCAAACTGAAAATGATGAGCCAGCACCTGGAGAGCGACACCGGGGCAGGTGATTTTACCGGCTACAACCGGGCGTTACAGCGTGACCTCTACAAGGGCGGCCCCCCAGCCGCCGGTGACCCGGACTTGGACCGGGAGCCTGGAAAATAGTTAAAGATTTCCACTAGCTCGCTTGACAACCCTACAAAACTGTCTAACTTATTTTTAAGACAGGGCTGCCAGGTTACTAACCGGCTGACCCGGTTAATAGAAAACAGGAGGGGACCATGTTTAAAAAGATTTTAGTGCCTCTGGACGGTTCGGAAATTGCGGCGAAAGTGCTCCCCAAGGTAGTTGAGCTGGCCAAGGCCTTCAAGGCCAAGGTGACCCTGTGTCACGTGTGCTACAGCGGTGTCGGGGCCATGATCGGCGAAGCCACCCCGGGGACGATTAAACAGGCAGAGGCCCAAGAAAAGAAATTCTGCGACACCTTTCTGGCCAAGACCGGCAACGATCTCAAGAATGAGGGGCTGGATGTGGATTGGGCGTGCGCCGACGGGGTGCCGGCCCAGCAGATCATTGCTTTCGCCCAGGCCAAGGATTATGACCTCATCGTCATGGGGACCCACGGCGCCGGCGAAGTGGCCTGGTACATGGGCGGTGTGGCCGACCGAGTCGCCAGCCACGCCACCGTGCCGGTGCTGTTGCTGCGGACCCTGGAATTTAAGCCGCCTCTGCTGAAAGAGGTCTATTCCACGGTGCCCGGAGTAAGTTAAGAGGTTTGAGGACCCTAACCTTTTCCTCAGCTCGAAGGGGATCACCGAGACGTCCCGGTGATCCCCGGTGTTTTTTTCGTCTGGATTTTATAGATGAGCCCCTGCCAACCCTTATGGGGGCTTCCCCCTGGCCGCCTGCCTCAGAGACAATTCCTCTTCCCCGGAAGGTTCAAATCCCCTTTTCTCAAGGGGGACTTGAAAACCTCCATTAATAAGGAGGGCAGCGTGGATTTTTCCTCCCGGCGCGGGTAGCCGAAACCGGTAATGACCGTTTAACCGGAGCGGGGCGCGCTCAGGCGTGCCACTCTTTTTTCACTGCGATGGCGTCGATTTCCACGGATACGTTCCGGGCCAGGCCGGCCACCTGGACGGTGGTGCGGGCCGGGGGGTGTTGAGGGAAGAACTCGCCGTAGGTCCGGTTCATCTCCTGGAAATCGGCCATGTCCGCCAGGTAGACGGTGGTTTTCACTATATCCTTGAGCCCCAACCCCACGGCCGCGAGAATGGCCTTGAGATTGGCGATCACCTGAACCGTCTGCACCACGATATCGCCTTCCACCAGGCGGCCGTTGGGGTCCATGGGGATTTGTCCGGAGATGAACACAAAGGGGCCGGCGGCCAGGGCCTGGGTATAGGGGCCGACGGCGGCCGGGGCTTGATCGGTCTCAATAACGATTTTTTTCATGGTCGTTGTTGCCTCCTGTTATGGTTTTACCGGCGCAAAAGTTAGCTGAACCGCCGGGGCCAACATAAATTTCTTGAAGAATCGGTACCGTTTTGCTAAAGGTAGGGAAAAACCTTGGAGGAAAATGATGGGGTTGTGGTTGAAATGTCCGGGGTGCCAAGCGCAAAATCCCCTTCCTTTGAGGTCTTGTCCACATTGCGGGCAAGACCTGAGCAAGCTGCCCGCGGCACAGCGGGTTTATGTGATGGGGCCGGCTGTGGCGCCCCCTCCGGCCGCAGTCCCGGCCGAATCTGAGCCGCCGGCGGAGACCGCCGCCAAACCATCAATCACGCCGTCCCCTGAGGCCAATGCAGTTCCCAAACCTGCCAAAAAACCCAAGAGGTCGACAAAAAAGAAAAAGTAACCGCTTTATACCACCGAGCAATCAAAAGACTTTTTTTGTCATTCTGAGCGCAGCGAAGAATCTCTGTTATAAGGCCGCCGAGATTCTTCACTCCGCTGCGCTTCGTTCAGAATGACATGCATATCCATGAGTTTTTTGACTGCAACTTCGTATTAAGCGTCAGGAATCTTCCTGCATCACTCCCAGCAACAACTCCACCAGTTGGGGTTCGGCCCGGGCCACGGTATCGATGATAGCCTCAATGGCGATGGGGGCCATGGCATCCGGCAGATTGAGATTGCTGAGCACCGAGATCCCCAGGACCCGGAGACCGGCATGAACTGCGGTGATAACTTCGGGCACCGTGGACATACCCACCGCATCGGCGCCGATCTGGCGCAGGAACCGGGTCTCCGCCGGGGTCTCAAGGCTGGGGCCTTTGACTGCCACGTACACTCCCTGGCGTAAGCCGATACCCAGGCGGCGGGCTACGGCCTCCGCTTGCTCCCGCAGACGCCGGTCATAGACCTGGCTCAGGTCAGGGAAGCGGGGACCCCAGGCGTCGATATTTTCTCCCGCCAGGGGATTATCCCCCATCAGGTTGATGTGGTCGCAGATGAGCATCAGGTCGCCGGCCTTAAAGAGCGGGTTGAGACCGCCGGCGGCATTGGTGACGATGAGGGTCTTGACTCCCAGGCTCGCCATCACCCGCACCGGAAAGGTTACCTGGCGCAATGAATAGCCTTCGTAGGCATGGAAGCGGCCCTGGCAGAGCATGACCTCTTTCCCGGATACT
>Ga0351865_10331_pt1 | contig 14539 bp, 10 predicted proteins | sample TotcelFGM3001L10_FD_206780 | JGI IMG/M metagenome (GOLD analysis project Ga0351865, IMG submission 206780) | Enriched cells from coal bed in the Powder River Basin, Montana, United States - Total cells FGM rep2 HSBNCT.FGM.300.1.L10 ... | reverse complement strand
GGTAAACCGATGAAACGTTCTCTTTCAATAGCAGGACTGCTCTTCATGCTGCTTTTCGGCCCCTGGGTATCCCCCGGGTGGACCCAGGCGGACCTCCGGTTCGAGCAACATTCCCCTGAGGTGGAGAAGTACTGGAAGAAGAAGATCCAGCGTAACCCCAGGGATGGCCGGGCTTATTATCATCTGGGGCGGCACTATGAGTTTACCCGGCGCATCCAGCTTGCCGCCGAGGCCTACCGCCAGGCCACGCTGCTGGACCCCGGCTGGCCCCAGCCCTTCTTTTACCTGGGCAAGACCTATCGGGAACTCAGCCGCTACCAGGAAGCGGCTGTGGCCCTGAAACGGGCCGTGACCCTCAAATCGGATTATGCCCGCGCCTATCATTATCTGGGATTGATAATGATCGATCTGGGCCGATATGAAGAAGCCGCCGCGGCCCTGGTCCAAGCCTATACCTATAATCCCGGCTGGGCGGAAACCTATTACGACAACACCACTTTTGGAATCCATCACGAGTTGGGTTCGGATAAGGAGGTCAATCTGCGCCTTATCAAGTACATCTACCCGGTAAACCAACATCTGGCCAGGATCCTCTATAACAACTGGTCTCGGGGCAACGCCGCCATGAAGGAATACTGGGAGACGGTTTCCGGTTCTGAACTACCGCCGGACAAGGGTTATCAGCAACCGCCCATCCCGGGGTATCGTGAGGCCCAGGAGTTGGGGTATCAGAAAGCTCCGGATGTGGGGTTCCAGCGCCGGGCCAATATGCCCAGTGCCCCTGAGGAACTGGTGGATTAACCGACCTGTGATGACCGATGGACTTCATGGGGTAAGATGTCTGTTTTCAGAAAGGTGGGCGAGAAATGAACGAATCGCAGGAGCGGGTCAGGAGAATATCCTTTAGAGACCTCCTTACCATTTTTTTCTCTAAATTTCACGTGTTTCTGGGCATCCTGATCACCATTATTGTAGTAACCATGGGGGTGGCGTTTTTTATCGATCCGATTTACAAGGTCACCGGTAATATCCTGGTGAAACCCCTTCTGGAGCAAGGCGTCAAGCTCATGGCCCCGCCATCCACGCAAATGAGCACCCAGCCAGTGAGGATACAGGAGATTACCTCTGAAGTCAGTATCCTGCAATCCCCCCAGTTACTGAGCATGGTGGTCAAGGAACTGGATCTGACCAAAGAGGAAAAGCCGAAAAGCCTCCTCTCCCGAGCGGCTCTTTATCTGGCGGGCCAGGTCAACAAGCTGATGGTAGCCTTGGGATTATCAGTGCAGCCCTCCCCCGAAGACCAGGCGGTGTTGGCCCTGAAAAAGAAATTGGATATCTTGCCCATCGCCCTGTCCAACGTCATCGAGATCTCCCTGACCGGTAAATCACCGGAGCGGATTACTAAGATCGTCAATACCCTGATGCATGATTACGTTGAATACCATGTGTTCTTGTATCGGGCCAAGGGAGCCCGGGATTTCTATGCCGCCCAGGCCCAACTCTTTGCCCAAAGCCTGAAGCAGGCGGAGGACGACCTGGAAAACTTCAAGAAAAAGTGGGCCATTATTGAAATCTCAACGCAGAATGACGCCAATATTGAACTTCTGCGGATGCTGCGGGAGAATCTGGCCTTGGTGCAGGCCAATATCAGCGACCGTCAGACCAAGATCGGGGTTCAAAAACGCAACCTGGCGAGAACCGGTGAGGTAGGAGCCATCACGAAAGACATGCAAAGCGGGATTCTGGAAGAACTCATCCGGGAAATGGGGCCATTGCTCATCGACCGGGAACGCATCGCAGCTCTATACCAGAAATCCAGCCAAAAATACCAGTCCCTGAACCGCCAGGTGGAAGAGATCCAGAAGGGTTATAGCAAGCAAACTAAGGAACTCCTCCAGGGCAGCGCCCTCGATTTGAATGGGTTAAACTCCTATGCCGCCGTGTTGGGCAAACATATCTCCGAAATCGAAAAGAAGTCGCTGCTGCTCTCGGAAAAGCAGGTGGAATATGAACGTCTGTTGCGGGAATTGAAGCAGCAGGAAAAAAATTATCTTCTTTACTTAAACAAGACGGAAGAGGCCCGCATCGAAGAACAACAGGATTCTTCCCGGGCTTCCAATGTCATTGTGTCCAGTTGGGGCAAGGTGCCTTCGGTGCCGGTGTTCCCGAAAAAGTTCCTGATGGGCTTCCTGTCCCTGGTTATCGGCTCCTTAATGGGCCTCGCCGGGGCCTTCACCGCTTATTACATGGATCATACCGTGAGGACCCCTGAAGACATTAGCCGGACTTGCGGGTCCCAGGTCCTAACCTTCATTGCGGATCAAACCCAGGTCATGGCCGGCGGCGGCTCGATTCCAACTGCTGGGGGCAAATCGCATACCAGGATCTTTTCCAAATTGTCCTTGGAGTCGGGTCATACCTCCCGGCCGGGTGGGGGAGTGGTGCCCCTCTGGATGGCGGAACCGCAACGTTATCCGGGAATATTGGAGAGCTTCCGCCCCCTGAAGGCTCATTTGCAATTCCTGGCAAAATCTCACCCTTCCATACTTATCCAGGTCACCGGGGCCAATCGGCATACCGGTGCCAGCACTACCGCCAGCAATCTGGCCCTGGTGCTGGCCTGGGACCTGGTCGACCACCGCATCCTGCTGGTGGACGGCAACCTGGCCGACCCATCGGCTCATCGGACCTTTGGCCTCTCGCGGGAACCGGGCTTGCTCAATTACTTGACCGGGGAGATGGACCTCCAGCAAGTGGTGCAACCGGCCATGCGCCCCAACCTGGAGGTAATCACCATAGGCAAGCCTGCCACCCAGGTTTTATCGCCCTTCGATCTTCTCAAATTTGCCACCTTTGTGGAAGTAGTGCGAACCCGTTACGACTTTGTGTTGTTCGATTCGGCCCCTATTCTTGGTTCTAGTGACAGCCTCACTATCTCCACCAAGGTTGACGGAGTCATTCTCGTGGCCGAAGCCAATCGAACTCGCTACGAGACAATCATCAGTATCGAGAACTACTTACATGACAGCGCCAATGTCTTGGGCATTGTTCTGAATAAGCGACGTTTTGTTATTCCAAAAGCGTTGTACAACATCATCTGAGGAAAGCCTATTACGCCATCGCCAATTGTCGCATGGTCGCCTAAACGAGGAAATACCGATGCTGTCAGATAAATATGTCCGGAAAGCCGTCCTGTTTCTCTTTTTCCTCCTGTCCATGGGAAGTTGTCTGGCGGGCTGCACTTTCATGAGTTTCATGGACCCGGCCCGGAGCACGCCCGCGATGGCTGACGAGCCCGTCCCCCCCCTGACCCTGTCCGCAGGGGACGTCCTTGATGTCAAATTCTTTTATTTGCCCGAACTGGATGAGAGCCAGATTGTGCGCCCCGACGGGTTTATGACCTTGCAACTCATCGGGGATGTATCGGTCCAGGGTAAGACGCCCGCCGAACTGCACCGGGAGTTGCTCAAACGGTACGCGACCCACTTGAAAAACCCTAACCTGACGATCATGGTCCGCCGGATGAATGACAGCCGGGCCTGGGTGGCCGGTGAGGTGAAACGGCCCGGCCCGGTGCAGATGCCCGGACGGATGACGGTGCTGGAGGCGGTCATGGATGTGGGCGGCGGCACCCGGCCGACGGCAGATATGAGGAACGTTCTGGTGGTGCGCCAGCGGGGTGGCCGCAACTACGGTTGCCTGGTGAACCTCAAAGACGTCTTGAAAGGCAAAGAGGGGGCGTCTTTCGTCCTCCAGCCCCGGGACGTGGTGTATGTGCCGCCCACGTTCATCACCAAGGCGGATGACTGGGTTGACCAGTATTTGAACAAGTTGGTCCCCCAATCCCGGAGCGTTTTTCTTTACCCGATTGGGCCCGGTGGCGGCGGTCAGGTAGGTATTGACACCACCAACCGCTAAGTTGCCTCGCGTAAAAAGATTAAGGCAAGGAGCAGTCGGGGGATTCAGATTATTCTGGAACTTGGCTGTGGGCCCTTAGCATCTAAAGGTAATCCACCCCAAATGGTCGCAGACGCAGAAAATAGCTCGGATAAAAAATTGTTCAGGTTTTCCGACCTTGCCTTGATCTTCTGTTTCGTCGGGCTGGGTATCTTTCTAGCTTATGTAGTCATATTGTTGCTGGGGATTGGAGAAGTTCCCACTTTGCCCCGGCAATTATTGGAACCCTAATGAATAGTATCGGACACCATAATTTGCCCAAATGTGGTAAACGCCTATGAGCTATCCGGCAGCCCCAGCTTCCCGTGCTCTCCAACTGGAGGCCGGACTGGTCCTGGTGGTGGGACTGGCTATCGGCGCCAGCCTGGCTGTGGCAGTATATCTGCCCACGAAGTGGATGGTCTTCATTCTCTTCATGCTCGTAGTGATAGCCTTCTTTTGCATCGTGCGCCAGAGGGAAAAGCTGCTCCTGTATTTGAGCGTGGCTCTGACCAGCGTATTTCTCAGTTTTCACCCCATTTTCCTTGAACCAGCCGCCTTTGGCTGGCCTGTCAGCGGCTTCCGCATCAGCATCTTTGATGTGGCCTTTTTTTGTCTCATGATCTCCTGGCTGATTCGCTTGGCGGTAGATATCCGCCTCAAGGTGCATCTTTTCCCCTGGGTCTCCATCCCCTTTCTGCTGATTTGGTGCCTGAGCCTGGCCGGTCTGAACGGCGTCTCCATGCCGGGAATCGTCAAATTTAGCAATTTGTGGCTGATTTTCGAGAGCTGGCTGATATTCCTCTTCTTTGCCAACAATATCCGGGATCGCCAGACGATTTTCAATATTGTGGCGGTACTGCTGCTTGCCGGGGTGGCGCAATCACTCCTGGGGCTGGCCCAGTATGCCAGCGGCGGCTCCTTGGGACTGCAAATCTTCGGGGAAAGCAAGTCCTATAACGTTTACAGCCTCATGATGGCGGGCACCGAGGTCATCAGCCGGGTATCGGGAACCTTTGGCCACCCCAACAGCCTGGCGGGTTATCTTGTCATGCTGGCCGTGATCAATCTGTCCCTTTTTTGGGCCCCCATCTCCGCAAGAGTGAAGCTGGCGCTCTGTCCGACCTTATTATTGATGATCACCGCCCTGATCCTGACTTTTTCCCGGGCGGGATGGTTAGCCCTGGGCGTTGCCGGCATGTTCTCCTTATATCTCTGTTTTTTTCGCTGGATCAAACATCGGGGCCTCTCCTTCCTTATCTCCCTGGCCCTGCTGATCATCTTTTTCATTGTTTCAGTGGGTTTAATTACCCCGTTGAGACAACGATTGTTTCTGGAGGATTACGGGGCCGCCCGGGTCCGTATTCCTTTAGCCGAAGTGGCCCTGAATATTATCGGCCATCACCCCTGGTTGGGAATCGGACTGGGTAATTACACCATGGCCGCCCCTAATTACGACACCACCCCGGAGGGGATTTCCTACGAATTTCCCCGCCCGGTACACAACGAATTTCTCCTCATCGCCGCCGAGCAGGGCCTCCCGGTCCTGGGCCTGTTTCTAGTTATCTTCCTCTATGTGTTTATCCAACTCTTCCGCCTGAGCCAGTCCCGCACTGACCCCATTTTGCCTTATTTAGCCATAGGGTTGTTGGGTACCTTATTTGCCTGGAGTATTTCCCGTCAACTGGACTACAACTATGTCCTCCTGGGGGACCCTTTCTGGCTGCTGGTCGGGTTGTCCCTGGCGATGGTGCAGGTGAACCGCCAGGAGGGAGGTAACTGGCCGAACGGTAACGGCCAGGCCCCGCAAACCCCTTAACAGCACAAATCCATGCAAATCCTCTATTTTTCCTATGTCGACCTGGATACGCCCAGCGCCTGTCAGACTCATACCCTGGGAATCCTGGGCGGTTTTGCAGCCAACGGCTGCCGGGTCGACGCCGTAATCCCCCGGCCGTTAGTACCTCTGCCCCATAGGGAATCGATCAGGTTCCATTTCCTCAGCCCTTACCATGGCGGCCGGCGTTATTTGCTGCGAGAAGTGCTATACAGCGCCGGAGTTCTCGGGTCCCTGTGCCGCCAGCGCAACTATGACGCCCTTTACGCCCGGGACATGGACGTCTTTGTGGGGCCCCGGCTCTGCTCCCAATTCTTTGGCATCCCCCTGTATCTGGAAGTGGACGACACACCCGTGGAGGGTACCTATCCTTGCCTCATTCGGAAGGCAGTGGAGTTAAACCTGAAGTTGGATTACCACCGGGCCGCAGGCCTCATCGTCCCCTCGCTGCCCCGCTGCCGGATTATCCATCAACGCTTCGGAGTCCCGGTGGAAAAAATCCACCTGATTTTAAACGGGACCGAGGAATTGGCCCCAGGAGAAATACCTACCAAGGCCGAGGCCAGGCAGCGCTTAGGGCTGCCCGCCGACTCTTTCTGCCTGGGGTATCTGGGCGTCATCTATGAGCGCTATGATTTTGCCACCATGCTGACGGCCATGGCAGACTGCCAGGCCCTCATCCCCCACTTGTTCTTTATCATCGTCGGCGGCGGCCCCAGCCTGGAGCAAGTTAAGCGCCGGGCCGCGCACCTGGGACTGGCGGACCGGGTGGTCTTCACCGGCTTTTTGCCCCCCGGGGAATTCGCCCGGGTCCTGCCGGCCATGGACGTAGCTCTTATGCCTTTAACCAAGGCCGCGGCCCTGGAACACGGCCCCATCCATACCAAAATGGCCACGTATGCCAGCTTCAATCTGCCGGTGGTCACTGCGGGCTACTCCCTGGAAGGCTACCCGGAAGAGGTCCGGCGCGGGGTCTGGCTGGTGCCCCCTGAGGATGCCGGCGCCCTGGCGGCGATAATTCTCCGGCTCCAACAGAACCCCGCGGAGGCGGTCAGGCTGGCCCAGTCCTTGCGCCGCTACGTCATGAACCGCCTTACCTGGAACGCCGTAGCCGCAGACATCCTGACCGTCATGGAAAAGTCGTGGAAGCCGCCAACCGCAAAATAGCCCTGAATACGATATTGCTCAGCGCCACCGAGCTTTTCACCCGGATGGTGAGCCTGGTGCTGGTGATTTTCGTGGCTCGCCGCCTGGGTCCGGGGATGATGGGTATTTATGCCTTTGCCCTCACTTTTGTAAATTTTTTTGATATCTTTATCAGCTTCGGCCTGGAGCGCTATATCCAGCGGGAAGTGGGACGGCAGCCGGACCTGGCAGGGCCCTTGTTCAGCCAGGTTTTCGCCCTCAAGCTCCTGGCCTACTTAGGTTCCGCCGTAGTCATTGTCATCTTGAGCCTGACCATCGTCGAAGGTGACCTGAAAAGGTGGGTGGTGTGGCTCCTGAGCCTGTCCCTGTTTTTCCGGACCAACATTACCTCCAGTAACTGCTTCTTTCGCGCCCACCAGCAGGCCAAATATGAGGCCCTGGTGGTCATCAGCTTCCGCCTGGTTTACGGCGGGGCCGGGTTGGCCGCCATCCTTTCCGGACAGGGGCTTCTGACCCTGGCCAGCCTGGAGCTGGCCGCCCAGGCCGGAGCCTGCTCCCTGGCCTGGTGGCTTTTTATCAGGAAAATCGGCAATCCCTTCCACCGGGTGACCTGGAACAACCTGCTGACCCTGGTCAGGTCCACCAAAGATTTTCTCTTTATCCGGGCGGTGTTGACCGTCTATGCCTCCCTCAACATGTTCATGCTTTCCTTTATGGCCGGAGACGCCGTCACCGGTATTTATGCCGCCGCCCTGCGCCTCTGCGGCTCCTTCGATTTTTTGCCCGATGCCTTCACCGGTGCCTTCCTGCCAGTAATGAGCCGCCAGATCAAGTCCGGCTGGGAGTCCTTCGCCGCCGTATTCCGCCCGTTCTTCAAATATCTCTTGATAATCGGCCTGGGCCTGGCCGCGGTCCTGGGGGGCATGGCCGAGGGCTTTATCCTGCTGATCTTTGGAGCCGCGTTCAAACCCGCCATCCCGACTCTAACCATTTTGGCCTTGTCCCTGGCACTGACTTTTGTCAATCTGTCGCTATCCAACGGCCTCATTGCCCTGGACCGGGAGCGGAGGATCGTACGGATCATTTTGCTGGCCGTAGCCTTCAATTTCTGCCTCAATCTGGCTCTGATCCCGGTCTACCAGCAAAACGGCGCCGCGGGAGCCACCCTCATATCCGAAGTCCTGGTGCTCTTTCTGATGCTCCAGGCCATGGGTTGGAGCCAGGTGAGGATCTTGGGGCTGGGGCGGGTGACCCTGCGGCCTTTGCTGGCCGGCCTGCTGAGCTTTGGCCTGGGGCGGGGCTTGGTCGCCTGGCAAATCAATTTTTTTGCCGGTTTGGCACTTATGACTCTGGGATTCTTTTTCTTTATGGTCTTGACCGGCGCCCTTTCCCGGCAGGAGTTGCTGGAGGCCTGGAATTTAATCACTTGGAAACGCAAGGAATTTGAAGCGGCGTGAGCCGGAGACGGCGTCTGGCCCTTCCCGGGCTGGAGGAGAGAGATTCTTGCTGGGAACTTTTCTGATCTGTGACTTTAAGCGGGGCCGGAAGTATGGTGACCTGGGCCTCCCCTTGGGTGTGGAGGATTCTTGCCTCCCTGGCTTCAGCCGGCGCCTCGTCTGGCAGGATCAGCATTCCCATCTGAGCTGCACCACCCGCAAGCATTATCCGGTATTCGCCTGGGAAACGGAAGACCTGCTGGTGCACCTGGAGGGGCGCATTTACCACCCGGAGGAACCACAGTTAACCACGCAACTCTCCGATTTAGCCCACCTCATATTTACTCAAAAAATTGATCCCAGGTCCCGCTTGGCCATGTGGTTGTTGCACACTGACGGCGATTTCCTCCTGGTCCTGGTCCATAAAGCCGACGGCGGCATCATGGTGATTAACGATGTTTTCGGGCGCCTACCCACCTATGTCCACCTCCGGGATGGCTGCCTGATTCTGTCCCGGGACCTGCGCCGGGTTACCCAGATGCAGGGCGCGGCCGACTTTGACCGCATGGCCCTGGCCCAATATCTGCTCCTGGGTTTTCCCCTGGGAAAGAGGTCTTGGTTTACCGGTATCGAATATTTGGAGCCCGCTTCCCTGGTATCCATTTCCCCCGCAGACGCCTCCATTAAGGTAACCAAACTCCATGAGTTCAACCTGGAAGGAGTGGAACACCATCACCGAAGTTCCACGGAAAATGCCCTGAATCTCGCCTCCCGTTTCCGGGAAGCCTGTCTCCTCAGGGGCGCCGGCAACGGAACCCGCGTGGTCTCTTTGAGCGGTGGCCTCGATTCCCGGGCCGTCGCCGCGGGTTTGCGACGGGAAGAGATTCCCTTTTCCGCCGCCACGTTCCTTAATTCTCCGCCGACCAATGCCGCGGACGTCCGGGTCGCCTCCCGGGTAGCGGAGGCGTTGGGGGTGGATTGGCACCTATTCCACCCGCGTCCCCCCCAGGGAAAAGACCTGGTGCAACTCCTGGATCTGAAAAGCGGCGCCAACAATTTACGCATGAGCTTTATCCTGCCGTTTTTCCATCAGCTACGGGAGAGATTCGGCCCCGGGATGACCTACTTTACCGGCGACGGCGGCGGTGACGCCTTGGGGGTGTCTGGTCCGTATCGCCGGGTAGGTACTCCCCAAGCCCTGCTGGAATATGTCATAGAAAGATACCAGATTTGGCCTCTGGACCAGGTGGCGGCCCTCACCCGGTTGTCCGGCCAGGATATCAAAGCGGAACTCGCCGAGCACCTGGCTTCCTATCCGGAAACGGCTCTCGACCGGAAATACAAGCATTTCTTCTGCCTGGAAGTGGCCACCAAAATGTACCATGAGGGCGAGGACCGCAACCGTCATTTCTTCTGGAGCGTCACGCCCTTCTATTCCTTCGAGTTTTTCCATTACGCCATGAACTGCCCGGACCGGGACAAGGAGGGGTACCGCCTCTACCGGGAGTTTCTGGACCAACTCCATCCGGCGGTGGCCGGCATTGATTACGCCGACTGGCAGGCGCCCCTCTCGTCCCTGAAATTCTCCCTGCTCTATCAAGCCAAGAATCTCACCCGGCGCCGGCCCAACCTTATCCGCCGCTTAAGGAGGGTTCTGGGACGTTACGACCGGGTAGGGCCGGAGTCTAATATCTTAGGATGTTTGCGGGATCAAAGCCTCGCCGGTCCTCCCCTCAACCAGTATTTGGATTCCCGGGCCCTGGCCCGGGTGCTCGCCAGGCCCCAGGATTACGATAAAAACCAACTTTGGAGCCTGCTCACTTTGACCTCTACCCTGGCTTATTACACCTGTCCCCGGCCTCTGGGGGATGATTTTCTGGACCGCGACTTTGTCTAAGAGTTATGAACAGCCTGGAGTTGGGTTGTCACCGGAGCCGGGGGTCAAGCTCAGACCCTTCCCTTTCCCCTACCGGGCCGCCCTGGCCATCTGTTCCGATATCGACGGCTGCGATCTGTCCACCTTTCTGGCGGTGCACCGTTATCTGAACGACCCTCGGAGCGGCTTGGAGTTGCCGGTGGCCGACTCCTTTTTTGGCCAGGGGCGGGATCCGGGGCAGATGGCTTACTTCCTCGCTGACGGCCGGACCCCGGGACCCGAGGCCCACCACATTATCCAGGCCCTCCGGGGGGGGGGCTCATCGATTCCTTGCACTCCTGGGGGGATTTCAACCAGGCCGCCCCCCAGCCGCAGGCCCTGCGCTCCCTGGCGGCCAGGTTGGTGGAAGATCTCCAGCGCCAGGGCCTGTCCGTCAAGGTCTGGCTCAATCATGGCGATCCCTGCAACCGGCAGAACTTGCGGGCCAGGTTGCAGCCGGGTTATGCCGGGGACGACCCAGCTTCGCCTTACTACACCGCGGATTTCTTGAAGCTCATGGGCCTGAAATTTTACTGGTGGTCCGATCTGGTCTCTTGGCCCCTTTCCAGCCGGCCGGGCTCCCCCGGCTCCTGGCTCCGGCCGGGCCTCAATGCTGTGAAGAATGTGGTGAAAATCCTCTTGGGACAGCGGCAGAAGGCCAGGAACGCCGCCCAGATCATGGAATTGTGTCAATCCGTCACCCTCAGGGACGGCCTGCCGCTCATGGCTTTCACCCGGCACCTGCGGGGCCTTGAGGAGCCCACCTCCCGGCACACCCTGCGTTACACCCTGGGTGACCCGGTGCTTTCGCAGTTGCTTGCCCAGGAGGGATATCTCATCCTTTACACCCACTTGGGACTGCCGCGCCCGGGACCGGGAGAGGAACTTTTCCCCCTTCCGGACCGGACTGCTCTTGACCACCTGGCCCGGCACTATCATGAAGGCCGTATCTGGGTCGCCCCCACGGTCACGGTCTTGAATCATTGGCTCATGACCCGGCGCCTGATCTGGACCGCGCACCGGGAAGGGGAGCGGCTCATCATCCATCTGGAATCACTCCGGGACCCCACCACCGGCCCGCGGCTGCCGGAATCTGAAGAATTGGCTGGCCTCTGTTTCTATGTGCCGCCGGGGGAGGTTATTCTCCGTCTGGCCGGCCGGGACCTGGCTCTCCAGGTCTTCGGACCCGATCATACCGGGGAACGGGTGGTGGGGCTGCCGCCGCCGCCGCCACCCTCCCTGGAGGCGTTGGACCTTTAAATTCAGGAGCAACGGGATTTAACCGCCTGCCCCGATTATTCATATCAAGCTGATGTCTAAAGCTGAGTGCTGAACGCCGGTTAGAAAATATTTTGGGAATCACTTCAAATAGCCGAACAGTATCTTTGATGGGAGGAAATTTTAAGGCTAGGCCTGGGCTACCCGACTTGTGGCGCCAGTTGAGTCTTTCTCCCTGGATGTCTCGGTTTTTGAGGCCCTCATGGCAGATATAGCCTATTATTTTTCCACCTTTCCGGCCTTGACCACCACCTTTGCCCAGCACCAGGTGCGGGCCACGGGAAAGCTGGGTCTTAAGTTCATTCTGGTGGCCAACCGGTGCCCGGGGCCCCACGATTTTCATCCCCAAGACGATGACCTGCGGCAGCGGACCTTTTACCTGACCCCGGTGCAGCCGTGGGCCTGCCTGCGGGCCAACCTGAGGGCCTTAAGACGGTGGCCCGGGCGCTATGCCAGGAGCCTGCCCCTGGCTCTCCGTTTACGAGATCACTCTCCCTGGCAGGTTATGAAAAACCTGGTCCACCTGGCGGGCGCCGCAGTGTTGGCCGAACATCTCCTGGCCCGGCAGGTCCCCCATATTCACGTTCACTTTGCCTACGGCGCCGCCGAAGTCGCCCTCTTTCTGGAAGCCCTGGGCGGCCTCCCCTATAGTCTGAGCATCCATGGGTCCGATGTCCTCCTGGAAAATCCGCTCATCGAAGCAAAGCTGCGGCGCGCCCGGTTTATCGTCTCCAATTGCCATTTCCACGTCGAGAACCTGCGGCGGCGTTTTCCCTCCCTGGCCCAGCAGCGTTTTTACGTGGTCCCCGGGGGGCTCGATTTAGAGGCGCCTCCCTGGTCCAGGCCTGAGCCTCCCGGGACGGATTTGCCCCTGCGGATCCTACACATCGGCCGGCTGGTGCCGGTCAAAGCCCAGGAGGGGCTCATTCTGGCTCTGGCCAGCCTCCGGGATCAGGGTCTGGACTTCCGCTGCCGGATAGTGGGCGACGGCCCCCTCAAATCTGAGTTGCAAAACCTCATTCAATCTTTGCATCTCCAGGATCGCATTCAACTTCTGGGCGCCTGTTTCCAAGCCGAGGTGATCCGGCTCTATGACTGGTCCCAGGTGCTGGTCCTGTCATCCCGGAGTGAGGGCACTCCCATGGTAATTATTGAAGCCATGGCCAAGGCCCGGCCGGTGATCGCCCCCCGCCTCACCGCCATCCCTGAGATGGTGGCGGAGGGACAAACCGGCTACCTTTTCCGCCCGGGATATGCCGAAGATTTGGCCCACCAGCTTTCCCGGTTGATGGCCAGACCCGAAGACCTCGTCCGCCTGGGTCTGGAAGGGCGCCGGCGGGCGCTGGAACTCTTTGACCTTAACCGCAATGCCCGGAAACTGATGGCTGTCTTTGCCCGGGAACTTCCCTGGGTGCCGGGATGCCAGGAGGTATCCCCCGTATGAGCGCCCCGGCCTACTCCATCATCACCCCGGCCCATAATGAGGCAGCCTTTCTGCCCCGGGTGATAGAAGCCATCGCGGCCCAAACCCTGAAGCCAACAAAATGGGTGATCGTGGATGACCGTTCCACCGACGGCACCTGGACTTTTATTAACGCCGCGGCCCGCCGGTATCCCTTTATTGAGCCCTTGCAAGTGCAAGGCGAACCCGGCCCGGCCCTGGGGAGCAATGTGGTGCGTATTTTCAACCGCGGCTGCGCCAGGATCGAGGCCGGGGCAGCCTTTGTGGTCAAGATGGACGCCGACGTGCTCCTGCCCCCGGACTATTTCGCCACGCTCCTGGCCCATTTTCAGGCCCAACCCCGGCTGGGGATCGCCTCGGGCAAGACCTATAACTTGCAACACGGGACCTGGGTGCTGGAGCGCATCGCCGACTCCCACGTCACCGGGGCCTGCAAAACCTATCGCTCTGCCTGTCTGCGTGAGACGGGCGGGCTGATTCCCATCCTGGGCTGGGACATCCTGGACGTGGCCCAGGCCCGGAGACACGGCTGGCATACCCGCAGCTTTCGCGATCTGCCCCTCTACCATCTGCGTCTGACCGGGTCCGCTACCGGTATGGTCCGGGCCAACCTGCGCTACGGCCGGTGCTATTACGTGATTCGGGCCCATCCCCTCTTCGTGTTGGCCAAAACCCTTTACCGGGCCCTGGAGCGGCCCTACCTGATGAGCCTGCTGATTCCCCTGGGCTACCTGATGGCGGCGTTGCACCGGGAACCACGGCTGGATGACCTGCCCCTGGCCGAGTTTTTGCGGCGGGAGCAACTGGACCGCCTCCGGGGGCGCACCCTGCGCCAGGAAGAGTGGTGGCCGCGCCCCCTGGGCCAACAACCAGAGGAAAAGTAGAGACCGCCATCATGGAACATATCCAACTTCTGGGAATCAAGATTACCCCCGGCACGCGGGAGGAAATCTGCCGGGAGATCGGCTGTCTGGCCGGCTACCAACGGCAGAGTTTCATCATTGACGCCAATGTCCACGGGATAAACCTGGCCTGGCAGCTTCCCTGGCTGGCCGAGTTCTACCAGCAGGCGGACCTGGTTTACGTGGATGGAGTGGGGGTAGTTCTGGGAGCCAGACTCCTTGGGTATCACATCCCACCGCGCCAGACCATGGCCGACTTGGGGCCGCCGGCCGTGGCCCATTTGGCCGAGAAGGGCCATAGTCTTTATCTCTTGGGCAATCCCCAGGGAGTAGCTGCACAAGCAGCCGAGAAACTGAAAGCCGCGATTCCGGGTGTCAGAATCCTGGGTACCCACCACGGGTTCTTTCAAAAAACCGGCCCGGAAAACGACGCGGTCATTGCGCAGATCAACCGCTTCCGGCCCGACGTGCTCATGGTGGGCCTGGGGATGCCACTGGAGCAGCGCTGGATCTTGGATAATTACGCCCGGGTGGACGCCAGGGTCTTCTGGACCGTGGGCGCCGCCTTCCAGTACTGGGCCGGAGTGATTCCCCGCTGCCCTCGGTGGATGGCGGAACATGGGTTGG
>Ga0351865_10324_pt1 | contig 14817 bp, 13 predicted proteins | sample TotcelFGM3001L10_FD_206780 | JGI IMG/M metagenome (GOLD analysis project Ga0351865, IMG submission 206780) | Enriched cells from coal bed in the Powder River Basin, Montana, United States - Total cells FGM rep2 HSBNCT.FGM.300.1.L10 ... | reverse complement strand
ACCATAAGTCGAAGCGAGGTTGATTTCCAGAGAAAAATATTACCTTTGACGTCTTACCAGCAACGAGAAACACTTCATTGCATGCCCCTGGTTGTCATAGCGGATTGAAACTGAAAACAGAGCGAGCCGGCAATCAGTCCGATTGCCGGCCCCATTCAGGTTCCCCGTTCCGGTCCGGCTTCCCCGTGGGAAGCCGGCCTGATCTCGATCAATCCAGCAACAACAACAGGTCGACAGCCGACCCGCTGACGGGTGTGGCGATCTTGGTCACAAAGCCATCCGATGCGCCACTTAAACTGGGCTGCAGAGCGTTTTTCGTCGGATAATTGGTGGATGGGGTGGTCCCCGTCACGTAAGCGTTGCCGGCACGGTCCACCCCTATACAAGGACCGCCAGATGTCATACTCTCAAGGCTGCCCCCCAGGAAGGTGGAATAAAGCAGGGCGCCTCCGGAAGAGGAGAATTTGGTGACGAATTTACTGCCAAAGAAAGATCCGGGCGCACCCCCGCGATAGGGTTGGAGGGAATTTTTGATGGGGAAATTACTGGATTGGGTCAAACCCGTGACATAGGCGTTGCCGCTGGTATCCAGGGCGATTTTCTGGCCGTAATCGTTGCCGCTTCCCCCCAGATAGGTGGAGTAAACCAAGCCGCTCCAGGCAGCGTCGATCTTGGCTACAAAGGCGTCGTGGGTCCCGCCACCCTTGCTGTTCTGGAAGGCGTTGACCCGGGGAAAATCATCGGACGAAGTGGAACCCGCGATGTAGATATTGCCGGCCTGGTCCAGGGCAATGCCATTGCCTCCATCAGCGGCACGCGTTGCCGGTAAAGACCCCCCCAGATACGTGAACTTGACCATGGCAGAGCCGTTCGGATTGAGCTTGGCGACAAAGGCGTCCGTAGGGGGGCCGGCCCAAGGGCGCATGGGCGTCAGGGCGGTGAAATCGCTATCGGAGCGGGTTTGCCCGGTGACGTAGGCATTGCCGGCGCTGTCCGCGGTAATAGCGGCGGGGGTATCTTCTTTGGAGCCGCCCAGGTAGGTGGAGTAGACCAGGGCTGTGCCCGCAGTGTTGATCTTGGAGACAAAGCCGTCTCCTCCGCCCAGGGGATTGGGGTGCAGGGACGCGGGGGTGGTGATAAAATCAATAGATTGGGTTTGCCCCGTCACATAAGCCTGGCCAGTCCCGTCCACTGCAATGGACCAGGGAACATCATCGGCGGTGCCGCCCAGGTAAGTGGAATAGAGCATGGTATTGCCCGCCTGGTTAAACTTGATGACAAAGCCATCCTGGCCGCCCTTGTAGGTGCAGATGGGTGGATCGGGGATGAGGGGCAGCCCGCTGGACGTGGCGTTACCCGTCACATAGGCGTTGCCGGTCCCATCCACCGCAATGGCATTGGTCCATTCCGTAAAACCGGTGCCGAAGACGGTGGAGTAAACCAGGGCTGTCCCGGCGGCGTTGAGTTTGGCCACAAAGGGGAAATAGTCATCCTTCTCTGGGGGATAACCGGGAAAATCGGTGGAGTTGGTGGTGCCGGTTATGTAGACGTTGCCTTGCTGGTCCACGGCGCAGCCATTGATACCGTCTTCACGGTTCCCCCCCAGGTAGGTGGAGTACACCAGCACCGGGTCGATGACCAGGGGGCGCTGTTTATCATAGGCGGCGACCACAAAGCCGTATTCGGTGCCGCCTGGCTTCAAGAGCCTGAAGCGGCCCTCCCGGGACACCCGCCGCCCGTCGATCTCCTGGTAGACCACGGGTTTCTTTTGCACCAGCGCCCCGCCGTACGGTAACTTCACTGCCAGGTTGCCCTCTGCATCCACCTTCAGTCCGGCGATGCCCCGGTAGCGGAATTTCACCCGGGAAAGGTCGGCGCCGGGACGGACGATGAGGTCGTATTCCAACTGGCGGCCGTTGCCGTAAAACTTGAGGTCAATGCCCGGGTAGGCCTCCCGGTAGAGCACCGCGCCGTAACTGGGCACGTCCGTGCGCCAGCGCGACTGGTCCTTACCCAGAAGATAATTGAACCTGGCCTCCTGAGGGTCAAGCGCCTGGATAGTGATTCCAGGCTGCATGTCCACCGGGGTCAGATGAATCTTCGCTACCTTGCCCTTACCCTGGCTCAGGCTGAGCACCGCCTCCCGGGAGGTAAAAGCCAGCCTCTGTCCCGGGCCCTGGGCGTAGAACTGCACCTTCCGGTCAACCTGCCCGCGGTTCTCGATGAAATAAAGGGGCAAGCGGCCATAGGATTCTTGCCGAGAAACTTTCTCCTGGATAACAGCGGAAGGTAAAGGATGTGCTGGCTGAATCGTGGTCGAGGCGCTAAAGAATTTTTCTGTACTGCCCTGAACCGAGCCATGGCCTAATAATGGTACGGCGACACCCAGAAGCAGCAGGGAAGCAACGAAATGCCCAGAAAGCAAGTTAGCGATCTTCACGGCAACGACCTCCATGTTACAGTGTGCTATAAATATGTCGGAAATTTTTTCATGAAAGATATAATACCATAAATTATCTTGGTTATAAACCGGATTAAAATATGGAAATGCGTGAAAGTCCCCGATCTTGCCAACCGCCCCCGGTTTGGGTAGGATGGATGCATGAGCAAGGTGTTCAGCTTTTTTCTGCGGCTGTTTCTCTGCTTCGTGGCGGCCAGATTTCTCCTCCAGGCCATTAAGGTAGAGGGGCGGGATTATCTGGTGGGCTTGACCCTGCTGTTTCTGGTCAATGTGTACTGGTTCAGCTACCTGGTGTTCAGGGACCGGAAGGCTCCCAAGGCCGAGGCTCCGCCCGGCCCGCCCGGCAGCCCGGCGGCGGCCCTTGAGCCGGAGGAACCACCGGTCAAACCGGCGCCGCCCGGGGCCTGACGGCCGGTTGGGAAGAGTTCAAGGTTCAAAGTTCAAAGTTCAAGGTTCGGTTAATAAGGACTACGTACTGCGCACCAGGATAAAAAGCCTGCCACTTTGATGCCTGGTGCGTTCTCCGCACCAAATAATCCCCGCAATTGGTGGGCAGTCACCACCCTGCCTATCGGAGCCGCAGTGGCGCCGCCCGACGGCGCCGCCGGAAGAGTCGGGGCGGCGCTCGGGGAAATCTCCGGCCGCCCGGCCGGGGCGGCACGGCGTCAAAATAAAGCCGGCGGAGAAGTCATACTATCCCGAAAGGTTAGGTGCAGAGTAAGTCCCGGCGGTCATTTTTTCCTTGACACCGATTTTGTGAATGTTTTAACATTCACTAGCCATACAGGTCTATTCCGTCTCCTGGGTAAAACGAAACCTTCTGATGCAAATAGCCACGCTCTTATCGCAGAAAAAAGCCGCCATCCTGGGCCGTTGGCTCGCCATGATTTTCGAGAGCTACCCGCCGGAGACGGCAATTTTTTTACGCAAGGAAAAGAACCGCTTCGACAATCCGGCGGGATACCGGATCTCCGAAGGTCTGGAAGGGTTATATGGCGCCCTCCTGCAGGAGATGGAGCGGGATCAGGTCCTGACCTGTCTGGATGAGATCATCCGCATCCGGGCGCTCCAGAATTTCACCCCCTCCCAGGCCCTGGCCTTCATTTTTCTGTTAAAAATTGTCATCCGCGAGGAGCTGGCCGAAGAAATCCGGAAAGAAAACCTGGCGGCGGAGCTCCTGGATCTGGAGTCCCGAATCGACGGGCTGGCCCTGCTGGGATTCGATGTCTACACCAAGCGGCGGGAAAAGATTTACGAAATCAAGGCCGACGAAGCGAAGAGAAGGATCAGCGGGTTAATGCGCAAAACAGGCCTCACTGAAGACGGCCTGTTGTAGGTCTTGGCAGCAAACGGTTAACTGAAACGAGGTGACAGTACATGGATTTTTTTAAGCGTCATTTCTTTGTGGCCTTGTCTGCGGTCCTGGGACTGATCATTATCGCCTACGTGGGAGCCAGGGGCAATCTGCAACTGGTGTTTGGGGTGGTGGTGCCCTATATGGCCGCGCTCATCTTCGTGGAGGGCCTGATATACCAGGTCATCAAGTGGGCCCGGTCGCCGGTGCCCTTCCGGATTCCCACCACCGGCGGCCAGGGCCGGACCCTGCCCTGGATCAAGCGGGACCTGGGGGAGAAGCTGGACAACCCCTCCGACACCCCGCATCTGATCGGCCGCATGGCCCTGGAAGTGCTGGCCTTCCGCAGCCTGTTCCGGAACTTGCGGACCGAGTTGGTGAAGGACCCGGACAACCCCGAAGGCGCCCGGCTGATTCACTGGTCCTATAAGTGGCTGTGGATAGGGGCCATCGCCTTCCACTACGCCTTCCTGGTGGTCATCCTGCGCCATCTCCGGTTTTTCACCGAACCCACCATGGGCTTGATCCTGCTGCTGGATCACGCCGACGGCTTCTTTCAGTTCTTCACCCCGGCGGTGTATCTGAGCGGCGTGGTGCTGGTGGCGGCGGCGGGTTATCTGCTCTTCCGGCGGATCACCAATCCGACCCTGCGCTACATTTCCTTGGCGGCGGATTATTTTCCCCTGCTCCTGATCCTGGGCATCGCCATCTCCGGGATTTTGATGCGGTATTTCTTCAAGACGGACATCGTGGCGGTGAAAGAACTGGCCATCGGTTTGGTGACCTTGCATCCCAAGCTGCCGGCGAACCTCAGCGGCCTGTTTTTTGTCCATCTCTTTTTAGTCTGCGTGCTCTTTGCTTATTTCCCTTTCAGCAAGCTGATGCACGCCCCGGGGGTGTTCATGAGCCCTTCCCGGAATATGGTCAGCAACAATCGCTGGGTCATGCACGTCAACCCCTGGAACTATCCTGTCAAGTTCCATTCGTACGCCGAATATGAAGATAAGTTTAGGGAACCCATGATCGAGGCTGGGATCCCGGTCGAAAAGGAGCAATGAGTTTATGGCCAAAACTCCGACACCAGCAGAGCTGCTTCCCGGGTTAAGCTATAAGCCGCCCGAGAAAGGCTGGATGGACGTCAAGCCGGACTTCCGGCCGGGCACCTATTGTAACCCCGCCGCCCCCAAGTGGATGGAATGGATCAACTACCCCTACCCGGAAGCCCGGTCGGTGGAAACTGACAATTGGGCGCTGCCCCAGGATTGGAAGGAAATCGTCCTGGAGGGGATGGAAGACCGGCTGAAGCGGTTCCGGTCCCTGAAGGTCTTTTTCGATATCTGCGTCCGCTGCGGGGCCTGCGCCGACAAGTGCCATTTTTTCCTGGGCACGGGCGACCCCAAGAACATGCCGGTCCTCCGGGCCGAGCTCTTGCGGTCGGTTTACCGGCGCTATTTCAAGACCATCGGCCGGGCATTGGGCGAAATCGCCGGCGCCCGGGACCTGACGGAAGACGTCATTAAAGAATGGTTCTTCTATCTGTACCAGTGCACCATCTGCCGGCGGTGTTCGCTCTTCTGCCCCTACGGCATCGACATGGCGGAGATGACGCTCCTGGGCCGGGAACTGCTGGCCTCCGTCGGCCTGAACATCGACTGGGCCATGGCTTCGGTGGCCCAGTGCTACGACAAGGGCAGCCACATCGGGGCGCCGCCTCAGGCCTTCAAGGACATGATCGACTTCCTGGCCGAGGAAAATGAGCGCATCACCGGTATCACCACCACCCCATCGTATAACCGCAAAGGCGCCGAGGTCCTCTTCGTCACGCCCTCCGGCGACTACTTCGCCGACCCCGGCACCTTCACCCTGATGGGTTACCTGCTGTTGTTCGAACATATCGGCCTGGACTATACGTTTAGCACTTACGCCGCCGAGGGGGGCAACTTCGGCTGGTTCATCTCCCACGAGATGGGCAAACGGCTCAACGCCAAGATCTACGCCGAAGCCAAGCGCCTGGGGGTCAAGTGGATCCTGGGCGGCGAGTGCGGCCACATGTGGCGGGTGTGCAACCAGTACATGAGCACCTGGAATGGCCCGGCGGACTTCCTGGAGCAGCCGGTATCCCCCATCACCGGCACCCGCTTCGAGAACGCCGCAGTCCACAAAATGGTGCATATCTCCGAATTCACTGCGGACCTGATTCATAACAACAAGCTGAACCTGGACCCGCAGCGAAACGCCCATGTCAAGCTGACCTTCCATGATTCCTGCAACACTGCCCGGGGCATGGGAATCCTGGAAGAGCCGCGCTACATCATCGACAACGTGCTGCCCGAGGGCAACTTCGTGGAGATGCCCCCCAACACCATCCGGGAAAAGGCCTTTTGCTGCGGCAGTTCCAGCGGCATCAACGCCAATGAAAATATGGAACTCCGCATGCAGGGCGGCTTCCCCCGGGCCAACGCGGTGCGGTTTGTCCATGAAAAGTACGGGGTGAACCACCTGGGCTGTATCTGCGCCCTGGACCGGGCCACCCTGCCGACCCTGCTGCAGTACTGGGTGCCGGAGGTGGAGATTACCGGCATCAGTGAGCTGGTGGGCAACGCCCTGATATTCCCGGATGAGTTGGAGCGCACCACCGATTTGCGCGACCGCGATCTGGTAGGCTTCGGCGAGGCGGAGGAAGCCGGGGAGGAAGAGGAATAACATGGCCGACTACAAGAACGAATTCGGGTTATTTGCCGAGCGCCCCAAGGTCGAAAAGAAGCTCTTCGACCGCAACAAGGTCATCGCCGGCCTGGTGATTTTCCTGGTGATAATCACCATCCCGCTATGGCAAAACCTGGGGAAAACTGTGGCGGCGCCGACGCCGAGCCTCGACACGCCGGTCATCAAGCAACTGGCCGAAAAGGACAAAAAGTGCGTGATGCCCACGGAGTGGATGCGCTCCAACCACATGCAGATGCTGGTGGATTGGCGGGACAACGTGGTCCGCACCAAGGAGATGCAAGTCACCACCAGCCGGGGCCGTGAATTCAAGGCCCCTGATGGGAAACAATACCTTGCCAGTCTGACCAACACCTGCATGGAGTGCCACTCCAACAAGGTTGACTTTTGCGACAAATGTCACAACTATGTGGCGGCGGCGCCTAACTGTTGGGGATGTCACCTGGAAACAGGCAAGAAACTGGCGGAGGCGAAGTGATGGGTATCGATAGACGAGAATTCATCAGGATAGCCGGACTCTCCACCCTCTTGGGGCTGGGAGGCAAAGGGGCTTTTGAATTATTGGCGCCCGGCCGGGTAGAAGCCGAGATCATCCCGGCGGCGGGTTCGATGAAGGCCAAACGCTGGGCCATGGTGATCAACCAGAAGAAAATGGATGATAACACCGCCCAGCAATGCGCTGCCGCCTGCCACCGGGTGCATAATGTCCCGGATTTCATCAATCCCCCGGATGACAAGCTGAAACTCAACCCGGCGGTGGCCAATCGCTATGAAATCAAGTGGCTCTGGACCGAGCATTTTCACAACGCTTTTCCCGGGGAAGCGCCCTCGCACATGGCGGAAAAAGTGGAGCACATGAACTTTCTGGTTCTGTGCAACCATTGCCAGAATCCTCCCTGCGTCCGGGTGTGCCCCACTAAGGCCACCTTCCAGCGGGAGGACGGCATCGTCATGATGGACATGCACCGCTGCATCGGCTGCCGCTTTTGCATGGCCGGCTGCCCCTTCGGCGCCCGGAGCTTCAACTGGAAAGATCCCCGTCCGTACGTCAAAGAAAATTATCCCGGCTATCCCACCCGGGAGATCGGGGTGGTGGAAAAGTGCACCTTCTGCGCCGAACGGCTGGCCCAGGGGCTGCAACCGGCCTGCGTCGAGGCGTCCCGGGGAGCCATGGTCTTTGGCGACCTGGAGGATGAGAAGTCAGAGGTGCGGGAGTACCTCCGGAAGTACTTCACCATCCGGCGGAAAGCCCATCTCGGTACGAACCCGCAAGTTTACTATATCGTGTGAGGTAGGTCATGCTCGAAAAGGCGCTGGTCGGTACAAGACGTTACTATGGATTGCTGGCGATCCTGGCGGGACTCTTCGCGCTGGGGTTTCTCTTCTATTTAAAGCAGTTAAATGTCGGGTTGAGTATCACCGGCATGGGCCGCGACGTGTCCTGGGGGTTCTACATCTCCCAGTTCACCTACCTGGTTGGGGTGGCGGCCTCGGCGGTGATGGTGGTCCTGCCCTATTACCTCCACAACTACAAGGCCTTCGGGCGGGTGACCATCCTGGGGGAATTCCTGGCGGTGGCCGCAGTGTCCATGTGCGTTACCTTCGTACTGGTGGACATGGGGCGTCCTGACCGGGTCTTCAATGTCTTTAAGTATCCCACTCCCGGCTCGGTGATGTTCTGGGATATTATCGTCCTGAACGGTTATCTCATCCTGAATATCCTCATCGGCTGGAATGTGCTGGAATGCGAGCGTCATTCCATCGCGCCGCCCAAATGGGTCAAGTTCCTGAGTTATGTGTCCATACCCTGGGCGGTCTCCATTCACACCGTGACCGCGTTCCTCTACGCCGGTCTGCCCGGGCGGGGCTACTGGCTCACCGCCATCCTGGCCCCCCGGTTTCTGTCCTCGGCCTTTGCCGCCGGCCCGGCGCTGCTTATTCTCCTGTGCCTGCTGGTCCGGAAGTACTCCAAGTTTGATCCCGGCAAGGAGCAGATTCAGACCCTGGCCAAAGTCGTCACTTACGCCACCCTGATCAACGTGTTCTTCTTCTTCTGCGAAGTCTTTACGGTGTTCTACAGCCAGCTCCCGGACCACATGGCCCATTTTCAATACCTGTTCTTCGGCCTGGACGGCAAAGGTCAACTGGTGCCGCTGATGTGGTTCTCCATCGTCGGCATGACCCTGGCGGGCCTATTCCTGGTCAACCCCAAGTTCCGGAAGAATGAGTGCACCCTGGCGGCCCTGTGCGGCCTGGTCATCATCACCACCTGGCTCGACAAGGGGCTGGGGCTCATGACCGGCGGCTTTGTGCCCAACCCCATGGAGAAGGTCGTCGAGTACTGGCCCACCGCGCCAGAGGCCATTATCTCCCTGGGGGTGTGGGCCATGGGCTTTTTGGTTCTGACCCTGCTCTATAAGGTAGCCGTGTCCATCAAGGAAGAAATCAAGTCTTAGGGATATTATTGACTTTCATTCTTAAGGGAGGTGAAACGTAATGGCCTGGCGAGTTGAAATTGATGAGGATAAGTGTACCGGTGACGAGGAGTGTGTCAACGTTTGTCCCGTGGGCGTGCTCGAGATGCAGAATGATAAAGCTGTGGTAGTCAACGAAGACGAGTGCCTGGGTTGCGAGAGCTGCGTAGAAGTTTGCCCCTCGGCCGCAATTACCGTGACTGAAACATAAGCTGAACCGGTTAGTTAGGAGACGTCGGCCTGGCAATCCAGCTCGGCGTCTTTTCATGTTTTTCATATCTACTCATACATAAGGGAGGTGAATATCATGGGCTGGGAAGTCGATATCGATGCCGATAAATGCACCGGCGACGAGGAGTGCGTCAATATTTGCCCTGTGGGCGTGCTCGAAATGGCGGACGAAAAAGCCGTGGTCGCCAATCTCGACGAGTGTCTGGGTTGCGAGAGTTGTGTCGAGGCCTGCCCCTCGGGGGCCATTGTCGTGACCGAAACTTGATCTGATCATTCAGTTCATATAAAAACGCCGGTCTCGGCATGAGACCGGCGTTTTTTTGTGAAGCCTGACAAAAAGGGGAGGGCACGGCGCTGTTCCGCCAGTCGGAACCTCAGGATGGCGGCAGGAGGGCCCTTGCCCCTCATACCTTCGACGGGGTTGCCCCAGGCTGCGAACCGGGCGCCTATAGCGTTTGCCATAAATTTCTTCCAGTTGACGGTTCCTAAATCCCCCTAAATCCCCCTTTTTCAAAGGGGGACTTTAACAGCAATTCCTTGTAGTTCCCCCCTCTTTTAAAGGGGGGTTAGGGGGGATTAGAATGATTCCGCTATCGGAAAATGCTTTTGTCAAACGCTTTAAAGAAAACCGCGCCAGGCTCGTTTCCCGGCGAAATCCCTCAACCCCGTTTCACTTGGTATAGGGATTGACCAGGTGAACCGGCACCGGGGAGTTGGCCAGGACTTTTTTGGCCACACTGCCGAAATCAGAGCTCTTTTGATCCAAATCCTCCTGGCCGCGGCCATGGCTGGTCAGGACCACCATGTCGGCCTTGGCTTCCTTGATGGTCTTCAGAATCTCGCTGGCGGCGTCGCCCTGCACCAGCTTTACCTCGATATTGGGACAGGCTTTCAATTCTTGCGCACACACCCCTTCCAGATGCTTTTTGGCCTGTTTTAATTCCCAGCTCTGAAAATGCTCCAATTGATCCTTACTGGGATCGCCATAAGCCCGGAAATAAGACAGCAAATCCACCCCGACGTAGAGGAGAATAACCTTGGCCTGGTACTTCAAGGCGAGTGACGACACATGTTTGGCGGCTTTGATCGAATTCTTGGACAAATCTGTGGGCCAGAGAATGGTGCGTACTTCCATCGACGACCTCCCTATGACGATAAATGTGCCAATACTATAAGCATGTCACCCTCAATTGAAAAGGGGTTTTCTGCGATTCTTGGCCTTTTTTTGGCGTCCCGCCAAGGTTCTTGAGCACTGTGAGGAGCCAGTCGGTCAATGGCCTTCGGAAAGACAGGGGTTAGCGGGGTATTCCCCGCCAGGAAGGGTGGTCGGTAAGCAGAACAGGGCGGCTTGTGGCCGCCATAGTCGGCTATTAATATTCATGTCATTCTGAACGGAGCGTAGCTTCGTCACGAATCTCAGTGGCTAAGAAAAGCGAGATTCTTCGTTGCACTCAGAATGACAAATAATAGTCTTTAGATGGCAACTCGGTATAAGCCGCCTCGCCGCCCCCTGGTCTTAACTGGTCAAGCGCTTCCGCAGGCGGATGGATTGGGGGGTGACTTCCACCAACTCATCGTCGTTGATGAATTCCATGGCCTGCTCCAGGGTGAACTGGCGCGCCGGCACCAGCCGCAGAGCCTCGTCGGTGCCGGAGGCCCGCATGTTGGTGAGTTTTTTCTCTTTGGAAATATTCACCACCATATCATCGGGGCGGGTATTTTCCCCCACGATCATGCCCCGGTACGCCGGGTCATTGGGTTTCACAAAGATAGTGCCCCGGGGCTGCAGATGGAAGATGGCATACGACACCGCCCGGCCGGGACGGTCGGCCACCAGGACGCCGTTGATGCGGCCGACGATCTCCCCGGCATAGGGAGTGGTGCCCACCAGGAGGGCGTTCAACAGGCCGGTGCCCCGGGTATCGTTCAGGAACTGGCCCCGGAAGCCGATAAGGCCCCGGGAGGGGATTTCAAACTCCAGGCGGACCCGGCCGGAGCCATGGTTGACCATCTTCATGAGCCGGCCCCGGCGGCTGCTCAACTTTTCCGTGACGATGCCCACAAACTCCTCGGGGATGTCCACCACCGCCAGTTCCAGGGGTTCCCGGGGCTCGCCGTCGATTTCCTGGGTCAGGACCTTGGGCTTGGACAGGGACAGTTCAAATCCCTCCCGGCGCATCATCTCGATGAGCACCGCCAGTTGCAGCTCCCCCCGGGCGCTGACCCGGAAGGACTCCCGGGTCGGCCCCGGCTCCACCCGGACGCTGACGTTGTAGAGGACTTCTTTGTCCAGGCGTTCCTTGATGTGCCGGGAGGTCAACAGCCGCCCTTCCTTGCCGGCCAGAGGCGAGGTGTTGACCGAGAACATCATGGAGATGGTGGGCTCCTCCACAGTGATCACCGGCAAGGCCCGGGGGTCTTCGGGATCAGTCAGGGTGTCGCCGATGAAGGCTGCCGGCACCCCGGCCACCGCGGCGATATCTCCGGCGGTGATGACCTCCCTGGGGGTCCGGTCCAGGCCGTCGTAGCTTAAAATCTGGCTGAGATGGACCTTGCCGGCCTCTACGCCCTTTTTCATCAGGACCACTTCCTGGCCCTGGCGCATGGCGCCGTTGACGATTTTCCCCACCGCGATCAGACCCACGTAGTCGCTGTAATCCAGGTTGGTGACCAAAAACTGCAGGGGCGCCTCCGGGTCATAAGTGGGAGCGGGGATGGCCGAGATAATCGTCTCAAACAGGGGCACCAGGTCCTGGCCCTGGCCTTCGGGGTCGGTGAGAGCAATGCCGGCCTTGGCGTTGGTGTAGATCACCGGGAATTCCAACTGCTCCTCGGTGGCGTCCAGGTCGATGAACAGGTCGTAGACTTCGTTCAAGACTTCCTGGATCCGGCGGTCGGGGCGGTCGATCTTGTTGATAACCACAATGGCGGGCAGTCCCTGCTCCAGGGCCTTGCCCAGGACAAACCGGGTCTGGGGCAGCGGCCCCTCCGTGGCGTCCACCAGGAGCAGGACGCCGTCCACCATGTTCAGGGTGCGCTCCACTTCGCCGCCGAAATCGGCGTGTCCCGGGGTGTCCACGATGTTGATCTTGACGCCCTTATAGGTAATGGCCATGTTCTTGGCCATGATGGTGATACCCTTCTCCCGCTCCAGGTCCATGCTGTCCATGACCCGCTCCACCACCGTTTCATTTTCCCGGAAGATGCCGCTCTGCCAGAGCATGGCATCCGCCAGGGTGGTCTTGCCGTGGTCAACGTGGGCGATGATGGCCAGGTTGCGTAAATCATCTCGTACGTGCATAAAATCTCCGATAAGTGCAAAAAAGGCTTAGGGGCACGGCGGGCCGGGCCCGGTAGGGGCGGGTTTAAAACCCGCCCCTACAAGTGCAATAGCCATGAAGGGTGCGCCCGGCGCGCCATTTGGCGTAGGGTGCGTTCTACGCACCATCAATGGCTGATGCACACCGCCCGCCGACACCAGACGAGGACCGCCCTGGGTGCGCACTGCGCACCACATAACGCCCAGGCGGGACGCCCGGGCCACCGATCGTTCAGACCTTTCCAAATCAGATGAAAGGGATTCCGGTAAGACAAGGGAGAAGGCCCAGCCGATCTATCTCTCCTGGCTGAGGTCCGCGGCAAGTTCCCGGCAGTAAATTTCTTAATCTTTAATTATAACGGCTGCAAGGTGATTGCGCAAGTGGATCAAAATGCGGACTATGTTTGGTCTTTGGAGGAAATTGCGAACTGGTTAAGTTTATTTTCGATAGCTGTAAAATTTTTTTCGCGACATGCCAGACTGTCTTATCATACTTCTCGTTAATTCAGGGCCAAAGGTTTCAGACATTCTTCCGCCAAGATGGTCAACCGTAACCATGCGGCGCTGTCCTTCAACCTGCCCCTCCCATTGAAAATGGCTTCCATCTGAACGCTTCAGGTGGAAGCCAGCATTTTTTAAAATTTCCTCAACTTCCGATGGTGTTAATGGTGGAAACTGACCGCCCATTGCACCTTAAGCAGGCCAGGGAAGCGGTTCAGAAAAACAAACAGGGCTGGCTTTTAGACGGTGGAGTAAACAAGCCGAATAGTATTTGATACGTTCAGATAGAGGTGCTGGGCGATCTAAGAGGCGATGGATAGATTCTTTATCGTCAGTATCTACGACAGCCTTTATATAGCTGCAAATCTGCTCACGCAAGGCCGCCTTCGCTTCTTCAATTGAAGACCTTTCCACAATTAAATCCAAATCTATGCAAGCCGCAATCCAGGTTCCCCGGTTGGTACGACGTCCATAACCGCGGACACGAAGAACCAATCTCTCAGGGATATTCTCTGGGTTCATTTTCCTTTCCCTCTCAGTTATCCCTTGCGGTAGTGTATAAGTTTTCTCATTTTATACACTACATCTGTAAACTCTTATATGACCATTCGGTCAACGTGTCAATAGGGAAATATACCCAATTAGTATATATGTGAAAATTTTCCCTTACAAAGATTATTTATAATCCATATCGGCATATAAATCCAGAACAAAAAATTTTAATGACAATTTATATCTGAAATTACAAAAATGGCTATAGGGTATTTCCCTGATTTCAGATGGTAGTTCCCCTGAAATAATGTTTCTAAATATATGCAAATTCTTTGCCAAAAATAGAAATCAGCGCGACCTCCGGCCGCTTTTATCCTCAAACTATCCAATGGATTCCTACATTCAGAGATATGAATGTAGAATCTCTTCCGCTCCTATGGTTTTCTCTCTCCACTACTAAAATGCGTAGGGCGCGTCTCACGCGCCTTTTTTGGTGCGTAAGACGCACCCTACGAAGGGAAATCACCTTATTAGGGGCCAATCGGAATTAAACGGCTCCGATGCTGCGGCCAGAGATGCGGCTAGCTGATCGAAAGTTGGCTCATGCTGCCGCCAGGCCCAGTTCCGTCTTGAAGGTATCCAGGCCGATATCGTCGATGATCCGGCCCAGGCGCTTTTTTTGGTTTTTTTCCTTGTACCAATCCAGCATCCGCGCAGCCAGGTCCAGGGCCTCGGCATCGGTGAGGTCGGTGGCGATGAGGTCCGCCAGGCGGGGTTTAAGGCCCGACCCAAATCCGCCGGCCAGCACCCGCCAGCCCTTGGCCGCGCCCACCAGCCCCAAGTCTTTGATGCAGGACTCGGAGCAGTTGTTGGGGCAGCCCGAGACCCCGATCTTGAATTTGAAGGGCAGGGGCATGCCGTGATACTTTTCGTCGAGCTGAAGCCCCACCCCCACCGCGTCTTGCATGCCCATACGGCAGAAGGTGGTGCCGGGGCAGATCTTGATGGAGCGCACGCACAGGCCGATGGCGGCCCCGGGCACCATGCCCAGTTCCTGCCACACCGGGTCCAGGTCTTCGGGCTTAAGTCCCACCAGGGCGATGCGCTGGGCCGAGGTGAGCTTCATGGCCTTGACGCCGTATTTTTCCGCCACGTCGGCCAACCGCCGCAGCAGGTTGAAATCGGTGATAATGCCGCCGGGAATATGGGGCGCAACGGCGTAGGTTTCCTTGTCCCGCTGGATGATCGCGCCCTTTTCCAG